>Ga0181589_10002169_pt1 | contig 15396 bp, 14 predicted proteins | sample 071ome_25_FD_132444 | JGI IMG/M metagenome (GOLD analysis project Ga0181589, IMG submission 132444) | Coastal salt marsh microbial communities from the Groves Creek Marsh, Skidaway Island, Georgia - 071410BT metaG (megahit assembly) | ecosystem: Environmental > Aquatic > Marine > Intertidal...
GGGAAGGAGCCACCACACGGCATTTCGATACCGGCCTCGCTCAGCCTGAACTTTCAGCCTGAACCGTTCGGGCGTGGCGCACGCGGGGCGCGCACGACGACGCGGGACTATCCTTTGTATCGATTGGTCGATGTATACTGTATTGAATTTCTAAACTATCAAACAGCGATACATCTGTCGACACTCCATCCGTAGTACGACGATTCAGGACTCATACCTGTGAGAGACACCGGACACCCGATCCGTCGTGATCCGTGACCCGGGTGTGTGCCCCAAATCGCCCCAAACGTGACGCGTCGTCGCCCCGCGCGCGCGCGCGGGAGACGACGACCGTCGAGACGACGCGCTTCCGGCGATGGGGCGCGATCGCGGCGCGCGGTCGTCGTCTCGATCGTCCACCGCGTCGTCGGCGGTGATCTCGAGCGCGCGATCGATCGCGGCGTTGCGGGCGTTGGAACACGACCGTGGGGATGGAGAGCGCATCATCGCGAGCGACGTGTACGCGCGCGCGTTCGCGGGGGAGGAGGCGTACGCGCGGGTGGTGGCGAAGGCGAACGCGCGTCGTGCGTCGAGAGGGGGTGGGGGTTTGGGTGACGACGCGCGCGCGCGGTGCGTCGACGATGGGCGGGTGGCGATTCGCACGCGATTTTTCGACGACGTCTGCGAGCGGTGGACGCGCGAGACGACGACGGGAACGACGACGGAACGGCAGATTGTGTTCGTAGGCGCTGGATTCGACGCGAGATGTTGGCGTCTTCGAGGGAGCGATGTGGGGACGACGACGGCGTACGAGCTCGACGACGCGCGCGTGTTCGCCGAAAAGGAGGCAATCGTCGAGAACGCGACGTTGACGCTCGTTACGCGCAGACGCGTCGTGTGCTGTGATTTAGAACGCGATGATTGGTACGACGCGCTCGTGCGCGCCGGGTACGACGCGACGTTGCCGACGCTGTTCGTGTTGGAGGGATTGATGTATTACCTGTCGCCTCGACGCGCGCGACGGTTGACGCGAGAGTGCGCGGCGCGCTCGGGACCGGCGAGCGCGATGGTGGTGTCCGTGGTGAATCCCGCCGCGTTACGTCGAGCGACGCGCGAACCGCTTCGAACGAAATTGGCTCGAGTGGTGTTCGGTCGAGGAAAACCAAAGACGGCGAGACAGTCGTGGAAATCGTCGTGCGACGTCCCTCCGGAGGCGTACTTCGACGCGTGGGACGTGGACACCGTCGGTCAACTCGGCGACGACGTCCTTCACTACGGTCGATGGACCGGGAAAACACCGACCGAATATCCCAGAGACGCGCGCGCGTACCGACGCGAGACGACGCCTCGCACGTTTTACGTCTTCGCCCGCAAACGCGCCGCCGCCGCCGTCCTCGCGTCGTCCTCGCGTCGCGCGTCCGTCGTCTCGCACCCCGAAACCCCTTCGTCGGGAACGACACCGTAGATTGAACCCACTCGCACGATTTGACAATCACGAGGGTACGCATCGCGCACGCGCACGTCCGCGTTCGCCGTCCGAACGACCCGTCGCTTCGCCCACCCGAGCTCGAGCGTCCAACCCTACCTGAACACCAAAAAACTCCGGGACGAACGGACGACACTGTCTCGCGCGCGCGCCCGGTCGCCGTCTCTCGAACGAACCATGGTGCGCGCGACGCGAACGCGCGCGCGTTCGCGCACTCTTTCTCGCGCGAGACGGACCCGCGCGCGGTCGTGGCGTCGACGCGACCGCGCGTAGATCTCGACGCATCGTCGCATCGCATCGTCCCCGCGGCTCGAGTGTGATGAATGGACGACTGACGCGCGATGTGTGACGTTCGTTCGCTCGCGTCCAGGCTGCCTCGCATCGCATGATGGCGCACAAGTCTCGTAAGTTTCACGGAAACATTCACCGTCGCGGTGCGGTGGACGCGGGGATGACGAAGAAGAAGCATTTCTCCGTCGGGCCCGTCATGTTGGGATTTTTTGTCTTCGTCGTCGTCGGGTCGAGCATTCTGCAAGTGCTTCGATCGGCGTCCTCGGGACCGTTGGGGGCGGCGAGCGCGATGTGAGACGGACGCGCGGTGACACCGAGGATGGATGCCTTGTCCATGCGCGCGCGCGAACCCGAGCGCGCGATGAATCTTTGCTTGTAAAATACGTACCAATACATAGGTCGCTCGCCGACGCCGAAGACGCCGACGGCGCGAACTTCGCGCGCAAAGATTGACTAGAGTGCTACAATTCCGCTAATTCTACGCGTCCCTCGTCGGCGCTCATCGGTCGGTACTCGAGCGTCGGAGGAAGCCCGCGTTTGAGCATGGCTTGGACGTCGGCGAGCGGTTTTCTCGCCGTCTCGGGAACGTACGCGTACACGAACGCGGCGGCGGCGAAACAGACGCACGCGTAAAGCGCGAACGTTCCCGCGCCCATGGACGCTAAGAGTGACGGGAAAATCAAATCCGATAACGCTCCCGAGGCGAAGAGCGCCGCCGTGACGAAGGCGACGGCCGACCTCTTGGCTCGCATGCTGAAAATTTCAGAGACGACGATCCAATAGATGGACGCAAAGGAAGTCGCGAACGCCAGCATGAAGGCGCACATGCCGAAGAGGGTCAGTCCGACGCTGTGCACGGCGTACCCGAAGCACGTCAGGCCGAGACTCAGACCGGACGCGACGCTCCCGATGAGTAGTAACGGCCGTCGCCCGACGGTGTCGACCATGGAGATCGACGCCGCGACGCCTCCCGTCTTACATACGATCAAAAGACTCGTGTACAGATTATACACATCCACCGTCTCATCATCCGTCGAACCACTCGTCGCGCGCGCCACGTTCCTCAGCACCGATGAAGAGTAATTGATCACCGACGTCGACGCGCACATTTGATTAAACACCGCGAGCGCGAGCGCCAAACGCACGGCTCGCTTCTCCTCCCCATCGAACGCCTCGCGCGCGCCGTCCACGACGGCGTCTCGAAACGCTCGCAAAAACCCAACGTCGTCTGCTTCCGCCGCTCCGTCTCCCATCGCTCGCTCCTCTGCCATGATTTCGCGTATCTCTTCCTCCACCGCCCGCTCGGACGCGCCCGCCTCTCGAAGCGCCGCGCGCGCCTCGTCCTCCATCCCGCGTCGCACCAACCACCGAGGACTCTCCCTCGTCATCGCGAACGCCATGGACGACCAAAATCCCACCACCCCGGGCGAGAGCAAGAGCAATCCGTACGTCTTCTCCGGCTTCCACCACGTCATCGCGTTGGCCAAAATCATCCCCGCGCACACCGACAGCTCGTAACTCGCCCCCACCGCCCCTCGCACCGACGCCTCGCTGCACTCACCGCAATACGCCGGCGCGATAACGGCCAACGCACCTATGCCTACGCCCAACACCATCCTCCCGAACGCGATCCCTCCGACGCTCGTCCACCGCGCGAAGACCCACGTCGTCGCGCTTCCCGCCAGCGAGCACGCCGCCGTCGTCGTCGTCGCCGCCCATCGTCTCCCCGCGCGTCGCATCCAACCCGCGCCGACGAACGCACCGATGATCGCACCCGCCTTGGCCGACGCCACGACCGCACCGCGCGCGCCGGCGTCCAATCCCAGCGCGTCCCGCATCGCGCGTAAAATTCCACCCACGAGCGCGAGGTCGTATCCGAACGAACATCCACTCACGAGCGCGAATCTGTACGCGTGCGCGCTCGACCGACGCGCCGTCGCCGTCGTCATCGCCGTCGCCATCGTCGCCGTCGTCGTCGTCGTCGACGTCGTCGGATGGACGACCGAACGAACGACGACGCGGATGACGCGGACGACGACGACGCGCGGTCGTGTGCGGCGCGCGAATTCGTCGGCGCGGGCGGTGACTGACGGATCGATCGGTCGCGATTCATCGCGTGCGGACTATCGATATGCATTCCATGTCTAGGTCGAACGAACGCGCGCGATCGGGTGCGATGGGATCTCAGCCGCGCGAGGCGACGCCGACGGCGGTGCCGCGTTTCGACGACGTCGCGTCGGATCAGAGTCTTCGGCCCTTGATCGACGCCGCTCCGTCGCCCGTTCCGCGTGACGACGATAGTCTGCGCGCGCGCGAGCGACGACGTCGTGACGCCGACGCGTCGGACTCGCCAGAGGCTGAAGTAGAGGATGACTCGTACGCGGACTCGCGCGCCGACGTCGCCGGCGACGAAGCGAGCGAGGCCGACGCGCCGGGAACTCGAAGATCGACGCGGTCCAGAAAAGCGCCGGATGCGTACGGTGATTTCGTTCGCAGCGCTGGAAGAGTGTGAACGCATAGACGGAGAGAGACGCACACGATGTGCCACGAAAGAGGAGGCGGAGGAGGCGACCGGGAAAGAAGCGCGGTTCACGACGGACCGCCGCCCGCCGCCGAGGTGGGTGTTGGAATACACCGATCCTCCGCGAGGTCACGAACACTCGAGACCGTCCGTGAAGGAGGCGCGAAATACACTTGGATTCGTGTCCTTCGCCGTCGGAACCTTCGAAAACGCGATCGCGGCGCGCGACGTCGAGGCGTATCCGCGCGCGATCGTCTCTCGGGCGAAGAGCAAATCTCGTTACCTCGCGTTCCCGCGTCGCCGCTCGCTCGTCTCGCGAACGCGGCGCCGCGCCGCCTCCCGTCCCACCCTTGCGCATCATTTTGAGAAAGAAAGTTTTAAATCGGCGCCGAATCGATTCATCGCGTCGACGGACGCCTCCGACGGACACTTTCGAATCGTTCGCAACCGGTTGAACGTCGACGATGACCTTTCCCCATCGCGCGTCACGGGTCCGCCCCGCCGAGATCCACGCTCTGCATCTCGTCCTCGCGCAGCGTTCGGCGGCGCGGCGCGCCCTCGGGCACGCGATCGGGTCCCAGCGCGCGCACGGTGCGTTTCGGGCGCAAGACGCTCTCGAGCACGGACGATGAGGTCGACGCGCCGCGCGCGCGCGCGAGCGCGCGCTCAGCCTCTTCGCGCGGTAGGGACGATATGCGCACGCCGTCCGCGGTCATGCGAGGCGGGAACGCCATGCGCGCCGCGCGCGCGGAGCTTCGCAGGGCGAATGCGCTCATCGCTAGGAATTGGGCGCGCGCGAGAGTGACGCCAGAGCGCACCGCGCGAGTCGACCCGACGCGCGTCGCGAGCGTCTCGCGCGAACGATGATGCCGTGTACGTCCGGTCGCGTCGCGTCTCGCGCGCTCGCGCGCGCGTCGTCGACGAGGACGAGGACGAACGAGCGCTCGGTGACGTCGACCGGCGCGCGACGATGCGCGCGCGCGGCGGCGAGATTCGTCGGCGTCGACGCGCGCGCGGCGTCGACGCGCGGGTGGGGCGGTCGAGAACGAACCCACGCGCGATCACGCGCCGTCGTCGCGCGCGCGGGACCGAACGGACGCGACCCGAGGCTCATATCGCGCGGAGAGAAGGCGCGCAACAGAGAAAACGCCAAGACGTGGCTCATAGTCGGGAGCGCGGCGCTGGCCATGACGGCGGTCGTGGCGGCGGTGTACGAAAACTCGAGCGATGGGTTCTTGTACGGGGTGGATTCGATCGAATCGTACGCGTCGGGGGATGGATTGGATTTCGATTTCGCGAGCTCGAGCGGACCGGCGTTGGGCGCGGCGAGCGTCGCGGGGGCGGCGATCTGGGGGGTGGCGCTGTATTTCGCGTCGCCCGTGAGTGTGATTATGTTGTTTTTAGGACGCACGGACAGCGAACGTCCGTCGGATTGGTTGTTGCGCAAGGTTACGGGAACGGCGCAGATGGAGGACGCGAGTTTCGGAGCCAAAGTCGGCGTCGCCGCGTGGTTTCTCGTCGCCGGCGTCGCCGCGAGCGCGCTCGGTGACGCCGCTCTGGGTGATTCCACGTGGCAAATTTCCAGTGGACTCGGATTTTTGACCATCGCCGGGGTGAGCGAACTCGGTCGACCGAAAAGAGTCGACGAGGCGACGCTCGCCAAGCTCACCGCCCAATACGACGACTTTTGCGAATTCGCCGACCGTCGTCTCTCCCGAAGCGGGCGCGTGCACCAGATGGAAATCTCCAAAGCCTTCCGCGCGGCGTACCCGCAGCACGACGAATCCGTCCTCGACGAGTCTGAGTTTCGCTCGCTCGTCGCCAACTGGGCGCCGGGCGCCGAGAGATCTCCCCGCGGCTATTACAAAAACTTGAGTCTCATCAAACCCGCGCGCGCGAGCGTCTCCGTCAAAGATCTCGGTCTGTGACGCCCGCAGACCGAGATCACCACCACCACAGACCGAGATCACCACCACCATTCAATCACACCGCCCGATCGCTCGAACGATCGTTCGCCGTAGTCCCGCGCCGTTTTAACGCGTTTGTATTCGCGCCGCCCAACCAGCCCTCTCTCCACACCGCGCCTCTCCCTCTCCCCCGTCGACATGTCGTACGGACGAGACCGCGACCGGCGCGACTACCGCGACGACCGGCGCGATTACCGCGACGACCGCCGAGGTCGCCGCGACTCGCGATCGCCGCCTCGGTACCGAGACGACCGTCGCGGTCGTCGGGATTTCGGAGGCGGCGGTCGGGGTGGACGTCGCGGTGGATTCCGCGCCGAACGCGAGCGAAGCATGTCTCCGGGACCGTGGGAACCGAAACCGAGGATGCGGAAGACGTTGTTTGACGTGTTACCGGAGGGTGGTGCGTGCGCGCGCGATCGAGCGCGCGGTGAGACGCGATCGAGCGATGGATCGATCCAAAGACGACCAAAGAGAGAGAAACAGAGACTGACGCGCCCTCGTCGACGCAGTGGACCCGAACGATCCTCCGCCGTTCCCAACGGGTGGATACGCGCCTCCTCCGGGCATGGGATACGGTCCCGGTGCGGTGCCGATGACGGCGCAGGCGACGAGACACGCGAGACGGATCTACGTCGGCGGCGTTGCGACGACGACGACGGAGACGGACGTGACGACGTTTTTTAACAACGCGCTCGTCGCCGTGAACGGCACGAACGGGGAGGAAGGACCGTCGGTGGTGAATTCGTACATCAACATCGAGAAAAAGTTCGCGTTCGTGGAGTTTAGGAGCGTGGAAGAGACGTCCAACGCGTTGGCGTTGGACGGCGTCGTCATCGACGGCGTTCCGGTTCGCGTGCGGCGGCCGAATGATTACAACGCGCAGCTCGCGGCGGGACTCGGACCGTCTACGCCGAATCTGTCGTTGGACTTGGCGGCGATCGGGTTGGATCCGAGCTCGTTACAGCGCTCGGCGACGACTAATATTTTGCAGGAACACGAGGACCGCATCTTCATCGGCGGTTTGCCATACTTTTTAGAAGAGCCGCAGGTTCGAGAGTTGCTCGAAGCGTTCGGACCGATAGCGAAGTTTGACTTAGTTCGCGACAAGGAGACTGGAAATAGCAAGGGGTACGGTTTCGTCGTCTACGAGGACGTCTCCGTCACGGATATTGCGTGTCAAGGCTTGAACGGGATGCAAATGGGCGACAAGACGCTCACCGTGCGCCGCGCGGAAGACCCGACACGATCAACGATGAACGTGCCGCCGCCGCCGCCCGCCATCGCGGCGCCACCGTCGAATCCGCCGTCGACGGTCGTCTCCTTCAGTAACATGGGGCTCACCGTCGAGGAGTTGGCGGACGACGAGGAGTACGAAAACATCATGGAGGATATGCAGGAGGAGTGCGGGAAACACGGAGAAATTTCAACCGTCATCATTCCTAGACCGGCCAAGGACGGAGACGCGAGCGTTCCGGGCATTGGGAAAGTTTTCGTGCAGTACGTCTCCGTCGACGCCGCGATGAAGGCTCGTGATGCGTTGAACAATAGAAAGTTTGGCGGTTCCGTCGTTGCGGCGGATTTTCTCGACGAGGCTTCCTTCCACGCCAGAAATTTCTAGTTTCTAGATTTCAAGCGTTAGCACTACGCGTCCGGGACGCTCGCTACAGTAGTTTGGTTTGTTGTTAATTAGCAAAAGAAACGCCAGTACAGGTATATGCCGTACCACCCGATGAGACCCGCGCCGGCGAGAGAGACGATGGATAAGACGACGGCCCACGCGACTGTCCAGACGGCGGCGGAGCGCTGAATCGGCGTTCGTCGACTCTTACGTCTGAGACGAATCGTGCCTCCGTTTTCGTCCACGATTTGGCGTCTGGAGACCGATCCACTCTTTCGCATGATCATCGTGCCTCCCTCGTTCGCGTCGAACGTCGCGCTCACGTCAAAGTCGCCGTCGAAATCGATGGTCATGTCGATTGGCGCCGGATAGCTCGCCGTAGATTTCGATTGAGGAAGCGCGATCGTCGGATCGCCAGTCATCGTGTTCCACGTCTGCGAACTCTTGAGCACGCGAAGATCGCTTCGCTCCAACGTCGATTTTGCTGCGGCGAAGGTGCTCCCCACCAAGATGAGCGTCGACGCGAACGCGTCTCTCACGAGCACGCCGCCGCCGCCTCCGGCGGATATGATGATTCCAGCGAATATGGGTTGGAGCGACCCGTAACACGCCGTGACGACGGGCGTCGTGTCCGCCTCGGCGCGCGTCGTCAGCGCGTACGCGGCGGACGCGAGTACGCCGCCGGCGGCCACCGCCGCCCACGCGCTCGTCTGTGTTACGATGGCTATGGGATTCTCCGCTAAGAAATGTTCGCGCAACACCACAGGAAGCGATATCGCGATGCCCATGATGGCTCCCATGAATTGCGACACCACGGCAACGGTGGTCGGATGGTACGTGCGCAAGATGGACTCTTGAAACGCGAGATACGTCGCGAACGCGGCGGCGCGAATCAACAACGCGACATTCCCCGTGCTCAACCACATGCGCGCGGGATCCAACAACAAAATCGTACCCATCACGCTCACCGCTATCGCCGCAAACTTCCCCACGCTCGGTTTCTCTATCCCCTGAAACACCGCGATCGTGCACGAATACACGGGCACCAACTGCCCCAACACCACCGCGTTTCCGATTGACGCTCGTTTCAGCCCGTACGCTAAACAAATCTGCGCCAAACACACGCACGCCGCCAACATGATCATCACCAGCGACGACCGCAACGCTTTCCGTTTCTTCACGTTATTCAACTCTCGCATCGTCTCCCCCCTCGTCTTCGCCAGCAGATAAACGAAGGGCAACGACAGCGCGCTTCGAGCCAACGTAAACTGCGCCGCGCTAAAGTATTCCATCGACTGCGCGCTCGCGCACATCGCCCCCACGAAACACAACTGCGCGCACGTCAACAGCATCGCGCTCCTCGACGCTCGCTTGACGTCGTCTCGCACTTTTCGACGCATCTCATCCATTTCTTCCGGAAACGTCTCGCTCAGCGTCTCGAGAAACTCCTTGAGCTCACTCTTATTCTTCCACTTGATCGCCCCGACCCTCGCCGCCGCCGTCGTCGACGTCTCGCGTCGCTCGGCGTCCGCGTCCGCGGCGTCACCGTCGACGCGTTCGCTCCCGCGCATCGTCGTCGTCGAGCGTCCGCGTCGCGCGCGTCGGTCGCGCGGTCGGTCGCGTATCTCCGGGCGCGCGCGCTCGAATCGTCGCGCCGAGCGACCGACGCGCGCGTCGTGGACGCGCACGGCGCGCGTCGTCGACGACGGCGTCGTTCCGGCGTGCATCGCGCGCGTCGGACGGTGAACCGCGGGCGCGTCGCGCAGTGCGGCTCGTCGTCGTCGGATGTGGATTTCGAACGGTCACGACGCCAAAACGGTGCGCTCGCCACGATGACGGCCGTCATCGACCGCGCCGAGGCGTGGGTGCGCGAGGAATTGTCGCACAACGATGGATCGCACGATTATTGGCACATACACCGCGTGCGTGCGACCGCGATGGCGCTCGCGAGGGAGGAATCGACGACGAGCGACGAAGCGGTGGATGTGGAGGTGATCGAGCTCGCCGCGCTGATGCACGACGTCAAGGATTGGAAGTACGCCGACGGCGACGCGAACGCGGGGAGGGACGCCGTGCGCGCGTTTTTAACCTCGTGTGGGTACGACGAGGGAAAGACGGAGAAAATATGCGCCATCGTTCGGTACATTGGTTTTAAAAGCGAGCTCGCCGGCGACGCCGGGGACGCCGAGTACGCGCGGGCGACGAGTTCGATTGAATTTAAAATCGTGCAGGATGCGGATCGTTTAGATGCGATAGGCGCGATCGGCATCGCGCGGACGTTTTGTTTCGGCGGGGCGAGAAACAATCCCATGCACGTGCCGGGAGTGGAACCCGAACGCTCGCTCACGGCCGAGGCGTACGCGAAGAATCAAACGAGCGTCGACAGACCGAACACGACGATCAATCACTTTCACGAGAAATTATTCACCCTGCGCGACAAGATGAAAACGGACGCCGGTCGACGTCGAGCGGCGGCGAGACACGACGTCATGGTTCGGTTCGTGGAGCAATTTCACCGCGAGTGGGACGGCGAGGCGTGATTTTTTGCGCCCGCCGACCGGGACGCGCGTCCCACCGTTCGTAGTTTAGAATATCACACACATCACGCACACACCGACCCGACCGACCGTGCATTCACGCGCGCTCATCGCTCGCCGAGCGTCCTCGAGCGCGCTTTTTTTCGCGAAAAAGTAAAAATAACTACCTCGGGACGATTGCGCGCATTCTCGCGCGTTCGCCCCGCCGACGCGACTCGCCGACGCCGACGCGGCGACGCGAACGCGACGAACACAACACCGATCGCGATGTCGTCTGCGATCGTCGTCGTGGACGCGCGCGCGACCTCGTGGGCGCCGATGGGACGGCTGATGAAAAAGAAAAAGTGTACGCGGTGGCGCCGTCCTCGCGCGGGACGCGCGTCGACGCCCGTGACGACGCGCGCCGGTGCGACGACCGACGACGATGATATCGTGTTGGGCGTGTACGTCAACGCGAGCGCGTCGCAGGCGCGCGCGGCGCCGGTGAACGCTAAGACGGGGGCTTTCGAGCGCGCCGGGGCGGCGACGCGACTCGGCGAGGCGACGCCGAGCGGCGTCGCGGCGGCGGTTCGCGAGCTCGTCGAGTCGTTGGAGTGGGAGGGACGATTGGGGATATCTCTTCCGGGATTGGTGACGCGCGTGGACGGAGACTCGAGCGGACGCGAGACGATGGCGCGAGTGGACATCGAGGCGGCGACGCGCGCGGCGACGGGGTGCGAGACGTCGGCGTCGTCCGGCGCGGAGGCGTTCGGGGCGGCCGAGTTACGATACGGCGCGGGCGCCGGGTTGAGCGCGAGTGAAAAGAGCGATCTCGTCATGTTTTGCATGGCGGGTCGACGGTTCAGCGCGAGTCTGTACGACGACGGGACAATCGTCAAGAATTTCGCCCCCGTTGTCGAGGCGTGGAGAGACGACGCGGAGACGACTAACGAAGACGCGTTCGCCGACGTCGTGAGCGCGTGTTTGATCGAACTCGAGGACAAGTACATGCCGAACGTCATCATACTGAGCGGTGAGGACGGTGACGACGCCGGCGCGCTCGTGAAGAGACTCTCGTGTAAGACCAAAGTCGTCGCCGGGACGCTCGGCGTCGTCGCCGGCGTCAAGGGCGCCGCCGCGCTCGCGCGCGAACAGATACGCACGCGCGACATCGAAATTTACGTCCGAGACATCATCGGCACCACCACCGGGGTGTCTCCGCAGTTCGTCACCGAGGAACAACTGCGAGACGTCTTCGATAAATTCGACACGTCTGAAAACGGCGTCTTGGAATTGAGCGAACTCGTCGACGCCACCGCCGCGCTCAACGTCGACGTCGACGACGGTCGTCGCCTGCTCGATTCCCTCGATTACGACGGTAACGGCGTCGTGAGTTTCGAGGAGTGGGCGCGGTGGTGGCGCGCGGCCGTGTCCTCCGAGCGCGTCACAAAGGTGGTGTCCAAGGATGAGTGGTCGCGCGTCTTGCGATGGGAACGCAATCGTCTCGTCTGTCTCGAGGTTGGGTTCACGTTTTGTCGACCGTGCAAGGCGTTCGCGAAAAAGTACGAAAAGATTGCCGACGATTTTCCGGGTGTCAAGTTCGTCTTCATGAATGGAAACGAGAACGGATCGACGACGCGATTGGCGAGGGACGAGCTTGGCGTGAAGACGACGCCGTCGTTTTTCTTGTTTCGCTCGGGCGAGCGCGTGCACTTTCACTCGGGGGGAAACGAGGAGCGATTACGAGCGGCGATCAATCGACACGCGACGGACGAGGAGTGGCCCGCGGCGCTCGGCGCGCGTCCCGCGATCACGTCAGACGACAGCTATGCGAACATGTAATGTACAAGATTTGCGCCGCGCGCGCTCGCGCTACGTGGACGTTCCGGCGTCCTTTTTATAAAACGTCGGTGCGTCGTCGCGGTCCTTGTGTTGCTCGCTCATCTTACCCATGGCGCGCTCTTGTACGGCTCGAATCGCGTCTTTCCCCACCGCGGACGCTCTCTCCGCCGCCGCCGCCGTCACCTCCGAGGCACGTTTACTCGCCGCGGACGCTCTCTCCGCCGCCGCCGCCGTCTTGGCCGACGCGCTCTCCCACATTTTACCTAAATCTATACTCTTCAGCGTGTCCGTCATCTGATGCGTCACGCTCTTCGCCTCGATGATGATTCGTCGCGGGCTCTGCGCCTCCTCCAACGGTCCGTCCTGCGCGCCGCCCTTCGGCGGCGGCGGCTTTAAATTCACCCCGTGCATATCCTCGTCGGAGATGCCGAGCGCCTCTTTCCTTGCGAGGGCGATGCGTTCGGCCTCGGCGACATCGATCGATCGTTCCGATTTCAATTCATTCGGTTGATTTAAAATCGCACCCTTGGTGGACTCGGCGCGCGCGCGCATGCCGTAGAGCGTGTACGCCCGACCGCTCGCCGCGTCGACGTCTTCGTCGTCGGCGGTGAAGAAATCATCCAAATCATTCGTGATGGCCGGCGCCATGCTCGACGCGACGTCGAGCGAGGACGCAATATCTTTTAACGACAGCTCGGCGTCGTCTTTCCTGCGCTCCTTGGCGAGACGCGCGAGTCGTTTCTTCAAATCGTGCTCCGCCATAATTTCCTCCGTCGTGCGCGAACTGATTTGATTCGTCATGGCGTCGCTCACCAACATGTCGTGCAATTGCATGACGTGCGCGATCTCCGCTTCGAGCGCGCGCTGCGCCTCGGCGTCTTGTAACTCGGCGTCGTCTCGTCGCTTGTACAACGCCTCGAGCTCGGCGCCAATCTCCGCCTCGAGTAACATCTCCTCCACCTCGGACATCATCTCGACGGTGCCGCGCAGCGACTCGCTCTGTTCCCAAATCTTCGCCGTCATCCCCGACACCTCGGCGAGCTCCCGATCGACCGCCACCCACTGTTCCTCGTGTTTACGAATGATGGATTCGAGCTCGGCGCTCGAACGGAGGGCGATGTTGGCTCGGGAATCGACGTGCGCGTGCCGAACGTCGTACGCCTCCATGGCTTCCTCCACCGCGCGCGCGTACGCGGCGACGCCTCCGTCCACGCGCGTGTCCTCCTATGCGAGATGGAAAACGACGATGATACATTCACGCATAGGTTAGTTTTCGTCTTCTTCGCGCGTCGTCTCGTCGTCGTCGTCTCGTCGCGACGTCGTCGTCGTTCGGCGTCAACACCCGACGGCGGACATCAATCATTCATCGTTTTCGTCGCGTTCTCTCTCGTTAGCGCGCGCGGACGCTCGAGCCCGCGCGCGTCGCCTCGCGCACGCACCGCTTCGGCGCTTCGTCGTCGCAGGAGCGCCTCGAGCGCGTCTCCGTTCACGCCGGACCGTTCGAGCGCGTCGCGCGTGCGCGCCCCGATCTCATTCACCGCGCTCACGGTCGCGCTCGACGCGCGTTTCGCCTCGCTCACGAGCGCGTGCGTCGCTCGACCGTACGCATCGCGTAAGAAATCGTGCGTCGCGCTCATCGCTCTCGACGACGAGCGACGACGCGCGGCGACGACGCGCGGCGACGATGCGCGCCAGTGTCCGACGATGCGCGCCAGTGTCTGGCGCGTTGAAAAAAATGCGAGCTGCGGTCACCGCGCAGACGACGTCGGTGTCCTCCCGCGTCGTCTCGTTCGGCGCCAAAACGTGTAGATCATCGCACGCGACGCGCGCGTCCACCGTCGCGCGCGCGTCGACGTCCGACGCCGACGCGGTGCGTCGACAAAAATCACAAGTCACGTTTGTGAAGATTCAATGCGTCGAGGAATCCGTCGACGCGTTCATCGCGCAGACGCTCGACAACGCGATGAACTCGACGCGAGAGTATGGAAACGTGCGGTTCGACGTGTTGCGCGATCTTTCCGATCGATCGAGGTTTACGCTGGTGGAGATTTATTCGGATGAAAAGTCGAAGGACGCGCACAAGCTTACGTCGCATTACGAGCGGTGGCGAGACGCGTGCGGACCCATGATGCAAAGCCCGCGCTCGGCGGAGCGATACCTCGCCGTCGAACCGAACGACGATGGATGGGCGTACGCGAACTCTACGACGTGGTCGCTCGAGGATGAGGCAGAGATGCGCGCGGCGAGCGTCGTCCACGTGCGCTGTAGCGTCGTCCCGGGCTCGGAGGACGCCTTCGCCGCGCTGTCCGCCGAAAACGCCCTCCACTCGTCGCAAGAGCCTGGAAATTTACGCTTCGATGTCTTTCAAAACGCCGACGATCCCACGTCTTTCGTCTTGGTGGAGGTGTACGAAGACGCGGACGCCGCCGCCAGACACAAGGAGACGCCGCACTACCTCGCCTGGCGAGACGCCGTCGCCGATCTCATGGCGTCGCCGCGCGTCGCCGAGCGTTTCGAGACCTTGTTCCCGATCTCATTCACCTCGTGGTCGGGCGACGCGTGCGGAGACGCGTGCGACATGGCGTGGTGAACCGCGCGGATATACGGCGTAGTATTCGCGACGTGTAACCGAACCGACGAGCTCGCCCGCACACCCCGTCCGTTCGCGCATGTCCGTCGACGACGCGCCGAAATTCTGTCACGTCACGGGCGAAGCGCTCAACGCGGCCGCGTTCGAGCTCACGCGCGCCGCCACGTCGTCCTCGTACGTCGACGCGCGCGAACCGAGCGCTGATTCTCCATTGCGTCGAATCCCGCGCGTCATCGTCGATTCGGGACGATGGAAGTACGTCCTCGCGCAGGTGCGCGTCGCGGGACGAGACGATGAAGCCGCGCTCGTCGTTCGCGCGCGTCGCGGGACGACGTGGCACGCCGATAATTTCGCGAGTTTGCGCGACGAGGAGGCGATGTCGTCGAGGGCGGCGGACGGCGGAGAACTCGTCGCGTTCGTCGTCGGCGGTGGGCGCATCGCGCGCGACGACGAGAGGAAAACGATATCGGTGTACGGGTACAGTAAGACGTTCGGGCGGTGTCCGGGATGTAACGAACGAACGGCGATCATTTTGAGGGAGGAGTTTCCAGAGTACGAGGTGACGTGGAGCGACGACGGGTATTGA
>Ga0181589_10002179_pt1 | contig 15365 bp, 13 predicted proteins | sample 071ome_25_FD_132444 | JGI IMG/M metagenome (GOLD analysis project Ga0181589, IMG submission 132444) | Coastal salt marsh microbial communities from the Groves Creek Marsh, Skidaway Island, Georgia - 071410BT metaG (megahit assembly) | ecosystem: Environmental > Aquatic > Marine > Intertidal...
AATCAAATGGATAAACAAACACAAACTGACGTTGAAGCGGCCGTTTTCAGGCGCCTTCTCGAGCACCTGGATTCCCGCAAGGATGCCCAGAATATCGACTTGATGAACCTGGCTGGGTTCTGTCGAAATTGTCTTTCCAAATGGTATGTTGCAGCGGCTTCTGAACGTGGTTTCGATGTTGATTACGAGGCGGCCAGGGAAATGGTTTATGGCATGCCCTATGGGGAATGGAAGGACAAGTACCAGCTGGAAGCCACGGAAGAACAAAAACGCCTGTTCGCTGAAAACTTCCCAAAGACCTGATAAAAGTCACAATTAAAGCCTTTATGGTGAGGCATTCAAAACTGAGAACTGCTTCACCAAAGACTTTTTTGCAACTGGGTTAGGATTGCTCATACCGGAAAGGAATCGTAAACAAAGGAGTCTGGTGATGGGTACTTTGAGTTTCAATCAATTGGCTGCAGACCTGCAGTTGGCTGGTGAAGTCAGTCTGCCTCTGCTTGAGGATCTGCCAAACCGGTTTACCCTGAATCCCCTCAGACGCTCCAACCGCGTCAACGTCAAGTTGCGTGATGAGGATATTGCTGTTCTGGAGGAGATGGCCCTGAATGCGGGTATGCCATTTCAGGCTTTTCTGGCAGATATCATTCATCAGCATGCCAGTAAAACGTCGGGCTAGTTTCCAGGCTGCCTGATTGGCGGCGAAAGCCTGAACGAATTTTACGGACTGTTTCCCTGGCTGTTTTCAGCCGGCTTCAACGGGCTCAAGTCGAACCATTCAAATTCCTCGTTCCTGTCGAGATCCCTGACATAAAGAATGTGGCCATCCAGTTGCCAGGTGGCATCTGTCTGTACCGGAAGCCCGTCAACCAAGGCAAAGCGCAGGGAAAAATAACCGGAGTTGATTTTCATCACCAGGAACGTGGAAAAAGGTTCCGTCACCCTGACCTGCAATTCCTTGATGTATCCTTGTCTGGTATCCAGTACCAGTGTGCCCACAAGGTGTTCATAGACTGTTTGTCTGTCCTCTTCCATGCCCCTGAACTCAATGACATGGATATCTCCTTCCTGTTTCACCAGGCGGATGCTTTCCGGAATGATCAGCGACAGGAAGCGTTCCTTCTCACTTCCCTCCCGTCGGGCTTCCTGCTCTTCTACCGTCAGCTTGCGCTGGGACTCCTGCCTTCGGCGCAACCGGCGCTGCATGCGTTTTTCATGGCGGGCCAGGCGGTCGGCAGTGGGTGGGGCCTGATTTACAGCAATCAACTGATCGCTTTCCACAAAAGGGCGAGAAGGATCACGGCGCCAGGTCAGGGTTTCCTCCTCAAGCAGATCATGGGAGGTATAGGAATAGGCCCAGTTGCCATCATAGATATTGACCACCTTGTCCACATAGCGGCTGATCAGTGCCAGGTATTCCTGCTGGGTGTAATCCCTGGCAAAAAGGGCGCCAGGCCAAAACAGACAGGTGATAATCAGGAGTGTCGCGCTGCAACGGGTCATAGGGATGTGACCTGGCGGCCGCAGGATTATTTCAGGGGGACCAGTCTGGCCAGGCGGATATCGATGTTTTCCCAGACCTTGCCGCTGACATAGGGGTCTGCCTGCAGGTGTTTTTCCAGGCTGTCCCGGTCAGGGAATTCCAGGTGCAGGGTGGAGCCGATCATGCGCTCATTCTCGTCCAGTATGGCGCCGCCACTGAGGAAGCGGCCCTGATTGATCAGTTCACGAACACCGGCGAGATGGGCTTCACGGTGGGTCATACGCCTGTCCAGTGCGTCAGGGTCGGTAAAATCCAGGGCGGTTACTACAAATTGCATGTCAGGATCCTCGTGTGTTCAGGGTAAGTTGTAAAAGGTTTGCCAGGGCAGCCCGTGAGGGCCTGGCTGAAAAATAATGCAGATGGGATGCACACTGGCAGTCACTGCTGCCAAAACCTGTAACAGGATAATGATCATGCATTGACTCCAGATGTCTGCTCCACGCACATTCCAGCCGTTGTGCTCCTGCATGATACCAGCATTCTTTCACGCCCAACGCCAGTGTCAGGTAATCAATATGCCAGTGGGCTTTTTTATCTGCCTTGAAGTGCCGGTTTACCCTGGCCCGAATACCTCCCGGCCCAAAAGCGCTGCCAACATAGAGATACCAGCCCTGGCGATAATGAATATAGCCAAATTTTCCTGTCGCTATTTCGCGATCCTGGGGGTTTTCCAGTACCAGGATATAGGTGCCGTTTTCTGCAGGATTCATGGGAAGCAAATTTACCCTGAAAGCAGGAAGGGGAGTACAGGCAGACTTGCGATGAAGAAAGCGGTTGGCCAAAAGAGTCTGGCAGGGTAAAGCAAGCGTTAAGCCCGACCCCGGTTGCCCCCTTCTGGGTACGGGGCCGGCCCGGGCTTAACGATGAGCGACGTAAGGACTAACGAATCCGTCGCTACACTTCAGAGATAAACTTGGTGACCAGGCAGGCTTCAAGTCCTTCGATGCCTTCTTCGGAGCCGTGACCAGATTCCTTGACCCCGCCAAAGGGTGATTCAGGCAGGGAAATGGCAAAGCTGTTCAGACCAATCATGCCGGCTTCCAGTTGCTCGCCCAGCATTTTCAGACGCTTGCCTGAATCCGTGAAGGCAAAGGCAGCCAGGCCGTAAGGCAGACGATTGGCTTCCTTTATGACCTCATCAAAGTCGCTGAACGAATTGATGATGCCCACCGGACCAAAAGGTTCCTCATTCATGATCCGCGCGCTCTTGGGTACGCTGGAAATGACGGTGGGCTTGTAGAAATAGCCATTACCTGGAATAGCCTCGCCGCCGGTGTTGAGGGTGGCGCCATTTTCCACGGCATCGTTGACCAGGGACGTAATGGCGTCACGGCGGCGTGCATGAATCAGTGGTCCCATCTGGGTGTTCTCATCCAGGCCGTTTCCCACTTTCAGGGCTTCAACGCGTTTGGTGAAACCGGCCACAAAATCCTCAAACAGGGATTCATGGATATAGAAGCGGGTAGGGGAAACGCAGACCTGACCGGCATTGCGGTACTTTGCCGTAACACACATGTCGAGCGTGCTTTCCAGATTGGCATCTTCAAAGACCAACACCGGACCGTGGCCACCCAGTTCCATGGTGGTTCTGATCATGTTGTCAGCGGCCAGTTTCATCAGTGATTTGCCCACCGGTACGGAGCCGGTGAAGGACATTTTGCGAATGATCGGGGAAGCCAGCAGATAACTGGACACCTGGTGTGGTACCCCGAACACAACCGACAATACACCGTCAGGCAGACCGGCATCCTGCATGCACTTGGCCATCAGCAGGGCGGTACCGGGAGTCTCCTCGGCCGGTTTGAAAACACAGGAACAGCCAGCTGCCAGGGAAGCCCCCATTTTGCGGGCAGGATTCCCCTGCGGGAAGTTCCAGGGCGCAAAGGCAGCAACCGGGCCTACCGGTTCCTTGACCACATACATTCTGGAACCGGGCTGACGTTGGGTCAGGACGCGGCCATAGGCACGGCGACCTTCCTCGGCGTACCACTCGATGACACCGGTAGACATTTTCAGTTCGATCCGCGACTGCATGATCGGTTTGCCGGATTCCATGGTCGCCACGGTAGTGATCTGCTCGGCACGCTCACGCATCAGGTCGGCAGCCTTGCGCAGAATGGCGCTGCGTTCCTCCGGCAGTTTGGCCCGCCAGACCTTGAAACCTTCCTCTGCAGCAGCCAGGGCACGATCCAGATCGGCTTCTGTGGCATGGGGCAGGATACCCAGGACTTCGCCGGTAGCCGGATTGAGGACTTCCTCGCTTTTCCGGTCGCCCTTGTCTATCCATTCGCCGGCTATAAACAGCTGCAGTTCGGGATAAAGGTCTTTGGGATTGGATTTCAATTGCTCTGCTTGCGCCACGTTTGACTCCTGAATTCTGGGTAAATGGGCTGTATACGTATTAAGGGGGCGTAATGATCACCTAAACCGCAGCCTGAGTAAAATTTTTTCTATATACTCTGGCTTCATCTCAAACTATAAAAACAGCAAACCGGAGTACGCCATGACAGATTCCAGCACTATCCCTTTCAGCGACAAATACCGTCGTATCGCCACTGAGGAGGCCTGGGCTCCCCAGGAAATGATGGATCTGTACGTGGACTACATGAACAAGGGCAAGATCAAGGATCCGGGGTTCGAAAGCCTGTGGGGTTTTTACGGTACTTCACAGGAACCCCGTCCGATGGCGGTAAGGCGCAAACTGGCCAACCTTGACGAGGAGAGGCTGGCTGATATGGATGCCGCCGGTATCGACTTTGCCGTGCTGGCACTGACGTCTCCAGGCGTGCAGGTCTTTGATCGTGACACGGCCGTTTCAGTGGCCCGTGACAGCAATGATATGGTCAGGGAAGCTGTTGCCCGTCATCCGGACCGTTATGCGGCCCTGTGTGCCATTGCTCCCCAGGCACCCGAATTGGCGGCAGCAGAACTGCAGCGGTGCAAGGCCGAGGGCTTCCGGGGCATCATCATCAACTCCCACACCCATGGTGAATACCTGAGTGATCAGAAGTTCTGGCCCATCCTGGAAGCGGCGGAGGCACTGGAATTACCCGTGTACCTGCATCCGAATACCCCGCCAGCCAATATGATCCAGCCCATGCTGGAAGTGGGTCTGGATGGTGCCATTTTCGGATTTGGCGTGGAAACCGGCCTGCATATGCTGCGTATTATTACCTCCGGTGTTTTTGACCGCTTCCCGAAACTGCAATTCATCATTGGTCACATGGGCGAGGCACTGCCGTACTGGATGTACCGTCTGGATTTCATGCATAACGCCCAGGTGTCTTCAAAACGTTATGAAACCCTCAAACCCCTGAAGAAAAAGGTCAGTGACTATATGCGGGAAAATGTCTACATCACCTGCAGCGGCATGGCCTGGGAACCTGCAGTGCGTTTTGCCCAGGAGCAGATCGGGATGGACCGGGTGATGTATGCCATGGACTATCCCTACCAGTATGTCCGCCAGGAAGTGACAGACATGGATAACATGGCTATTTCCGATGCCGACAAGAAGCTGTTCTATCAGGGCGTTGCCGAAAAGGTTTTCAAGCTCTGAGAAACTCCCCTCCACATATGCCCCGGTGGCGGGAAGGTGATCTGCGCCTGACTGTCACCCGGGGATCGTCAGCATACCTTCCCATGTCTGCCTATTAACCACACTTTCCTTGTGTTTTTCTCCAGTTTTCGGGTGTAAGGCATTACTGTAGCATTTTGGCATCATTTCTGACCGTTTTCTGGTCAGCCCCGACCGTTGAGCATGCATGCAAAAAATCGAGCTGGATAACGACGTATTCCCTGAAATCGTCGAGATGCTGTACAAGACCAGCCCTGTCAGCTTGCTGGTGCTCGCCATAACCGCTGCTTTTTTTTCCTATCTTCAGTGGGCACAGGTCGACACCACAGTCATTATTGCCTGGCTTATCGCTATAGAAACCCTGTTTGCCATCAGGCTTATAAATTATTTCCAATACAAACGATCTGGGAATAAACAAGAGCGATCCCTTTATTGGGGGAACCGGAATCTGGCATTAGTCTTATTACAGGGGATAACCTGGGGTGTCGGAGGGGTTCTTCTGTATCCTGAAACCAGTCAGGAGCATCAGCTGATTGTTCTCATTATGTCCCTGGGCGTGTCTGCTGGGGCTGTAACCACCCTAGGTATCTGGCCTAAATGTCTGCTGGCATTCATCGCCCCTACCATGCTTTTTCCTGTGCCTCGCTACCTGGAATCCTGGGATACCCAGTCTGCTTTAAGTTTATACACAACGGCTGCCCTGTTTTTTTATTTCCTCAAAAATGGCGTCAGGTCATCGGAAATGGCATTCAACAGTATTCGGGAAAAGGTTGAAAGCCGGAAAAAGGATCATGAGATTGAAGTTTATCGCAAGGCGCGTCTCGATATTATGGAGCAGATGGTCAATACCGCCAGTAGCACCCAGTCATATGTGGATACAGATGGCGTATTCCAGATCGTAAACAACGCGTTTCTGAAAGTGCATGGGAAATCCCGCGAGGACGTCATCGGAAAAACAATGAAAGAAGTCCTGCCACCTTCTATTTACGAGGGGGAGGTCGCGAATGGTTTGGCCAGTTGTCTTACTGGGAAACAGGTCAAGCTGGAGGGATGGGTGACAGTCAGTAGTAATGCATCAGGTTTTGTATCCTCAAATATGGATCCGCATTTCGATGAAAACGGGAATGTCATTGGTGCCGTTATTACCACCTCGGATATCACCGAGCGGAAACTGGCTGAAGACAAGCTGAAAAAATCCTGGGAGCTGTTTATAGCGGCCTTCAGTGCCACGCCCATAGGTGTGTCGATTCATCGCCATGCAGACAGCAGCTTCCTGTTTGTTAATCCAGCCTGGTAAAACCTGACGGGATATGACAACCAGGAAGTGGTGGAAAATGGCATTTCCATCAAACAGTTCTGGGGCAGGGATGAAGACAGGAAGCGCTTCAACCTCATGCTCAGGGAAAAACACAAGGTGGATAATTTCGACACCGAGATGATCCATCGGGATGGAACAACAGTACCTATCACTATCACTATCACTATCACTATCACTATCACTGTTGCTGAATTTTCGCTTGGCGATGAGCAGTTTTATATCAACTGGGTTTGGGACAGGCGGCCGGCGATCAAACTGGAAGAGGAAAGGCAGGTTCTGGAAAGCAAACTTTCACAATCGCGAAAAATGGAGGCTATTGGCCAGCTGACTGGAGGAATTGCCCATGACTTCAATAACATCCTGCAGGCCATACTGGGATACTGCCAGCTTGCCAGGTTAAGTCCTCAGGCCCAGGAAGATTCCGAGCTGGACAGCTACCTTGAGTACATCGAACATGGTGGTGAGCGGGCCCAGGACATGATCCGGCAGCTGATGATCTTCAGCCGCTCCAGTCCGCAGAAGAGTTCGATGCAAGCACTTGATACGCTGGTCAATAATGTTCTGCGGCTGCTCAAGCCATCCATTTCATCGGAAATAGAAATCAGGGCCCAGCTGCCGCAGGGCCTGCCTGAGGTCATGATAGACCCGGTGCAGTTTGAGCAGATAGTGATGAATCTTTGCCTGAATGCCAGGGATGCCATCGAGGGCAACGGTCTGATCAATGTCAGTCTGGAAAATGTCGACGTGTCTGGCGCAGTGTGCAATTCATGTCATGAATTCATTTATGGACGCTATGTGGAGTTGGTCGTGGAGGACACAGGGCAGCGCATTGATGCTGTCCATTTCAATTCCATTTTCGATCCTTTTTACTCCACCAAGGAAGTGGGCAGTGGAACAGGCCTGGGTTTGTCCACGGTCCATGGAACGGTGCATAATTTTGGCGGCCATATCAGGGTGTTTTCCACGCCCGGAAAAGGCACAACCTTCAAACTGCTGTTTCCCCTCAATACCCGGGAAGAACACCAGCATCTCATTGAGCAAAAACCTGAAAAACGGTCTGTTGCCAAAACGGTTGAACGAAAAAACCGCACGATCATGGTGGTGGATGATGAACCGGATATCACCTCTTTCCTGAGCAAGCTGCTGGACCTGAATGGCTATGACACGATCGTGGCCAATAACAGCTACTATGGGCTTGAACTCATGGGGTCCGTGGATATTGATCTTGTGATCTCCGACCAGACGATGCCGGGATTGAATGGTGTGAGCCTGGCTGGGGAGATCAGGAAGATCAAACCGGAATGCCCAGTCATTATCTGTTCCGGAAACCTGTCTGACCTGGAGCATATCCCCATACTGCATCCCCATATCCTCGCCTTCCTCAGCAAGCCGATTGATACCCGCCTGCTTCTGGAAAAAATATCCCAGACGCTCCATTAACCGGCTTTCCAGCGGGCGGTAAATCCATATTGATTACATCATTGATCCGTACCCTTTGCGGGTTTGATTAATTTCTGGATGTTGTCGTGCGTTTACTCCCTGCCCATTTACTGTTATCCCTTGTCCTTTCCCTGTTTGGCGCTGTTTTTGTCCCACTGGCCCAGGCCCAGAATGGGGGTAGCGTTGGTGCTGTAACCGGCGGGAAAACCGTCGACATTCCCATGCTGTCCGATGAGGGGATTAAACTGGATGGCAAGCCGGATGAGGATAACTGGCGGCGGGCCGCTGCCATCAATGACTTTCACCAGATGACGCCCTTTGAGTACTCCCAGCCCAGTCAGAAAACCGAAGTCCGGTTGTTTTATACAGCCGATGCCCTGTATGTCTCCGCAAGAATGTTTGAAGAAGATCCTTCTCTGATCACAGCAAATGTGCTGCTGCAGGGGCAGGGACTGCCGAACGACGACAGCTTCAACATCATGCTTGATCCCTATCTGGATCGGCGTAGCGGCTTTGTGTTCGAGATCAATGCCAACGGTGTTCGTGTGGAAGGCATTTACCAGAATGTCTCCGGTGTGGATCGTGGCTGGGAAGGAATCTGGCAGGCCGAATCCGTGATTGACGAACTGGGCTGGGCAACGGAGATTCGGATCCCGTTCCAGACACTGTCTTTTGATCCCGGCAACACCGAGTGGGGAATAAATTTCCGACGCACCATCCGCCGCAATTCTGAGGAAATCGGCTGGATCTCCCGCAATCGCCTGATCAATCCCAGTATCGCCGGTACTGCCACCGGGCTCACCGGGTTGCAGCAGGGCTTGGGTCTGGACGTGGTTCCCTACCTGGTGATGCGCCGGGAGCGCGTATTCGGTCCCCTTGGATATGAAAATGACAGCCTGGAGCCCCAGGTTGATATGTACTACAAGGTCACTCCCCAGTTGAATGCGGCGCTCACACTGAACACGGATTTTTCAGCGACAGATGTGGATACCCGACAGGTTAATCTCACCCGCTTCAACCTGTTCTTTCCTGAACGCCGTGATTTCTTTATCCGGGATTCCGATATTTTCCAGTTCGGCAGAATAGGTACCGGGGCCAACTTCAACGAAGAAGGGAATGATGCTGTGCCCCGCGCTGCCCTGCAAAATGGAAGGCCGTTCTTCTCTCGTAAAATCGGCCTGAGTGCTGCAGGAACCCCGGTTGATATCAACGCCGGTGCCAAGCTGAGTGGACGGACGGGGGCCTGGGATGTGGGCGCCCTGGTGGTCAACCAGGACAGTGATGCGGCCAGTGGTGTTGATGGGCAGACTGTTTTTGTTGGCAGGGCGGCACTGAATGTCTTGAATGAGTCGCAGGTGGGTGTGATTGCCACCAGCGGCAATCCGCGGGCCAACACGGATAACAACCTGGTGGGTGTTGATTTTCGCTACCGGAACTCGCGCTTGCCCGGCAACAGGATCGTTGAGGGCGAGGCCTGGTATCAGCAAACGGATTCAGATGGGGTGAGTGGTCAGGATGCCTCCTGGGGACTTGGGATCAGTGCACCCAATACTGCCGGCTGGCGAGGCGGTTACCGGTACAAGCGCATTGAGCAGAATTTTAATCCTGCCCTGGGATTCGTGAATCAGACAGGAATAGAGGATCACTCCCTGGACTTCGGCTACCGGCAGTTCATGTCTCCGGGCAGTCTGGTGCGATCTGTCTACGGTGGTTTCGATATGTATCGCAATGAAGATCTTGTCACCGGCCAGGTGATTTCCCATGTCACCGATGTAAGGGCCAATGCCAACAATAACGCCGGCGATTCCGTTTCTGCCGCTCTTGTCCGTACCCGTGAAGTGCTGAGCAGACCCTTTGCCATTTATCGTCCTTCAGACGGTAGCGGCAACATCGTGATTCCGGTGGGTGACTATGAATTTACCCAGGGCTCTGCAGCGATCAATTTTGCCGGTCGGCGCCGCCTGTCGGGCAACCTGCGGGTCACCTGGGGCGATTATTTCGGAGGCAACAACTTCCAGCGCAGCGTCAGCATCAACTGGCAACCCAGCAACCGCTATAACCTGGGGGCTGATTACACGGAAAATGAAATTCATCTGCCAGAAGGACATTTTACGGTTCGCCAGATTTCCTTTGATTCGCTGATCAATTTCACGCCGGAAATCAGCTGGTCCAACCGGGTTCAGTATGACAATGTCTCGGAAGGCATCGGTATAAACTCCAGGGTGCGCTGGATTCCCCAGGCTGGGCAGGAAGGGTTTCTGGTGCTGAACTGGGGGCTGGTGGATTTTGACAAGGATAATCACTTCAAGTCGATCAACGGCGACCTGTCGATGAAGTTCAATTACACGTTCCGTTTTTAGGCAGCGGTTAGCTCTGTTCCAGTCTGCTTTTCATATCCAGGTATGACGCCCTGATCAGGGCTTCCAGCGCCTGCTCATCCAAGTCCGTGTCCGGAAAAATTTTCACATGCCGCATGCGCTTGCCTGTGCCTATCAGCATGCCGCTGGGGTCGGGCAGCATGGCCCCCAGGTAAAAACCTACATTGACATGGGCCGTAAAGGCGTCCACATAGGCAAAGGGGAAATGCTGGAGACAGGCGGCAGGATAATCGTTATGCAATGATTCACGGACATCCGGCCCGCAGGCTTTCATCACATCAAACCAGTGCCTGGCAATGACTGACAGCGCCGGGGATTTGGTCGACCACCAGTTGGCAATTACCGGATCGGCTTCCAGGGTGTTGTCCAGATCAAGCAGGGCAATCATGCGATCAGCAGGCGTGAGCCGTCCTGGAGCAAAGGGATGCTGTCCAGACCCTGGTTTTCACAGGGACCGGTAACGCAGGCTCCTGTGGTTTTGTCGAAGGTGGCGTGGTGGGTCATGCACAGGAAGTACTGACCATCCGGTGTGAACAGGTAGTCTGGCTCATGATTCAGCGGTACATCAAAGTGAGGGCAGGAATTGCGGAAGGCCCTGAACACACCCTCGTCATTGTAGACAAACATCCGGAAATCAAACGGGGATTTGCCAAAGCGAAACTCTTTTGCCTGTTTAATTCCTATCTCGCCACTCTCACATAAAAAAGTGCCCACAGCCGGGGCGTTTTTGTATTCAGTCCAATGTTTCATGGCCAACCCGTTTTCGGTGATCTGGAAAATCTGTTGTTGATGTCAACGTATTGTCCTTGCTCACGTTAAGAATAAAAAGGGTTCAGGAGCAGAAAATGACTATCAGGTTTTTTATACCGGTGTTGCTTGGGTTGGTCCTGGCAGCGCCCATGGCGTCAGCCCATCATTCCTTTGCCATTTACGATGTCGACAACAAAATTCATCGTACTGGAGAACTGGTAAGTCTGGAATTCAGTCAGCCTCATATCCGGGCGCAGTTGCTTGTGCGAGGCTTTAATGGTGCGCAGGAATTGTGGGTCATTGAAAGCCTGTCGCCAAGGCGCTGGGATCGACTGGGCAAGCCCAGGGATTTTGCCCAACCTGGCGATTTGGTCACGCTTGAGGGATGGCCGGCCAGAAACGGGCAGGATGAAATGCTGCTCAGTAGTATCACTGTCGGCAGCAGCACCTTGGTGATCATCGACAAGGTTCGCCAACCGGGCGCAAGAAGCAAGAACCCACCTGCAACGGTCAAGCGTGATTAAGACGTCTTTTACCTCAACACTGGCAGCGGGTAAAAACTGCCAATAAAAAAAGGGCCCGAAGGCCCTTTTTATCTGAACAGCTTGCTTAGAACGGGTAGCCGTTCTTGCCGGTCTGCATGGTGACCCACTTCAGTTCGGTACACTCGTCGATGGAGTAGTGACCGCCTACACGTCCGAAGGAGGAGTTCTTCACGCCGCCAAAGGGAATGATGGGCTCATCACGTACGCTTGGTCCGTTGATATGAACCATGCCGGTTTCCAGGTTTTCGATACAGTACCAGGATTTCTGCAGGTCATTGGTAATGACGGCAGACGACAGGCCGTAGTCAACATCATTGGCCAGTTCCACGGCGTGGACATGATCCCTGGCCTTGATGATGGAGGCCAGAGGACCGAAGCATTCGGTTTTGAACAGGCTCATGTCAGGAGTAACGTCTGCCACAGCGGTAGGCTGGAAAACATTGCCTTCGTATTCACCACCGGCCAGGATTTTGGCGCCAGCCGCCACGGCCGCGTCCATTTGTTCCTTGATGAAGCCGGTCTGGGTAGGACGAATCAGTGGGCCAACAATCAGACCAGGCGTGCGCGGGTCGGCGCCATAGGGAATGCCGGCAATTTTCTTGGCCATCTTTTCACAGAATTCATCGTAAACACCTTCCTCGACAATCACGCGGGAGCCGGTCATACAGATCTGGCCCTGGTGCATGAAGTTACTGAAGGCGGCGGTGTCGACGGCGTAATCCACGTCGGCATCGTTAAGGACAATGATCGGATTCTTGCCACCCATTTCCAGGGCAAAGCGCTTGCCGGCAGAGGCGGCAGTCGCACCCACCTGCCAACCCACACGGCTGGAACCGGTGAAGGTAATCAGGCGAACGCGTGGATCGGTAATCAGGCCATCACCCAGTTCAGCGCCCTGGGCAGGAATGACGTTCAGCACACCTGGCGGGAAGCCGGCATCGGTGAACAGTTCGCCCAGTTTCAGGCCGATAACCGGGGTCATTTCAGACGGCTTCAGGATCATGGTGTTGCCGGCAGCCAGGGAGAAACCGATTTTGCGCACGCCCAGCAGCAGCGGGAAGTTGAACGGGGCGATGGCAACGGTGACACCCAGAGGACGACGGATACAGAAGGATTTCACGCCTGGGTAGTTGGAGGTGAAAGTTTCGCCCTTGATACGACGACATTCACCGGCCATGGAACGCAGGAAGTCGGGGGTGTGATGGGTTTCGTATCCGGCCTTGAGCATGGTGGAACCGGCCTCATCGATCAGGACGTCGGCAAGTTCCTTGGCGCGTTCTTCCATCAGGTCGGCGACATTCAGGAACAGCCTTTCACGGGCTGATGGTGCCATGTCCTTCCAGGTTTCAAAGGCTTTTTGGGAAGAGGCCAGTACAGTTTCCAGATCTTCAGCCTTGGCGTTCTGGACCTTGCAATATACCGAATTGTCAGCGGGATTCATGTTGTCGCTGTATTCCCCGGATTTGGAGGACTGGTATTTGCCGTCGATAAATAATTGATATTCTTTCATGGTTACTCCCTGGAGGGTCTTTTTATAGCTCTAATAATAGTGGTATTCAGTCGAAACGAATGGCGTGTAAATTATCGAATCGGGCCTGCAAGATCAAATGGTTTTGGCAATTACAGTCTCAGGTCAGGACTGGTCTGCAAGGACAGTTTTGACAAACGTAAGGCCTGCTCTTCCAGTGACAGGGCACACAATTCCAGTGCCGCACGCAGTCTTGCCTGGTAAGCGGTCTGTTCTGTGGCACCGGTATACAGTTTCATGCCCAGCCAGTGACTGATAACCAGTCCGCTCAGGTGCAGGAAATGATAGGCGCCGGCCTTACCGCTGTCAGGGTTCCGGGCATGCAAAGCCGACAGTTCGGCCAGGGTGGCTTCAAAGGTGGCAACGGCACTGGAAACACCGGCCTTGAGGGGGTTGTCGTCAGGGCAGGCTGACAGGTCGGTTTTGATCGTATCAATCAGCAGGCTGAGAGTGGCGCCGTCATCGCCCATGACCTTGCGTTTGAAAAAATCCAGGGCCTGGATGCCGCTGGTGCCTTCATAGATAGCTGCAACACGCATGTCTCGGGCCATCCGTGCGAGCGGGTAATCATTGGTGTAACCGTAGCCACCAAGCACCTGGATACCCTGGTTGGCGATGTCAAAGGCCTGTTCTGCACCAAGGGTTTTGGCCAGAGGCAGCATGAGTTCGGCGATTTTCTGGCTGGTTTCATCTTCCTGAGCGGCGGCCAGATCCAGATAAGCGGCCGTCTTTAACACCAGGGCGCGGATCAGTTCGCTGCTTCCGGTCATTTCCAGCAGCATACGCTTCACATCGTCGTGTTCACTGATCATCACGGCAGGGGCGTTGGCCTTACCGCCCTGGGGACGTTCCCTGGCGTATTCCAGGGCGTGCAGTGAAGCCGCATTGGCAACGGCCGAGCCCTGAACACCGACGGCCAGGCGCATGCCGTTCATCATGACAAACAGGGCCTGCAGGCCCTTGCCGGCTTCACCGATCAGGTAGCCTTCGGCGTTTTCCAGTTCCAGTACACAGGTAGGGGAGGCATGCAGTCCCATCTTGTGTTCCAGGCGGGAGACGCTGACGCCATTGCGGTTCTCATCACTGCAGATGTCATCCCTGAACTTGGGCACCGCGAACAGGCCAAGTGCACGGGTACCGGTTTCCTCGCTGGGGACGCGGGCCAGGACCAGGTGGACAATCTGTTCGGTGGCATCATGGTCGCCAAAGGAAATCCAGATTTTGGAGCCATTGAGAGTCCACAACCCGTTTTCAGCCGGGACAGCGGAGGTGCGAATTCGGGCCACATCAGACCCTGCCTGAGGCTCGCTGATCACGATGGTAAAGGTGGTGCTGCCGGCGATCATGCCGGGAATCCAGCGTTGTACGAGATCTTCGCTGGCATGGGAGATCAGGGCCCTGGGGCCGCAGCGCAGGTTAATGCCAATCATGCCGAAGGCGAGATTCGCCCCATCCATGATCTCCTGAACTGCACACTGCACTATCTGGGGGAAGTCCATGCCGTCATGGTCCAGGGGCAGGCTGAGCAGGGGAAAGCCCAGTTCGCACCATTCCTGGAAAACCTCAGGTGTGCCTTCAGGCAAGGTGACTCTGCCGTTTTCCAGTCGACAGCCCTCGACATCACCGCTCTGGGCAAGGGGGGCGAGCCTTTCCTCGGCAAAACGGGCGCTCTGGTCGAGCATCATGTCGATCATTTCCTGGTCGACATGGGAAAACTTCTCCGTGCTGGTCACTGTGTCCAGATCGGCGATGGTGCGCAACTGCAGCTGCAGTCCTTCAATTTGTTCAGAATAAATAGGCATGGTGATTCAGATTTTTGTCTTTAATCATTATTGTATTTTGGGAGCCGTATTGTCCCATATGGGCAGCTGTTCATAAATGAATCAGGGCCCGGAAAGGGAAATACGGGAATTTGTCCTGCCAGTATTGTTTCTTCTACAAGGGGGTTGAACTTGGATACCAGTCTTCCGGTGGCGGTGTCAGCACCGTGTCGTTGCGATTGAGTGCGCCGCTGCGAAGGTCCAGAAAGAGCAGTTCCTTCTGGCCACCCGGATTCAGGGCCATAATGGTCAGAACCCCGGTCTGGCGGGAAAAACTGAGGTCGTAGGGAAGCCTGTCGAATTGGTTGTAAAGTACCTCACGACTGCCCAGTTTGACGTCATACCGGGCAAGTACCGCTCCGGTGTCATTCAATTCCAGGACAGCCAGTGTCTGTTTGCTCAACCACTGCGGGGAGAGCAGACGCTCAGGGCTGCAATCAATCAGTTTTTGTACGGTCGGCGCATTGGT
>Ga0181589_10002202_pt1 | contig 15300 bp, 9 predicted proteins | sample 071ome_25_FD_132444 | JGI IMG/M metagenome (GOLD analysis project Ga0181589, IMG submission 132444) | Coastal salt marsh microbial communities from the Groves Creek Marsh, Skidaway Island, Georgia - 071410BT metaG (megahit assembly) | ecosystem: Environmental > Aquatic > Marine > Intertidal zone...
CGGGGGCGCGGGCGAGGCGACGATACGGCGACGCGGACGAATGGGAGGAGGATGATCAGGCGTGCGCGCGGTCGACGCGCGCGCGCGCGGTGACGAGGGTGGACGCGCGCGCGCGCGGTGGGTGGGGGAGTCGACGAGACGCGGCGGATCCGAGGACGAAGACGCGCGCGAGGCGACGGACGAACCGCGAGACGGCGAGACGGTGGACGACTGACGATGCACGCACGCGATGCGCGACGCAGATGAGGACGAGGACATGACGCACTGGACGGGGACGATTTTGGGACCGGCGGGGACGACGTTGGACATGCGGGTGTTGGAGTTGGCCATCGAGTGCGGGCCGTCGTATCCGGAGACGCCTCCGGAGCTGCGGTTTCGTACGCGCGTCAATCTTCCGTTTGTGAAGAGCGATGGAAGGGTATGTCTCAAGACGCTCGGGGTGAAGCAGGCGTGGAGACGGAATAATTCGATCGAAGACGCGTTGAACGCGGTGTACCACGCCATTATGCGACCCGAATGTCGACGAGGCCAGCAGCCGCCCGAGGGCGCGCGTTATTGAGCGAACGGCGCGATGATGCGATGGATTTAGCGTGATGAAATAAAATGTGTACGTAGCGATTAAGAGCTGGCGACGCGCGGGCGAGGCGATGATTGTGAACAACGACGGCGAAAAAACGACGGAGGATGACTTCTAGGCGGCGGCCAACGCGATGGCGTTGAAATGAATCGATCCCTCCGCGGCGTCCATGTACTTTCGAATCACCGGCACGCTATCTCGCAACAAACCTTTCCCGGTCGTCGCGCCGTGGTACACTGGAGCCTCTTTCCGTCCGTCCAATTCCCACACGCCGCCGTTTGACTCGACCAAGGCGACGAAGTGCAAATCCACCGGTTCGTCGTCCCGAGGCACCTCCGATTGTCCCTCAACGCTCGCCCCCACGTGCGCCGCCTCGAGCGCGTCGTCTTCCTCGATCACTCTCGCCCGCGCGTTCGCGTCCATTCCCGCGCACCTCGCGCGCAAATCTTCAAAGTAACTCCCCGGAGTCGTCGCGTCGGCGCCGTTGAGCGCCGCGTGAATCACGCCCATCGTCCCGCACGCGTTCGACACCGTCTGTCTCGCGAACCACACGTCGTCGACGCTCGAACCACTTGGCGGCGGCGTCCCGGTCACGCGCTCGGTGGCGTCCGTGATGGGGAAGAGCATGAGCACGGCGACGCACGGCTGCGGAATGAAGTCTAACAGTTCGTCGTCGAAACCGAACACGTCGTGGAACGCGAGCGTCGGGGCGAGTCCGAGCTGACGCGCGAAGGCGTTCATGACGTCGGGATTCGCTTCGAGCGGGAGCCAACGCTTGGGCATGGCGCGCGCGGAGGGTCGACGACGCGACGAGAGATGGGGACGAATCGAAATGAGGAGACTCGAGTCTTCGAGTCTCCGAGACGAGACGTTGACGCGCGAGACGCGCAGTCAAAGGGACGCGAGAGGCGATGAGGGGATGTGCGTGTATTATTAGTACAGTGTGTGTAATTATAAGGTTCAAAATAGTCGTGTGGTGTCGTCGTGGAGTAGGTGGTATAAGTATCGCGGCCGCGACACCGACGAGAAGCGTTTCGCTCGCTACGCCGAGTACGCGGCGGCACCGTCGACGCTCAAGTCATTCTTCTTTCCGTCGTAATTTGCATGAATTGTGGTGCAGGAGTCGCACAGTTCAGACTTCTTGTTTTCACCGGAGGTTTGAACGTGTAAGGGTTTCTGTGCGAATGGTGCGTCATCGTCCTCCGCGCCGTGTTGTTCGGGCGTGTTCGGCGCCGTCTCGGGCCGAGCGCGCTTCTCGGCGCAGAGATTTGTATCGAGTGGATCGATGGCCATCGGATCCGGGATGACGTCCACGTTCCATTGGATGGAATCCAAGTTGCCGCTGAACAGCTCTTGGCTCGATGCGCGCAGGAGAACGTTTGAATCCGCCGGAGCCATGACGCTGGTCGCGACAAAGTTCGGCACCTCCGCTTTGAAGGCGGCGACGGAACGAGACGCAGAAGCGTCGACGGAGAAATCAAAGTCCACCGCTTTTGGGCACACTTGATCACCGGTTCGCACGTCGCCGTTCCATCGAAGAAGAGACTCGATCGAGGCGAATTCGTCAAACATGACGACGCGCTCTTCGGACGTCGTCTGCGCCTTGTCAGCCTTGGCTTTCGGCTTTGAGGATCCGGTGCCGATTTTCTTCTTGAACAACGTCCAGCTCGATTCAGCGAGAGGTAAGAGCTTCTTTTGGATATCTTGTAAATTGCGCGAAAGATCGTTCAGTGTCTTCGGCGCTGTTGGGACTCCGAACATGGCGGCGTCCGCAGCCTTCGTCTTTTTACCCGCGGACGCGTCCAACTCCGAGACTTTATTGCGTTTCTGACAAGCCTTTTTCGGTACTTCGAAATGCCAGATTCTCGGAGGCTCATTCTCTGTGTTTGTCTCTTGCGTTTGCTTTTCTTTTTTGGTTCGACGACTGAGCGATCGCTGTCGTCGCGACTCGTACATGGACGACGCGCGAGAGACGGCGTCGGCGTAGCCTTGCGTCTTTTTTGCGTCGCGTAATGCGCCGTAGTATTGCTGGAAAGGAAGCAAATCGTGACGATGGAGTCGAGCGATGCTGTTGTCGAAGAATGCAATCTCTTGAAGGTCGTGATCTCCATCCTTGTCGCGCACCGCGCCCGGCCACCAGCCGTGTCCGCGCACGCGTCCCCAGACGAGAGACCCGACGGCGGGCCAACTCGCCGGGAGCGTTTTCAGAATATCCGCCGCCTTGCCCGGCGGAGGAACCACTAAAGACATCGATTGGTCGAGCGGCGCGTTCAGCGCGGGCAATTCACCGCCAGCATTAGTCGCCGGTGATTCAGCCGGATGCTCCGCGAAGTCGTCATCCTTGTGAGCGGACTCGTCGTCCGGCGTCGCGAGGACAATCTCTTCCTGGTCTCCGTCGTCGTAGTCGATGTGATGCATCCCAGTGCGCGCGTTGAACGCGGTCACGACACCCGCAAAGAACCTCCCCTCCAAGGGCCAGTACACCCGAATGCGTCTCCCCACCGCGGCTTTACCGCCGTGATGCTCCCTTCGTCCGCTCGCTCCGGCGCCCGCGGCTCGCTCAGCCGAGGCCACGGCGACGGTCGTCGTGCCCGCGGACATGCGTTCGTGGTGCACTTCATGTCTCTTACGATCGCGTCTTCGGTCGTCACTGAGCTTTGTCGCGGACGGAAACGAGTCGGAATCAAACATGGTCTTCGGCTTTACCGTTCGTCTCGATTTTCGCAAACCGTCCGGCGTGTACTCCACCGCCTCCGACACGTACGCATCACGCGCGTTCAGATCGCTCGCTGAGCAACCGCGTCGAGAGCTATGCCTTTTAACGTCTGTCTTGTGTCGGGCGCCTGCGTTGTGCGCCTCACCGCCACCCGTCGCGGGCTCCTCGATCCCGAGCCCGCTCGCGATGCGTCTCCGCAGCCACTGATTGTTATTACTCGTCGTCGCTCGATCGAACATCTCCACGAACATCGCCTGTAAATCTTTCTGTCCCATCGAACGCAACTCTTCCCACGCGAGTTCGACGTCTCCCTCCCCTTCGAAGACGCGACTGGAAAATCTTCGCGTCGCCGCGTCTCTCGCCGCCGGCGTCAGCGCTCGCATCAACTCCGCCATGGTCGCCCCTCTCCTCCCCTCGGCGTCGCCGCTCTCGCGCTCCGAGCCAGCGCGCGAGCTCGGTCTCGAATCATCGCTCGTCGAACACGTCCCACTCCCTCTCCCGTAACCGCGCTCCACGTCTTCGCCGTCGAGAAGATCTTCGCCGTCGAGACGCTCCTCTCGATCCTCCTCCGACCCGAACGATCGACTCTTCGCGTGTCCTCGCCTCGACGTCCCCGCGTTCCCTCGCGCGCTCTCACGATTTCTCGCCTCAATCTCGCGTTCACTCCTCAGTTCCGGCGTCATCCCTCTCGGCGTTCGCCCGTCCCGTCCCGAGCATTCCGCGAGGATTCGCGGCGCCTTGACGCTCGCCGCCGTCGCCGCCGCCGCCGCCGCCCTCACCGCGCCCTCGCGTTCGACCACGCGCACCATGACGTCCTCCGACCTCAACCCTCTCCGTCTCGAGCGCGCGTCTCACGACGAACGACGCGCACAGACGCTCTCGACTCGACCGGTCTCGATCGCGCGGCGACGCACTGTTTACGCACGCGAGGCGCCAATTACGCGGGAACGAAAGAATCCTCTTCGCGCGCACACCTCCGCCTCCTCCGTCGTCCCGCGCGTCGATCGATCGGTCTCGCGCGCACACCTCACGCGTACGTCGTCGTCGTCGTCGTCGAACGCGCGCGCGCACACCACCGTCGCGGACTCGCGCTCGACGCCGACGCGCGCGCGCGGAGATCGCGCGCAGACGCGGTGGCGTGTCTTTCCTTCGGTGTCCCTCATCGACGAGTCACGCGACGAGTCACGGCACCCCGGTCCGAGGGCGGCGCGCGCGCGTGCGCGAGGTCGCATGGGGGGGGGTACGCGAGGGGTCGTGACCGGTCGTGCGTTCACATCCACCATCTCCCCGATCGGCGGCGAACGATCGATCGAAGCGCGTGTGGTCGAGGCGTGACGTCATCGGGGACGGGGTACGTGGTGAGTCGTGACCGGTCGGTAGGAGGAGGAAAGGACGGCGAAGGGTGACGCGCGCGCGCACGAAAAAGAGAGACGCTCGATCGGACGTTCGGCGACGTGTTGGCGCTCTCGGGATGGTGTGTGTGCGCGTTGTGTGTGTGTGCCCGACGGTGCGCGCGCGTGAGTGACGGGCGCGAGGCGCGACGCGCTCGTTCGTCCGTCGCGGGGTGGACGACGACGACGGCCTGGGGTGGGGTGTTTTCGTCGTCCCGTGAGTCGGGCGTGACGACGCTCGGAGGCGACGATGCGGCGTCGAGCGACGCGCGAGGCGATGGTGATGGCGCGCGCGCGCGCGGTGCCGGCGGTGATGGAGACGACGCGCGTGTGGTCGAACGCGCGCGCGTCGACGAGTGGACCCGCGCGTGAGCGGTCGACGGTGACGACGTCGAGCGAACGCGCGCGGGCGCGGGAGTTGGGGTTGGAGACGCCGAGGCCGGGGTCGAGTTTGTTGCGAGGGTGGTTGGCGCAGGATTACGACTGGACGAGGGAGACGGTGACGAGCGAATTGACTGGGGACGAGAGCACGGAACACAGCCTGGCGGTGCAGAAATCGTACGAACCGGAGTTGAGCGCGCCGAAAACGGTGGCGAGATGGTTCGGGGGGAGAGATCCCACGGCGAAGGAGGCGCTGACGCCGTCGACGACGCCGGCGATGTGGAATTGGTTGTGCGCGTCGTCGATGGAGGGATGGCGGCGGAACATCGCGGTTTTGGGAGGCATCGTGGGACAGAGTTCGAGCATGAAGGGGAAACCGATCATCTTTGGCACCGGGTCGTCGAGGAAGACGACGTTCCTGTATAATGTGCGAAGTAACAAAACCATGGATATCGAGCTCACGCAGCGAGGCGAGGCGCTCTTCGATTACATGATCGCGAACATGCTCCTCATGCAGGCGACGGCGCGCGCAAAGTACTCGCCGCTCATGTTTCCGTTCATGCATAAGTTTAGACCCAAGGCGTACATGACGTTGGCGGGATTACCGCGGGATTGGGAAGGTTGGCGTCTGCATCAAATTTTAGCGCGGCGCATGGAGGAATCGGGACGCGTCGTGGAGCAGAGGCCCGACGCGCCGATCACGATCGTACCGATGAGTGAGATAGAGATTTCGAATTACGAAGGGTCCATACCGCCGCCGCAGCTCTTCGTCTGGGCGCTCCCGCCGTTGCACAATTCACCGGAGAATAGAAAATTGATCGAGCGCGACATTCAGACGGCGTTGCGGTTGTCCAAGACGACGGACGTCCGAGTCGTCGTCTGCGGGTTGGAATTCGCGGGACACCGCGGATCGAACGTGTCGATCGGCAATCAGTGGGACGAGCTCATGGCCGATCTCTCGAACGCGACGCGCTCGGCGGCGGTGTCAGAGCACAACTCGAGATTCGTCGACCAGTTGGACAACATTCAGCATCAATGGCTCAACGAGTGGTCGCACAACGGTTTGACTTTACCAGAGGTGACGAAGATGATGGCGGCCGGGGAATTAGATAATTACGGCGAGATGACGAGCGCGCGCGCTCGCAAGTGGTTCGACGAGTACACCGCGCCCTACCTCGGGAAACAGCATGATTCGAGATGGTTTGTGATGAATGCCATTTTCGGCGGTTTGCGCTTCATCAATCGTTTGCGCTCGCGAACGCGATCGTTCGGGGATTCAATCGTGGATACGACGCAACACACGCACAAGTTTCTCAGAGGAGAGATGACGGATGAAGAGATTCTCGAGGAGGAGCGCAAGCTCATAGCCTTGCACAGCACCGCCGAGGGCCGAGCAAAGTTGTTTCCGCCGGTGACGAAGATTTTCGACGCTTTGCGCGACTTTCGGTCGGCGGTGCGCAAAGCCGATCTCAGAGCCGAGTTGAAAGATCTGACGGCGAAAGCGAACGAGATCACGTCGATGCGCGACGACACCGATATCGTCAAGGCTGAAATACTTTTGCGCGAGATGTGGAACACCAAAGGGAAAATTTCCGAGGCGAGTCTTCCACCGACTGAAGCAGCCGTCACCGCGTTTAATTTCCAGTTGGGGAAATTAGAGCAGATCGCGGCGCTCGGAGAGATGCACAGGCAAGCGTTTCTAGACACAATCAAACGTATCAACGAGTTCGCCGAGACTCCGATGCCCGTGGAGGGAGGGCCGCAAGCGTTGGAGGCTCAGGGCGTCGAGATGCAGGAGCTCATGAACGAGCTATCGTCTCGCGTTCAGGCACGCTTAGCCGGGAGCGCCCTGCAGGTGTCGCACGACAAGCTGGATGAAATCAGCGAAGAAGAGATTTCAAACGAACTCATGGAAGCTTTGCAAATAGACTCCGATGATGTGGACCTCGCGGCGCGCGCGAGCCAGCTTGGACGCGAACGAGTCGTCGCACTCGCCACGGCAAGAGATTTATTGCACGCGGCGGAAGACGTCGACCCGATGAAATTGCGTGAGCGCATCGCGCAAGCGAAGGAAGCCGGCGTCGATGAAAACATCGTATTCGGCGCAGAGACCAAGCTGGAAAACCTCGAGCGACAGATTCAGGCGTTCATTCGCGCGCATCGCATCACCGACTCGCTTCTGCCGGCGCCTACTTCCGGGAGCGATTCCGACAGCGATCGCTGGGTCAACGCCGGGCGCAACATCTGGTATAACGAAGCAGAAATTCTCGGCAGAGGTTCGTTAGGAACCGTGGTATTTAAGGGTTTCTACGACGAAGGAGCGGGTAACAGAGTCGTTCGTCGAGACGCCGCCATCAAACGTATTCCCCTGCCGCCGGGTGAGCGAGGAGAAAACATGAAGTCGTTGATTGAGCGAGAGATCGCCATTCACAAGCACTTAAACGAGCGAAGTACGCGAGCGACGTACATTCTCGGTAGTAAGCTCGACGTCGAGCGCGGCGACGGTGCGATTTACACAGCCATGGAGTTGTGCGGGGAATCTTTGGCCACGTGGTTGAAAAATGCTGGCACCAAGGGCGGCGCCCCCGACATCTCGCATACAGAGCGTATGGACGCGGTGCGTCAGCTTGCGTACGCAGTTGAGGATGTGCACGCGGCCGGTGTCACTCACAACGACATCAAGGCTGACAACTGCTTGAGAAGCGCCGATGGAGACTTCAAACTCGCAGATTTGGGTCTCGGCGTGCGCCTCAAGGACGCCAACAAGGCGACGGATGGGAACACGTACTCGCTCACGACGTTTGAAGGGTACGGTGTCAACATCGGTCTGCAAGGACGGCCACCGGAGGTGTTGCTCAACGCGCCATTGACGCCCAAGGTTGACGTGTGGAGCTTCGGATGTTTGATGTACACCATCATGACTGGTTTCCAGTCGCCGTACAAGCAAGAGAAAAAGATGGACGCGTCCAAAAAGACTCGCACTCAGGAGATTGACTTGAGCGCGTCCACCGCGCTGGACGTTGGTTTCGAGAATCAACGAATCGTCAAGGGTAAGTTTAGCCTCCAGGCGCTCGAAACCGCCATGCTACCGTCGCACACGACCGTCGCCGCTCGCGAAGTTTTACATCGTATGTTGGATCCCGATCCGCGGGAACGACCCTCGGCGGCGGAAGTGTGCGAGCACCCCGTGCTCTGGGACGTCGAGGAATGCATGGACGCGGTGAGAGAAACGTTTGACAGACGAATCGTGAGCGCGCTTTCGGAAAAAGAAGAGGCTGAGCTCGCGCAAATCGTCTGGAAAGGCAGGCCAGGACAAGCCGAACGCGCGTCGCAGACGATCCGGAACTGGAAATCACTCGTCGTGCCTTCTCTGTTGACACGCGCGGAAAAGTACGTCCAGCGCACGGCGGACATGCAACAGTCATGGACGGAAGCGCGCGCGGCGAAAGCCGCCGCCGCCGCACCGAAGGCGAAGGGTCGCAATCGCCGCGGTGGACGTCGACAGGTCGAAGCGTCGCAGTCCCCCAAGCAGCACGAGCCCAAAGATTATTCCTACGGCGATCGTCTGTTCGATCTCGTGCGATTCGCCCGCAACATGCACGAACACCCTCCGCTCGAGGCCGAACGCGCGGAGATGCTCCGCGCCCTCGGTCCCAACGTATCTCTTTTGCTTCGCCCCGAGGACACCAACGCCGACCCCTGGACGTCTTCGCGTAAAATCGTCGAGGCGTATTTCGCGCACACCTTCCCAGATTTACCTCTATTCGCCCACTACCTGCTCAAACGCGAGAGCGCGACCGATGTGTCGGAAACGAATTAAACCTAGCGACTGTAGTATGCATTGCGTAGGTTGCGAGCCCGACGGCGCCTCGACGTCTTCTCGCCCCCTCGGACGCTTCCCGGTCCCCCCTCACTCTCGTGCGCGCGCCATCGCGACGCACCGTCGCGATCGCGACGCGCACGCGAGAAACCTCGACACGGGACCGTGTCGCGCGCGGACGTGGACGAACATGCGCGACCACGACCGTCGCTGACGTCGCGATCGTCTCGGTGCCAACAATTTGACGAGCCGACGGCATGGATCCGCCCGCGTCGTCTCGCCGTCACGCGCGGCGTCGACGATGGAGTCGAGACCCGGAGATGATGCTCACGGATCTCGTTCGCGATGACGCCGACGAGAACGACGAGAACGCGCCGGAGTTGGCGCCCGAACGTCGCACGCGGCAGTCGAACGAATCCGAACGGAAACGGATGCGGTTCGCACCGTCTCCGTCGCTCGACGGCGCGAGCGGCGAGCGCGCGTCCGGTGGCGCGCGCGAGGGGTACGGTGCGAACGTCATGACGCAGGATTCCGCGCGTTTCTCGCGATATAGCGGCGGGAAACCGCCGGAACTGGCCGCCGCCTTGTCCGAGGACGACGAGGACGCGTTGCGGGACGCGGCGCGCGCGCTCAGCGCGGAGCGATTGATGCGCACGCGTTCGAGGACGGCGACGGCGAGCGCGTCAGAGATGCGACGTGTGAACGTCGAGGCGTCGATGTCGGTCGAGCGACAGGTGAGTTCGGGTGGGCGGAGAGATTTAGAATACTGGGGTGTTCCCGAGACGGCGCGCGAGGCGCTCGCGGCGAAGGGCGTGCAAGAGCTCTATCCGTGGCAAACGGAGTGTCTCGCGCTGCCGGGTGTCATGGAAGGGAAACAAAATTTGTTGTACAGCGCACCGACGAGCGCGGGGAAGAGTCTCGTCGCGGACGTGTTGTTGATGAGGAGGTTTCGAGCTCGTCCGGGGAGCATCGCGATGTTCGTGCTTCCGTTCGTCGCGCTGTGCGAGGAGCGCGCGGATAGTTTAGAAAGTTTGTTCGCCGGAACCGAGTTTCGTTTACGGCGCATGTACGGTGGTCGAGGTGGTACACTTCCGAACGATTCGTCTATGAACACGCTGCTGGTGTTGACTCCAGAGCGCGCGAATCATCTGACGTCGCGTCTGCTAGAGGAGAACAGGCTTCACGAGCTGAGCGCCGTGGTCATAGACGAGCTGCACTTGATTCAAGACAGCGATCGCGGAGCCACGATGGAACTCTTTCTCACGAAACTGTTGTACGCGAGTGGACTGTGGCGACAAAGCACGAGCGGTGAAGGGATCGAAGGATCTGGAGACGGGAGTCAAACGACGTTCTCGGTGGGTCACACGCGCGGCGGTGCGCGCAATCAAAGGTCGATGCAAATCATCGGTATGAGCGCGTCGATTCCGAACTTGTCCTCGCTCTCGGAGTGGTTGTTCGCACAACTGTACGTCACACATTTTAGACCGGTTCAATTGGATGTCTGCGTCAAGCTTGGCGGCGAGTTGTTTCACGCGGATTCAAAGAGGATGATTCGCACTATGCTTAACACGAAGCCGAGCGCGGAGACCGAGCACATCGCCGAGCTGACGCAAGAAACTGTCGATGAGCAAGGATCTGTCTTAATTTTCTGCTCGTCGAGAAAAGCGTGTCAAATTTTAGCCGAACAGCTTCGAAAAATGGTTTTGTGTGCGCACTCGAATCGTCTCGGCGAGTCGAGAGAACAGTTGTTGCGAGACGTCGAGGACGCGCTCGGCGCGAAGAGCGAAGTTCTTCCGTACATGCGAGACGGCATCGCGTATCACCACGCGGGTCTCTCTAGAGAAGAGGGTGAAGCCGTGGCGGGGGCGTACAAAAGGGGCATCGTTCGCGTTCTGTGCTGTACAAGCACGTTGGCGACGGGCGTAAACCTTCCGGCTCGGCGAGTCATTCTTCGAGACACAAACATGGGATGGAAGAAATTAAGCGCTCGCGATATACAACAGATGGTGGGGCGTGCAGGGCGCGCGGGTTTAGATACGACCGGTTCAGCAATCATCTTTTGTCGATCACCTGCGGAATTTGATAACGTTTGCTCTCTCATCAACGGACCGTGCGAGGAGCTCACGAGCGCCGTCGCGGAAGTCGGTATGAGGAGAATCATGTTAGAGGCGGTCGCAGCTGGACTCATCAAGACGCCGACTGACGTGCAAACATACATCAAGAGTACGTTACTATCCGTGTTGAATGATTTTGACGAGTCGGTCAAGCAAACTGCTATCGCCGCGTTGCAATGGTGCCAGAAAAATGCTCTACTGGTGTGGAACGCCACCGCCTACCTGTGGAGCGCCTCACCGCTCGGTTTGGCGGTCGCCGGCGGAATGATGCCACTAGATCAGATTCAGCCCATCATAAGCGATATCAAGGTTGCGAGGGAAGATTTGGTGTTGAGCACGCCGTTACACTTGATGTTTCTCCTTACGTCGCCGCCGGTGTTGGACGACGAAGGCGTCCCGTCGAACGCAGACAAATACAAGAACGGAGCCGCATTGGGCAGCCTTTGGTCCACTCTGAAGCAAGATCAGCTGCGCATCGCGGAGAAAGTCGGCATCGACGAACGTTACGTGTACAGGTTAGGCTCGAATAAGCGAGATGTGACGCCTGCGCACGCCGTACAGCGATTCGCGTGTCAGCGATTTACGCTCGCCCTCGTTTTGACGGAGCTCGTGAATGAAGTTCCAATCGAAACAATTTCGAGAAAGTATGGCATGAGCGCGTTCAGCATCATAGAGGAACAAAAAGCGTGCGCGCGCTTCGCGTCTTACGTGGCTACTATCTGTGGCACGCTCGGTTGGGGTGATATGGAGGGCCTGATCAATAGAATCAGCGACAGAATCACCGCCGGTGCGCAAGAAGAAATTCTAGAGCTCACGAAAATTCCACACATCGGGATCCATCGTGCGCGAGCGCTGTACATGGGTGGCATCACGACACCGAAGGCGATCGTGACGCTCGGAAGTATAGACAAAATCGCCGCCGTTCTGAAGCAGTACAACAAGAACGATATGGCTCCGGCGGCCATCGCTCGAGCGGCGCGAGAAATATTAGTGCGCGCGAAAGAGATAGTCGCAGAGCAAACGCGCGCCGAGCGTGAAGAGGCAGAGGCACGTCTGGCTGAAATATGCGAGATTGAAGCGGATATGACGAATGAAAACGCAGACTCGACGATTGATTTGAATGTGCAGAGCGCCACCGGCGTCGTCTTGCTTGAAACGGACGACGCCATCGGAAAGTTTTTAGAAGCGTGGGAGGCATCGAATTACTACGCCGTCCTCTTTCAGCCAAAGAGCGAGGATGACGTCACCAAAAGTCGCCAAACGTTCGAAGAGCCGACTCGATTGGCTGTCGCTTTGAGTCCGAAGGCTGTCTTCATCGCCAAAATTTTGTACCAAAGACACGAACAGAAAAACGCCGCGGGAGGCGGTCATCACATTATCGGCGTGCCCATCAAGCGCGCGTTGGATATTCTTTCAAAGGTAGGACCGAAGAAGTTTACGGTCGATTTACAGTCGCAACTCTGCAACATTGTGCAGGAACAAGCGAATTCATACGCTTTGCGGCTATTCTCGTTTGCGGCGCCGTGCATCGACGTGCGCATCGCTTCATGGTTGCTTCGACCGAACGCTCACGAGGTCATGGGTAGTGCTCGCAGTGAGCTAATTCACGGAAAAGATCCAACGGAACGTTTACTCGATTTGTTCTCCGATGAATTATCGGGCGTCAAAGGCATGATTGATGGGGCGTGCGCATTAGAAGAGCGTCGGGGGCGAAAGCTCAACCATTTGAAGCCACTGGCGCGAGCGACGGCAACTTGTCTCGCCATGTCAGAGTTCATTTGGAATGAATGCGGCGAGAAAGGAGTTATGCGCTCTCTGCTTGACATCGAAATGCCGTTTGTTGCACCGATTGTGGCCATGGAAACGGTGCGAGTCCCCTTTGACGCGCAAAAAATGCGCGCCGAATTGTCGTCCATGGATGATCGTCTCAAGGCGCTGGAACAATTCGCCAAAGATCAAAAGTGGCTCGATGGAACGCTACCGAATATTAGAAGAGCGTTTACGGATAACGCCTATCTCGTGAAATGCCTGTACGAGCACTTGAAACTCACACCGCCCGAGGGCAGTCTCCTGGCGCTTACGAAGACTGGTAACACGAGAAAGGGAATGTACAGCATCGATCAAGGCAACCTTCAAGAGCTCCACCGAACGAGCGGACATCTGTTTCCACTACTGATCATGGAACATAGAAGTATTTTCAAACGGCGCGGTTTCGCCGACTCAATTCTTGGAATGTACGGTCAGGAGAATAGAATTCGTTACTCCATCTTTCAGACAAACCACGATTGCGGTCGATTGGCGCACACTGAGCCGAACTTTCATTCACTGGCGCACGATATTCGTTGTAGCGACGCGTTTCAAGGACTCGGTTCGCCTCAGATATCGATTCGATCGGCTTTCGTACCGCCCGCCGAGAAGATGTTCCTGCGAGCAGATTACTCGCAACTCGAGCTTCGCGTCATGGCCCATCTCAGCGGGGATCAAAATCTGACGCAAATGTTGCTGAATCCTGAACCACAGGACGTGTGTGACGATCCGTTCACCATACTTGCGAGTAAGTGGCACCGAGTGCCGCTCGAGAGCGTCAAGGAAGAAGAGCGGCAGCGGTGCAAGAATCTCGTCTACGGAATCCTTTACGGCAGCGGCGTCAAGAGGCTCGCGCGAGAGCTTTGCGTTTCGGAGATCCAAGCGAAAACCATCGTCGATCAACTCAAAGGAATGCTTCCGAGACTGATGACTTGGAAGGACGAGATCATCGTCCGCGCCAAGGAGGAGAAACCGATGGCACACGTGCAAACCATCAGCGCTCGCCGACGCTATCTGCCGGATTTACACTCAAAGAACAACGACGAACGCGCCCAGGCGGAACGCCAAGCGGTGAACACGGTGTGTCAAGGCAGCGCTGCGGACATTTTCAAGACCGCCGTCTTGCTCGTCATGGACACTCTTCGCGCCAAATTCCTTCTTGAGAGGTGTCAACTCGTGCTGACTGTACACGACGAATGCGTCTTTGAAGTCGACGCTCGCAGCGCCAAAGCCATCGCCCAAATCGTGCGAACGTCCATGGAATTCGTCGCCAAAAAGTTCTCGCTCACCGTTCCACTCCCGGTGAAAATACACATCGGTCCGAGTCTCAGCGACGCCGCCTTCACCGTCGTTCCGCGCCCCTCCGCGCTGAGTCGCCAAACCTCCGCGCGCGCGACGCCCGCGGCGTCGCCGAGAAAACCACCCATCGCGTGATCGAGACTCAACTCGCATCAAACATAGTACCACTGTTGTTCGTAGTAGTAAAATCATCATCATCATCGCTCTCGGATCCATCGTCGACGAAGAGCCTCGCTCGAAGACGGCGGACCTCCCGCCCCTCCCGCCCCTTGCAATGACTCCTCGGGGACATCATTGCTCGACGCGGCGTCATGCGAGTCGCGCTCGCGCCCGTGCGCGCGTCATCGCCCGGATGCGCGCGCGCGGCGCTCATCGCGTCACCCTCGTCGTCCCCATCGACGCGTCGCGCGCCCCGCGCCCCGCGTGCGACGCCGCGTGAGCACACGTCGCGCGGCGCGCGCGCGGTGACGGCACGCTCGTTTTGTGGAATCGATCTCGGCACGACGAACAGCGCGGTGGCCATCGTGCGAGACGGTGAGGCCGTCATCGTGCCGTGTCAGGGACATCAAACGATGCCGTCGATCGTGACGTTCGGACCGGACGGTGCGGCGGTGGCGGTGGGGCGGGAGGCGAGGAGGCAGTTGGCGGCTGATTCTCGAAACACGGTGCACAGCGTCAAGCGGTTCATCGGTCGAAAGTATAAAAAATGCAAAGCGCAGGCGAAAGACGTGCCGTATAGGGTGGTGTCGCACCCGGAGACGAAATTCGCGGCGATCGCGGCGGTGAACGGGGAGGGCGAGGAGTACGTGGTGACGCCGGAGGAGGCGAGCTCGCACGTGCTGCGGACGCTCTTGGACGCGGCGGAGGAGGAGCTTGGAATGCCGATAGAAAAGGCGGTGATCACGGTGCCGGCGTACTTTGACGACGCGCAGATGTAGGCGACGATCAGGGCGGGTGAACTCGCGGGATTGAAGGCGGTGCGGTTGTTGAAGGAACCGGTGGCGGCGGCGTTGGCGTACGGCGTCGACGTGGACGGCGATGAAACCGTCTTTGTGTTCGATCTCGGCGGTGGGACGTTCGACGTAAGCGTGTTGGAGGTGGGCGGAGGCACGGTTGAAGTGCTCGCGACCGGCGGTGATCCGTATCTTGGAGGAGATGATTTTGATCGAGTCATCGCAATTTGGCTCGCCGCCGAG
>Ga0181589_10002204_pt1 | contig 15291 bp, 7 predicted proteins | sample 071ome_25_FD_132444 | JGI IMG/M metagenome (GOLD analysis project Ga0181589, IMG submission 132444) | Coastal salt marsh microbial communities from the Groves Creek Marsh, Skidaway Island, Georgia - 071410BT metaG (megahit assembly) | ecosystem: Environmental > Aquatic > Marine > Intertidal zone...
CGTCTTCCACGTCTCTCTCTCTTCACGCCAGGTGGTCCTCCACGTCCACGTCGTCGGCTCCCGCGTCGCCGCCTTCCATCGCTCCAAAGTCGAGGAAATGGCTCGGGCGATGCAGCTCGTGGTAAAACGGCATCGGATTTGCGAGCTTGATGCCGTAGGTCGAGTTGGGAGAGAACTTCGTGCCCATGAACGAGTAGTTCCAGGACGAGCCGCTCGGCGTCATGAAATAGCCGAGGAACCTGTCAGACAGCAACACCGACGCCTTCTCGTACAGGCCGGGGCCGTACCCGCTGCCGACGTTGGTCGTCGAGTCCGGGTTCTTCAGGCCCCAGTCGTATCCCTGCGGCGTGACCTTGAACGCGGCGAGGCTCACGCTTCCGGGCGTGAAGGCGCAGGTGAGGTCGATGCAGCGCTCTCCGTCCCACGTCTCGAAGCGCTCCAGCATCTTGCTGTGCAGCGAGACGTCGACCGGGCTCATTTGCTGGCTCTCGTGCGGCTGGGTGTGGAGCCATCCGAGCGGTTCGAGGTCCGCCAGGTACTCGTGCTCGGGGAGCGAGTTGGGCAGGTTGACGACTTGGTGGTTGCCCCACTGGGGAGGCATGACGATGCACCTGATCTCCTTGACCTGAGGGTGGTCCGGCGGCGAGACGCCGTACATGAAGCCGGCCACCTGGGTTCGGAGGTCGGAGATGCACACGAACTTCTTGAGGAGGTTCTTGGGCAGCACATACGTGTATCCGTCCTCGGCGATGTCCTCGGAGTTGACGTAGATGTGGTTGATGCGGAGATGCAGGTTGGCGGCGGAGATTGCCCGCACGCGCCAGTCCGTCTTGCTGCCGAAGGTCGCCGACTCGTACGGCGTCGTCGTCGTGACAATCACCTCCTCGCCGTGCACGTTGACCGTCTTGGTGGTTGTCGCGGTGGCGGTTGCGCTGTCCTTGGCCTGCTTCTCGATCTCGGCGATCTGCTGCCGCTGCAGAGACGGGGGCGTGATGTCCGCCCCGAGGATGATGTCCCTGATCTCGGTCTGGGTGAGCGCAGACACGTTGATGTTGTTCTTCTTGGCGTAGTCGGCCAAAATGAGGTCCTTCAGCGCAATCTCCACCTTGATCCACTGCTCGTCGGTGAGCGTTGGCCAGACGTGATGGGCCTCTGTGGTGACGCTGGTGTCGGGCCTGAGCAACATGCGGGCCTTGTCCACGTTGACGTGCAGGGCGCGCAGGATCAGGATGAGCCGCGAGAACGCCGTGTAAGACGAGATGGTCTTGAGCCAGTCGTCGTACAAGTTGAACAGGAGCATCTGGGGCTCGGTCGCCTTGAGGATGAGGTCCCCAAACTTCTCGATCTTGAGCGCGGCCTGGAACGGCAGCTGCAGTTCCGAGCCGGTGATGACGATGTTGGGGAAGTCCAACAGGTGCACCTCGAGCGGGTCGAGCATACCCTTGCGCGAGCAGATGACACGCTTCGGCTGCTCTTCCACCGGCAACGAACGGACCAGCGCGGCAGTCTCCTCGGCGGTCTTCCACTTGGCCAGCTGGCTGAGACGCTTCTGGCCGGCCCAGACGGACGTGTGGATGATCTTGAGGAACATCTGTCCCGTCCTCGGATTGAAGATGAAGATGGCGCCGTTGATGGGCTTGGTGGTCAGGTTGCCCTCGAACGTCTTGTGGATGGTCACCCGGTAGACGTTTGTGTCGTCGATGAACCAGATGGTCTGGTTGGAGAAGAGCTCTCCGTAGTTCTGCGACGACAAATACGGTTCCGTTGGCTCGGACGAGTACAACTGCAGCGCCTTCCTGATCCGCTCCCTCATGACGTACAGGGCCGGGTTGGCCTTCATGATCTTGGACATGGCCTGGACGGCCAACGGCTTGATGCCCGGGAACCAGTTGCCGTAGCACGTGTGGAGGTTGTAGGCGAGATCCACACCAATCATAACTCCCGTCGGCGACGGGTACACGGACATGTTGTCGGTCGTGTAGTCGAGGAACTTGGCCCTGGTGTAGCGCTCGATGTCGTGCGAGTCAAAGTCGCCCCACCTGAGCTGGACGTCGATCCAGTACTTGTTGGTCGGCTTCTGGTCAAACACATCGTTTTTCTCGCCCATGAGACTGGGCTTCGATACGGTCCACTTGTACGCCGCGAACAGGAGGATGTCCGCGCACGACGAGTTCATCTTGTACGACTTCCTCGGGTGGATGGTCTCCTTCTGGACGGTCTCGATCTCCAGTGCGTCGAGCTCCTGGTCGAACACCTGACAAAGGTCCATGACGAGAGACTCGTGGATCTTCTGCCACAGGTGGGCCCTGAAGATCTGGATGAGCGAGATCTTCAGCGTCGGGATCTTTCCGTGCATGAAGATGCCGGTGAGGTCGAGCTGGACCTGGAAACCCACGTAGACGTTGGCCCTGTTGATGGTCGGCGACCACCACAGCGTGAAACGCCTGTTGGGAATCTGGGTGAGACCCGTGCGCTGGGCGTTGGTGAGCTTCTTGTACTTCATGCTCTCCTCAAACCCGCTGGCCTTCTCCCAGAACAGTCCCTCCCAGGTGGGGAAGTAGGTGCCCTTGAACAGCGTGTGCTCGAGGATCCCTTCGATACCACCAAGAGCCTGGATCACGTCGGTCCTGTAGTTGTTCAGGTTCCACAGCTTTCCGTCGTGGCGCTGGTGCGTCCACCAGAACGGGTTGGCGCGCTCGAACTGGAACTTCCTGAAGTCCTGGCGCACCCTCCATCCCTTGTCATACGCCAACGTATGCCTGTCCTTCTGGAACAGCGTGTTGATCCTCGGGATACCGCGGTCCCAGCTGTCCTCCAGGTCCTCGAGCGTCAGGCGCCGGTTCTGCGACATGGCCTCCTGCCGCTTGAGGGCATACTCGGCCCACACGCGCTGCGAGTCCACAAACTCGGACTCCCAAGGCATAATGTACCTGTACAGGTTGGGGATCAGCTGGTCCTGGTCGTGGGACATGCCGGCCCTGAAGTGGGTGACGCCGAGGTCGGTCTGCTGGGAGTAGCGCAGGTCCGACTGGGGGATCAGGATGTGTCCCATGGACAGCATGCCGAGGCCTCCCACCTCCTTGGGCGAATAGAATACGACCGGAGGGAACCTCGTGGGCATCTTGGAGTTAAGGCCGATCTTGATCCTGGTCTGGACCTTGTTCTCGCACTTGACCAGCAGGTCGAGCAGCTCTGGCGTGTGGATCACCGCCTCCCTGTAGTAGGTCATGAGGCCGATGAGCGCCGTGTTCCACTTGTTGGCGATCTTCGTGAACGTCGTGGACCCAGAAGCCATCAAAAGCTGCCTGATACGGTTCTCGAAGGACCTGAGGCCGTCGTCGTCAACGCGCAGGTAGGCCTGGGCCGTCCGCTCCTTGGTGATCTCGTTCTGCAGCGCCCACACGCCATCCTTGTGCGCAACAGAGTCGTCCAGCATTCGAATCTTGGGCAGAATCCTGACTTCGAAGCCGCACATGGCGAACAGCAAGTTGGGGTTGTCCTTGGAGTAGACGGACACGAACGAGTTGTCCCAGTCGAAGGTTGTCAGCGACCTGGGCAGCCTGTTCTTCATATCCCAGAACGTCGCGCGGCCCAAGTTGACATCGTGCTTCATGAGACGCATCCTGGAATCCCTGGGCCAGCACTTCTTGTTGTTGTACCCGACGATGTTCTCGTTGTTGGGGTCGGGGTTCTCGGTCAGGAACCGCTGGATCAGGTCCCTCGATTCGTCCTCCGAGAACCTGAGGAGCATGTGAATCTTGTCTACGTATCGCTGATACAGGCGAATCGGATGCCTGGTCTCGACCTTGCCCTCCCTGAACGTGAGGAACTCGTTGGGCATGTTGGGCGGCCCGGCAATCTCCGACGCCCGCGTCAGGCCCAACAGGAGCAGGTCGAGGACGAGCCCGTAGTACTGGGTCAGGAACGTCGCAAATTGCAATCCCCTGATGACTCCGTAGGAGTTGGTGTGGGCCATGTCCTTGAAGGCGACGACGACGTTGTTCTTGGCGGTCATGTAGTCGGCGATATTGTGGTCGACGATGAGCCTCAGCAGCCTGTTGAGCAGCGTGAGGTCGACCTTCTCGTGCACCTTCTCGAGGTTGGTCTCCATCATCACGACGCACTCGCCGTCCGTCGTGTCCCAGATGTCCTCGAGGTTGTTGATGCCCTGGCACCACTTGTACACGAGGAGGGGCGGCGGCTCCGAGTCGCCCGGCTTGATCCAGTTGGGGAAGAGGTGCCGCTTGTCCGCCTCGTACCACAGGTACTGGTCCAAGTAGGCGTCTGTGATCTTCTCCAGCGGCTCAATCTTGTACACGGGGATCAAATGCGTGTACTGATCGAAGAAAGAGATCGGAACCTCCTTGAACGCACGCTGGGTGAGCAGGTGGCGCTTGATCCGGGACAGGGCCTCGTGCGGGTTGTCGTAGGCCTGCTCGACCAGACCGAGCTCCTCCCGCTCCACCTGGCTGAGCTTGACGGCTGCCATGTAGAACTCCTTGAGCCGCTCCAGGGCCAGGATGAGGATCTTGGTGTCGTGCTTGTACGACAGCGGGGGGAACGGGATGGGCGCAAACTTCCTGCTCTCCAGCCAGTGCACCGTCGTGGTGTAGATGGCCACGGCCTCTTCGGGGCTGACATATGGTCCGTCTTTCAGGTAGTTGTGCTGCCTTTCCTGCTCGGCCTTGAGATACAGTCTGGTCAGGCGCCCGAGGTTCTTGCGAGCGACCGTCTTGTCGATCGTCGCGCCCCTCCTGATGCGCTCCCTGTTGTAGTGGGCCACATTCGTCCACCAGTCGGCCTTCATCTTGACATACCTCAAGATCATCGACTCGACCGGCGCGGGGAGTCCCGGAACCTTCCAGGGGATGTTGGCCTTCCAGCAACGCCACGCCTCGCTCAGGTGCTGCAGGATGGTCTTGGCCTTGTTCTGCTTGACGCCCTCGGGCATCATGTCCAGGATGTCATGCATGACGGACGCACGAAGCTCAAGATCAAAGTGACTCTCGATCCGCTGCTTGGTGACCGTCTTGGCCACGCCCTTGTCCTGGCGGCCCTCGAACTGCCTCGCGAGCAGGTTGCCCAGCCACCTCTCCAGCAGCGGCACGATGCCACGCAAGAAGAACAGCCACACCCTCCACATAGGCGCCCAGAACCCGACACCAGGACCCTTGCCGACGGGACCCGTGTTGAACCGGTAGTAGATGAGGTGCTTGAGGTCCTTGCACATCCGCACCTGTCGCATCAGCTTGTACTTGTAGCGGTACATGCCGGTGAGCTGACCCACGTGCGAGAACGTGTACTGCAATCCGTCAGCCAGCTGGAAGGCGTCAACGTTGCCCAGCCTGTACTGGACGTTGGCGTCGACGATCAGCTTGGTCAGACGGAGGATCTCGCGGCAGAGGTGGAAGGCGTTTCCAAAGCGGCTCTTCTTCCTCTCCTTGGTCGTCAGCGTCTTGATCGGCTTCAGGTTGAAGTTGTAGTCCAGGTGCAGGTAGTTCAGATGCTTCCTGTGGATGAGCAGGTTGAGCATGTTGTACCCCTGGCGGCAGACCTGCAGGCCGGCCTCGACCCAGTCCAGCTCAGTGTGCTGGAAGAACTTGGTCGCGGCCAGGCTCTTGAAGAGCGACCGCTTCTTCATGGACTGCTGGGGCCGCTTGTGCAGCTGGTTTTTGACCCAGTTCTTGAGCAGCTTCTGGTACGACACCCGCACCTTGACCGGCTGGCCAGAGGGGCAGTGCTCCTTGAACCACTCGGAGATGAGGGGCACGTCGATAGCACGCTTGGTGTGTCCCGAGCGCGAGTTGAACGGCGCGGGCGCCCATAACAGGGAGATTCCCTGCGCAGTCGTGTCGGTCATCAGCGGCCTGCGGAAGCACAGCGGCGCCACGCTCTCTGGCATGACGAACCCGTCCTCGTCCCAGTCATCGCAGTCGTCGTACCCGTCACTTCCCCCGCCGTCACCGCCACCGTTCACGCCCGTGCGCTCCCTGCCCTTATACGCGGGGATCGGATGGATCAGCGGGTCGTAGTAGAAGGCCGGCAGCTCGGGATCGTCCGTCTTGATGTAGAGCGCCTGAGGGTAGTGGTAGGTCCCGAGCCGCACGCTCCTGGGCCGGTTGTTATAGAGATACGGAAACGCGACGCGGTACTCGGTCCGTATCTTGCTCCTGATGATCAGCTTGTTGATGTCGTTGAACTCGTTCCAGTCCTCGTCCATGTCCAGGTCCCGGAACAGCGGCTCGAACTTCGGGCCGCCCGGGATGGCCATGTTCAACGATTTGGCGGTCACGAACGACTCCAAGTCGAAGAGATAGAAGTAGTTCTTATCGACGATGTCCGAGAGCAGCTGGCTCGACAGCCTGTAGAGCGTGCTCATGATGGGCAGCGGCAGCCTCCACCTCTTGTACGACGGCCCGTTGACGTACCTCTCCTCCTCGTCGTCGTCGCCGCTATATTGTAGCGGCCTGCACGTATCATACAGCCACTCGGCCACCGCCCCATCCTCCTCCGGGTCCAGCTCGAGCTCGATCGCCTCGAGCGGGTCGACGTCCAGGATGTTATCCGCATAGTCAAGCGGCGGCTCCTCGTCGTCGAACGGCGGGAACCGCATGCGCTTAAAGTGCTTACGATCCCGCTTCTCCCGGCGCATCATGATCCACATCGTCCCCCACTGCGCCATGAAGACGGGCTCGATCACCGTCGGCACCTCGTTGACAAAGGAGATGGCGCCCGTGACGTGATACAGCACCTTGACGTACCGAACCTGCTCCCATGGCATGGGCATATTCTCGAGCAACTTGTACACCGCATGCGGCACGAACTTCAGCGCCCCGAGGTACACGCGCTTGTCGTTCCTGTACTTCTTGCTGGACATATCGCCGTGGTCCCGCACAATCTTCCGCACGTGCTCCGGCGGCATCTCTTCCTTCTGCGTCTGCTTATAGTCGACCTGACGCTTCGGCGCGTAGCGCTTCTTCTGAAGCTGCTGCCACTGCTGCTGCTTGGTGTTCAGGGCCTGGCGGTCGAGCTGGTGCTGGGACGGAACCGAAGCGGCCGGCTGTTTCGCCTTCCCTCCGCTCGCTCCGGCCGCGTCGCCTCCGGCCGCGTCGCCTCCATCATCTGCCTTCCGCTTTGCGGCCTGCTTCCTCGCCATGTCGGCCGCGGTGACGGAATAGGGAGCGAGAAATGGGAATTCCGGCCATGCACTGAATCAGGTTTTGTGGCGCGCTCTCGCTCTCCCGCGTCTCGACGCTCGTGTGCACGGCCGTGTATTCGAGATAGTTTCAAGAACCTTTTCGTGTGTTTGGTTCGAGTTTTGTCCGGAGGGAGTTGCGGCCCGAGATCAATTCTGCACTCCAGCCATGGCCGGCCGGCCGGCCCGCCCGCGGGCGGGAGTGAGTCGGGATGGAAGAAGGGCCGGTGGCGTGGTGGGGCGATGGTACCCGTGCGACATGGCAGGGGCGACGCTGTGACGCTCTGATGCCCTGACGCCCTGACGCTCTGACGCTTTGAATCTCCGACGCCCTGACGCTCTGAGGCTCCGTTCGATGACGAGCGACTTGTCGGCCGTCTGAGCTCGCCTGGCCCCCGCCCCACTCACCCACCCACTCTCCATCCTTGCTTGGTTCGCCCAGACCCGATCAGCGACCGTGGACGCCAGCGTGTCGCAAGAGAAGGATGAAACCATCCACCCCGGTCCTGTACCCAAGTCGTCGCTCGACCCACGTCCCCATGAGAACAGACATGAGGTGTCGTCTGTTCTGGGCCGGCCCCATCGTCCCGTCGGACAACCGCATCGTCCACAAAAAATCCTTCTCCTCGCATTCCATCCATACGCACGATTGAGGGGCGATCGCTCAGGGCATCGCGAGAAGAGGAGATTCAATTCCAGTCCAGTCCACTGCATTCGAGACGATGGCCAAGGACGCTCCGGTGGGTTTTGAACGCTGCCCTTGCCCGTGGTGGGTTGGCTGGATCAACTACACTCCAGTCGGAAAGGCGCCGTCGTCGGAAATCCGACCGTCGCCCGCGGGTGCCGCCGGTCTTGGAACGACGATTCCCTTCCGTTCGCGTCTTCGGTACACGCCCAGGCGACGCTCCTCCTCGACGCTCAGACTCGACGACACTCACCAGCTGCTTACGTACTTACTCGCTCTCCAGGCACCGAAGCCCAAAGCATTAGTCTTGGTGGGCGGGTATGGCACGCGCCTTCGACCGTTGACGTTGACGGTACGTTGACAGTACTGGGACTCGGAATCGGACTCGATTGAGGGACTGGAGAACGACGCGCCACGCTCGCATTCCATCGCACACGCTCACGCTCGTTCGCTCGTTCGCTCGTTCGCCAGGTCCCGAAACCTATCGTCGACTTTGGTGAGTCCCTATTGCTGCTGCTGGTCGCCTGCTGCCAAGCAGCACCCTCCCTCCCTGCCTGCCTCTCAATATTCGCTCACTCCCTCGCGCTCACCCCATCACATCACCACAGCCAATAAGCCCATGATCTGTCACCAGATCGAGGCCCTCAAAGAGGCCGGGTGCGACGAGGTCGTGCTCGCGATCAACTACCGGCCGCAGGTCATGATGGACTTTCTGAAGGACTGGGAGGAGAAGCTTGGTATTAAGATTACGTGTTCCCAGGAGGAGGAGCCGATGGGCACTGCGGGCCCGCTGGCGCTGGCGAAGGACATTCTCAACAAGGACGGGAAGGGGGCGCCGTTCTTCGTGCTCAACTCGGACGTGATCTGCGAGTATCCGCTCAAGGAAATGATGGAGCAGCATATCAAGTCCAAGGCAGAGGCGACGATCCTGGTGACCAAGGTGGAGGATCCGAGCAAGTACGGCGTGGTCGTGCACGACGCCGCGAATAAGATCGAGCGGTTCGTGGAGAAGCCCAAGGAGTTTGTCGGCGACGAGATCAACGCGGGTATTTACTGCTGCTCGCCGGCCATCCTGGATCGGATTCACCCGAAGCCGACGAGCATCGAGAAGGAGGTGTTCCCCGCGGTGGCCAAGGATGGCCGGCTGTACTGCATGCCGCTGAGCGGCTACTGGATGGACGTCGGGCAGCCTCAGGATTACCTCACGGGACTCGCGCTGCATCTGGACTCGCGCAAGCGAAAGAGGCCGGAAGAGCTGGCCGGCGACGCGGTGACGCCCAACGGGGAGATTTCAGGCAACGTCATCGTTGACTCGTCTGTCAAGATCGGCAAGGGATGCAAGATCGGGCCCAACGTGAGCATCGGGCAGGGATGCGAGATCGGAGACGGCGTCAGGCTTTCCAACTGCGTGCTGCTGCACCGCGTCAAGGTCAAGGACTATGCGCACGTGCAGGACTCGATCCTCGGATGGGGCACGCGGGTCGGCAGGTGGGCCAGGATCGAGAATAAGGCGGTCATCGGCGAGGATGTGTTTGTCAAGGACGAGGTACTGCTCAACGGGAGCATCGTTCTGCCGCACAAGGACATCAAGGAGAGCGTCACCGAGCCCGGCAAAATCATCATGTAGTGGGTATCTGTCTATCGGTAAAAACAGCAACAACAACGTCTCTCTCTCTCTCCCTCTCTCCCTCTCTCTCTCTCTATCCTACCAGGCCATCTGGACGTCCTGGATCTCGGCCGCGACCCTGGCCTTTTCGGTGAGCACGTTCTTGTTCTCCTTGACGAGCGAGTCGAGGAAGCATTCCCGGAAGGTCCGGACGGCCTGTCCCATCCCCGTCATCATGTAGGCCGACTCTCCGTCCTTATCCTCCAACTTGCTGGCGTTGTCGACTCCCGACTTCTCGTTGAGCTCGTTCAGCAGCTGGCCGACCGTGCAGACCGTGTCGGGATTGAACTCCCACGCGCGTGCAGGGTCAATCGGCACGCACACCTTGCCCGTCTTGGGATGCACGCAGAAGGGCGCCTTTAGCAAGTGATTCATCTTTTTGGACACCTCGATATCCAGCCTCGGGTACGTGTACGCGAACACCACGTCCTTGAGGGCCTTCTCCATCAGCTTGACGTTCCTGCTCGAGTCCTTCGACTTGCCCTGCTTGTTGCACTCCTTCTTCGTGCACGCCTTGATCGCCTCCCAGCGCAACGTCGACAGCGACTTCTTGTCATTCTTACCGTCGTCGCCGCCGCCGTCACCGTTGAACGTGACCACCTCGACGCTCTCCTTCTCAAACTCCTTGTCGATGCGCTTCCACTCGACCGCGACCGCGTCACGGACGCCCTGGGAGAGCATGCTTAGGATGGTCGCCTTCTGCGTGTCGTCCTCCAGCAGCTTCTGATCCACCAGCACGCTCGACTCGAACGCCTTGAGCAGCACCTCGTGCGACTTGGCGACAAACGGATGGCTCTCGATGCCCGTCGTCAGCTTGGCCAGGCCCTTCTCCTGTCCCTTGTACACGGACAGGTAGTTGGCGATGGCCGCGCGCGAGTCGTCCGACAGATGCCTCGCCCGCTCGTCACACACCCACGCGTGCACACCACGGCGCCCAGAGAAGACGAAGAAGACGTGCTTGAAGCCAAAGTCCTCCCGCAGCGCCCTGTTCAGGATGTCGATGGCCACGGCCATCAGCGGCCAGCACTTGCCGCAGATATGCGCCCCCTGTCCGCACGTGCGCACGTCGTCATAATCCGTCAGATCGATATCAAACACGAGCTCGCGCTCCTGGGGCGTGAAGCCGCCGCCCGCATTGGAGTAGGCCGCCCGCTTCTGCGGGTCGACGTTGTACACCGGACCGATATCGATCTTCGACGGCACCCGCTTCTGGATCGCGCTCCGAAGCTCCTGGCCGTTCTTGAACGACTGGTAGCGCACGAACACGTCGCCGTCGAGCGTGAAACAAAACTCGCGGCGGTTGAAGTAGGTCCCGTCCGCCTGCGGGTGCTTCGAGTCGTTGGCGTATTGCAGCCACTGCACGATGAAGGGTGATGGGGGAGGGGGCGCGTGAGGGTGGAAGCTTCTCGCGCTCGTTCTTCAGCTCTTCAGATCGTACCTGTGTCATAATGTCGTGCGGGAAGAGCCACGAGTAGTACGAGGGCATCAACGTCGGCACTGGCGACTTGGTCATATCGTTCTTCGTCATCGTGGGAAGAAGTGACGAGGAGGAGCCCGGCGTTGGTGTTTTTATACTCGAATCGCTGGTTTTCGAATTTGAAATCGAATTGATCACTCGGGATCCCTGCACCCGCGACCGCTGGCTCTGGGTGGTGGTTTGACTGCCCGTCTCGCTGTGCGTGTAGGACGAGGATCGAGCCGAAAGAAGAAATGACAATTTTGATGCCGATGTGTTTCAACATTCAAACAGTTTTCTTCCTGCACAGGAAATTGGGCGCGAAATGAGCGCAGCGCACGCTCTTCCTGCGCTCATTGAGCAGGTCATCCGCGCGAAACGAGCGGCCTTGAGCCAGTGGGCACACTACGACGACGAAGGTGTGTGTCCCCTAGACTCACTCTCCACACAGCTCTCTCACACATGTCGCTTCGTTCGCCAGGCCCGGACGTCGAAGAGATCGCGGCGATCGAGGGCGTCCCGGAGCGCAATCTCTACGTGATCGACGGGGTGCTCACCGCGAGCGAATGCAAGCAGATCATTCAGATCGCAGAGAGCCAAGGCGCCTTCGTGCACTACACGTCGCCAAACTCGCCAGAATACGCCTTCCGAGACCATCACCGGGTGAAGTTTCGGAGCCCTGGCATCGCAGACGTCCTATGGAACGGCACGGACCTGAAGAAGGCGTTCGAGACCCGGATACAGCGGATAGGAGGTCGGGCCACCGGCCTCAACCCGGAGCTAAAACTGTACCGGTACGCCGGTTCGGAGTCCTTCGGGAAGCACATTGATTGCTCTGAGACCGTCGAGGACATGGGGCGGACCGAGTACACCGTACTGTTCTATTTGAGCTCGACGAAGGGCGGGGAGACGGCGTTCTACGACGACGACGGCGCCGTCGTCGCGCGCATCGTCCCCGAGCAGGGCCGCGTGGTGCTGCACAGGCATGGTGAACGGTACTGTCTAGACCACGAGGCGCTGCAGGTCGTCGACGGCGTCAAGTATGTGCTCCGGACGGATGTGGTGTTCCAGTAAGAACATTTCAGTGCAACTCCTCCCCTGCAACTCCAGGTGAGTGCCCGTCGCATGGCAGGCAGGCAGCCAGCATGTCCGACGACGCATTGAATGGATAGATAGACAGAGAGACGCCCCTTCCCATTCCCTCCTCCTCAATGCCCGGCTCGGCTGCTCCCTCCCTGAAACATTTTCTCCTCAGAGCGAGCGCCTTGAGCCTCTACAGGCAGTTTGTTCGGGCGAGCAGGCTGGCACCGGACGTCGCCGCGCGGTCTTCCCTGATGGAGGAAGTCCGGCGGGAATTCTCGGCCCGGCGCGACGTCGCCGACGTCACGACCGTGAAATACTTGGTCGCGGACGGCGTCACGAGGCTCAAGCAGCTGAAGAGCATGCTGGAGATGCAGTCGTCCGGATTCTGACGATTTACTCTCCTCTACATTTACAGCATATCGTACCACATCTCGCTATCCGATGTAACACCAGCAAGCCAGCAAAAGGACGACCATCGCCAACGCGTAGTCGACAAATGCCCGGTCAGGCGCCGCGTGCTGTCCGCTCGAGATCTGTAGCCGCAGGCACAGCGTGAGCACGGCAGTGCCGGCGCAGCAGAAGACTCCGGAGAGGAAGGCGTTGAAGGGGAACGAGCCCACCAACACTGCGTAGACGACTTGGAGGCCGAGCGTGGCGAGGGCGGCCGCGATGAAAATGTCCAGGACCTTGACCCGGGGCGGCGTGTCCGACAGGGCCTTGCGGAACGAGGCGACGATCTCCGCGGCGGGGAACGCGGACGCGGACGCGGACGCGGACGGCATCGTCACAGTTCACAGCTGATTGGGTCGATGTCACTTCCTCGCTGTGCTTCTCGATCCCAGGTCTCAATGATGCCTGCTCCGCCTTCTGACCGACGATCTGGTACGAGGATCCGACGATGGACTGGATGGCCGCGCGGAGGGCGACGGGAGCGGACAAATGTGTGCGAACAAAGTCGTGTTCTTTTGGAGCTCCAAGCCTCGAGCTCGAGGCTTGTGAACTAAAAGTTTCCTTGCAACTTCTTCTGACCAACACTGGGACGTAACCCACGTCCTTTCAGTGGGCAGGAACGAGAACGTATGTGTTCGACGGGGGAGCGTCGCCTCAGACGGACTTGTCGTCTTGGAGCCACCCCACGCCCCCGATGTCCCGGCGTCGGGCGCCGAGGCCGACCACCACGCCGTTCTCGTGACTGACTGGGCATCAAAATCACGGCCGAGAAGGTCAGGTATGTGAATATAGGTGGGCTGGTAGGGAGTGGTGGGCCCGAATTCGCAGACAGACACGACCAGGACGGAGATACGCCCCCACAGGCGCAGCAGCCACACACGCCGTTTGGGTGGCCCACCGCGTCGGGTTGATTCATTCTCGCTGCCGACTGCGTGGGGTTCTGGATGTCTCGGTCATTCCGATTGTTGCTTTTGGAGGCTTGCGCTTCTTTCCGCTGCCTCTTTCACATACTACACTGTTGATACCGTTCATTTGTCGTCGAAGAGGCTGCGAAACCTCGCTGAATCGGCTTGTTTCTTAATTGTCCAGCCTCACGGATTCGCTTGGTTTCTCGCCTGTCTAGACAGGTTCTGAAACCCGACCCTTCTTCTTCGAACGGTACGTGCATTTTTTCATCCATAGAGTGGCGCCCCGAGTGAAACGCACGGCGGAAACGACCGCCCCGGGCCTGATGAAGCGAACGCCCTCCACCCCGAGATAGCGCACGAATTCTCCGCGCCGGGGCCGTTTCCGCGTCCGATGCTCCCTTGGATGGGCAGTATATGTCTGTTCGGCTTTATAGGCGCCTGCCGACACGAATTGGCTGGCTGTCGAGGGCGGACGGAACGGACCGAACTTTGGTAGGCGACCTCCCTACCGGCTTCCTATACCCTACCGCTTATCAGCCACACTCACGCGACGCCCCACCCCAACGCCTCCCGCAGGGTCCACTTCGACTCTTCTCTTCCGATATTTTTCCTTCCATCGTCGAACAACATGGCTTCCACCGAGGCTTCCCCGGACGTCGTCGTCGAGCTCAAGCAGGCGCCGACCTCCGCAATTGAGACGCCCCAGCACACCGGCGACGCCGGCCACGGGCTTTCGACCGACAACGCTTCCAAGGGAGCGGAGGATAATTCCAACGAGGTTGCCCACGACGGCGCGGTGAAGGCCGAGGAGGGGGCCGGGGAGGCCATCGCGGCTGCTGACGGCGTCAACGGTGCCCAAGGCGATGCTGCCGCTGTGGCCGCTGTGGCTGAGGGGAACCTGAATCAGGTCGACGTGGGTGCGGACACGGGATCCAATGGCGACGTCAACGCTGACGTGGTCGCCCGCACGGGATCAACGGCCCTCCCGCCCCAGCAGCAGACGGCTGAACAGGCCCGTGACGCAGAGATCGACATGGAAGTTGCCGAGATGCAGCCGTGGAACGGCCATAACCGCCAGCACCACCTCCTGCGCCACAGCCTGGGCGCCGAGGAGCGCGGTAACGCCGTCCTGCACCACTTTGGCCCCGACGTCGAGACGATCGCTGACGCGGCCAAGCTCATCAAGAAGATGTCGCAGCGCGACCTGCAGGCCAAGTTCAAGTGTGTCTACGGCACCAAGACGTTCTCCAACAACAATAACTGGTTGAGGAGGAAGCTCTTCGAGGCCATTGGCATGGACCCTGGCAAGTCGGCCACCAAGAAGGCCACGCAGACAGGCCCTCGCCGCCGCCGCAACCCCAGCGGCGGCATCAAGGCCACCTCCATCACGTCGACCAGGAAGACGAGGCCGCCCGCCCGGTACGCCCGTCGCTCCAAGGCCGAGGTCGAGGAGGAGCAGAACCACGTCGCCGAGGCGCTGCTGGCACTCGCAGACTTTGCCTGCGACGCCGAGCTCAACGGCAACGACGGTCTCGTCCCCGGACGGGATGAGATGAGCGAAGGCGGTCTCAGCTGGTCCGGCCAGCGGGACGTGCCGGCGCCCAAGCAGGAGGCCGGCACAGGCGGTTTTGCCGGGTTTGACACGCAGCTCCCCCCGGCGCCGCCCCTGCAGCACACGCAGTCGTTCAGACACGAGTCCCATGACGTCAACGACGGGATGGGTAGCATGATGGAGTACTTCTCCATGATGCAGCGGTTGATGATGCAGTCGCCTGAGAACCACCAGATGGTCATGCAGATGATGGCGCAGCCGGGAGTCAGCCCCACCCACCAGTCCCAGATGATCCA
>Ga0181589_10002224_pt1 | contig 15218 bp, 9 predicted proteins | sample 071ome_25_FD_132444 | JGI IMG/M metagenome (GOLD analysis project Ga0181589, IMG submission 132444) | Coastal salt marsh microbial communities from the Groves Creek Marsh, Skidaway Island, Georgia - 071410BT metaG (megahit assembly) | ecosystem: Environmental > Aquatic > Marine > Intertidal zone...
AAACGCGTCACTCGCTTCTTCATTCCACCCTTTTTGTTCGTCATCTCGATGTCTTTCAAGTTCGCCAAAAACACCTTTTGTCGATGAAACGCTTCTTCGCATGGATACGCGCCGTCCGGGCAATACTGAGCTTGCTTACCGTAACGAGCGACGAAACTGACGAAACGGCTGTCTAAACCTAAGGATGCTGCGTCCATCTCGTCCTGTTTCGTCGTCACCAGTTCCGGCTCGGGCTGTTGCGGCGGACGCTTGCGTCCTCTGCGCGCGCCTCTGCGAGGCTGCGGCGGCGGCGGAGCCGGCGGCGGAGCCGGCGGAGACTGCGCAACCTTACGCCTAGCCCCAGCTCTGCCCCGACGCCTCTTCGGTTGTTTCTGTTCCTCCACCACCAGTTCTTCCGCCGGTTTTTCCTTCCCCAGCGCCGCCGTTCGATGCCGCGGCACTCGTCTCTGTTGATGCGTCCGTCGCTCGTACGCCACGTGTTGTCGCTCAAACTCCTCCTCCGTCATGTCCGCAAACTTCCCAACCTTCATCATCATACCACCCTTGGGCACGTTGGCGTTGTGCGCGTCCACCTTGGCGACGTTATCGAGGAAAATCTTCTCCCTCTTGACGCTCTCCGCGCAGGGCGCCGGCGCGTCGCCGCAGTACCGTTTCAACTTGTGCACCCCTTGTCGACGCATCCACGCCGCGAATCGCTCTCCGTGCGGTTCAAACGGTCCGTCACTAACAATTTCTCGCGTCTGTCCCAACGCAGGCTCTCGCGACACCGCGACGATCTCTCGTGTCGGCGCATCCACTGGCGCGAACACCTTTTCCTCTCTCTCGTCGATCGCCGCCGCGTCGTCCGCCTTGGTCCTCGCCAGCATCGCCTCACCCTCGTCCAGCGCCTGCGCCCAGATCGACCCGGGAACGATGAACTCGTTCTCTACCGCCGCCGCCGCGCGCGATTCCGGCGCGTCTAAACTCTCGAGCGTCTCTCCCGGGACGTACCGCTGCCCAAAGCTGAGCACGGGGTCGTTCCCGTCGTCTCGCGCGTCGACGTCGACGCGCGGGGCGTCGTCGGCGCGCGCGAGCGGCGCGATCGCGATCGCCGATGCGATCGCGATCGCGAGGGCGACGCGCGTCGCGCGACGCATCTCGCGCGCGGGCGTGTGAGGGGCGGATGCGAATCTCAATCGTTCATAGTGTTACATCGTCTCGTCGAGGTCGGTTTGAGCGCAGAGACGACTCGCGCTCTATTTGACGTCCGCGAAGGCGTCTCTCGCCGCGTCCGCGGCCGCGAAGCGAAATTCAGAGGATTCGCCGATGAGTCTGGCGAAGGCTCGCGCGAGGAAAGGGACGGCGACGTCGCGGTACGCGCGCAAGCGCGCGTCTCGGGACGCGCGGGCCGAGGCGTCGACGGCGCACTCAGCGTCGACGGCGGTGTGAGCGGCGTGGAGCGCGGCTGTGGCGCGCGTGAGGGTGGATTCCATGGAGGATGTCATGGGTCCTCGAAGATCGAGGCCCGGGGTGAGATGGCGAACCTCGTTGTAGGCGAGAAGGACGCCGTTGACGAGGGCGGCGAGCGGCGGGTGCTCGGCGAGCGACGCCGGCGGCGTGGCGGGGTCGGTGTCCGCCGAGTCGGTCGGTGCGGACGCGTTCGACGACGACCACGACGTCACGGACTCGAGTGCGCGCTCGAAATCGTCTCCAGCGGACGCGAGCGCGGCGTCGAAGATGCCAACCGCGGCGGAAGCGAACACCGGTCTCAGGAGCGGACGCGTGTCCAGTCCCACTCTCGCCAAACTTGTGCCGCAGTATTCGCAGTGTTCGTACACGGACGCCAACGCGCCGCCCTCGAATACGCGTGGAAGCGTCGCTTCAACCAACTCGACGTACTTTGAAATCCTGTGCGTCGCCCAACTGTACAAGAGTGCGCTCCCCTCGCGGTTCGCCTCGCCCTCGGCGTCGTCGGAGAAGATCGCCCTGTATTGCATCACCAGATCAAACAGCGCCACTCGATGCGTGTCCGTGAGCTTTTTCAGATAATCATAGGGATTCAAATGGTCCAACTCCACCACGCACCGCGCGATGTACTCTTCTCTGCAACTCAGAAACGTCCGACGAAGCGTCGTCTCGTCGTACGCGCTCAGTCTTCGCAAATATCCCACTGTTCGCAAACACTCCGGCAACTGTATCTTCACCCGCAACCGTCCCAACAGCGCGCGCAACATCTCCGCGCTCGATGCTCTGGCCTCATCCGCGAGCTTTCGAATCAATCCAATGTCCCCGTGAGTCGTCTCCATCTTGGCGACGAAATTTTCCAAATCCAACGCTTCGTCGTAGTGTCCGTTTCGCACGCACGCGTCTAATAATTTCGGCACCTCGAGTAAATCACCCACCGCCCCCGCGTTATTCATCAGCGTCCGATTCATCCCTCTCGCCTTGGCGATCTCTCTCGCACCCTTGACGTACGCCTCGCACCCTCGCTTCAAATCCGGAAGTTGCGCCTCGAGCGTCTCCAACAGCGTCGCCGCGTCCTTCGTCTCGCGGCGAACCGCCGCGTAACACTCCGCGGCGTCGATGTACGCGCGGTAGTTTCGCACCGCGATGTCATCGAGACGTCGTTCCGCGCGTCGTGCGTCCTCTTCTAAACGCGCGGGTTCCTACGTGCACGCGACACGGGCGCGCATCCGTCAGTCGTCGATCGACCAATCGCGTCGTCATCTCTCGTCTCTGTCGCGTCGTCGTCGCGTCGCGCACCTCGGCGAGATTTTCCACGCCTCGCGCGAGTAATTGCGCGGCGTAACTCGCGTCCGCCGACATCGCGCGTGGACGCCGCGGCGCGGACTGCCGGCTCGGAGTGATTGAATGTTTGGTTTTTCGGGACATCGCATTTTTTTAATAAGTTCGGCGGCGGCGAGAGGGGCGAGAGGGGCGAACGGTGAACGCTGCTGCGGCGCGAGCTGTTACAATTTGAAGAAACAAAAATGGTGATTGTGGTGTCGACGCGTGGGTGACGCGATGCGCGCGAGCGACGAGTCTCTTTGTCGGCATCGCCGGCGGCGTCGCGCGTCTCGGCGGCGACGACGCGCGCAGAGAGAGGAAGGATTACAGAAGCGTGGCCCATGACTTGGTCGCGGCGGTGGACGCCGTGGACGGGGCGTCCGCGGCGACGTGTCCGGCTCCGAGGGTGGGGAAGGTTTCCTCGCACTCGACGGTGGGCGCTTGCGGCTTGGACTTGCGCGAACGGACGCGTTTCGCGCGCGTTGGCGGCTCGCGGTCGGCGCTCGCCGCGGCGTCCGCGTGATCCAGGGTGGCGGCGGAGTCTTCGGAGTGCGCGCAGTCTCGGGAAGAGTCATTGGATGCGTGCGTCGCGTTCTCGGCGCCCGCGAGCGGGTATTCGGCCGTCAAGGAGGGCGTCTTCGGACGTTCGTGAGAGACGGGCTTTGCGGCATTCGCCTTAAGGACGTCGATGGGCGCGGACCCCTTCGGACCCCACGACGGCGGTGGTTGCGGCGCGTTCTCTTGAACGCCATTGACGAGAGTCGCGGTCTTTCGTTGCGTACTCTTGTCCGTCGCGGTGGATTCCGTCGCCGAGGACGCCGTCTCGGGCGTCTCGGGCGCGGGCGGGGAATCTGCCAACGGCGCGCTCACTCTCAACTTTTCCTCGACATCCTTCTTGAGCATGGACGCCATGGTGACGGGCTCGCCGCCGACCACGGATTGCTCGGACACGAATGATGCCGGCATCTTGGCGACTCCGCTCCACGCTTGCGGGAACGTAGGCGATGGACGAGGCGATCGAGAACGCCTTGGCAGTTCGCCGGCGGCGCTCGACGCCGCACTCTTCTCCTTGGAAGCACTAAACTGCGGGAAGTGCGCTCGCATGTTCTCGCCGAAGACGCCCGAGCTATCGCTTTCGTACCCGCGCTTGACGGTACCGGGCGGCGGCGCCCCGGGAGGCGGCGGCGGCTGGAATGCGTTGTTCGATGAACCCTCGGTACTCCTCGAGGCGTTTCGCGCGCGGTTGTGCGCCTGGCGATTGCCCGAGCGGTTGTTACCGTTGTTACCGCGTCGACGCTCGTGCGCGCTGCGCTGCGTCTTGCGCTCATGCGCGCGTCGGTGGTGATACACACCAAACGCGAGATGTTCGCGGATGGTGTCGAGACAACCGGTAAAAATGTCGTTGATGCCCGGAGCGGTGGCGTCCTCGGGAATGGGAGGTGACTGCTTACTCTCGGCGCCGACGTCGCACGAATCGTTTTGATCGCCGTTGTCGTCAGACGAGACGCTCTGCGGAGGTGATGTCGAGAGTTTAGCGCTGTCTTCGTCCATCGATCGGCGAGTGCCGCCTCTCTGCACGACGGGTTCCTCGTCGACGAGCACGTCCCATCGACCCCAGTGAAGGCCGCGCTCTTGTCCGTTGAGCGACGACGACGACTCGGTGCGCTTGATTTGGCGTTCGGGCGACAATGGCGCGCCTAGAGACGCCCACGGGTCGCTCACAGAATTTTGCGTCTCCGTGACGACGCCTTCGTCGTCGTTGAGTTCGAGTTTACGAGGCTGCAACTCGTCGACGACGGATCTCGTGTGCGGATGCGTCGCCGGCGCCGTGGCGGGCGTCGTACCTTCGACGAGGCAGCTTCGCGAACGCAACGCGATGGCGCTCGTCGGCATGCCCAACGGAGTCATGGATACTTCATCCGCGTGCGAACATCCTCCCGGAGTGTCCGGCGCGTGTGGAAGCGGGTAAATCAAACGCCTGTGCCGCAAAATGTTGCCAAACATGTCCACAAAGCCTCGCAAGACGCCGACGTCGTCGCACGCCGCGGAAGACGCCATCAACGCATCCAAACGTTTCGCGCCGAGACGAAGCGCAGCGCGCACGCGTCTATAATTGCCGCACGAGACGGAGCGACCTAAATTGTTGTTGGGTAAAAGCGGATCGATGATGTTCATGTACTTGATGGACACGGGCGCTGAATTCGCCGCCGCGCGCATGAACTCGCAACTGTATGTCGCAAACATCGACTGAATGAATTCCTCGGTGAGTAAACCGCCCTCGAGACACGAGACTTTTTGCGCGTTCGCCACCTCTTCGATTGGTACAGGCCCGTGAATCGTCAGGGCGTACTTTTCCCACTCAAAATCAGCAAAAACGCTGAGTAACTTATGTAAAACAGACAACGGACACGTCAATTCGGCGTGATATTTGTTGATGATATACAGAACGAGCGTCTCCAACGCATACGTCGAGATGAGCGCGTGATGCGCCCCCAAGATGCGTCCCTCGTAAAATCCCCAAGCCTTGACTAAAATGATTGATCTCACAAACAAGTCGTCCCTACCGATGAACGTGTTCGTTTCCTCTAAAAACCCGAGCGACGCGAGACCCCCAAACTGATTCGCACTCACGTCAACCATCATCCCGTCCACGATGCACTTCATCAATCGCACCTCGGCGTTGATGACTGTCACCTCGCTCACCGCGAACTCGTGCGGAGGATCCGCCTCTGCCTCCGCCTTTTCGATGTGTCTTCTAAATTTCGTCGTCCAATTCGCCTTGTCGATCACCCGGTGATCCCCGAGCAAACACACATCGATGTCTCCGTCCGGCAGGTACGCTCGCAGAGGCACGCTTCCGTACGCGCTCACCAGCGTGTGCGACGTCCCGAAGCACTCCTGCGCCAACTGCTTTATGTGTTCAAACACCGACCTCCGCCGCATCTCGCTCATCTCCGTCGGCCGCAACGAATTCACCAACTCATTCGTCAGCGTCTCCAGTCCGCTCTCCGCCCGATTCGCGCTCGTGCTCGCGCTCGAACTCGCCGCCTTGTCGCCTCCTCCCGACCCGCCGCGCGCCCTCCTCGCCGCCCCCGGCGCGACGCCGTTCGCGTACGGGCACCCCATGCTCGCGCGCGCGCCGACGTCGACGAAACAACCCTTCCCGTCGCGATCGATCGCTCGAGTCCGTCGTCTCGCGCGCTCGCGTCGTCACCGCGCGACGTCCGCGAGAGCGCAGTCTCGGCGCGCTCGATCGGTCGAGTCGATGCGCCGCGTGCGCGCACGCGAGAGACGCTAGACGCGCGGTCCGAGTCGACGATGCGACGCTCGAGTGTCCTCGACGACGCGTCGTCGTTCGACCGACGTCGCGCGCTCGTCCTGCGCGGCGTCGTGTGCCCGCGAGCGTCGCGCACGGCGGTCACTCGAGCCGGCCCTATCCGGTTATCCGATCTCATATTGTAAGCGTTTGGGCGGGATTTATCGTTTCGTGTGGACCTCGGCACCCATCTCGAGATGCCGCGTCGAGAGCGCCGCGGCGACGGCGACGGATTACGCTATGACTACGCTATGACTACAAGAAATATGATGGATGACGACATTAGTGGAGTGCGAGAAGAGTGACGAGCGCGAGCGCGAGCGCCAACGTCGCGCGCATGACGCCCGCCGCGCCGGTGCACTTGCCGCTCACCGCTTCGAACACCGCCGTCCCGTTCTCCCCGTTTGGTTTCATCCCGCGAATGTACTCTCCGGTGCGCTTCCCCTCCAACGTGTTCACGTACGTGTTGTTCTCGTCGTACGTGCCTCCGGTGTAATACGTCGGCGGCGTCCTTCCGCCTAAATCTTGTTCCTCGTATTCCAACTCGCACTCGATGAAGGCTGAGTTCGCCTCTCCGCACGCCTTTTTCACCGCCACGCACGTTGACTTACACACCGGCATGTATTTCGTCTCGTCCACGTTACACCTGTTGAAGTATTCGAAACATATCCACCGCCTGAGCGTCGCGCGGCACCCCGCTGTCGGCTCGAACGTCAACTGTCGAATCAAGCCCAAGTATTGCGCGCGCGCCGCGCGTTCCATCACGTCCGCGCTCTCCTGATCACTCACCCCGCTCGCGAGCGTCGCCGGATCTCCCCGTTTACAATACGTCCACGACACGCGCGACTCTCCACAAAACGTCAATTTCACCATTGTGGAATCGACGCACCCGTGTCGACACGTCGCCGCCGCCGCCGCGGCGCCGCCGCCGCCGCCGCCCGACGAGACGAAGAAATTCGCATCCGAATCGACGTTGATCGACCGCACGTCGAACGAGAGGTGTGGATGTGCCCGCGCCGGCGGTGGACTCGGCGGACTCGGTGGCGCCGGCGGTGGACTCGGCGGATTCGGTGGCGATGGCGGTGGGCTCGGCGGTGGATTCGGTGGCGGACTCGGCGGCGTCTGCGCGCGCGCGAACGACGCGAGCGACGCGAGAAGGACGACCGTGATCGTCTTTGTCGATCGCGCGAGGTGGGCGCGCGAGCGCCGGGCGGGAGGCGACATGCGCGCGGACGATGGAGGACGTCCCAACGAACGGGACGCCGCGGCCCACAGTGACGCGGGACGGCGAGGACGCGCGCGTTTCGTCTGTTGTTTCGCGCGAGACGGCGTGGAATGAGGCGATGGTAGGGTGGAGATGCGTAGTGTTACACCGACTCGAGCGTCGAACGAGTGATTCAGCGACGCGCGGGGGCGCCGGCATCCTTGAGACCGCCCTGTTTCGCCGTCATCTTCTCGCGAATGGCTCTAACGTCTCTGTTTCGACCGCTCCATAAGTCGTCGTCGTCGTCTCGTCGCGCCGCGGAGGTGTCTTCGGCGGCGAGGTGGGTCCACTTGGTCTGACCGGCGCGACCGAATTTGCCTTTGCGGACTTGCATGGCGCTGGGGAGGATGGATTTGTCGAATTTTTCTTCGGCGGTGGGCGCGGAAAAGTCGCGCTTGTAAATTTCATCCGGACCGGCGGTGCCGAAGGCGTCGTCGGCAGCCTCTTGGAAGAAGGCGCCCTTGTGGTAATACTTTTGCATGAACGCCATCTTGGGTTTATCCTTCTCCTCCACCTGTTGACGCGCGACACGCTTGGCGTGGTAGAGCTCGCGCTCCTCCTCCGTCATGGCGCGAATGCGCTCTTGTTCCTCGCGTTCGCGGAAGAGCAATTCACGCTGAATGCGATCATCCTTCAAACGTTCGAGCTCGCGCGCCTTCCAGAGCGTAAACTCCGTTGCTTCGTCCAACTCGTCGTCCGTGTCCACGTCGCTCGGTTCCATCTCATCCAACGCCGCGGCGAGCGCCTCCTCGCGCTTCACCTCGAGCTCCACCAACTTTTGAGTCTCCGCCTTCTTCACCTCCTTCGCCTCCGCCGTCTTGGCCGCCTCGGCGTCGATCTCGGCGAGCATTTTGTCCCTCTCCTCGATCGTGTCTCGCTCGCTCTTTCGCACGAAGACGGGTTTAAACATTTTCCTCGCGCCGTAACCGCCGGAATCGCTCTCCTCGCTATCGGTTTCGTATTCGCTATCCGTCTCGTACGACGACGACGACTCCGCCGCCGCCATCGTTTCGTTCGCCGCGCCATCACCCACCGACGCACCGCGCGCGAACCCATCCTCCTCTTCATCGTCGTCGTCCTCGGCGCGTTCCGCCTCGCGAGCCGCCGCGCGCGCTCGAATCGCCGCCCGCCTCGCGTCTCTCGCCTCCTCGTCCTCGCTCTCCGACGAACTCGCGTCGCTGTCGCTCTCCGACCCCGCGGGGCGCGCGCGTCGACCGACGTCCGCGTCATCGACGCCTCGTGTCGTCGCCGCCGCCGTCGTCGCTGCGAAGGTATCCCCCTTGGCGCGCGTCCCGCCGGCTCGCGGCGCGACGAATCCCAACGCGTCCTCCTCCTCCTCCTCCTCCTCCTCCGCCGCCGCCGCCGCCGCGAGCGCGCCCGCGCGATGCCGACGCACTTTCGTCGTCGCGCGGGCGCCCGCGTCGTCGCGTCGACTCACGCGCGCCGCCTCCTCGCGCGCGCGATCGACGAACGAAGGGTTCGCGCCTCGACGCAACGCGTCTCTCGCCGCGCGCTCGTCGTCCATCGCCGCGCGCGCGGCGTGTTCGCGACCCATGGCGGTGGACCGTTCGTTCGCGCGACGTCTCCGGTCGTTCCCGTCGACGCTCGCCCCTCGCGCGCGTCGTCGTGTGTCGCGCCCTCGAAGGAAGCGAAGCGTCACACCCCGACGCGCGCGTCTCGCGAAGCCATGCCCGTCGCGTCGAGAGCGGTGGTGGAGTTACTCGATGGGTATCGCAGCTATCGCGCCGCGCACTTTGACGACGCGTCGCGCGCGTGCGAGGACGGGGACGTGCGCGCCACGCTCGATGCGCTCGCGAGGGAGGGGCAATCGCCCCGCGCGCTCGTCGTGTCGTGCTGCGACTCTCGCGCCGATCCGGCGCTCGTGTTCGACGCGAGACAGCCCGGGGAGATTTTCGTCGCTAGGAACGTGGCGAATCTCGTACCGCCGTACGAGGGGGTGGACGACGCGCACCACGGGACGCTGGCGGCGTTGGAGTACGCCGTCGCGCACCTGCGCGTGCCGCTCGTCGTCGTCATGGGACACACGCGGTGCGGAGGGGTCGCGGCCGGGATGAAGAAATACGACGATGGACCGGGGAGCGATCCGGACGCGTTCGCGGTGAACGAGGCGACGGGGGAGGGGTTCATCGGGAGTTGGGTTGCGCTCACGAGGGAGACGGTGCGAAGGACGAGAAAACAGACGGAGGGGTGGAAAGGGATGTCCAACGACGAGCGCGCGCGCGTGCTCGAGCGTGAATTGGTGAAACAAAGCGTCAAGAATGTGGCGTCGTTTCCGTTCGTCGCGTCGAGGATGGTGAATGGGGATTTAGCCGTTATGGGGGCTATCTTCTGCATCGCCGACGGGACGCTGTCGACGCTCAACGAGGATACGGGGGAGTTTGAGCGCGTGGAGGACGACGTCTCGTCGTGAGAGACGTCGATTGACCGCGTCCACGTCTGTCTCACGCGCCTCGCTCGACAGCGCGCGGTCGTCGAGAAAATTGTAACTGTATGTTCTAGTCCCGCGTCGAAAAAGCGCGCGCGGCGTCCCCGAGCGCCGCATCGTCCGACGCTCGTCGCCCCACCTCGGCGCGCGACTCGAACGACCGCCCCGAGAGAGACAAACAACCGTCGCCGACCATGTCGTCGTCCGTCGCGCCTCGCTTCGCGTCTCGCGTCGCGCCGTCGCCGACGACGACCGCCCCGCCACGTCGACCGCCGCCGGGACACCGACGCGCGCGCGCGCCCCTCGGCGCCGCGTCCGACGCCGCCGACACACGCGAGTGGGTGAGCATGGTTCGAGAAAATTCACCCCTCTTGTCCAACGTGCGATTCGTGCTGTGTAATCCCCAGGGACCGGCGAACGTGGGGGCGTGCGCGCGCGTCATGCAAAACTTTGGCATTTACGAGCTCAAACTCTGCGACGTTGGACCGTTCGTTTTACAGTCGAGCGAGGCTCGAGAGACGCTGGATGAGGCGAGCGAGGGCGAGGGAAGAACTCCCGAACGCGCGTCGTCAGCGATGGGGGCGGCGGTGGCGACGACGGCGCCGTTATCGGAGGAGGCGTTGCGATACGCGTGCGCGGCGGATTGGTTATTGGCGGACGCCGAGCGATGCGAGACGGTGGAGGACGCGCTGCGGGAGTGCACGTTCGTGTTGGCGACGACCGCGAGACCGAGGAGTGGGACGCCGTTGATGACGGTGCGCGAGGCGTCGGAGAGAGTGCGAGAGGAGGCGAAGAATGGAAAGGTGGCGGTGTTATTCGGAAACGAGCGCACGGGATTGACGAATGAGGAATTGTCGTGGGCGCACGCCGCGGTGGCGATTCCCACCGCGGGAACGGGGAAACTGTGTAGAAAGAGCTTAAAGTACACCGGTGGCACCGGCCCGACGAGTTTAAATCTATCGCACGCCATCGGGATCACGGCGTACGAGATTTTCATGGCGTGCTCAGGCGACGACGCCAAGGGTGAAATTTTACCGGAGAAGCAAAAACTTTTGAGCGTGGACGAAAAGGTGACACTTCGCGACGAAATCATCGCCGCTCGACGCGCGTTGGACGTCTTGACGATGGACATCGAGCCGACGTCTTCATCGATGGACGACGACGAGGACGACGACGGTGAGTTATTGGCGAGAGAGGCGCGCGCGTTCGAGCGCATCCTCGCCGCCGCGCCGATGCACCGAAGCGACGCCGCGGCGCTCTTCCAGCTCTCGCGCCGCGTGTCCGCGATGGCCAAAGGATCCGTCGTCGCCCCGACGCCCGGTGAAAACTTACTCGACGCCACCATCGTCGAGTGCGTCCGCGCGCTCGCCAACGAGAACGCGTCCGCGCCGCCGACGGTGAAATCCGCGCGCGGACGCCTTCGCGCCGAGCTCGGCGTCTCGCTCACCAACCGCGAGATTCAACGCGCCATAGCTCGCGCCGTAGAAAAACGTGAGTAATGCCATCGATCGACGCGTCCGAACGCGTCGACCCGTCGTGCGTGCGTCGACCGCGTCCCCACATGTCGTCCCGCGTCGTCGTCCTCGACCTCGACGGCACCCTCATCAACACCGAGCAGCTCGTCGATGAGATCGTCGGTGCCGTCGTCCTCGACCTCGATCCATCGCTCGCGCCGTCTTGCGTGCACGATGCTCTCGAAAAAGTCCGCGGCACGCGTCCGCTCGACGCCTCTCGCGCCGTCGTGCGCGCGCTCAATCTTCCCATCAGCGGTGAGGCGCTCCTCGAGCGCACGGCGCCGCGCTTAAACGCGCGATGGGGCGAAGTGCGATTGATGCCCGGCGCCGCGCGATTGTTGGCGCATCTCGACGCGGCGGGCGTTCGATACGGCTTGGCGACGTCGACGCCTCGCGAGTACCTGGCGTCGAAGATGGCGTCTCACGGCGACGTCTTGGCGCGCATGGCGTGCGTCGTCACCGGGTGCGCGGTGAGTAAAGGTAAACCGGATCCGGAAATTTTTACGCGCGCGCGAGAGGCGTTGGGGGTGGAGGCCAAGGCGTGCGTCGTCGTCGAGGACACGCCGGTAGGGTGCGAGGCGGCGAGACGGGCGGGCATGACGACGGTGGCGGTGCCGTCGATTCGAGATCGCGGCGCGTTTGAACCGTGGAGCGACGTGGTGGTGCACTCTCTGTATGATTTAGAGCTAGAACGGTTTGGCTTACCGGCGTTTACGGATTGGCTCTCCGTCGGCGACGGGTCGAGCGATCGCGTCTTGCCCGTCCCGCCGGTGGTGATGCGCGGACCGGTGGTGAAGGGCTTCGGCCGAGGATCGAGCGTGCTCGGCATACCGACGGCGAATTTAGACGTCACGCCGTTGAAGCGAGAGGTGGATTCGTTGGCGCCGGGCATTTATTTGGGATGGGCGTCGGTGCGTGGCGCGTCGCACGCCATGGTGATGTCCATCGGATGGAATCCGTACTTTGACAACGCAAAAAAGACGATTGAACCGTGGTTGTTGCACGAATTCGAGGACAACTTTTACGGAGAAGACTTAGCGGTCGTCGTCGCGGGGTACATACGTCCCGAGGCGGATTTCACGACGCTCGACGCGCTCGTGGCGCGCATTCATCGAGACGCCGACGTGGCGCGTGTCATGTTGTCCCGCGAGCCGTTCGTGGAGACGCGCGCGCTCTTGTCGTGCGATGAATAGTCTAGCGTAATAATTTACAATACAATATGCAGCTCTAGGATGACGTCTCTCGCGACGCGCGCATCTTTGCCAACGTTTTGCGCACGAAGAGCGCGGCGTTTCCGGCGGCGTCCACCGCGCGTTCGTGCGCGTGCATCCCGCCCCCTTCGGCGAGCGGTTTCGGCGCGCGCGCGGCGCGGCGCTCCGCGGCGAGTGCCGCCGCGTGCGCGGCGTCGTGCGCGTCCGTCTCGCGTCTTGCGCGCGTCATGTTCTCGTCTCGCGAATTCGCGGCGAGGACGTCTCGCAGCGCGGGCAACGCGCTCGTCTCGAAATCTTTGACGCTCCCCTCTAAAAACACCCTGTACAGTTCACCGTCGCGACTCGACACCTCGAGCGCCAAGAGTGGGGTCTCGTACGCCCCCGCCCACTTGCGCGCGGCGAGGTAGGCGACGCCCGTCTTGCGCGTGCCTCGCAACTCGAACGCCACGTGCGCCCACTTTGAATCGACGCTCACGGGAAACGTCGCCGCGCCGAACACGCGCGATTTCGTGCGTTTAAACAGCGCCAACCCTCCGCCCGAGGTGACGCACGCGTGCGACGCGCTCGCAGTGACCGGAGCGCCCAGAATCTCGCGCACGCTCGCGTGCGTCTCCAATCTCTTCGTCGCCGCGCGCACGGCGTACTCGACGTCGAGCGTCCACCGTTTGCGCAACGCGAACGCGCCGACGCCCGCGAGTAACATCGACCCGCCCAACATCGCGGGATCTCCGAACGCGACGTCAAACACCGTCGAGTCGCACGTCGCGCCGAGCGCGTTTATTTTAAACGCTCTCGCCGCGCGCCAAGTCGCCGTCCCGACGAACGCTGTCGCCACCGCCTCGACGACGCGCCGGTTGGATTGTATCCCGCTCACCACCCGCTGTTCGAGCGCGCGTTTCACCACCATCGGATTCATCGAGCTCATCGTCCATAAAAATTCCGACGCTCGGCGTCCCAAGAGACGATCCGTCGCGCGTCTCGCGTCTCGAAGCGCGTGCGTCGTCGTCGACTCGGCGAACGCGGCGACGTCGCGTCTCGCGGCGTCCACGCGCGCGCGCGCCTCTCGCGCCGGCGCCGTCGCGAGACGCGACAGCGAGTCGAACATCGAGGACGACGACGCATCGCTCGCATCGCGTCCGTGCGTCCACCGTCGCGCGCACGTCGTCGAAGATGACGACGCCTCGTTTTGAATAATCATCTGCATCGTCGCTCCCGGCGTCGCTCTCGACGTCGCGCGCGCTCGAGACGATGACGACGACGCCAGAGACGTCATCGCGCGACGACACGCCGTCGACATGACGTCGGCGACGCGACGGGGCGAACGACGCTGGATGACGACTTTGCGCGCGCAGACCCTGACCTTTACCCATCGGCAGTCTGCCGCGCGCGCGCGCGGAGCGTCGTCGTCGTTCGAGGGACGGTCGATCGACATGGAGCGTCACGCGCTCCCCAATCGCGAGCACGCCCTCTTCACCACGCTCGTGGACTGTTACGAGTCGAAGAAGTACGCCAAGGGCGTGGAGGCGGCGGACCAAATCCTGAGCAAGTTTCCCGACCACGGGGAGACGCTGGCGATGAAGGGGTTGGTGGTGCGATCGATGGATGAGTCGCACGAGGTGAACGCGGAGGCGCACGCGCTGGTGAAGCGAGGGATCGAGTGTCATCCGTCGTCGCACGTGTGTTGGCACGTCCTCGGGTTGGTGCACCGCGCGGAGCGAAACCACGCGGAGAGCGCCAAGTGTTACGCGCAGGCGTTGAAGATGGATTCGGAGAATGGGTTAATCATGAAGGATTTATCGATCGTCTATCTGCAGACGCGGAACATCAAGTCGTTCGTGGATTTGCGATGGAAGATTTTGGGAAAGAAGCCCGATCAGCGAATGTCGTACGCGTCGTTGGCGTGCGGGTTGCATCTGTTGGGCGAGCACGACAGCGCGTACGACGTGATCGATACGTATGAAAAGATTCGCGCGTCGAATAAGTTTGATCATCCGCGCGCGTGGGTGGATGAGGATCCGTTGATGAAGAGATTCGACGCGAGCGAACTGACGCTCTTCAAGGCGACGACGAAAAAGGCGGGTGGGAAACACAAGGAGGCGCTGGCGCTGTTAGAGCGAGAAGAGGCGAACGTCGTAGACAGAGTGGCGTATTTAACTCTCTTGGGAGAGTTACAGATGGAGCTCGGGATGACGAGCGCGGCGGAGGAGACGTACTGGAAACTCATCGAACGTCTGCCGGACAGTTACGATTATCACAAGGCGCTTCGCGTCGCTAAGGGACTTCCGGAACACGTACACGACGGCACTAGCGAGATCACGGACGACGACGCGGCCAAGTTGAAGACACTTTACGAGGAGATCGCGTCGAAGGTTGCGTACTGCGCTTCTGCGAAACGTCTTCCGCTGTCGTTTACGCAACCTGGCGACGAGTTCAAGGCGCTCGTCGGCGCCTACGTGGAGAAACCGCTTCGCAAGGGCGTGCCGAGTTTGTTTGAAGACTTGAAGAACCTGTACGAGAATCCGAAGAAGGCGATGATCATGGAGGAGGTGTTCAAAGGCATCGTGGAGTCGCTCAAGTCGTCTGGCACGTTTCCGTCCGGAGGCTTGACGTCTTCCGACGCCGAAAAGAAGGAGTGTACGATGTACGCCGTCAACTTGTTGGCGATGCACTACGACGAGATGGGGCAACGCGCCGCCGATGG
>Ga0181589_10002232_pt1 | contig 15197 bp, 9 predicted proteins | sample 071ome_25_FD_132444 | JGI IMG/M metagenome (GOLD analysis project Ga0181589, IMG submission 132444) | Coastal salt marsh microbial communities from the Groves Creek Marsh, Skidaway Island, Georgia - 071410BT metaG (megahit assembly) | ecosystem: Environmental > Aquatic > Marine > Intertidal zone...
AAATCGATCCTTGAAAATTTATTTAGGCAAACGCTTCCTTCTAAACTACAGTTAGGAGGTGGTCATATTCTGCACCTTTTGCAAATGCTCAAGTCCTATGATTTATTTCGTGATCCTCAAGTAGATATGTTCGCAGATAACAAAATATAATTTTCGATGAACGCATCCATCCATCCCACTGCGATTGTTGATGAAGAAGTCACACTTGGGGAAGACTGTTCGGTCGGTCCCTTTGTAATTATCGAAAAAGGAGCCATCCTTGGAAGGGGTTGTGTGGTCAAGGCACATGCCGTGATTAAAGGATTTGCCACCGTTGGTGAAGCAGTGGAAATTGATCACTTTGCAGTGGTGGGGGGGGATCCCCAGTACCTCGGGTTTGATCCGTCCATACCGTCTAGGGTAAGTGTGGGGGAGGGTACCCGAATAGGGGAGGGTGTTACGCTTCACCGTTCGATTGAAGAAGGGGGAGTTACCCGGATTGGAAAAAGCTGCTTTCTGATGGGATATTCTCATGTCGCTCATGACTGCAGTCTCGGGGAATGTTGTGTGCTGGCAAATGGAGCACTCCTCGGGGGACATGTTTCCTTGGGAAAGCGGGTTTTTGTGGGTGGTGGAGCAGCGGTTCATCAATTTGCCCGGATTGGGAGCGGGGTGATGGTGGGGGGACTGGCAGAAATTTCCGTCGATATCCCGCCCTTCCTTATGGTGACTGGACGGAACCAATCATCGGGCCTGAATTTAACTGGCTTAAAACGGCAAGGCACTCCACTGGAGAGCATTTCTGAATTAAAACGCTGCTACCTCGACCTCATTAAGAATTACGGTAGTCCGGCGAAACGCTCCCGCCAGATGCTGAAGAAAGGAACCTTTACAAGCTCAGAAGCAAAGGAATTTTTGGACTTCCTGGCGATGGAAAAGCGAAGGTATGTCCACCACCGCACCTAGGTAGAACAAGGTGTTGTGATTATTTATGGTATTGTCTAACTTACGACTATGGCAACAAGCGTGAAAGAGGAGCCCCATGTTTTGTTGGCGAACGAAAAACTCGTCCGCCTGACCAGTCGTGCCTCCGAAAAAATCACCGAACTTATCCAACGTGAAAAAGGGGGCGATTATTTGAGGATTCGTATCACCGGTGGAGGTTGCAACGGCCTTTCTTACAAAATGAAGTTTGTTGAGGCTCCTCGGAGCGGTGACCTTTATTTGGAAAGCCAAGGGTCTAAGGTCTTGGTCGATTCCAAAACGGCCCTTTACCTCCGGGGCACGACCCTAGATTATTCAGATAAAATGGTAGCTGGCGGATTTAAGTTTTCCAATCCCAATGCCAAGGCAAGTTGTAGTTGTGGGGAAAGTTTTAACCTTTGAAATATCTGATCTTTGTTGTTTGTGTTCATGCATTTTAATCCTTGCAAATGCTCTTAATTCGATGAATAAATCAGCACTTTGATCTACCCTACATCCACAAATATGCATAAATCCAAATAACCACATGGCTCCCAAACCTCGTGGTAAAAACAATAAGCGGTACCAAAATAACCGCAATTACATTAGAAAGAACGATAAGATCCGAGCTCGCGAAATACGGGTGATCGGACCAGATGGTCAAATGATTGGTGTGATGCCCCCGGAGGAGGCACTCAAAATTGCCAAGTCCTTTGATCTCGACTTGGTGGAAGTGGCAGCAAGTGCCCATCCCCCAGTCTGCCGGATTCTTGAATTTGGTAAGTACAAGTACGAGCTTAGCAAAAACAAGAAGAATAAGGAGAAGTCATCCAAGCGGGTCAAGGAGGCAAAATTTAGGCCCCGCATAGAGGCTCATGATTACATTACCAAGCTCCGTCGTTCAGAAAAATTTCTCCATCAGGGCAATAAGCTAAAGATTACCCTTATGTTTCGTGGTCGGGAGATGGAGCACATTGATGTGGGCATGAATGTGGTCCACCAGGCACTGGAAGATCTTTCGGGGGTGGGCCGTGCCGATGATGAACCCAAATTGAATGGTCGCTTCATTATCGTCAATGTATCCCCCTTGCCGCTTAACCAACATGTATTGAAGTACAATACTGAAGAGGAAGCGAAGGAGGAAGTTCAAGAAGATGAAGAGGATGAGGAGTTTAGCTCCGAGGAAGAAGAGGCTGAGGCACAAGAATCTCAGCAAGCAAGTTCATCCTGATTTTTTTCCCACTCCCATTTAGATGGGCATTCAATACTTTATATTTGTCGGGTTGGGCGGAGCTTGTGGTTCCGTAGCCCGGGCACTTCTTTCTGTCTTCGTGCCCACCGCAACCATTTGGAACACGGTCCTGGTCAATTTGACCGGAGCCCTGCTCATTGGAGCCCTGTTAAAATATTCTTCCGGTTTGTCGGAGCCTATGTTCTTCCGGGCATTTTGGATGGTTGGAGTTTGCGGAGGATTTACCACCTTTTCTACATTCGGACTTGAATTGGTCGAACTTTTGCAAAGCGGAAACCTTTGGCGTTCCGCTCTATATGTGTCGCTTAATTTCTTAGGCACCCTTCTTTTTATTCTCGTTGGTTTTCGTATTGGCGATCATTTCAGTCAAACCTCATAAGCGGGCTTGCTTCTTGCAGACTCGGTGGAGTTTTGAAATATTAGGTTTGCTGTGCGGGTTTTTATTCTCCACTCAATATTTTTTATCTCTTGCTCTTTCGCTTTACATGGCGGAGTTGCGAGTAACCCCTTTTTGCGTCCAGCGGTAGCCCCTCCTCCGAAACCTGCAGTTCCACCCCCCCCTCCCAAGCCTCAGGTCAATCCATCCCTTGCCAAGGAAGTACAATTTAGGGGATATTTTTTATTCAAAGGAGTTCCTCATTTTTGCGTGTTTAATACTAAGTCGAACCATGGAGAATGGATTCGCCTGAACGAGAAAACATTTGAGGAATTCGAAGCTCATTCTTTTGACTTGGAAGCGGAAAGTCTCACCCTTCATTTTAACGGCCAGGAGATTATTTTATCTCTTATTGAGTCAACTACAGGAGGCAGTAAGAGTGCCAATCCGGCCAGTGTGCCTTCACAAAGCACCAACAATTATTCGACAACTTCCAAGCCATCCTCCTCAACACCTAAAGTCATGCCTCCTCGGCCAACAGTTCGCCCAAAATTACCAGATTGGTTAGCGAACAGAACTGTTAACCGAGCACCACCATCTGCCTCCTACTCACCATCTTCTAAATCCACTTTTTCACCTTACGCAGTTTTGCCACCCAGAGGCCAATCTATTGGTATCGGAACAAGTTCAGAACCTGTTACAGCCAATGTTACTCAAGGTCAAATCATGGCCAACCAAATTACTCAACCTAAGTCTGGAGTGCGATCGAACTCTACTTCCAGCAACACTTTGCTCACAGGCACGGAGGCCAATGATCAATTTGTTGATTCATCTAGCCCTTCAATCAGCGAATCTAACTCAGAAATTATTTCAACGAATAATGATTTAGAGAATCTACCTCCTCCACCGCCCCCACCTAATATTCTGCCCCCTGGGCCTCCTCCTAATATTCTGCCTTCTCGAGATGATTAAATATTTTCTCATCTCTAATCTGTTTCTGGTATTTACAGTTCATTTATTAGGCTTGGATCAGCGACGCATTGGACGGCTTGAAACTGTAAGTTGGGAGAATTATTTTGCTTTAGGAAGAAATCAGCTGCCATTTGGTAGTGGTTCAGAATATCCAGATTTGTCTGTCGTGGGAGCCCTCGTTTCATCTTCAAACGAGCTTGGTACGGCTACTTTAATTGCACCCAATATGGTGGTTACTGCTGCTCATGTGATCCAAAATTCATTCTATGACGACCCGGATCCTGATGATTGGATTTTCTTCTTAGGCGATGACTTATCTGATCATTCATCAAGTAGTGGTTGGAGTAGTGAAGATTCATATGAAGTGAGTCAATTTTTAGTTCATGAAGGGTGGCTTCGCCGGCAATCAGCAGAACACCCCCTTGGTGATGGGGATTCTCTTGGAGTAGATATCGCTTTGGTGATTCTCAAGAAATCTGTACTTGGTCTTTTCCCTGCAAGGATTCCAAATAGAAACGATGATCCCCTTGGGAAGAAAGCTATTCTCGCTGGATATGGTACTTTAATAACAGGGAATGGTAGCCAAGAGGATTCTTCTAACCGGAAGCGAGTAGGTGCGGAAAATACAATTGATCGATCAGTTCCAAATGTAAGCGTTGGTGGTGTTGATGCTATTTCCCTCGGAGGTCTGCTTGCAATTGACTTTGATGCACCGACTAGAACGTTCAATTCATTGGGCGATAACAATCTAATTGATAATTTAGGAGTTGGCACTAGCAGTTCATCTCCTTTGGAGCTAGAGGGTAGTACTGCAAGAGGAGATAGTGGAGGACCAGCTTTTGTTTTTACTGAAAACGCCTGGAGAATCCATGGGGTGGTTTCCTATGGTACGAAAGATTCCACCTATGGTGATGTAACTGTTTATACTCGTTTAGCTTCTCATTATGATTGGATTTATGAGAATTTGCCTGCTTGGCCTAGTTCGAAGGAAATTGGGGAATTAGATTGGTTGGAGAACCCGTGGTTGGGCCCCCTGCGACCTTTTCCTAATAAATGGAATTTTTTTACCCGATATGGGTGGATGTATATTCCTTTTCCTAAGGGTGAATTCTTCTGGGCTTGGAATCATTTAATGAATGATTGGGTTTGGTTTTCATTTTCTACTATTCCGTTTGTTTACAGCCAAAAAGAAGGCAATTGGATTTATATTTTGGCGGAAAGATCTAATGCCAACGGTATAAGGGCTTATAGCTATTCGAAGAAGCTCTGGCTTTCCTTTTAGGTTTTAATAACATCAAAATCACTACTAAGTGAAACTGTTCTTTTCAATCTTTCGGAAAAAGGGGTTACTTTGGCAGTTTCTTGTCAGAAATATCCAATCACGACATCGAGGAAGTATTCTCGGGGCTTTTTGGTTAATTGCCAACCCCTTGCTTATGCTTGCTCTTTATGTTTTCGCCTTCGGCGTGGTCTTTGGCGGCAGATTTACCGATTCTCCAACCGAATCGACCATTGACTACGCTTTAGGAGTATTTCTCGGACTCAATATACTAAGTTTAGTAACAGGAATTATTGGATCTTGCCCAGGTATCATTGTAAGTCAGCCAAATTTCGTGAAAAAGGTGGTCTTCCCCTTAGAAGTTTTACCTGCGGCAACTGTAGGGGCCTTATCTTATGACCTGCTGATAAGTTTTAGCCTTTGTTTATTTGGAGTAGCAATAGTCGGTCCAGGCCTTTCGCCTTCTTGCTTTTATGCACCTGTAATTATATTTCCTGTATTTATGATTTCCCTTGGGTTGGCTTGGTTTTTTTCCGCCCTAGGCGTTTTTATCCGTGATATTGGCCAGATTGGTTCTTTTCTCGGGCTTGCTTTACTTTATTCCAGCGGAGTTTTTTATTCGGCGGACAAAGCTAAAGAAACAGCTCCTGAAATCTGGACCTTCCTGCAATGGAATCCACTGTTACGCATTATTGATTCTTTAAGGCAGACCATTCTTTGGGGAGGTCAGCCCGACTGGAGCGGAGTGCTATACGCTTGGATCTTCGGTGGGGCCGTTTTACTCGTCGGAGCCTGGTTTTTTAACCGATTGCGTCCTGCCTTTGCCGATGTGCTCTAAGAGGTTGGCCAGGGTAGGAGTTAAGTTGTATAAAGCCGCTTAGCGATTTCCCCCCAATCATGTTCCGCTGCCCATTGGACTCCGGCCTGCCCCAATGATTTCCTGAGCTTCGCATCTTCGAGTAAGTTGATTAAATTTTCAATCAGTTCATTTGGCTTATCCGGATCAGCAAGTAGACCCGTCTTGTTTTGCAATACCGCATCTTCCACGCCTCCAATGCGGTGGGCTAGAATAGGGAGGCCGTGAGCCGACGCCTCCAAGTAAACTACCCCAAAGCCTTCCACACTGTTTTTTGAAGGAATTGAGGTGAGGGCAAAGAGGTCAGCACTTTTGTAGATATCTCTGAGCTGATTGTCAGCTAAGTCACCTAAGAATTCTACCTTACACCCTACAGATTTTCCAAACTCCGATAATTTTTTTGCATAAGGGCGTTTAGAAACAGGACCAGCAAACTTACAGGTTAAAGAACTTTTCAGAACTTCGGGGATCTTTTTGAGTGCCTGTAACAATTCTAATTGTCCCTTGCGTGGATGAATTCTGGCCACGCAAAGTAAAATTAATCTTTCCCCACTTTGTTTATAAACTTTGTTGAACGGTTCTTTGGGCAATACCTTGCGTGCAGGAGCGCCTGCTTGTAACAAGACCTTATTATTTAAGTTGGGGCATAACCTAAGAAGAGCATTTTGGTTATGACCTGAAAGAAGATGAATTTTATCTGTTTTGCAGAGGAGTTTTATAAAGAGCTTTTTTTCGATAGGGTTTTGGGAAAACTTCGGAATTTCGGACCCGTGTAAGGTAATCAAAAGATTTCTTGGCTTAGGCAGTCTCCATCCCAATCGTATCCATGTGCGCAAAGCTCCAGGTTCCGCGAGATGCAGAATAGAGGATGAAAGATCTATCTGCTTTAGAAAGGAATAAGCTTTCAATGAACAGGTCCAATTCTGCGACCCTTTGACCGGAAGCATGAGATAGCTTTCTGGCTTATTTTGCGTGTTTGATCTTGGACCAATGACTTTGAGGTTGAGGTCAAGGTTGCGGGCGGAATAGGCAACTTCTTCGCAATACACCCCGGCACCACCACGCATCGGTGGGTATTCCATTGTAAAAAGGTAAATCGGAAGGGCAGTGGCCATTACATCATCTTTTCCAAAGTTTTGCTTCTCGGCAAAGATCAATTTTCGTAATCTCTATCTTTATATGAATAAAGGTACGGCATTAGTGACAGGTGGTTCCAGTGGAATCGGGCATGCCCTCTGCATTAGGTTATCTTGTGCGGGGTATCGGGTCATTTCCGCATCCAGAAGAGTGGAATATCCCAGGGAAACGGCCGGAGTTACCCAAATATCTGTTGATTTTAGCGATCATTTATCAACTCAGTGTTTTGCCCAAGGCTTTATTGATGAATATGGCACTCCAGATCTGCTGGTCAACAATGCCGGATATGGAGCATTTTACGAATGGAAGAATTTTCCCAAACAAGAAATTACTCGTCAAATTCAGGTGCTGTTCTTATCTCCGGTAGAATTATGTAGGGTATTTGCCCCCGCCATGGCCAAGCAAGGTAGGGGAGTGATTGTCAATTTATCTTCTTTAGCGACTCTTTATCCTTTGCCCTACATGCCCCTTTATAACGCGAGTAAAGCCGCTCTATCCTCCTTTTCTGAGAGCCTAATGCTTGAATACAGGAAAAATCTCACAATTATTGACTTCCGAATGGGAGATGTTCGTACCGAATTCAATAATTCTGCCAGTAAGCAGGAGGATTATTCCAAGAATATGCGAAGTGCTTGGGCACAAATAAACAAACAGTTACAATCCTCTATCACAGCGGATCAAGCGAGTGAGCAAATTTGCTCCACTATTAGAAATCACAAGAGTGGCACATTTTTTGGTGGAGGTTGGTTTCACTCGAGATTTTTACCAAACCTCTTTCGCCTACTTCCATTTTCTTTAAGAAAAGAAATAATATTTCGTTGGTATAAGTGATTTTAATTAGGGCTCTAGTATCATCTTAGTTTACGCTAGAAGCTTAATATGGGTCTATTTCAAGCAAGTATGCGACTTCTTATGATAACTATTTATTCGTTAATCAACTCACGGGAGTATTCAAATTAGCGAAGCTTGATTGGAAGAGTATATGCTAGACTTATCCCTTGACCAAAAAAATTTTTGATCCGATGATTAAGATGATAGGCCTGCTTTAGGTACACAATGAGACTCGCCAACATTCTAATAAGTGCACTTTTATATTGTTCACTTTTTGTTTCCTCGTCCTCTTACGGTTCAGATTCTTATGAATACTTAGAAGAGGTGGTGGAGATTTATGTGTCCGGAGGAGATTTTTCTTACCCTCATTATACCTTCAGTGATTCCGGTAATAACAAAATCGATTTAGAAACTTACGAGTTTCAACCCGATAAAACATACCAATTCACTGCTGCAAATCTCAATAAGAATCATCCATTTACCCTTGGGGTAAGAATTGGCGAAAGTGCTGTAACAAAGTTCTCTTGGGTTGATCAAGTTTCCTTGTCCGATGATTTTATCTTCAATGGCAATCTGGATCAGATCGACAATTTAGGTGCATATTTATTGACCCCTCCGATAGATGATCCTGAACATGCAACGGACTACATTCTTACTAAGGATGGAGATTATTTCGAGTTCTCATACAGCGAGGATCACTTATGGGCATTTTTTGATCTTGATGTAAAATTCTACTACATCTGCAATAACCATAGCAGCATGAACGGGCGGTTCTACCTCTCAACAGAAGAAGATGCAGAAGAAGCACATCCAGTATATGAGCTAGACAGTAACCAGATCTGGCATTTGTCGGATGCTGAAACTCATCACATGCAATATTTCACTGGTTATTTTGCGTTGGTCGAGAGCAATGAAAGTATGCCGACAGAATCCGTAGATGGAGACCATGTACCTGCTGCTCGATCTTACTTTTTGGTTGAAGTTGAATTAGAGAATGGACCGACATCACCCCATCCAGATTTCCCTCACACTGACCCTTACTGGATCCTGAAAAATAGTTACCACCTCTATGATTCCATTTACGACCGAACCTACATTGAAGATGAAATGAATCTTCATCCAGTAGGCTACTTTGATGGTAACATTGCTCCCCCGATTGAGGATCCGCTAGAAATTTCGTACGAGTTTTTAGAAAATCTCAGAGCAGAGATTTCAACAGATGGTAATGAATTTCTATTGGAAACCCTAAACGCAGTTCCTGTTTGGGCGGATATATTAACAGATGTACTAGACGAGAGTCGCTTTGTTTACGAGGTAGGGCTAAACAACATGATAAATCTTTATTTTGACAAGAATGGTGTGTACCTCCATGCGTCAGATGAATACACGGACAACAAGCAATACATTCCCAATTCCGAAATTGCTAGGGAAGTATTAGAGCTCATTGCTACAGAATTACCCGAATCAAGAATTATTGATTTCAATAGCGAAAACTCAGTTCTTGAAGTGCCTAACTACGGAGAGTCAGTATATTTTGCAATTGTTGAAAATAATCAAAGCGAAATGTTCGAAGTGGTTATAAACGGCGATCAGAATGGGATTATTCTGGCTATGCCTTTTAAAGATTATACCCATTTGCACCCAGTAGAGTTTCCAGAAAACGCAGTCGCTTATATGGAGCAAAACTATCTGTATGAGGATGGTTATCCGATTACCTTTTGGGTAGATGAGCGCCCAACTCCTGATGGTAGTGCAATGGAACTAGTGGCTTATCTTGAGGATGACAGGGAAGCCATCTTTAATAGAGATGGTACATTCAATCGAGAGTTCAATCCATGGAACAGGGAAGAAGATCCTAAATTAGCATTTAATAGTAACCGTTCCGCATGGGGTGACGATCTGTCAGTAAGCGATTTCTCTGATGGCGCAACTATGGGCAACAATCCAGCCCATGTTCATGTCGAGAAATTAGATGTAAGAGCAGCAACAGAATCTCATCAAGAAGATGAGTATTTCGGTGGAGGGAACTGGGACGATATGGTCTATCGTGTTTCCTTGGTCAATTCAGATTTAAGTGAGGATGGCAACCTGTCGATTTCTGATTTAGAGTTATCGAACACTGAGCTTTCGGCAGGCACACCATTGAAGCTCACATTTACCTACGAGATGGGTGAACCCCGTTACATTTTGGTAAGCGGAGCAAACATTCTTGGGTTCAAAAGAACCTGGCCGGAGTGGGATGTCCCCGGTTCATTTACAATTTTAGCAGAAACAGTGGATGCAGTTTCCACGAGCGATGGTGATTTGGTATCCACATTTGGAATGGTTGTGGTTATGGGGGGGGAACGCTATTACAACGGTGCGATCTTTCAGGCAAATATACCTGTCTTAGACCTCTCTCCTTCGGAATTGATTGCTCCTTATGAGCAGGCAGCAGCTTTCTCTCTGGGTGCAGAACTATCTGGAGATATCAACGCTTCGATTTCTGCATTCTTGCCGCGCGACTTACTGGAATGGAAATTTGGTATATCCGAGCCCCACCGTGTAAAAGCAGGTTTGATGGATGAAAATGGTTCTCTTCTTTTCATAAATGGTTGTGGTGCGGATGAGGATGGTGCCCAATTTACGGGGGGTGGTTTTACCCGTATTATCCATAATGGGTATGAGCCTGATTATCATACTTACCCCCATGAGGGGGGAGATGAGGATTACAAGTTGGGAGATCACAATACGGATGAGGGCTTTATAGATTCGGATGAAGATGCTCAAGAAGGTGAAATCAAATCCAGGTTTGATTTTAATGCGGATGGCTTCGGTGACTCTCTCCTAGAAGTGCGATTTTTTGCCAATGCATTTCCTGCAGAAGTTGGCTTTGGTGATCCCTATGAAGATCCTTACAAGGATTTTAACAAAGAAAACATGGGCTCAATCGTTGGTTCTGTTTTGGATGAAAGCGGACAGGTGATTCCGGATTTTGGACTTTTTTTCTTCCAAGCACCAGATGGTATAGACGGTCCTTGGGAACCTGAATTTTTTATCCTTGAGTCTAATTTTTCAACTGGTGCTTATCAGGCATACCTTCCGGAGGGAGATTACTATGTTGAAGCTTGGGGGTTTGATCCCAATACCGGAACTCCTTACAAACCCCAGGTTTCAGAATCCAGTTTCACGATTGTTGATGCCAGTAGTTCCTACACTCTAGATTTTGAATTGGTGCAAGATTATGTTGTCTCCCATGAGTATGGAGAGATAACTTCAAACCTGAGTGTTTCCGGACTAGGAGCCAATGATAGACTAGACATTTCCCTGGAACTTTACCCAGTTGAACAAGATAACAGTAGGATCACAGACTATCCCACGGGTTGGTTGTGGGTTGAGCCAAATGGTGAAATTAGTGGAGAGTCTCCTTCTGGACGTTACGAGGTCGTATTATTCTCTTACGATAATTCTGTTCGTCTTAGGGAAGGACCTATCTTTTGGGATATTCTTCCCAATCAACTCAATGAATTTTCTACATTACAAGCTTCAAAAGCTCAGCCTTTGCAGGTAAGCGGAGTAGTCTATGATGCTGATAAAAGCGTGGGCATCTGGGCAGATATTGTTTTTGTTGATCCTGCGGATGAGTATCGCGAGTTTTGGCCACAATGGGAGCCCGTGGAATTTGAAGATTCTGACTCTTATGTGGAAGGCTCTTACAGCGTTAAAATCCCGGCCGGAACATACAAAATAAAAGCTATGCGTTGGGATGGTCTTTACCAATCGGAGTATTACACTTCCGATGGGGAGGGCACGACGGACTTTTCATCCGCTGATTCCGTAGTGATTAAGTCAGATCTTCCTAATATCGATTTTAATTTGAATGGAGTTCCTGCTGCCCAAGTTCAGGTTCGTATTGTGGATGCTAATTCTTCTAATGCCGTTGAATTTGCCTGGTTTGCATTCTTTGATGCAGAGGATGAGTATGGTCCTGTGGTCTATCCTTATGTCTTGGAGGATGAAGGGAATTATTCCTTAAAGTTACCTGGAGGAAATTACAAAGTCATGGTAGAAGCAGGTGGGTATGAACCAAAGTTTTTGAGCAGTGATGCCGACGGCAATTACTCTTGGGACTCTGTTGACTGGTCTTCAGCAGCATCATTAGGCCTTGCTGATGGGAATCTCACCTCCTTACCTCTTGCAGAATTATACGCCTTCGGCCAAGAAGATCATGTAATATATGATTTTGAGTGGTTCGATGAAGATGCGGGAATTACTTTTGGTACGATATCCGGAAAGGTTGTAACCACCAAAGGAAATGCTGTCCCAAAAGCACGCATCGTAGCACACACCGATGACTACCTATTTTGGTTCGATCACTTCGAGGCCAAAGTAGATGGCACTTATGAGTTAGGTAACTTGCCAGAAGGAAATTGGATTGTTTTTGCTGAACCTCCTTTTGAGTCGGAAGAATACCTGGGATATCAATCCTCGATACCCAACTGGGATTCTCCGATCATAGTCGACGCCAATTCAACTACTGATATCAAGCTCACGCTTCAAGGGTCGAATGTTTCGGGCCGTATTATGTATCCCAAGAAGAATGAGGATACGGGGCAAGTACGCCTAGTTGGTCTTCAACACGCCTTCCTGTGGGTTTTTCAAGATGAAAACGATACGGGTGAGCCAAACTATAACCATGTAGAAGGAGAAGAATTTATTTTCAATGAAGCCTATGGTGAAACCAATGAAGATGGTTTCTTCGCCTTTTCTTTACCTGAGGCAGGTAAATATTCTATGAGGATAGAGTTGCCTGGCAACCTAGCTAACCTTGCCCTGGCTCCTGTTCATTTCGAATTGAAGAACCCCGCGAAGGAAATGCGACTGGGTAATGCACTTCGTATCGATTGGTCCAAAGCAGAAACTCGTGCCACCACTTTCAAACTGGAAAGGAAGCTCAACTTAGCAAGTGTCTACACGACATTAGACGATAACATCTCTGGAAGCGAAAAGTCCTATGTGGATTACACAATCGTTCCTGGTTCTTCTTACGATTACAAACTCACTGCTGTTAACTCCAATGGTTCTAAGGCGATTGGAGATAGTTCTTATAAAGTTTCCAAGCCCTTCATTTATTTGGCACCTCCAAGTAAAACTATCTCTGGTAAAGTTCAGGACGATTTTAATGCTTCAATAAGTGGAGCCGAAGTAGTCGCATGGAGAATGGATGGAGAGGGTTGGGCGAATACCTTTACCGACACTTCTGGAAGTTACGAATTAAGTGTGGGTGCCGGAAAGTGGGAAGTAACGGTCTATCGTCCATGGAATCAAAATGTAAATTGGTCCTATGAAAAAGCACCCAAGCCGGTTACCTTTGCCAATACCACCAGTAAGACGAAAAAAACTATTAATTTTTCAGTCAATCGAATGGGAGATGGTAAAGTTGTTGGTACAATAGATATACCCACTGGCATCACCGATGCCGCCTCTTCCATTTATATAGATGTATTTAGCCCTGATGGTATTGGTAATTGGGCTAATCCAGAGTCGAATGGTTCTTTTACTATCCCGCTTAAACCTGGTCAGTACGAATTATCCGTGTGGCTCGACCCTGATAAGTTTAAGGGTTATGGAAGCCCAGAACCTCAATTCATTCGTATCACTAAAACGGAGTTCAATGTAGGTACAATTTCACTGCGTGAGTACAATTCCATAATCAGTGGTGTAATTGCCACATCCAGTGGCTCACCTTTGGGTAACGCTGAGGTTTGGGCATGGAGTGAGACAGGTGGTTGGACCAGCGATGTTACGGACACTACTGGTGCCTTTGAATTGAGGGTTGCACCCGGAAGGTGGGAGGTTGGGTTTAATCCTCCGATTCCTGCTGACGGATCCGAATCTCCTTATTTACTTGAACCACCCCAAAGGATCAAGGTGGGTGAGGGTTTCAAAACATTGAATTTTACTGTACGCAAAGCTACATCAAAAGTGGAAGGTGTTGTTTATGGCCCAAGTGGAGCACCAGTGGCTGACTTGAATGCATGGGCCTATGCTCGTGAGGTAGATAAGGGTAATGACAGTGAAGAAATTTTTAATGTACTTGCAGAAGTGCCTCTTTCTCCCAGGGGAACCTTTTCTTTCCCGGGGTTGCCTGGGACTTATTCTGTTGGCTTGTGGTTACCCCCTGCTAGTGCCTTTTCACCTCCTGATGAACAAATTCTTACCCTTTCAGAAGAGGGGCAGCTTAGCGATCAAGATGGTTCGAGTCTTACCAAGATTGAGTTTTATCTGGAGGAAATTGATTCCTACCTTCTTGGTAGTCTTAACGACAATGAAACAAATGATTCAATTTCAGGATTAGTTGGAGAAGTATATGCAGTCCGAGTTGACGGAGACGGTTGGCAGTCTGCGGTAATCGAGTCCAATGGCTCATATTCCATGGCCTTACCCGCAGGAGAGTGGATGCTTGATTTTAATTTAGAATATGATGATCTCGATCGCAACTATCCTAATCATGCAACAGTCCCTGTCGATGTAATGATCCAGCAAGGAGAAATTGTGACACAGAATTTTACTCTTAGTTCTGCCACTGCATCGATTTCTGGTAAGGTTGTTTATGATGCTACCGACGAAAATGTTACCGATTCCACTCTTTATGTTTGGGCTTATCGGGAGCCAACTGGATCTCTGCCTGAATATTGGAATGAAGTAGAGACGGACGAGAACGGAGTTTTTAGCCTTTCAGTGCTTCAAGGCGGCTATTACGAAGTCGGGGTTATTCTTTCGAAAGATCTCCGGGAGATTGGTTATCTTGAGCCAGTTACCCAAAATATTAAAATGACAAATCCGACCAAGTCTGGAGTTGAGTTCCGCCTCTCTCAACCACCTCCAGAAAATTATTTAAGTGGAATGGTTCTCGATGATTTGAATAATTCCTTACCGGGTGCATTTGTCTACGCTTGGACTTTTGACGGCAGGGAAAGCTCAACCTATGCGAATTCCAACGGCGAATTTAATATGACCGTTCCCCGAGGCGTACTTTGGCAAATAGGTGCGGAATTTAGCGAGTTCGATAGTTCTGACCATGAGGTTGTCTACCTTACCGAAAGCGAAGAACAAGGAGATTTAAGAAGTAACGATTTTAAATCAGATATTTTTATTGTGCTTAAACGCCCAGAATTCGTAGTTCCCGATGGTGTAAGCATCACATTTGATCCCTCGAAGGACTTCACTACTACACTTCCTGACGGCACAGATCTGACCATACCTGGTGGTGCTTCTAATGTACCAACCACCGTGAACGAAGTTCGCATTGTTATAACCCCTACAGCCATGGGACTTGTTAGGAGTGGAAGTGAAAAACCTGCGAATTATGGTTACTCTCTCGAATTGTTCGATGAAAAGGGTAAAAAAGTGGAAGGTAACTTTAAGAAAGATGTAATCCTTCAAATTCCTATAGACACAAATGCTGCACAGGCGAGTGGACTAGATATTGATAATTTTGAAGGAATGTATTTTTCATCTACAAAAAATGCGTGGGACAAAGTCAAAACCAGTACTTGGAATAAGGAAAGTG
>Ga0181589_10002235_pt1 | contig 15179 bp, 4 predicted proteins | sample 071ome_25_FD_132444 | JGI IMG/M metagenome (GOLD analysis project Ga0181589, IMG submission 132444) | Coastal salt marsh microbial communities from the Groves Creek Marsh, Skidaway Island, Georgia - 071410BT metaG (megahit assembly) | ecosystem: Environmental > Aquatic > Marine > Intertidal zone...
TATAGAGATTGTTTATATCAGTAGCAGTTACTCTTAAATTACTGTTAACTTGTAAACTAGATACGTTTTGCCCGTAACCTTGTGTTCCAGATCCATTACCTAGAACTGAGGCTACTCTACCTTGCGCATTGTTATATCTCGCCGCGGTAATTATATCGTTAACTGCCATTTGCCTTCCTCTTATTATATACGTGTATAATACAGTGTATTTATACTTTTAAAACACACTCGATTAATTTCTCTGAATCATCGGTGCTAGATTCTAATGCAACTCCAACTAAACCATTACTTGCAATAGTACTAGCAACTCCGTCTTGCCACGCATATACAGGTTGACCTTTTGACACCGGACCTTGTACTCTTACAGGAACGCGACCTTTTAGTGCAATGGCTTGTCCGTCTGCTTCTGCATTCATTAGATATGCTGGGTTTTCAGAAATTACACCAATTGCAAGATCACTTACTTTTGCGGCTCTTGTTTCAGCATCACCACCTACTGCCATTACTGTGCCGACTGGATATTCTTGGTCAGTTGTATATTTTTCTGCTAAGTCAGCATACTGAGCACTGGTTGCAATACCTCTAAATTTATTTGCAAAAATGTCTGCATTATTGTCTCTAAGTGCTACCGTATTTGGTACAGCACTTGTATCGCCGTTATATGTATTTGTATTATACTTAATACCGGTTGCTGTTGTTGCATTACCTTGGAAGTTATCTGCATAGACATCTCTCCATTTTAGTGCGTTAGTACCTAATGTAAATGTTGAATTAGCACCCGGATTCATTCCTGTTGCATAAAATTGCACACTATTAATTTGCTGACTATTAGCATTGTTTAATTTTAATTTAAGTACGTTGTTAGTACCAACTTCGTTTGCAATAACACCCTGGTTTCCGTTTTCGACGTAAATATGAATGTCGTTAGAGTCGCCAATTTTCAAACCAGGATCAATAAATTCAACAACTTCTGTAAAAATTGTTGGCGATCCTGAAGTTGATTGAACAAAGGCACTTGCATCTAATCCGTTTAGTTTTAATGCATTACTTGCTGTACCCCAATAGTAGTGATTAGAACTAGTCACGCCATTTGTTGCTGACTGAGTATTAATCATTGTTGTACCTTTTTTGATTACATCAAAACCTGTAATAGCGTTTGCAGGGTCTGTGCTATCAATTGTAAACTCTTGTCCACTGATTATAAAAATAACTTCATCGTCAATTGTTGCGGCAATTACACTATGGTTAGTGCTTAGTGTATCTCTTACTGTACGGCTTTGCATTTGTGTTAGGCCTGTACCTGTGCCTTGTGGACCAACTAAGATCCAACTAGATCCGTCATATGTATAAAGTTGATTGTTACCAGAGTCTAACCAAAGGTCACCAGCTACAGCATTTGAAGGTTGAGTGTTTGATACTTCGGCTCCGCCTGTTGGCTTAAACACGGTGCCATCATAAAATTTAATTTTACCTGTTGTACTATCGTGCCATATTTGGCCTGCTACTGGCTTAGGTGGTTGTGAACTACCACTAAAGTTTTCTAGCAAAAACAAAAAGTTTTCGTTTTGAATTTCGCCGTAACCAGCATAGTTTTTACCAACAAATGTAAGATCTGTTGTGCTGTCTATTGTACCGTCTTGCACTACAACTAGTGTTGCGCCGCTGTATTTGTTTATTGTGTAAGCCATGTTTGTCTCAACCCTTTATTAACATATTTATCTTAAACACTGGATACTAGATCTTGGTCAAATACCCACGAGCCTCCTGATTTAATAAACTGCTTCAGCGAACGTGAAATAACGACCGAAACAGTACCTGTTGCATCTGTAAATCCAATATCTTGTAGTACAGATTCATTTTGTACGCCATTTGAATCAACAGCAATAAATGATTTAGTTGTTACTGCTGTAATATCAATACCTGTAACACTAGCGCCAGTTAACGATGTACAGTGTATTCTTGCTGTTGTGCCTTCTGTAACACCAGCGGCTGGTGTTAGATCTTCAATAACGGATGCAATTTGTGTATCATTAAGTCCAGTAATATCCATACTAAATGAAATTGCGGCTGCCGCAATTGATTCGTCTACATAAATTTTTGTTGCCGCATCAGTATCATCTACCGGAACACCTAAACCAGTAATTCTGTTAGTGTTATTAAATGTAACATCTCCGGCAATATCAAGTGTTAGTCCGCCAACTGCATTTGTAATTGTATTACCGTTTAAATTAATATCATCAACTTGCAGTTCAGTAAGCACACCGACGTTTGTAAGACTTGAGTTAACTACTCCGACACCTAGTGTAGTTGAACTTAATACATTTGTATTATTAATTTTGTATGTGTTTCCTGCATCAATATCTATATTTTCTGTAGATGTCCATGCATTTGGACCATATCTATAAGTCCATTTTTTATCTGTACCAGTTACACGAACAACAACACCCGCATCGTCTGCTTCTGCCGCAGTAATTAGTGTACTATCGTCTGTAATAGCAAGTTCAATTTGTTTATCTTGAATTCTTAAATTATTAACATCAACACTTGTTGATGTTCCTTCAATCAACATGTTTCCTGTAACACGAAGATCTCCTGTAATATCAAATGTATACTGAGGAGTGCTATTCCAAATGCCAATACGTTTTACATCTGAATCAATATAAATGGCATCTATAGTTTGAGATCCTGCGTCAGTACTTGTTACTTTAAAAACCACATCTTCATCGAGCTGTGTATTAGCAATCGAAAACGTATCGCCTACAACACTTAATACTTGGTTGTTGTTAGGACCAATAGTAATACCTGCACTATTTTGTACTAGAAGTGCTCCACCAAGTACACTATCTCCTGTTGTACTAATAAAACTATCAGCAGTTACTTTCGTACCATCATTTTTTATAAGATTCTTTGCCGTATCAACAACGCCTTCGTATATAAAATTATCTTTATCAATAATGTTGATACCTTTTTTGATATCTCCTGTTATACCATCAATTTTATAACCAATAGCCGGTGTAAAAGTTACATTACTAATTGTTGCAACTCGTGTACTGCCGCCTTGGCCATTACCAACATAAATGCTTACAAGTGTACGAAGTCTATCTGTAGTATCGCGAATTGATTCGACTTTAAATCCTGAAACGCCCTGTTCTTCTGTATATATTGGTCCTGCTAGTGTGGTTGTAACTCCATCGTAGAAATATAATTGATTCTTAACATTATCGATCCATAAATCACCAGCAACCATATTTGGTTCATCTTTTTGTACAAAAGGTCCACCAACTGCTTTAAAAATATTACCTTCATAAACTTTTAGACGAGCGTCGGACTTGTCCCACCAAAGTTGTCCTTCAATAGGATTGCTCGGTGAAGTAGTGTTAGCAAAATTTTCGAGTAACTTAATTAAGTTTTCATTAAATGCTTCGCCAAATCCTGTGTAGTTTCTCCCTATGAGCGATAAACTTGTACTACTCGTATCAAGTGTTCCATCAATTAAGTCTACTAGTAATGTCCCGTCTGTTTTATTAAGTTTATATGCCATTATACGTTCCCGGTGTCAATTATATAATTAAGAGACATAAATGGATTCATAATGTCCATTGCTTGTCCTGTTGTTCCAGCAATACCGCCACTTGTTGTAACTGCTTGACCTTGGTTCAAGCCTGTAGGAGCATCAAACACAATAGAACTTGTCGGCGAAGTAGGACCCTTTGCCGCGTCTAATATTGCATAGAATTGTGTTCCTTCAACTTGTAAATCGTGTTCGTGTTCTGGAAGGTTTGAAGCATCAATCGTTACATTCTCTACACCGCCCGAGTTACCAAGTTCGTTGCCTCTAACTCCTGTAATTCTATTAGCCGCAGTTCCTCCCATATCGTCAAGTCCTGTAATTCCTCTACCTCTAAGATCTGGTAATGCAAATTTTGCAATACCACCATCTGATAAATCGCCTTTTGCTTTATAGACGAAGCCAATTACAGCAAATAACTTAGGATAGTCAACTTGTAATATTTCACTACCATCACATAGTAACCAATGAATCGGTGCTGTTGTACCTGCATATGGCATAATAATTCCTGGAGGATTAGTAGGTACACTCTTTAACAAATCTTCTACACGTACACGATACAATCCTGTTGCACCTTGTACTCTGTTTAACAAAAATTCGTCCGAATCTTGTGTGCTAGGAGTTGAAGTTTTATTTGAAATAAATGCGTTTGTAATTGTTGTATTAAATGTTTTAGTTGTTCCACCGGCTTGCCCGTCAAAAGTAAATGTAGGTGCGCTTACTTCCCCAGTCATTATAAAGTTTGTACTACTAGAAAGTCTGTCAGCACTACCTGCTTTACCACTAACTTGACCTGTTACGTTACCTGTTAAATTTCCATCAAATGTAGTTGCATAAATTGTTGCATACTTATTTGATCCGCTACCAATAGTTCTTAGATTAGTTACATCCGGAAGAATGTTATGTGTTTCTAAATCGCCAATAACATCAATGCCGCCGCCGATATTTAAATCACCGCTTATACCTACACCGCCTTTAACAACAAGAGCCCCTGTTCCAAAATTGGTACTGGCTGTGGTCCCGTCAATAGCAATACTATCGCTTACTTTAATGTTACCTGTAACGTCAAGTGCTTCACTAGGTGCTGTATTGTTAATACCAACATTTGTAGTACTATCTACACGAATAACAGTTTTAGTTGTACCTTGATCGTTTACACGAATGTCTAAACTACTACCACTACTGTTATGAGTAATAATACCAGCTTGTCCTTCAACTGTTAATGCAAGCTGATTTCCGCTACCAACAATTACACCATCGTCTGTGTTAATTCTAAGTTGGTTAGTAGTTGTACTAGTAACATCTCCTCTGAGGAAGTTTGCCGCTAGAACTGATTGACCGGCAACAATTAATGATTCGGCTTTTTCTGATGTACCGTAAAACTTTCCAATGCCATCTCCGGTGATATTTGCTTGGCTTAAATTTAAGCCAGGTTGAATTTGCGTAAATCCATTAATTGTAGCTTTAGGAGTGAACGTATGAGTACTAATGATCGCAATAGGTTTCGCTTCAACTTCTACTTGTAGTACAGTATAGTCAACATTATCTTGTGCTCTAATTGTGACTGCATTTACGCCTGTATTAAGTCCGCCTGCATATTCTGGGCCAACTAGTGTCCAACCAGATCCAGTATAAAGGTACAGTTGTTGGTTATCTGTATCAACCCATAAATCGCCAGTAACACTAGCACTAGCTTCAGGAGAAGTATCAGCTTTTTTAAGTCCTCCGGCAGCAATCCATTGTGTGCCATCATAAACTTTTAATCCTTCTCTGCCAGATGTAGTATCCCACCAAAGTTGTCCTTCGACAGGATTACTCGGTGATGTAGAGTTTGCAAAATTTTCTAAAAGTTTTAGAAAGTTTTGGTTAAATTCAACTCCATAACTAGTTGTATTTCTACCTACTAAACTTAGACTAGTTTGTGTGTTAATGTCATTATCTTCTACAGTAAGACTACCTTTGTTTGTAAAATCTGTAAAGTTAATAGTATATGCCATTTATTATACTCCACTCAAACTTTGTACTCTAACTGTATAATCAATCTGTACTAATCTATTAAGTGACTTCTGTACAGGATGGAAAATAACATGTGTTAGTAATCTACCAGTTCCGGAAGGAGAATAGCTTTTTAATCCTAACTCATCAAATACATATAACGAATCAGTATCGTTAGCAGTATCAAAAGCGTCTTGTCCTTCTGGTTCACCGTAATCCAATAAGCAGGTTACAATAATGTCTGTGTAATTTGTACCGCTGACATGACGTGTTTCGGTTTTATTTCTCACAGGATCAGTATTTGCAGTGCTTCTATCATCTACTACTTTAGTAAATGTTTGGTTATACAAACTTGCATTTGTGCCAGTTGAATTGGGTGTTAGGTATGTAATAATACCTGTTGGGTCAACACTGGTTCCGCCATTACCAAAGCTCATTTCATATATCATACCTTGGCCTTGATTAGCTAAACTTTCTGCTAACGCAATACTCATATTTTCATAGTGAATGGCATTTTTCTTATCAACATACACTTCTCCTGACATAGGATCGTGGATTTTGATATGTCCTGAAACTGCTATTCCTGAATTATCATTAAATTTGTCTGTCATGTCATTTTATCCTGCTACTGTATTTATTTAGGTAACTCCGTTACATTTTCTCTTAGGAAGTCAGCTATGTCATTTTTTGCATCTGCAAGACTAATTCCGTCATCTTTCCATGTATGACCTAGTCGTCTTACAACTACAATTTTTTCTTCTTCTTCGGGAGTTCTGTAGAGTGTTAAAGTGCTTCCTGTTACTATAAACTCTGCATCCGAAGTTACATCTCCTTCTGGGCTATCCTGATCTAAGAATTGTGTTACAAAGTTGTTGTTTGCGTCTTTTACATCAACTTGGTATTTGCTAATAGCGTTCTTTCTTAGTCTGCGTCCAGCCATAAACACTTCAAATTCGTGTTCACTTCCTGGAACAAAGTCTAGCTCAAATACACCAGTAGTTCCATCCGGAGTGTAAACTGTTGTAATTATCTCATCCTTGTAAGGAATAGTATTTTGAGGTCCTTGATCTTCAAGAACTGTGCCTGCTGTTACTCTTACATTTACGCCAGTACCAAGTGTTCCTCTACGTAGCTGTCTTAGTGTGTTACCTTGCTTCACAAAATACTCAATTCTTTCACCGTTAATAAACACTACACCTGGAATTCTAGATGTTTTGCTAGGTTCTGTCATACCAGTTGCATCAACAATCTCAATCTTTGTGTCATACCAATTTAAATCATTGGCAAGTTTATACTTAGATTTATCATCTAGACGCTTGTAGTGTGTACGGTTCAGGATGTCCTTGAATATTCTGTATCCGAATCGAGATCCTAATTTTTCACCTCTAAATTCCATGTATTCAATTTTGTCATCAGTACTAATCGGTCTGAACACTTTTACATAGTCTTTATCTTCTGTTAGATAGTAGTCTACATTAGGTACTAATCTTTCACCATTTAATATTACCCAAACATATTGAGTGTCGAGAGCATCGGTTCTAAGTTTTAAAATTCCATTGCTTAGATTGATATATTTTGCATATGATTCTGTACCGTAAATTAAGTTTGTACGTGTAAACATATTATATTTTGTTCTAGCAATATCCTGACTGTCGTGATTACTAAATGTTGTTAATTTTACTACTGCTCCTACATTAGGCGCTGTATCAAAATAAATTTTATCCCTGGTTGAAATAAATCTAGTAGTACTATCTTCAGCAGTTCCGATATATCCAAATGCATATTGGCCGTCATTGATAACAAATATTTCTAATAGATCGCCAGCAACGCCAATGCCTGTTGTTAGGGTAACTCCGCCACTACCACTATTAAATCTATAATCAACATTTTTACGCAATAATTCGTTATTTAGGTATACTTCAATCTCTGCGTTTTGAATACTATTTGCATAAAACTGCCAGTCGTCTATAAAGTACTCTCTAGTATTAGTTACTACAAATTCAATGTTGTATCCTGCGTCATAAACTACATCATTAACTGTAACAATAGTATTTTGTTGCACAGGCAATCCGCCTGTTATACTACTGTTTAAATCAAATACTGTTGTGCTTCCATCGCCAACAAATGTTTGGGTGCTTGTAGCACTGTATGATTGGCTGGTGCTATAGAAAATTCCGTAATCAATTCTATCACCTGCTTGAGGAGGAACATTAAATTGTATTCCAAATTTGCCTGCATCATTACCATATGTTTCATCTGTTTCAAACAACAAAGCACTAACTGGTTGACCATCAATATTAACAAAATGCGTTGCTCCGTTTGTGTACGTTAAATTTGTAATAAAAGTATTTGTACTACCGTCTGCTACAAATCCATTAATGTCTATAATACTTGATCCAGATTCTCCAATAGCAACAATACTTAATACATTGCCTGCTGTTGGTGCAGATGTAAACGTAATAGTTTGATCAACATAATTTATTGTGTAATTTGTAACTGTATTAGATCCTAGTTTAACAAGGATACCGTCATTGTTAACAGGTTTAATACCAATAACATATGTAGTTGTAACTCCATCTGTGGTATAAAAATTACTTGCAATATTACTTGCGCCGTCATCTGGTCTGTGATACACTTGAATGTCAACAGTATCAGAAATTTTTCCTGGTACTAATTCTTCAGGTCCTGTTGTTGTCATAGGTGTAATAAAATTGTCACCATCTACAACTATCTCAGCCGCATCAATACCTTTAGCATTGCTGTAACTTAATGCACCACCTGTTAGTTCAGTATCAAAACTTGCCGGATCAGGACGGAAACTACCATCACTAGTTGTTTTACGAATAACAATTAAATCACCATCTACAACTAAAATTCCTAGTGCATCTAAATCTAAAGATGTTTGTACACCATCCCCAGTTAGTGATATCATTACAGCATTTGGATTTGCTCCTGTATTGTTTAAATCAACAAAGTTAGGGTCATCAAGTCTTACATTATTTTTATAAATGTTGTAAACAACACCATTCTCTAATGGATCGTCCCATTCAACAACACTTGTCGAACCATCTAGGTAAACAATAATATCTTCAAATGTATTATCATATAAATCATATGGTTCGGCACCAAATCCCTTACCTTCAAATCCTGCTGTAGATTGGAAGTCAAAACTCTTAACTTCGACTCCACCGTAATCAATTCCATCCATTAATTGGCTTACATCTTTGCCAATCATGCCGGCTGTAGGATCGTAATATTGTAGGATTCTATCTTGTGCATTTAATAACTCTGGTGAAAGCTCATATGATACAATTATGTTTGCGCCAAGTTTAGGAGGTGTAGTAAATCTTATTCTACCCTTTTGACGTGAATACGTTTTAGAATCGTCTACAACATTTTCATATGTGTACTCACTTCTCAATAATTCAACATCGTCGATAACAATTTTAACTTTTGTATCGTTTAAATTCATTGGCCATTTTAAATCAAAAACTTGCCTTGTTGCTGTTCCGGTAAATGTTTCGGTTTTGTTTACTGTCAGAATGTATGCATTGCCTGAAACCCTGTCAAACTTACTAACAACCTTTGTACCTCTAGCTTTACCGTATCCTAATACTGCTGTTGCTTTTGCAATTCTACCGCCGTCTAATACAGAGCCGTTAATAACAACATCAGGAGTACTTGTATAACCACTACCAGGTGTCAACACTTGAATGTAATTAATTTTGTTTCCACTTAGGTATGCTTTTGCAGTTGCGCCTGTGCCGCCACCGCCTTCAATAGTTACTGTAGGCGGTAATACATACTGATCGCCTGAGTCGCCAATGATAATTTCTTTAATTTCAAATCCAACATTGTCAAGCCACCATTTATCAGGATAGCTATTAGCTGAATTTGGTAGAGAAGAAATAATGTTATTCTTAACTTTTGCAACAGATGCAATAATTCTCTCTTGATTAAAGTTATATCTAGGCGGTAAATCAAAATCAGTTACAACAGAATTTGTATTATCTGTTGATTCATATGCACTAACATACTGCCTAATTTTAGTTTTAAACGGTTTTACTTCTGAGATATAATCTTGATAGCTGTTAATGTTATCATTTTTAAATGTTACTCTTTGCTCAAGTTCTCCAACATTGTGTGTTGCATTAATAAAACTGGTTTTAAACAACCACTGAGCATTTCTCTGTTCTGCTAATACATAACGCAGACTCGAAATAAACAATTCATTATATTCAACTTCTAAGTTATCAACTAACAAGCTATCACGTAAAACTTCTAAAATAATACGTGTTTCCTGAACAGGTTGACTATCATAAAATACAGTATCAAATGTATTTGTGTCAAATCCTACTTTATTTCTGTTAGTATCATACAGCGTGGGCAAGAATTGTATTGTTGCATCTTGCTTACCAATAACTTTATAGTTTACTGTATAGTCTTCGTTTTCTTGATTATCTATTTTTTCTAAAAGTAGCCAGCCGCCTGAACCAACTGATTTAATTTTAACTGTATCGCCAATATTATTTTGAAGTCCGGACAATTCATAGCTATAATCAATTAGATCTGATATTTCAGTGAACTGACTATAATCTGGCGCATACCAATCTTGATATTTCCAATATAGATTAACATCAAAACGCTGACTAACTAATCTATCAAATTGCTTTCCGTTGAAGTTGTATAGGCTCCACTTATTTGCAACATTAATATCACTTTCAATTAATACTGTGAAATCACGAACACTTAATGTTGTGTTTTCATCATAACCTTTGCCGGGATCTACAATATTTACAGAAGTAATTTTACCAACTTCGTCTATTGTTGTTTCTACGATTGCATCTCTTCCGATACCATTTACAGTTACTTTAGGTCCAATTCTATTTCTAGTTGTTTCTCCTACAACATAGCTTGGATCAACATAACCTCTACCTGCATCAGTAATTTCTATACTTTGAATACTTCCGTTTTTAATAGTAGGCGTTAAAATTGCTGTTTGTCGTTTAGCAACCCCTACATATTGTAAATCTAAGTAAGTGTCAATTTTAACATCATATGTTCTTGAAGTTGCTAATGGCAATGGATCATTTTCTAAAAGCCTTGAAATATCAAATTCATCTACAATAATGTTTTCAGCTAAAACTCTGTTTACTCTTTCAATTACTTGTTTTAGAGCTTCAGTTTTATTTACAAACATGCTTTGTCTTGGTGAATTTAAAATTCCATATTTTGCTTTAACACTTAATGCAGGGTCTGGTACAACTCTAAATTGCTTGTCATATCCGATTAGACTGTCAAACCATTTGCGTTCAATATCTCTTGAAGGTCGACTTGAACCAATGCCTTGTGTAAGAATTTGGTATTCATTATGAATATTTTGCTCTTTATTATCAACTGTATAATAACGCATATTTAGAGCAACATCTTTATCTTCTAAAACATCCTTACAGTTAAACAGTGTAAATCTATTAGCACCCATTAGTGCAACAAACTTATATCCTTGTCCTGCAGGATCTTGGATTAGAGCTCGTACTGTGTCTGCAGAAGTTCTTCTGTTTTCAACATTAGGAATGGTCTTTTTATTAGCAACCCAATAAAAATATCTTGGAGTATTCTTTTTAGCAACAGGATCCCAAACTAATCTTTGACTATATGTATTATCATCATAACGTGTTTGTCCACTAATTCCTCTTGCTATACCATTGTTAGTATCTGCTAGTGCATTCCATTCTTGCGGGGTTAAATCAGTTCCTACCCATTCGTAAACCTGTACACTAGTACTTGGAAAAACTTCTCCCCAGTAATTAGTTTGATAAATGATATCATTTTGTTGATAGTTATAAAATTTAACTGCACTCAAATCCCACCATAGCTTACCGACATACTGTTCGCCCCAAGAATTTGTTTCATCAACTACTACCGATTGATCACTAAAACTATAAGTTGCAGGATCGTAATATGTTTTAAAACTTAGTTCTTGTTCGGCAATAGATGCAATTTTTCCTTGAACAGGATCAATAAAATCTAAATCTTCAACAATTAAATTTGTTCTTGTATTATACAAGAATACATTTTTAATATTTGAAATATCTACTTGATCAATAGGTTGTTTGTGTACGTTCCAAGATTTTGTTCCGATTTTCTTTCTAAAATCAATAACTACACCTTGGTATGTTGCGCCGTCGGTTCTTTCCGGCATTGCTGTATACACATGGTTTTCCTTAACAAGTAAATTTTTACCAAAGAATCTAGCGTTTAGATCTTCGTAAATAAATTCTTGAGCATATAGCAAAGAATTATTAATTCTTTCGTAAATGTAAATTGCACCGCTATCTTTTTGATTTGTAGTCCACTTAGTAAAACCATTATCAAAAGTAGTTGTATTATTTGATGCCTGGCTTTCTGGATCATTTACATATTTAGATCCTTCTATTTTTTGAGTAAACACATCAAAAGTAGTTTGAATATCTTGATCGCCTTGTAGGCTGTTTACTGCAAGTTGATTACCATCAAAGTTAATATAAGAACCAAAGTTTTCATTTTGTTCGCCGCCTGGACTATTTAAAATTTGTGTATTAACAAACTCGCCATTAACCTGTGTATAGATGTATACACGGCCTTGATTTTCTTTAAGTGCGTCATTGTAAGGTTCGCCAATAGCAATCATTTCGCCGTCTTGTGCAATACTAATACTATCGCCAAATCCAGTGTAACTACCTGTACTTAAATCTTCGTAAGGTGCTTCAATTGACTGATCAAGTGTGTACTGTCCGCCTGGTAAACGTCTATAAACATTTACTACACGCTCGCCTGTACTATCGTTACCTTGAATACGTGAACTTACAATTAAAACATCTCCCGTCGGAGTTTGGTCATAACTACGTGCAAATTCTCTAATACCAAACTGCGGATCAAATACTTCTTCGCCAATTAATCTATTTGATCCAGAATTAGGAATATATCCAACATGAGAAATACCTGGATCAAGTTCTACCCAGTCAATACTATTAAAACTAAAACCACTTGCAATATTTCTATTTGCTTGGTATATAATTCCTTGATGATCTACTATCTCATCTTGTTTATAGAATGTAGTTGTATTAAAAGTTCCTCTATAATTTTCGTTAATATCAATTTCAAAATTATAACTAATACCATTTTGACTACCGTGTTTTATAAAATGTATACTTCCTGGTAAATTACCTGTTCCGTCACCTTTAGATGCTACAGTAAGATTATAAAGTAATCCGTCTTTGGTAAATTGTAATTCGTCACCAAGTTTAGCATTATTTGCACGTTCTGGAACAGTGTATGCATTTAAGAAGTAATACTCGCTTGTAACACCTATCTGATAAACTGAGAACATACCTTCATACTGGAGTCCGCTTCCTGATGATCCTGTTCCATTAGATAATGGAATATTTCTAACAACTTCCCAGTCATTGTTGTTTGTTGAAGGAATATTAGGCTCTCTTGGAATTCCTGCTAGTACTGTTTTATTATAGAACCAATATTCAAAATCAGTAAGTTCTTGATATGGTGCGGTTCCAAAATTAGTATTTTCTTGTATTACAACAATCTTACCGATGTTGGATCCTGCCAACGAAGTTGCTTGAATAGTTCCCATAACGTAGGTAGTAGATCCAATTCTTACTCGTTGTATATTATTTCCGTCATTGTACAAATCGCCTGCAGACCAATTTCCAGTAACATTTTTAACGTAAATTCTTACATTATTAAATTGTCTTTTATAGAACACAACTTCAGCTGTTCCGCCAAGAGTTTCGTCTTTTACTATATCTCCTATAACAGGTTCAAACGGTAATTGTGTGTTAGTATTAAAATTATCAAAAACAAAATCAATATAACCGTCCCAAATATCATATACAGTATGTTGCTTATTAATTAAAGATTTATTAAAAGTTGTATCAGTAAAATCAGTATTACCGCTCACATCATCAACAACCATATAAAACTGATCACCTATAGTTAGAGAATTTGTATAGGCTGTAGGTGCTCTTACTGTCCATAAATTAGATGGATAAATTGCAAAAATTTCATTTGGATCTCCTTCGTATGTTAGGGTTTCCATAAATGCGCCTTGCTGATTTTTGTTTAAACCGAGTCCACTATTAATCTGTATTTCTTTTGCCGCTTGAGTAGCATCTGTTATATTATAATAAAAGTTTGGTGTAACTCTGCCACTAGTAACAGTTAATAGGTCCTGATAAACTAACCCATGTCCAGGGTCAGTAAATATGTTAGAACTATCTGCACTTGTCTGATACACAGGTGAATCAATCATCCAATATCCGCCCAATGTATCTGTTGCATCTTGGTAGTCTTCTGTATAGTCGCCAATTCTAAGTGTACCAACAAATAGTGTGCCAGATTGTGCAAAATTACCGTTTACATCTGAAACATAAATTGTACAATCTGAGAGGTTGTTTGCAACATAAGAAATAGTACCACTAGCAACACTACTAGAAATTGTTTCACCTACTGCTGGTAGATTAACAAAATTAGTTACATGTAAAACATTGTCTACTTTATTAGTAATAGTGTGTGTATCGTTTAAGAAACTTGCTGTAATTGTAGGGAATTCTCCATCAAATGGTTGTACATTAACCGAAGACCCTTGTACATTGATATAACTATAATCATTCCATTGTAAAACAATTTTATCGCCCGCTGTACTACCTTCATAAGAATCTATCGGAGCTCTAATTAATATGTGGTCAACTACCTGATTATTTAATTTATAATCAGCTGTTTGTAATAAATTAAGCAAACTACTATCTGATCGACTAACAATTTGCAAGTAACTGCTAAAACTATCAAACGGAATAGCACTTACAGATGGGTCAATATTTTGTATAGCTCTAAATAACGTTGGACCGTACTTAATAATATCAGCCTTATTATAAGGAACATTTTGCTTAAAGATACCTTTATAATAACTAGATGTATTTGATGCTTGAGGACTTCCAACTGCAACATATAACCCGTCTGGACTTACTGCAACACTTTCGCCAAACTGTTGACTTGAACCCGAACTGCCATCGTATGCATCACACAACCCTTCTTCTGCTTCAATTACTTGTGTTAAAACAAAGTTTTGACTATCGCTTGCTCTTTTATAAATGTGTACCTGACCGTTGCCTTTAAATGGTAATCCAATTGCCATTACAGTATTAGCAGAGTTTACACTCATACTATATCCAAATCCTTGATAGGTACTATCTAAATCAGCTGTACTTCTAATAACTTGTAGCTCTTGATACACGGGAACGTTTTTATAAACAGACCATTTTCCGTAATCGTTATCATCTACCCAGATAATTTCATTACGCTTTAAATTCGCTGTTACATTATCGTTTGCATCTTGTAAATTATCAAATCTATTAGAAGTAAAGATAGAAACAGTTCCTGTAGGATTTTCTACATCGTAATTGTTCCAATCTGTTGTTGTTGCTGTAAAACTAATTTTGTTTAGAGTTACGGCTGTTGCTTTGTAGAATCCATCTAGTGTAGGATATTGATCAGTTGACATACTATTAATACCAAATATATCGCCTACTGCAACTTCTTTTACAGTTTTGTTAAACGTTAA
>Ga0181589_10002237_pt1 | contig 15170 bp, 19 predicted proteins | sample 071ome_25_FD_132444 | JGI IMG/M metagenome (GOLD analysis project Ga0181589, IMG submission 132444) | Coastal salt marsh microbial communities from the Groves Creek Marsh, Skidaway Island, Georgia - 071410BT metaG (megahit assembly) | ecosystem: Environmental > Aquatic > Marine > Intertidal...
AAGCCGTTCCATCTCAAGACCGAGGCCCCGTCCCGCGTCACGGTCCAGCCCGTCGGATATCAAAATCATCACCGCCCCCTGACCGAGAACGCGGCGCGACCAGAAATGATTGAATTCCTTGAGGCATTCCCCAATTCTCGTGCCACCGGACCAGTCTTCGACGGCATCCACACAACTATCCAGCGCGAGGTCTATGTCTTTCTGACGAAGATGCCGCGTGACATTGGTCAATCGTGTTCCGAACAAAAACGTATGCACCCGGTCCCGGTCGTTGGTGATGGCGTGCATGAAATGCAGCACCATGCGGGTATAACGGCCCATCGATCCGGAAATATCGCAAACAATGACCAGAGGCGGCGTCCGCGTTTTTCGTTTGCGGTATTGCAGTGGAATGACCGCCCCGCCGTTGCGCAACGCGGCGCGCAGTGTGCCCCGCATATCGACCTTGGCGGGATGGGTGGAACGCCGGAAGCGCCGGATGGGGACGTCCTGGATCGGCAACCGCATTCTGGATATGACGGATTTGGCCTGCGCCAGTTCGTCCGCCGACATATCCTCGAAATCCATTTTCTGTAAAAGCTCGTTGGCCGATGCTGTCAGAGTGGCCTCGACGTCGATTTCCGGTTCTTTTTCTTCTTCCGGGCGGTTGGGGTCGTCACCGGAACTCAGCGCTTCCGCCACGCGGCGCGACGGTGGTTCGGGTGGTGGGGCTTCTTCCTCATCGCCGATAAAGGGCATGACCAGTCCCAGCATCCGTTCCAGCAAATGCGGATCGCGCCAGAAAATATGAAAGGCCTGATCGAAGATTTCGTGCTGATCGCGGCGGTTTACGAAAACAGCGTGCAGCGACCAGTAGAAATCACGGCGGCTGGTAATCCCAACGGTCTGTACCGCGGCGACGGCATCGAGGATCTTTCCAGGACCGACAGGCATGCCGGCGGCGCGCAACACGCGGCCGAAATGCATGATATTCGGGACAAGTTTATTCCCTTCCAGCCTTTCCAGCAGGGCGAGACCGGGGGGCAGTTCCGCCGCTGCGCCGTTGCCGTCATTTGCCGGATTATCCGCCATCGTCAGACCATCAGCGCGCGGCCAGGTCGGCCTTTACCTGTTCCAGAAGGTTGGCCGCCTCGCTGCCCTTGATCTTCTCGATGTCGTCCTGATATTTCAGAAGCGTTCCCAGCGTGTCATTGACGGTTTGAGGATCAAGGTCGATGCGGTCGAGTTGCACCAGCGCATTGGTCCAGTCGATGGTTTCGGCCACGCCGGGTAGTTTGAACAGGTCCTTTTCGCGGAGCCTCTGGACAAAGGCGACGATCTGCCGCGACATATCCTGCGGCGCATCGGGGCATTTTACGGCCAGGATTTCCAGTTCCCGTTTGGCGTCCGGATAGTCCACCCAGTAATAAAAGCAGCGGCGCTTGATGGCATCGTGAATTTCACGGGTCCGGTTGGACGTGATGATGACAATCGGCGGTTTCTCCGCCGTGATGGTGCCGATTTCCGGGATCGTCACCTGGAAATCCGACAGGACTTCCAGCAGAAAAGCTTCGAACGGTTCATCCGTGCGGTCAAGCTCATCGATCAGCAGGACAGGAGCCTCTCCCGAAAGGTCGGGCTCTAACGCCTGAAGAAGAGGCCGCTTGATCAGAAACTCTTCGGAAAAGATGGTTTTTTCTAGTGAATCCCGGTCCTGATCACCTGCCGCTTCCGCGATCCGGATATCGATCATCTGCCGGCTGTAATTCCACTCATAGACGGCGGAGGCAACATCAAGCCCTTCATAGCATTGCAGACGTATCAGCCGGCGCCCCAACGTGTCAGACAGTACCTTGGCAATTTCGGTTTTGCCGACCCCGGCCTCTCCTTCAAGGAAAAGCGGGCGTCCGAGCTTCAGGGCGAGATAAAGTGCCGTTGCCAATGACCGGTCGGCGACGTATCGGCCATCTGACAGGAGGCCAACGGTATCTTCGATGGAGCCGGGGAGTGGATTGCTCATTTGGTGTCTTTCCAACAACGCATTGTCTAGTCTACAGAAATGCGCGGGGGGACGGAAACCCGTCCCCCCCGGCAAAACTTCTCTAATTCGACGATTGCCACGCAGGTGGGATACGCCGGAGGATATTAGCCAATCGCTTCCGCGACCGCGCGTTTCGCCATCACCGTCACCAGATGGGCGCGGTATTCCGCGCTGGCGTGGATGTCTTCATTGAGACCATCGGCGGAAATCTTGATATCCGCGACCGCTTCCGGCGCGAAATTACTGGAAAGCGCGGCCTCCATTTCCGGAACGCGGAACGCGCAGGCCCCGGCACCGGTGACACCGACGCGGACGTCGGAGCCTTTCTGTGAGACCATGACCCCGACGATGCAGTACCGCGAGGCCGGGTTGGGAAATTTCATATAGCCTGCCCGGTCGGGAACCGGGTAGGTCACCTTGGTGATGATTTCGCCTTCTTCCAGAGCGGTTTCGAAAAGATCGAGGAAGAAATCATCGCCGGTGATTTCGCGCCGGTCGGTATGAACCGTCGCGCCCAGACCGACGATAGAGGCGGGGTAGTCCGCCGCCGGGTCGCTGTTGGCAGTCGAACCACCGATCGTGCCGCGATTGCGCACCATCGGATCGCCGATGCCGCCGGCCAGCTTGGCCAGGGCGGGTAGTGTTTTCTGCAGATCCGCATTCGCGGCGACAACCGCATGCGGCGTCCGCGCCAGAATGGTCACCTGATCGGCGGTGACCTCAACCCCGTTCATATCGGGGACGCCGGCAAGGTCGATGACGTTGGACGGACGGGCCAGCCGCTGTTTCAACGTCGGCAGCAGGGTCATGCCGCCTGACATGTATTTGGGTTCTTCGCCGGCGCCGTGAAAATTCTTTGCTTCGTCGAGCGAAGAGGCCTTCTGGTAGGTGAATTCGTACATTTTCTGTTTCTCCCCTTGTCCCGACGGCCTCAGGCGCCCTTGTTCATGACTTCAGACGCCGCAAGGATTGCTTTCACGATATTGTGGTAGCCGGTGCAGCGGCAGATATTGCCTTCGAGTTCGTGCCGGACGGTCTTTTCGTCCAGCTCTTCGCCTTCATGACGGTCGACGATGCCGATGGCGCTCATGACCATGCCCGGTGTGCAGAAGCCGCACTGCAGCGCGTGATTTTCGCGGAACGCATTCTGCATCGGATGAAGTTCTCCGTCCTGGGCGAGGCCTTCGATCGTGGTGACCTCGCAGCCGTCGACCTGAGCGCACAGGATGGTGCAGGACTTGATCGGTTTCCCGTCGATATGGACCGTGCAGCAGCCGCACTGCGTGGTGTCGCAACCGACATGCGTCCCCGTCAGGCGCATATCCTCGCGCAGATACTGGACCAGCAATGTCCGGTCTTCGGTTTCGCCTTGCACGGGCTTGCCGTTTACCGTCATGGAGAACTTTACAGTCATTTCAGCCTTCCTCGATTGCGTGACCGTGAATAACGATCTTTTGCCGATGTTGTTTTATAGGAGTTTTTCGTTTGTACAAGTATGCCTCGACCGACCGGGCGGTCAACCCACGCCGGGTGGAAAAGAGCCCTTATTTAGTGCTGAAAACCAGCAGCAATACGACCACGACCGCGATCAACCCGCCGATCCAGATAGCGGGGCTTATACCGCCTGATTGGGCTGGTTCGGCCGCGGCCGGCGCAGGCGCTTCTGCGGTTGGTTCGGTCGAGGCTTCGCTTCCCGCGGAAGCCGTCGCGTCGTTTGACCCGGACGCATCGCCCGTGCCGATCTGCTCAACAAAATTGGTGAAGAATTCATTGGCCATCTTTTTCGCGGTCGAATCGATCAGACGCGATCCGATCTGCGCCAGCTTGCCGCCGACCTGTGCGGTCGCGGTATATTTCAGAACGGTTTCGCTACCGTCTTCATCCAACGTCACTTCGGCGCCGCCTTTTGCGAAGCCCGCGACACCGCCCTGGCCCTCACCGCTGATCTTGTAACCTGCGGGCGGATTTATGTCCGAAAGGGTGACCTTTCCGGAGAAGGTCGCCGAGACCGGACCAACCTTGGTCTTAACCTTCGCGGTCATCTGGTCGTCGCCGACCTTGTCGAGTTCCTGGCAGCCGGGAATGCTCGCTTTCAACACTTCGGGATCGTTCAACGCTTCCCATACGGTCTCACGGGATGCGGGGATCCGGAATTCGCCTGTCATATCCATAATTTTGGCCCCTTCGGGTTGTTCGGGCGCCCGCCTCTCGGGCGCAATATGAGGACATAATTAGACTTTCGGTGCGGGACCGACAACCCCTTGGTGCAGCGGGATTAACCGGACTTTCACCAAGAATGGGGTATGGCTTCCGCCATGCGCTATGCGGTGAAAACCAGTTTTGACGTGGCGGTGTGGTTCATGGACCGGGCCAGCGCCGATGACGCCTATTTGCAGCCCCGGATGCTGCAAGCCCTGTTGTTTGTTGCCCAGGGCATTTATACGGCAGCGCATAAGGATGCGTTGCTGATGCCGTCGGTATTCACGATGGATGATACCGGTCCACTGGAACCGAATCTGTATAAGGTACTTGAGTATGGCCGGCCCGATTTCGCCGTCAACGCGCCGTCGCCCGGAATCTCGACATTTCTCGATTCAGTTTGGAGACGTTTCGGCCATTTTGATGTGCTGCGCCTCTGCCAGTGGATCAAACGCCTGTCGGGTAAGCTGTCCGAGGACGATTTGGGTGCCGGTAGGGTAATCGGGCCCGAGGAAATGAGGTCGCTATTCGCAGAAAGGGGGAAAAAGGAAAAACCTGCCGTGAAACCCGTTCCGACCCGTAATCCGGTCGAGCGAAAACCGGCCGAGGGCGTACCGGTTACCGTTGCCAAGCGGGAAGGCGTAATTCCACCGAATGGGGAAGTCGGCGCGGCTTATCGCCCCGATGGATCGGCGGTGATCGTCAAAAAGTGGGTGCCGGGGAGTGGCTAGTCCAAACGCGTCAACTTCATACGAAATAGAATATGACGTAAAGCGCGAGCAGGATCGCGACCCAGAGAACGGTTGAGCCCGTCGGCCAGGTGCGGGCGAGAACGCCTTCCGGTCCGTGATGGCGGAAGACACCGCTTATCAGCCGAACAATCCGTCCCTGCAAGGCGGCGAGCAGCCCATTATATATGGGCCAGTAAATTTTGCAGGCGCCATCGATAATTGTCGGCAGGACGCGCTGGTATACCCAGTCGAACTCCAGATTGATTGATCTGAAGTCGCCGGGCAAAAGACCTTTACGGGCGAGATAGCAATAGGCGAGGGCTGACGCCGAGAGTAATTGCAGCTGTGTGATGATGTGGGTCGCGGTATAGGGGTTGTAGGACACATCGAAGGGAAGAATTGCATAGAGCGGTGCGGGGTATAGCCCGACTAGGACACAGGCGACCGCGACGATTCCCATAGCGATCAGCATATTCGCTGGTGCTTCTTCCGGCCGCTTACCGCTGTCAGCGGCGAAAAAGGCCAGATAGGGTATGCGAATACCCGTGCTCAGGAAGACCCCGGCGGACGCAAACAACAAGGCGCCCCATACTAGCCAGTAACCTTCATAGGCCGTGGCTGAAAAAATAAGCGATTTACTGGTGAAGCCGATGAAGAACGGAAACGCCGATATGGAGGCGGCGCCGATCATGCAGAAACCCGCTGTCCAGGGCATGGTACGAAACAAGCCGCCGAGATCGCTGGCATTCGAGGTGCCGGTCCGGAAGAGGACGGCCCCCACCGCCATGAAAAGCAAGGAGTTATATAGAATACCCGTAAAGGCATGGGCCACAGCGCCGTTGAGCGCGAGCTCGGTTCCGATTCCGACAGCGGCAACCATCAGGCCCAGCTGTGTGTTGAGGCTGTAGGTTATGACGCGTCTCAGATCGTTTTCGATAAGGGCGTAAAACACCGTAAAGACCGCCATAACGGCGCCGATCCAAATCAGTATCTCGGTTCCGGGAAATCCGCGCGCCAACGCATAAATGGCGAGTTTCGTCGTGAAGGCGCTGAGAAATACCGTCCCGGTCACGGTCGCGCTGGGATAGGCATCATGCAGCCAGTTGTGCAGAAGCGGGAAGGCCGCCTTGATCCCGAATGCGGCAAAGATAAACCAGGCACCCGCACCGGCCAGAACCATCTTGTCGAATGCGATGGAGCCGGTTTCTGTGAAAAGAATGACGGCGCCCGAAAGCAGCAGCACGCCCGACGTAACCTGGATAATCAGGTAGCGCATGCCGGATTTGTAGGCGCTTTCCGTACGATTGGCCCAGATCAGGAAAACGGACGATATGGCGGTGCCTTCCCAATAGACGAACAGGGTAATGAGATCTCCGGCGAAGGCGGCGCCGATCGCGCTGCCCGCGTAAACGAGAGCGGCGACTTGCTGAACGGTATCCCGGACATGAAAGGCGTAAATGATGCTGATGATCGCCGCGATATGGAAGATATAGCCGAAAACCAGGCTTAATCCGTCGATCCGGACCGGGGCGAGCGTCTGCCCCAACATTGTGAATTGCCAGTAGATTCCTTCCTGGGCCTGGAGAAGGCCGATCAGCCCGAGGATGGGCAGCAACAACATATAAATATTGCGGAGTTGACCGCGGAGCAGCGGGATCAGGGCTGCTCCGAGGATAAGCAAGAGGCCCGGAGGGATGGCCGCGAAGTTATTCATCCGGCCCTCCGTAGTAATTTTCGGAGCGGTTCAGGAGTTTCCTGAGACCTTTGCCCAGTAAAACGAGGAGGAAGGTGGCGGCTAGCGCGAAGAGACCATAAAACGCCCAAAATTCATCGACTTGAGCGGCTGTGCTGCCTGATTTGAACGCTGAATGCTTGTGTAAAACGAAATCGAGCAGGCACAGGATGATCGTGAGACCCAGAAGTCCACGCCACGCCTTATCGCGGTTCTCTTTCTTGCTGAACCAGAATTGCTTTTTTTCGCCGATAGCGGGTTCGCTCATACCACTCTCCCTTATCCCGCGCTCTTAGTGATCGGTTCAAGCAGGGTAACGATGCGGTCTGCATAGAAGAACAGGGCGATACAACCGATTGAGGTTATCGCCATGGCGAACAGGCAAAAACCCGGGGCTTCCTTGATACCGGTGCCGTCATCATGGGAATCTTGATGATCTCCGTGGCCGTCCTCGGTGTCAGGCTTCGGTGGTCTGAAGAAAGCGCGCGCGACGACGGGCAGGAGATAGGCCACGTTCAAGAGTGAACTTGCCATCAGCACGACGATAAAAAAGACATGGCCCGCCTCGGCGGAACCGACCATCAAATACCATTTGCTCCAGGAACCGCCCATCGGGGGAAGGCCGATCACGCACATCGCGCCAATCAAAAAGGCGATGAAGGTAAAAGGCATGCGTCTGCCAAGCCCGTCCATCTGTGAAATTTCGGTCTTGTGAGAGGCAACCATAATCGCCCCGGCGCAGAAAAAGAGGGTTATTTTACCGAATGCGTGCATGGCGATATGCATACCGCCGCCGAGAATGCTTGCTCCCGTGGCCAGAGCGGCACCGAGCACGATGTAAGAAAGTTGACTGACCGTTGAATAGGCCAGCCGCGCCTTCAGGTTGTCTTTTGTCAGGGCGATACAGGAGGCGGTGATCAAAGTGAATGCGGCAACATACATCAGCCAGTCATCCTGATGAATTTCCGTCAGCACATCCGTGCCGAAAATATAGACGATCACCTTGAGGACGGAAAAAACACCCGCTTTCACGACGGCAACCGCATGAAGCAAGGCGCTGACCGGTGTGGGGGCGACCATGGCTGTGGGAAGCCATCTGTGGATCGGCATCAATGCCGCCTTGCCGATTCCGTACATATACAGGAACAGCAAAATGCCGACCACCGCGCCACCGGCTTTGCCCTCCAGGATGCCGCCGGGTTCGAAATCCAGGGTGCCCGTGAGATGCCATGTCCACAGCATCGCAAGGAGCAGGAAACCGATGGATGTGCTGATCAGGATTCCTAGGTAGACCCGGGCGCCCGCCTTGGCTTCCGGGGTCTGACTGTGGGCGACCAGGGGATAGGTCGATAACGTGAGCATCTCGTAAAAGATGAACAGGGTCAGCATGTTGCCGGCAAAGCAGATGCCCATTGTGCTGGATAGCGCAATCGCGAAGCAGGCATAGAAGCGGGTCTGGTTCTTTTCGTTATGCCCGCGCATATAGCCGATTGAATAGAACGTCGTGACGATCCAAAGACCGGATGCGATCATCCCGAACAACATCCCGAGCGGTTCGACCTCGAATGCAATCGATATGCCCGGTATGATCTGGATGAATTCAAGGCCAGGGCGTTCACCCGCGAGGACCGCGGGAAGAATGCTGAGCACTGTCAGAAAAAGCAGACCAGCCGTCGCCAGCGTCACGGTTTCACGGACGTTGGGATAGCGCCGATTAAGAAGGATCAAAAGTGATCCAAGCAACGGGATGCCAATGGCAAAGGCGATTGCGGCATTGGGCGTCATCCGCCTGCTCCCGTCAGTTGTTTGGCCGCCTCAATCGAAACACCTACCGGTAAATCAGTGTTGATACCGAAATAGATACTCGCAATTATCAGAATCCAAGTCGGAAACAAAAGCGATCCCGGGGCTTCTTCCACAGGTTCGGCGTCCTCCGGGACGGGTTTCAGATAGGCGGTTTCGACAAATCGCCAGACGTAGATGACAGCCAGGAGCGAGCTCAACAAGACGAGTAATCCTAGCGGCCACCAACCGCGTTCAATGGCTGCGATGACGAGATACCATTTTGTAATAAATCCGGCAGTCAGCGGCACACCGATCAGGCCAAGCCCCCCGATCACAAAGGCTGCCGTACTGAACGGCATGCGTTTACCGATTCCATCGAGCTTGTCGATATTGACGGTCGCCAGCCGGTAAAAAATACAGCCAAGAGCCAGGAACATACCGCCTTTGATCAAGGCATGATTAAACAGGTGCAGAATGCCTGCCGTCACGCCCGCGGCGCTGGCGAAGCTGATCCCGAGAACGATATAGCCGATTTGCGCGACGCTCGAATAAGCCAACATGCGCTTCATATTCGTCTGGAAAATCGCGACAGTGGATGCCGCGAACATCGCCATCAGCGCGAGCCCCGCCAGAATGATGTCAAGCGGCAGCGCATCAAAGGTCAGCTCATAATTGAAGACCGAGAACAGGAAGCGCAGAAGGACATAAACCGCGACTTTTGTCGCCGTGGCCGCGAGAAAAGCGCTAACCATTGATGGTGAATAGGTATAGGCATTCGGCAACCAGAGATGCAGCGGAAATAGCGCCAGCTTTAGCGATATGCCGACAATTAGGAACCCAAATGCTGCTCCGATGGTCCTGTTGGGGCCGAGATCTTCGATACGCGTCGCCAGATCATATAGGTTCAATGTACCTGTTTGGGCGTAGAGGAGGCCAATCCCGATAACGATGAAGGTCGCACCGATCGTGCCCAGAACCAGGTACTGGTATGCAGCGGTGAGCGCCCGGCGGTCCTTGCCCATGGCCACCAGCACATAGGTGGCGAGTGAGTTGATCTCGAGGAAAACAAAAAGATTGAATGCGTCCCCGGTAATGGTGACGCCCAGCAGCCCGCAGTAGCAGAGAAGGTAGGATGTGTAGAAAAAGTAAACTCGACTCGTACCGAATTCAGCGCGGATGCTCTCCCGGGCGTAAGGCATCATTACCGACCCGATCCCGGTGACGATCAACAGGACGAACGCATTGGCGAGATCTACACGGTATTCAATTCCGATCGGCGGGGCCCAGCCTCCCATATGATAGCTGATAGGTCCGCCGGCGATCACTTGCTGCAAAACTGCCCAGGAACACGCAAACGAGCCCCAGGTACAGACAGTCGCGACTGCCCACGACCAGTCCCGGTAACGCACCAGCATGCAAAGCGGCGCGCCGACCAAGGGAATGACCACGATGAGGGCGGCTAGCTGGTCCGTCATTACGGCTCTTGTTCCTCCGCCTCGTGAATTTCGTCATCTTCAATGGTGCCATAGGCCTCGTTGATGCGAACAACAAGTGCGAGGCCCAAGGCTGTGGTGGCGACGCCCACGACAATTGCGGTCAGGATCAGTACATGGGGCAGGGGGTTGGAATAAACGGTCAAGCCATCAGCGATAATTGGCGCCGTACCTCCGGAAACCTTGCCAAAACTGATATACATAACAAAAACTGCGGCCTGAAATATATTGAGGCCGATGATTTTCTTGATCAGATTGTCATGCGCGATGACGATATAAAAACCCGCCATCATCAGGAAAATGACAATCCAGTAATTGTAATAGTCGAAAATCACCGCCGATCCGCCTTTCCGCGTCCCGCAAAAGTGAAAAAGACCGCGATCATGACCGAGGCGACAGTAATGCCTACGCCCGCTTCAATTACCAAAATGCCGATATGTTGACCCGTCGCGGGGTCTGCCGCCATGACGCCGTATTCAAGGTAATTGCCGCCGAGCAGCATGTTGTATACGCCAACCCCGGCATAGAGCAGCAGTCCCAGGGCGATCGCAAAGCGCAAGATGCCGCGAGACATGACGGCTCCGGCGGCATCCAGACCAAAAATCAGTGAGTACAGAATGAAACCTGAGGCGAAAATCACACCTGCCTGGAAGCCCCCCCCAGGTCCAAAATCACCGTGAAACTGGACATAGAGAGCGAATATAATGATAAACGGTAACAGTACTTTAGCAACAACTCTTAAGACGAAATAGCTACGCATGGCGGTCGTCCTCGTCACGCCGCCGGCGCCGCCAATTTCCTAAAATCAGCATTACCCCGATTCCGGCTGTGAAGACCACCGCGACCTCGCCGAGGGTGTCAAACCCGCGATAACTGGCCAGCACCGCCGTGACAATATTGGGCACCGTCGTTTTTTCCTGGCCTTCGGATAGATAGACCGGTGCCACGTGAGTCTGGGACGGTGATTTGGGATCGCCGAATGGTGCGAGGTCGAGCGTGCCGTATATCAACGCCCCGCCTGTGATAATGACGACAGCGAGTGGAATTATCTTGGTGTGGCCAGGCGGTTTTTCTCGTCCCGTTGTCAGGGCGAGTGTTCCAAGCGCCAGAACGGTGGAAATGCCTGCGCCGACCGCTGCTTCCGTAAAGGCGACATCTACGGCGTCGAGCACGACGAAAATGCTGGCGGCGAGCAGGCTGTATATGCTCGCCAGCATAACAACCGCATAGAGATTCCTGATCCGGACGATGGCAAGCGTCGTCAGGGCCATAAAGGATAACAGAACGATATTCACCGCAATTTCTATGACGAACTCTCCCTGGTCTTTTCATCGCTATTTTCACCGGGGTGACTGTCACGCCAGTCATTCTTGAGTTTGGGTTCTACGCCGCTGCTCAATGCAGCATGCGCGAGGGAGAAACTCGATGTGGGGCTGGTGAAAAAAAAGAAAAACAGGATAAGCGCCAGTTTTGCGGAAACGAGTGTCGGTCCGGCCTGAAGGATCAAGCCGAGCAGAATGGCACCACTGCCAAGCGTGTCAGTAATGCTGGCCGCATGCATCCGTGTATAAAAATCCGGGAACCGGATAACACCGATTGCTCCGCAAATCAGGGCGAAGCTGCCGATTGCGATGAGAGTCCAGGACGCGATATCGATAAATACGTCCATGTCAGAGCGGTCTCTCGTCTTCGCCTTCGCGGCCGAGATCCCCATATTTGAAGACCTTGAGGACGGCGATGACCCCGATAAAGTTTATCAGGGCGTATACGATGGCGATGTCCATGAATTCCGGTCGTCCCATCAGGAAACCCAGAACGGCAATCAGCAGCACGGTCTTTGTTCCCACCATGTTCAACGCCAGAATGCGGTCGTAAATGGATGGACCGATAAACGCCCGGGCGAGGGCGATCAGGATCGTAATCAGGAGGGCGATGGTGCCGGCGGTAAACACAGTGGTGATTACTCCCCTGCCATTTTTGTAACGCGGCGGTCCATTTCACCTGTAATCAGGTCTTCCGCGCCGTCTTTGGACAAGGCATGGACGAGAATTTCGTTATTCGCCACATCGATCGAAATCGTCCCGGGGGTCAGGGTGATAGAATTCGCGTATATGACCTGCCCGAGATCACTTTTCTGGCTCGCCTTGACCCGGAGCATTGTAGGAGAAATCGGCAGCGAAGGGGATAAAACCCGCTTTATGACATCAATGTTGGCTTTGATGATTTCAAAACCGAGCCACGTCCAGTACCAGAGCGCCCGCCAGGTCAGATGAATAGGATGACCTTCTTGGTCTGCAACGTCCATACGGATCGTGATCCAGACAACAGTGGCGCAGGACAGGACGCCCAAGGAGATTAACAACGGGTTGTTGAAATACCCGGAAAGCATGAGCCAGACTGCAAAAAGCACTATCCCGATCGATAGCGCGTGTATCAAGTCCTGCCGCGTCATCCCCGTTTCAGCCCCGGTTATTAAGAACTTATTAACTCTAACGCTGCTCTATTAGCCGGAAAATATTATGGAAGGAGACGCATTTCTACCCGCAAATTGTCATTTTTTCGTCATGCGGATGAATTTCTTTTCGTCATGCGGATGAATTTCCTGGCTGTGCGCCTCGAAATGGAGGCTTCCAGGAAGGCCATATGATTAAATTTTATTTACGGATAAATGAATTTTGATGTTAAAGTATGTGTTTGTACAAGGGGGTTTTGGTAGTGAGTGAGTCGAGTACTCCACAGCCCGGCGTGGAGTCGGTCGAGATTCGCGGAACCGTAAAGTGGTTCAATGTTGTGAAGGGCTATGGGTTTTTGACGCCCGACGACGGATCCGACGATGTTTTTCTGCATTTGACCGTTCTGAGAAACGCCGGGCATGACAGGCTTTTGCCTGGGACAACCGTGCAAGCCGAAGCGGTTAAGGGCGCCAAGGGCATGCAGGTATTGCGTGTTTGCGCCATCGACGAGAGTACAGCGGCTGCCGATCCCTCCAGCGCGCGCCCCGCATCTGGCGATGTCTCAAATGTGGCGCCGGAAGGCACCGCGGAAGGCCCTTTTATCAGCGGAACCGTGAAGTGGTTCAATCCGCACAAGGGCTATGGGTTCATCTGCCCCCAGAACGACACCTCAATGGATATTTTCGTTCACATGGTTACGCTGCGGCGTTCGGGTATCACGGAATTGGTCACCGGGCAGATTGTTGAATTCCGCGCCGCCGAGGGCCCAAAGGGACAGCAGGCGACCGATGTTCGTCTGATTTCGGGGACGGCGTCCGGTGATGAAGGCGGTAATGACGGTCAGGACGGTTAATCCGTTCCGGTTTTTGGTCAAGGGCGCGCCTCTCCGTCTTTTCGCGATTTGTTTTTCGGTCCTGTTGCTTGCCGGGGCAGTAACCGAACCAAGCGCCGCCACTCTTGAAACGGGAAAACTCTCCATCCTATCGGGGGGGGAACGGCATGTTTTCAAGATTGAGATCGCCCGGACACCAAAACAACAGGAACGAGGCTTGATGTTTCGGCGGAAAATGCCGGCGGATGAGGGGATGTTGTTTGTTTATCCCTATTCCTCGATCATTCGTATGTGGATGAAAAATACCTTTATCCCTCTTGATATGATTTTTATCGGGAAGGGCGGAAAAATTCTTGAAATCGCACAACGGGCGGTACCGCACTCGACGGAAGTAATCAGCTCCAGGAAGCCCGCGGTCGGGGTTCTGGAGGTCAATGGCGGTACGGTATCTCGTCTCGGCATAAAGCGCGGGGATCGGGTTGTTCACCCAGCCTTTGCCGGCAACCAGGATGTGCCCCGATAGTCAGCGGAAATTCAGCGGATTGCCTTGCCGGTTAACGAATTGAATACCGGTTCGTTGATAGTATTGCGGGGATAGAGCAGCATCAGTAGGTCCGCACGGAAAGGAACCGCAATGGCCAATAAGTCCTAAATGAAGCTTCTCCTGATCGACGATCAGAAGAGTATCCGCGACATCGCAAAATTCATGCTGCAGCAGGCTGGTTTCCAGCATGTTGACGAATGCGACAACGGTCCGGAAGCGTTGCAATTGATGAGAATCAAGAACCACAATCTGGTCATTTCGGACTGGAATATGGAGCCGATGACCGGGTTGGAGTTGCTTCAAACGATCACGAAGGATCCCAGGCTTGCGAAGACTCCGTTCATTATGATGACGGGTCAGGCAGATGCGAAATATGTGCAGATCGCGGCCAAGGCAGGTGTCAATAATTACGTGGTAAAACCGTTCAGCGCCGAGGTCATCCAGAAAAAGATCGAACAGGTCTTTGGAAAGCTGGCTGCCTGACAATGTCGGCCCGCGCTATTTCAATCGGGTAGACGCGGCGACGGCTTCGTCTAAAAAAGCTCGATTTCTTCGGAATGGCCGCCCACCAGGCGCCCGTTGGTTCCGGTATAAATTTTCTGTCTCAAAAATTAGTTAATTCGGTTTGTAATTGATTCAAATACGCCGGATTCGGGTTTTAATTTTCAAGCCGGATCTTCTTACCGGTGTTGGCCGCGTCTTCATCGGTCAGAAATCCGGCCGTTTGAATCCCGTGAATGGCAAGTTCTTCATCGCGTTCCGGACGTTCGCCGGTTACGCCGATGGCGCCAAGCAAGGTGCCGTCTGTATCCCTGATCAGCATGCCGCCATCTTCGGCAAAAATTTTTCCTTCAGAGGCACGGAAGAGGTAATCCATGAAAAGCGGACGTTCTTCGGCCCGGTACCGCACCAGAGAGCTGGACCGTCCCATTGCCAGTGAGGCATAGGCTTTTCCATGCGCCATTTCGTATCGGATCATGGATGAGTCGTCCTGCTTCTTGAATATGATGGGCGCCGCCCCCTGATCCGTTACGATCACGGCCATTGGCTTGTTTTCCGCGCGTTCGGCTTCCTCGAAAATCGCGTCGATGATGGCTTCGGCCTGTTTCAACGTAACGGTGGTCATAATGATTGCTTCCGGCTTGGATGTGTCGTCTGTGACCTTACTAGATAGGTTCTATCCGTGCTTGGCAAGGTGGAATGCCGCTTGCTCTTCGTGCTGGAAGCGCATAATTATGCCGCACGCGGGGTGTAGCGCAGCCTGGTAGCGCATCTGCTTTGGGAGCAGAGGGTCGGCGGTTCGAATCCGTCCACCCCGACCAGTATTTTGGGAGATTTTTCATGAGTTTAGCGCGTATCTATCGGCCCTCCAAATCGGCTA
>Ga0181589_10002238_pt1 | contig 15169 bp, 9 predicted proteins | sample 071ome_25_FD_132444 | JGI IMG/M metagenome (GOLD analysis project Ga0181589, IMG submission 132444) | Coastal salt marsh microbial communities from the Groves Creek Marsh, Skidaway Island, Georgia - 071410BT metaG (megahit assembly) | ecosystem: Environmental > Aquatic > Marine > Intertidal zone...
CAAGCCTGACCATATAAAATTCGTCAAGATTGGTTGAAGAAATAGAAATGAACTGTAACTGCTCTCCTACCGGATTATGAGGCAAACAAGATTGTAACAGGACGCGTTCGTTAAATGACAGCCAGCTCAGCTCTCTGTCAAAAAAACGCACCTCTTGATCCTGTTCTGCGCCATCAGCAAGAAGGGGAGTGGTTGTTATCGTCATTGCCTTTCCTTTTAGTCACGCCGTAATTCTATCATTAGCGGCCAGCTTACATCAAACGGCACTATCAAAAAGATAGATAGTCTGAGCCAGAAATTCTTATTTATTTTATAGAAATCGCAAAATAGCAAATAGTTTGGCATCATGCTGAAAACATGGTTTTATAACAGAAATATATGACATAATTAAGACATTTTTATCTGGCTGAAAGGATATTCCATCATGAGCGAAAAACCGGCATATGTGGTTGTAGATGTAGATATTCACAACACCGAACAATATGAAATCTATAAACAGAAAGTTGTGCCGATTGTAACTTCATTCGGGGGTGAATATCTGGCACGTGGGGGCAATATGGATATTATCAATGAAGGGCTGTGGCGACCTACCCGCATGGTATTGCTGAAATTCCCATCTGCCAGCATTGCACGCGAATTTATGGATAGTGAGGCCTATGCACCAGTACGTAAAATGCGAGAAGATCATTCAACAGGCACGCTGGTGATACTCGAAGGCATATAATTTTAGCCTGCCAGAAGGAATAGCATCATGGCTTTACCGCATTCCATTACAGACCGACTGGATATCCCATTAATGGCGGCACCAATGTTTCTGGCGTCAAATCCGGCGCTGGTCATTCAATGCTGTATGAATGGCGTGATTGGCAGCTTTCCGGCCAAAAACCAGCGCAGTCTGGATGGGCTGGATAGCTGGCTTGAAGAGATCAGTCTGGCACTTGAAACAGACAGGCCACAGACAGGCAAGCCGCCTGCCCCCTATGCGGTCAATTTGATTGTGCATAAATCAAATAGCGTGATCGAAGATGAGCTGGCATTGCTGGAAAAATATAAAGTGCCGATTGTCGTAACCTCGCTTGGGGCAGTCAGTGATGTGGTTGATACGGTGCATGGCTGGGGCGGGCTGGTCTATCATGATATTATCTCGCTTCGGCATGCGCAAAAAGCCGCGCAGGCAGGGGTAGACGGTCTGATTTGTGTTGCCGCAGGGGCTGGTGGACATACCGGCGCGGCAAGCCCTTTTGGTCTTGTAAATGAAGTAAAGCAGTTTTTTGAAGGCACCGTAATATTATCAGGCGCGCTTAGCACAGGGCGCGATATTGCCGCCGCACAGATGATGGGGGCTGATCTTGCCTATATGGGCACGCGCTTTATTGCAACACAGGAATGTGCCTCGCCACCTGCCTATAAACAGATGGTGATGGATAGCGCACTTGGGGATATTGTCACAACTGACAAGGTGACAGGCGTTACTGCCTCATTCATGGCAGAATCGCTAGCTAGCTACACGCCAGACCATGCAGAACATGAGATGGTGGATATTAATAAAGAGCTGGCAGATGCACTTGACCAGAAAAATAACGAGAAAAAACCATGGCGAGATGTATGGTCAGCAGGTCATGGCGTTGGTTCAGTTGACACCATGCCATTGACAGCCGATCTGATCGCACAGCTTAAATCAGACTATCTTCAGGCACTTGCCGAGATATCGGATGCTGCCAGCCCCTATATCGCAAACACCTAGCTATCAGATGAAGGCATGGAACAAAAACACGGCATGATGATAGACAGGCTAGATGCAAATGCTGAATTTGCACCCCGCCTGCTTTCAGATGCCCATGCTGATAATATGCGTGCCCCGTTTGAATGGAATTTGGCCGAGCAGATGAATATTGGCTATCTATGCTGCGGCAGATGGGCAGATATACAGCCTGACCGGCTAGCCCTTATTCATATCGACCAGCTGAATAATGCCCATCGCTGGACATATGGCCAGTTAGAAAATGCGGCCTGTGCGTTGCGTGCCGCCCTGAAAATGCTGGGACTGGCACGTCAGGACAGAATTGCGCTGATGTTGCCGCAATCGCCTGAGACCATCATCAGCCATATTGCAGGCTATTATAGTGAGGCGATTATCCTGCCGCTATTCAGCCTGTTTGGGCTTGATGCCCTATCCTACCGGCTGAAAGATAGCGCCACCCGCTTTGTGATTACAGATAGCGCAGGCTATGAAAAATTACGCCAGATAGCAGATAACTGCCCTGATATTGAGCATGTGATTATCATAGATAGCCTGCCTGATGGGCATGATGGTCCAGATGATTTTTTGCACTGCCATCACTTCTGGCAACTTATAGATACAGCATCACCGGAAGTCAGCCGCCCTGACACGCATAAAGATGATCCGGCGATCATGATATATACATCTGGCACGACAGGCCCGCCAAAAGGCGCGCTTCATGCGCATCGGTTTCTGCTTGGCCATCTGCCAAATATCGAGATAAGCCACCACCAGTTGCCACAGCCAGATGATATCGCATGGACACCTGCGGACTGGGCATGGATTGGCGGGCTGATGGATCTGGCCTTGCCAGCCCTATATTATGGCGTGCCGCTTATCAGCCATAGAATGCGCAAATTTGACCCTGAAAAAGCCTTTCAGCTAATTGCCACCTATCACATTAGGAATATGTTTCTACCGCCTACAGCCCTGAAAATGATGCAGGCCCATTGTGTGAATAACAGCCTGCCTGAGGGCGTCAATATCAGAACCATCGCTTCGGGCGGCGAGGCCCTGCCACAGACTGTTACAGACTGGGCAAACAGCCAGCTAGGTGTATCTATTAACGAGATTTATGGCCAGACAGAATGTAATCTGGTGATCTGCACGAACCGGCCAGCAGAGCCCTGCCCTCATGGTTTTATGGGACAGGCAGTTCCGGGTCATGAACTGGCAGTATTTGATAATGATGGCAAGATGCTATCAACAGGCGAGATTGGCCAGATTGGGGTTGCCGGTCCTGACCCTGTAATGTTTCTTGGCTATTGGGGACAGCCGGAAAAAACAGAAGCAAAATTTCACGGCAAATGGCTGATGACAGGTGATTTAGCTGTCCAGAATGAAGAGGGCTTTTTCAGATTTGTTTCACGCGATGATGATATTATCAGTTCTGCAGGCTACCGGATTGGACCGACAGAAATTGAAAATTGCCTGATCAGCCATAAAGATATTGTAAATGCTGGAGTCATCGGCCTGCCTGATGCCCTAAAGGGTGAAGCCATCACTGCCATCATTGTGCCGCAAGCCGGCAGGGAATATACAGCAGAACTGGCAGAAGAGCTGAAGGCGCTCGTGCGCGAGAAATTATCACCTCATATGTGCCCAAAGCATATTTTTTTGGCAGATGAGCTACCTATGACAACAACTGGAAAAGTAATGAGGCGTGAATTACGTAAAATTTATGCTACCCTTAACATCATGGACGCTGAATAAAGGAAATGGATTATGACAGAAGACCAGCTCAATACACAGTCAGTATTATCTATGCGCGGGGCCGGATATTACTCGCAACGCACTGCAGGCGCAAAAAATGCTATTGATAGTATTAAGCCATTAATTGATAACGCATTAGCCCAGCTTCCAGATACACACGCTTTGCGCTTTGCCGATTTTGGCGCAGCAGATGGCGGCACCAGCGCTGAGATGTGGCATCATGTGATCAGCAATCTGCGGCGCAACGGTGATAACAGGCAGATCGAGATCATCTATACCGATTTACCATCAAATGATTTTTCCACCCTGTTCAAGACCATGCAGGGTATGCAGGGACAAACTGATTTTGCCTATCAGGATCAGTTCGACAATGTGTTTGTGCATGGGTGCGGCACTGGTTTTCATCGCCAGCTTATGGCCAGCAACAGCCTGTCTTTGGGCTTTTCTGCTACGGCGATGCATTATGTATCAGTCAAGCCATGCGAAATTACAGACCATGTCCATATGGTGGGCGCTAATGAGGCAGAAAAAGCAGCCTTTGCTGAACAGGCAGCTGCCGACTGGGAACGTATTCTGCTTGCCCGCGCGTCCGAAATGACAATAGGCGGAAGGCTGGTCGTGATGAATTTTGGGATTGACGAGCAAGGCCGTTATCTTGGCAATACAGGCGGGCAGAATATGTTTGACAGGTTCAGTCATCACTGGCAACAGCTTATGAATGACGGCACCATTTCACAAGATGAATTTATCCGCGCCAGCTTTGCCCAGCATTACCGCACAATAGATGAATTTACCGCGCCTTTTGATAATCCGGATAGTTCTGTCAGCAAGGCAGGGTTAAGGCTGGTATCTGCAAAGACCCAGCTTACAAAATGCCCTTATCGCGCGGCCTTTGAAGCAGATGACACAATAGATGCGGCCGAATTTGCAAGCCAGCTTATTCCCACCACAAGAAGCTGGTCTGAAACCGTATTTTCAACCGCACTTGCTGGACGTCCACCGGCTGAAATTGCTTCCATTGTAGATCAGTTTTATGGCGCCTATGAAGCTGAGGTTGCGGCAAATCCAGATGGTCATGCAATGGATTATATCCATATCATCATGGAGATCGAAAAACAGGCATGATAGCAGAATGCTGAAAATTATTGCGCTTAGCTTATTGGCTGTGCTGGCTATCTTTGTGATAGCCAGACTATTGCGCCATCCTGCTATCTCGCGTAGGCTGGACAGCCTGTTTCAAAACCCGCTTATCAGAACTATTCTGATACAGGGGCTATGGCGCATTATCAGACTGCTTATTTTCAGACGCTAGAGCTAGCCGGAAAATGGCGTAGCAACAATCTGCCCCAGAATATCTGTCAAGATATGTGAGGAAGCAAAATCAGCTGGCCGCCCTTCAGTGCAGGCGATAGCAAAATCTCTGACCATCAGCTCATAGTGATCGCACGCCTCAAATAGAATTTCTTTACCATCTGATAGCATCGGCACATCCACTGCCCCTGAGGCAAGCCGCCCTTTTGTGATAGGAGGCGGGTTGAAGGGCACATCTAGCGCGCACCAGCCGCTCTCGCCTACCAGCCTGAAATTCTGTGACAGGCTCACCCCGCTTGACACAGAAAAATGAAGCATCTGACCATCACCAAAATCCAGCAAGGCAGAAGCAGATTTTTCAACATCTAGATGGGCTTCGGAAATCCGCATCGCGCTGACCAGTCTTGGCGTGCTGCCAAAGGCCATCATGCCAGCCAGCACACAATAACACCCAATATCCCACACCGGTCCGCCGCCCATATTTGCAAAATTACGGATATTGCCTTCAGGCTGTGGCGGGTACGAAAATTGTGCCTGTGCCAGTTGACGTCTACCAATATCAACCTGCCTCAGCCAGTTCCATTGCGGGTGATGACGCACCATAAAGGCTTCATAGACATATTTTGAAGTTTGCTGATGCACGGCTTCCAGCCTGTCCAGCTCGTCAAGGCTAAGTGCCATCGGCTTTTCGCATAATACATGTTTGCCAGCCTGCATTGCCTTGATGGTCCAGGATACATGCAGATGATTAGGCAGGGGATTATAAATTGCATCGATATCATCTCTTGCCAGCATATCGTCATATGAGGCCTGTTCAACCCCATGCCAGACAGGGTCTGATGATGTTTGTTCTGGATCTCTGCGCCCAAGACAGACAATCTCGTGACCTGCATTACGTATCGCAGGCACAAGCATCTGACGAGCAATTTTTGCATCACCTAAAATACCAAACCGCATGTTTCTTACCTTTCATTTCTTCCGCCTTACTGCGTATTAGTCTAGAAACTTTTAGGCTAATTAGAAACAGATTTCTGTGTCGAGCGCTAGGCTATCAGGCTAAGCAGTAGCTGTTTGGTACCATGTGCATTGGCTATCACCTTTTGCGCGCTGCTGCCAAGAAGCTGAGATTTAATCAGCTGGCTTGTTTCAGTTGCAAAATCAGTATCTACAATGCGGCTTCTAGAATATCTATTCATCAGCAACTGAGCAGATAGGCTATCAATACTGCTTTCCAGCCTGTTTTGCACAGCCCCCAGCTTTGCCTGACGTGATGACATTTCAGCAATTGCGCGATCCAATATCGTTACCGCAAGATTTGCCCCGCCAAGTGCGGTAACATCAAGCATACCGACAGACATTTCGGCCATATCGTCCCGCGTGTCATTATCAACCATAAAGCTGATATATTCGGTAAATCTGTCGCTTCCCTGCTCATAAATAACTGAAAATTCGTAAATACCATCGCGATTTGCATCCTGCATATATTCATAATTCATCTCATTGGCAGTGATCACACCCCGTGCCTCATCATATGAGAAGAACCTGCTATCCTGTCCAGAAATCACCAGCTGGCCATCTGGTTTTAAATTCTTAAAGGCGGTGAAGCTTTGAGATAACAGGCCAATATCTATACTGGTCCGCCTGCTTTCTGTTGCAGACAAGGTGGTATGGGCACTGGCTTCAAACGCTGTGCGCGCAAAGGGGATTTGTTTTGGCACAATATGCAGATTCTGGTTAATGGTCTGTCCAAGCTCATTCACAAAGCTGATCGCTAGCTCATATACACCATCTGAGTTTCTGTCTTGCGGTGGCGAGAATGGCAGTGATGCAGAAATTTCGGCGGTATTCTGGTTAAATGTAAAAAGATGGGAATCTGTTCCTGTAATTGAAAAATCACTAGCGCCTGCCGCCTGTGCCTGTGCGATAAATTCTACATTATAATCATTCATCGACAGGCTGAAATTTTCATTATCAGGCACCGCAACAGCCACCAGATTATCGCTGATGGCATCTGTAATGCTGAAGGTGATGGTTTCTGTAAATCTATCTGTCCCGTTGCTATAAATAACATCCACTTCATAAAGCTGGTTACTATCTACATCGCCTGCATCTTCATAATCGGTAAGCCCTGAAATAAAGCCTGAATCTGCATTGATTGTCAGGCGCGAGGCATCTTCACCGCCAAGTGAATAGCTAAAGCCTGTCTGGTTCAGGGCAACAAACTGCCGAAGCCTTTCAGAATAATCAGAGGCAGGCCAGCCAATCTCGCCTTCTTGCCGGTATAATATCTGTCGGGCGGTTGTTTGTAGCGGGTCTGAATATAGTTGTTCTGCTATCTGGATGGTTGTTTCATTACCTACGCTAGCGTTCAGTGTGATTGTTTCTGAAAGTCGGGCCTCGCCCAGCCGATAATGCAGCGTGACTTCAAACCGGTTATCGCCATCTACATCAGCAAGCCACTCAAAATCCAGATTAGCCCCTATCCTGCCAGTCTGCTTGTCGATAGAAAAATGCTCGCTATCTGGTCCATCCAGGCTGAACTCGCCCCCGCCCATCGTTGCCGCAAATAGCTGTAACCCGACAGAAAGCTCGTCAAGCTCAACCGAAATTTCCCCTTCATCTTTTGAGATAACACTATGGCTGGTACCAAAATTCGGAGAGGTTGAATTACGAATTCGCGCCGATGTATGATCATCTACAGATTCTGCCTCAAGCGCGGCTCTGATCCCAAGCCTGTCAGAACGCTGCGAAGAAAGTGACAAAGACACTGTCTCATCCTGATGCGTGCCTAACTGAAAATGTTCATCATAACTGCCATCTAACAATGCAAGGCTATTGAACGTTACATGTTCGGATATTCTGTCAATTTCAGATTTCAGACTATCTAGTTCATATTGGGCATTTTGCTTGTCAGAATCAGTGAAGGTGCCATTCGAAATCTGGACAGATACTTCTCGCATGCGTTGCAATATATCAGTTACGCTGGACATTGCACTGCCTGCAATCTTAACAAGCGAAATTCCGTTTACCGCATTTGAAACAGCCATCTCAAGCGATCTTATCTGGGCTGTCATCCGACGGAATACAGCCAGACCAGCCGCATCATCAGCACTTGAATTCACGCGTCTTCCTGAGGAAAGTCGAGCTAAACTCGCCTCAGTTTCACGCAGTGATTTCTGCGCATATCCTGCCGCATAAAGTGCGCCTTTATTTGTGTTGACCGAAGTCATCAAAACCAGCCTTATATTTTTTCGGCCCAAAAAAATATAAAACGGTATTTATTTCAGTATTTTATAGCTATAAATTATTTTTGGCACATATTTTGCTTCCCCCTAACATTCGTTATATTACAGTCGTTCCGCATGATGCAGGCAAAGGGTTTTAGCCCACATAGCTTGGGGATATCATGTGTTGGGGTATCCGCATGCAAGGCTATGCAAACTATCTGGCTAGCCAAGATATCTATCTCGTTAAAATTTGTATTTTGGATGTGGCATTATGCGCTATTCTATGGCGTATAATGGTGCGAATCGATATGCCAATACCAAAATTATACTCTATTTAATAAATTTTTGGCAGCAGGCATAACAATCTTGCTGATCGTGTCGTTCAATCAATGGGTGCGTTATTTTACTGCGATGCTGCCGGTCAATATTATACCAGCCTGCCTCTGGCACTAACATCAAGCTCGCCTGCTATTTTTCCGTCTCGCACCGTGATCAGCCTGTCAAACATATTTACGCTGACACATACATGGTTTGGCAATACGCGGACAATCTCGCCAATCTCTGGCGTGTTTTTACTGGCTGAAAAGTCCAGAAAGCCATGTTCTTCTGAAAGCTTATGTATCTGGATTTCTGGATATTCTTCTATCAGCCCAAAGCCCTTTAGCCCGCCTATATCTGAGGTAAATGTTTTTGAACCTGCATCCAGAATGCCCCGCAGTGGCGTTGCTTTGCTGACCACAGATGTATAGATATGAAAGGCGCAGTCATCAGGCGATGCAATGCCATCTGCTAGCATCATCCTGTCATTGAAAATCGACGTGCCAGAACGATGTTCTGTTGCCCCCTCTAGCCTGCCCAGATTCCTTAGATTTGGTGTGCCGCCTGTTGAGACGATACCAGCCTCAAGCCCCATCTCTGCCAGCTCTGCTTTCGCATTTTGATAAAATTTTTGCGTTGCTGGCCAGCCATCAAGCGGGGGATAGAATAACAGCCCTGCAAATTCCAGCCAGTGATTATCTTTGATCTGGCGTGCCAGCAATAACATTTCTTCAACTGTTTCAACACCGGCGCGCTTCTGGCCTGTATCACATTCTATCAGCACCTGAAGCGGGCGTTCAGCCTGTGCGGCCGCCTCTGCATAAGCGCCAAGTGTGACCTGATTATCAGCGCAGCATTTCAAGCCTGTCTGGCGTTGCAAAGCAGCAAGCCTGCCAGACCGTGCCGCCCCCAGCAAATTTGTAGCAATGATAATATCGTCAATGCCTGCCTCAACCATGATTTCTGCTTCGCCAAGCTTCTGGCAGGTAATGCCTTTTGCCCCTGCGTTGATTTGCTGACGAGCAAGTACAGGTGATTTATGGGTTTTGATATGCGGCCTATTCGCAATACCGGCCGCATCACATCTTGTCTGTAGGCGGGCGATATTGGCATCAACAATATCCAGATCTATCACCGCTACTGGCGTGCCAAATTCAGATGCAATCTGCGCTTTGAGTGTGTCATATTGGGACATAAATAGCCTCACCACCCTGACAGGTATATTGTGCCTTATATCCTTCACGATACCGTCATGGCCATCGCTTTGGCAATCCATCTTGTTGATGCCGCTTGATTCTAACGCTATTTCGCATAACACTGGTCTGTGTTTAGCCAGTCAGGATACCAAAGATGCACCCCCAGCCAAGCCTTTTACAACAGTTTGAAAACCCTTTGCAGATAGATGTGATGCGCGGCAAGGCTGTTGAAAGCCAGCATCTGGTTGATATTGCTTTATGTGATGGACAGGGCAGGCTGATGCTTAGCTATGGCAATGCTGAGGCTGTTATATTTCCACGTTCTGCCATCAAGCCGCTTCAGGCGCTTGCGGTAATTGACGCATTAAGCAAAGCTGGAGAGCTTGAAAGCCTGTCTGATGAAGAGATAGCGGTATTATGCGCTAGCCATAATGGCGAGCAGAAGCATGTTGATATTGTTGGCAAACTGCTTGACAGATTTGGCATTTCACATGACAGGCTGGTATGCGGGGCACATTGGTCACTTCACCAGCCAACCCTTATCAGTCAGGTGCGTGAGCGCAACCTGCCAGATAAAATCTATAATAATTGCAGTGGCAAACATGCAGGCATGCTTATTCTAGCGCATCTATCTGGACATGATACAGACCAATATGGCGACTGGCAGCATCCGGTACAGAGGCGCATGATCCAGATTATGAACCAGCTTACAGAATGTGATATTCTGTCATTCCCGCATGGAATTGACGGCTGTGGTGCGCCTGCCTATAGCGCGCCTTTGCGCTCATGGGCACGCGCCTTTGCGCTATTTGCAGGAGGCGGCACGCTGGAGGGCTGGCTGGCGGATGGATGCCGCACCCTGTCTCAGGCAATTGCCAGAGCGCCTTTTATGATCGCCGGTAGCGGGAGATGCTGTTCTGCAGTTAATCAGGCATATGCAGGTGAGATTACAGTCAAGGTAGGCGCAGAAGGTGTTTATGGTATTGCATTTAACAGTCTGGGGCTTGGCGGTATGCTGAAAGTACGTGACGGCAATACCCGCGCCGCAGAGGCTGGTCTTGGCCATTTGCTATCGGCGCTTGGGATCTCACAGCCAGAAGAATTATCTGAATTTTTCGCGCCTACGCTGAATAACTGGGCAGGCACGCAAGTAGGCAGAATAGCTGTGGCTACATCACAGATAAAAAAAGATAGCCACCAAAATAAATAGCTGGAAAAAATAGATGGAGGATCAGATGAGCTTTCAGACGCTTAACATAGAACAGACTGGCCGTGTGCTTGTGATTACCCTGAACAGGCCAGACAAATTGAATGCCATCAATCTGGAGCTGGCACGCGAATTATGCCAGATAGCAGAACAGACAAACCAAAATCCGGATATTGGCGCTGTCATCATCACAGGGGCTGGCGATAAGGCATTTTGTGCAGGGGGCGATTTACAGGCTTTTTACGAGTTCAGCCCTGAAATGGGCGCGCATCTAAAGCAGGTGACAGATTATTTCCATAAAGCTATCTGCCTATTTTCTGAAATGCCGGCAGTTGTGATTGCTGCCATTAACGGTGTTGCGGCAGGGGGCGGGCTATCAATGGTCGGTTTTCCAGAGCTTGCGATAGCATCAAAATCGGCAAGATTTGTTTCTGCCTACACTAAAATCGGCCTAACCCCTGACGGGTCATCCAGCTTTTTTATGCCGCGCATCATTGGCGTCAGGCGTTATTATGAGCTGGTGCTGACCAACCGCACCCTATCTGCTGAACAGGCGCTTGACTGGGGGCTGGTATCTGAAATTGTCGAAGATGACCAGCTTCTTGCCCGCGCCATGACATTGGCACAGACTATCGCAGACGGGCCATCAAACTCTTATCAGCGTATCAAACAGCTGGTTATGATCAGCTTTGATTCTGACCTTGCCGAACAGCTTGATCGGGAAGCCAGATTTCTGTCTGAATGTGCTGATTCAGATAATGGCAAAGATGGCATCGCCGCCTTTCTGGCAAAACAGACACCGCGATTTAACACAGGCTAAACAGGCGTTAATAGGTGCGCTTATACCGCATGGAATAGGTTTCAGCACCGCCTATCGCGTCATAATCAAGGGTGAAATCCTGATCAAAATTATAAGATGGGTGATGATTGCCAAAGCTTAGCCCCAACCCCTGACCGCATTTTTTATCTGTTTCATAATTATATTTCTCACAGAAAATCTTTGGCCGGAAAGAGAACTGGTTAAAGCCTGTCGGTCGCAACAGATTGCTTCTATTGCCTAGAATGGTGCTAAATTCAGGCGTTAGCGAAAATCTGAAATATTCATCAGTCCCGAAATCAATTTGCTGGGTAGAGCTTAGCCCGCCTTGCCGCACGTCAAATACGGCAGAATCAAACACTGATTTACCAGCCGTATATTTTAATTTAGGCCTGAACGCACTGGCTGCAAACTGTATATTGCCCTGAAGCCCCACCGACAGGGAAGTTGAATTTCTGTCATAGTCACCTGTGACATGGGCAGTGCCAATGCGTGTATCAAGCGTGTTAAATTCATATGTTCTGGTCGCCATCAAATCAAGCATCAGGCTGGTACTAACAGGATAGGCCGCATAAATGCCTGCCGAGACAGAACGCCCGATATTCGAGCCAATGCTTGTGCCGGTCATCGTGGTATCAGAATAGCCGCCACCCAATATCAGCCCATAAATGCTGCCACCAGACGAGCGCTTGCTGAAATTAAAGGCCGTAGAGACAAAGGTATTTTTCGTGCCTTTGTCATTTTTGGTATGGCTGATAGAGGTTTCCCATGAAGTATTTCTTGTGCCATTTTCCCTGACATTATCAAATGAGAATGCGCCTGTGGCAAATTCTTCTTTATCAGACCAGTCAACCCTCACATTTCTAAAACTCATCACCGGACCATCTGGTGACTGGCTGTTACTAGATAACAGCGTGGTATTTCTGGACAGGATTCTGCCAAAAAAGGCAGTTTCCGAACGAAGCGCGCTATTTTTACCAAACAGAATAGCATTTGTAATCTCTTGGGTCTGCGCCTGTGTTAACATTTCGTCATCATCTGTGATGGTGATGATGGCTGTGCCTGCGGCAATGGCGGCATTTACAGGATTGCTAAGCACAAGTTGAAAAGTTTCACCTTCTTCATAGGCGGTATCTGCCCGCAAAGGTATGGTGAGCGTTTTGGTCTGCTCGCCCGGTGCAAAGGTAAGCATGCCGCTTGTCGCTGTATAATCTTCGCCTGCAATGGCCGTTACATCTTGGGTAGCATAATCAACCGTGATGCTTAGCGGCGAGGTAAAGCTGAGCGCAACGCTAATCGCTACTGTCGGTTCACTTTCTGCCGCACTTGCCGCAGATGCCGAAATAGTCGGGCTGCCATCATCATCAATAATGGTCATGATGGCCGTATCATCAGAAATGGTAGCACTGCTATTTACACCGCTTAGGCTGATGGTAAATGTCTCTGTACCTTCGGGAATATTATCATCCAAAATATTCACAGAAACAGTTTTCGTTACCTCGCCAGGATTGAAAATCAGCATGCCGCCAGCCGTGACATAATCATCACCTGCAATTGCTGTTGCATCTGTGGTTGTCCAGTTCAAGGTAACAGCAGAAGAAGATGGACCGCTTAGGGTAACCGTTGTTGTCATCGCCGTAGCAGTCTCGTCTGAGGTGCTGGCATCACCTATCTGCACAGTCGGAATCGTATCACCATCTGTAATGGTAATTTCTGCCTGATTATCGGAGATGGTGGCATTAGTAGGGCTGGACAGATCGATAAAGAAATTTTCATCCCCCTCTGCCAGCTCATCAGATATGATGGTCACATCAATGGTGGTTGTTACTTCGCCAGGCGCGAAGGTGGCTGTGCCAGTAATAGCATTATAGTCATTATTGACACTGGCCGTACCATCAGAGGTGGCATAATTAACCGTTACCTGGCTCCCAGAGGCATTAGAAAGACGCAAGGTGATAGGACGAGAGACAGCTGTTTCGTTGGCGATAACTGTATCATCTATCGAAATAGTCGGGGCGGCATCATCATCTGTGATCGTAATTAAAGCTCCGCCTCCGCTCACTCTGGCATTGGTCGGATTGGTTATATCTACACTTAATGTTTCATCTATTTCGTCAATAATATCCGGCAGAATTGTGATCGCTATATTTTGGGTAAGCACACCCGGCGCAAAACTAATGGAACCAATTTCAGAGGTAAAATCCTCGCCGGCAGTAGCTGTCAATTCAGTAAATTGATAATCAACTGTAACTTGTCTTCCTGAAGCCTGGTTGAGACTGGCAGTTACATTTACTGTGCCATCACCTTCACCTGCAGTTACAGGTGCCAGTGAAATTGTTGGCTCGGTATCATCATCGGAAATTGTCATTGTGGCAGTGCCATTATCCGAGCTGATAATAGCATTTACGGCAGATGAAAGGCTAATCGTAAATGTTTCATCATCTTCATCCAAATTATCTGCCAGAATTGGAACATCGAATGTTTTCGTGAGATCACCGGGTGAAAATGTAATTGAACCTGAGGTACTTGTATAATCGATGTTGGCTGTTGCGGTGCCATCTGCCGTAGCATATCCAACAGTAATTATCTGTGATGATGCAGCATTAAGTGTCACTGTAGCAGTTAGGTTTGAGGCATTTTCGTTTGACGTTGTTAAATCCGCAATCGAAAGTGAAGGAGAACCATCATCGTCTGTAATCGTAACGACAGCTGAACCATCTGCAATCGTCGCATTTGTAGGATTTGTCAAAACAATGTTAAATGTTTCATCTGTTTCGTCCAGCAAATCCTGATAAATAGTAACGCCCAATGTTTGAGTTGTTTCGCCGGGATTAAAATTTAATGCATTACTTATAGGAACGTAATCATTATTGGCAGTAGCTGTTCCATCAGCTGTTGAATAATCTACACTCACCGGTCTACCAGATGGGTCACTAAGAGTGACTGTCATCAGACGCGTCATACCAGTTTCATCGGTAGTGACAAAATCAGCGATTGTAAGGCTGGGCAACGGATCATCGTCGACAATTGTCAGTACACCCACCGCATCAGCCAGCGTCACATTGGACGGGCTGCTGAGGATAACATCCACTGTTTCATCATCCTCATTCAAACTATCATGAACAACTGTAACAGGAATATTTTTGCTTGTCTCGCCGGGTATAAAGGTTAGAACTCCAGAATTGGACTGATAATCGGCTACCACAGAGGCTGTATCATTTGCGGTAGCAAAATTCACACTTATGGTTCTTTCTGAGGCCGCGCTGAGGCTGGCAACCAGATTGGTTGATACTGCGCTTTCATCTATGCTGGTAGCATCTGAAAGAGATATGGTTGGCGGTGCATCATTATCTGTGATCTGAATTACTGCCGTGCCATCTGCAATGGTGGCATTTACAGGCGCGGATAGCCTAATTTCAAATTCCTCATCTTCTTCATCAACAACATCTTCATTTATGGTTGTCGAAATAGACTGAGTGGTCTGGCCCGGCGCAAAGGTAAGAGGGGTTGAGCTAATCGCCAGATAATCATTACCAGCAGTCGCGCTAGTATCCGCAGAAAGGTAATTTACCGTGATTGTCTTACCAGAGGCAGCACTTA
>Ga0181589_10002261_pt1 | contig 15126 bp, 16 predicted proteins | sample 071ome_25_FD_132444 | JGI IMG/M metagenome (GOLD analysis project Ga0181589, IMG submission 132444) | Coastal salt marsh microbial communities from the Groves Creek Marsh, Skidaway Island, Georgia - 071410BT metaG (megahit assembly) | ecosystem: Environmental > Aquatic > Marine > Intertidal...
CGCTCACTCTACGACGCTCACTCTACGACGCTCACTCTACGACGCTCACTCTACGACGCTCACTCTACGACGCTCACTCGACGCACAGGTATGGTGGCGCCGACCAAGATTATCGCGGGGCTGGGAAAGTCGGTGGGGATGGCGGTGTTGGAGGTGACGGGGGCGACGGGGGATTACAAGTCTGATTTCCGGGCAAAGGCGGCGAGGATGGTGGAAGCGCTCCGCGGGGGAGATTACGATTTCGGGTTTCTGCATATCAAAGCAGTTGACGACGCCAGCCACGATCGGGACGTGCCGTTGAAGATTGCGTGTCTCGAGGTGGTGGACGCGATGATGGGGCAGCTGCTGCGGGCGCTCCGGGACGAGCATCTCGGTGACTTGGTGCTGGCAGTCACGGGAGACCACTCCACGCCCGCAGAGTTCGGGGACCATTCGCACGAGCCGGTGCCCATCGTGGTGAGTACCGTGCGGGACGTTGTCGACGTGGTCGGCGATGTCGCGTTGGACGGCGTTCAGATGGACGCGCTGCCGATGCCCGAGGACCTGCTGGGGATGCCGGCCGAGGAGCGCTTGCGGGTCCATTTTCCCTGGAAACGCGCACTGATGGACGGGGCGGGGCGCGGGAACGGGAAGTACGACGATGTCGCGGCGTTCTGCGAGCTCGACGGCGCCAAGGGGTGCCTGGGGCGGTTTCCGGGCAACTTGATCGTGCCCACCATGCAACAGATCGGGTGATCGGGTGATCGACGACTGACGAATCACTCGACGACGTCGTGCCATGTCGATGCGACCTCTGAGAGCATTGAAGCCTGGGGGGCGACCAGGAAGTCTTGGTTTTGAACGAGTCGCAGCTCCCGCCTCGACCACCACGCCGGCGACGATGCCGGCGGACTCTCCTCGCTCGGCCCTCCTTTGTTGGCATGCGCGTGCGTGTCTCGCAAGACGTGCTGTAACCCGGCGACCGCGTGATCCACCGCCGCAGCCACGTCCCCGTGCTTTGTCAGGTTACCGAGAAGCAGTGCGGCGAGCAGGTCACCCGTCCCGGTGAAGTATCCGTCCACCTTGGCCACCCGCGACACCAATACCCTCGTGGGAAACTCCCGGACACTCGCAACCAACGTCACATGCCCTTTGTGTTCTCTCTCTCCCAGCCCGCAACTCGTGATGACCACCGTCTTCAACCCGCAGCCCTTGTCGAAGAGCACTCGACACGCTCGCGCGGCGTCCTCCAACGTCGCAATCTTGACCCCCGTCAACACCTCGGCCTCGAACTGATTCGGCGTGATCACGGTCGCCAGCGGCAACAGCAGCTCCTCGAACCGCCGCGGGATCGCCGACGACACGTAGAACTTCCCCTCGTCGCCAAACACCGGATCGGCCACGTACTCCCGTCCCGGCAGCTCACGCACGATCGCCGCCAATTCCTCGACGATTGACGGATCCCCTATGTAGCCGCTCAACACATGCGTCTGGTTCGTCAGACCGTTGGCCTTCATGCCGTCCCAGAGCGCCCGCACGTCCGCACCACCGAGCCGCTGCCCCGTGACCTCCGGGAACCCGGTGTGGTTGGAGAGCTGCGTCGTGTTCAGCGCGTCGACCTCAAACCCGAGTCGATTCAACGCGAAGACCGCATTCTTGTTGCCCACGTAGCCACTGACGACGTGGCTCTGCACGCTCAAAACCCTACCAGAAGCAGCAGGCATTGTTGGAGGCGTCAACCCAGAGATTTTTTTCGAAAACGGTTTCGACACGAGAACGAGCTCGCAAGTCCGCACGATGTCCTCTGTCGTCAGTCTCGTCACAGGATCGAGTAGTCGAGGTATCGGCCGGGGCATTGTCAAGTCGCTCGCGACCCTGCGTCCCGACAGTACCGTCGTGATTCACGGGCTGGAGGATGCGGGCGAGCTGGATCGCGTCGCGCTGGAGATTAACAGCGAGCTTGGGTTCGGGTCGGGGTCGTCGGAGCGGCGGGTGTACGGGGTGACGGGCGATGTGCGGAAAGAAGATGCGTGTCGTGGGATGGTCGACGAGGTTCGGGACCGGTTCGGGGGGCTGGACGTGCTCGTGAACAACGCAGGGTGTCAGTACGTGTCGCCGATCCAGGTGGGCATTGACCTCGACCGCCACGCGGCCGCGCGCCCTGACGCTCTCACTCGCGCTACGCGCTTCGCTCGCCCGTTGTCTCGCTCGCCCGCTGGCTAGGACTGTCCGACTGAGGAGTACGATCGGATTGTCGACACGATCCTGAAATCGACGTGGTTGCTGACGAAATTTGCGCTGCCGGATATGATTGAGCGGGGGTTTGGGAGGATAATCAACACGGGTTCGATGCATGCGACCGTGGCGAGCCCGTACAAGGCGGCGTACAACGCGGCCAAGCACGGCGTGCTGGGGTTGACAAAGACGGTGGCGCTCGAGACGGCGACGGTGGGGAATGTGACGTGCAATGCTGTTTCGCCGGGGTACGTGTGGACAGAGCTGCTGAGCAAGCAGGTGGCCAACCAGGCCAAGACGCTGGGGATCGAGGAGGCGGACGTCGTCGAGCGGGTCTTCCTGCGCGATCAGCCCATCAAGCGGTTCATCCTGGCCGAAGAGGTCGGGGCGGCAGTCAAGTTCCTCGCGGAAGAAGGATCGGGGGGCATCACCGGCGCTAACCTGTGCGTCGACGGCGGTTGGACTGCCAGGTAGTCGTCGATCGTCGATCGTCGAAACACCACCACAGTTTGTCGTTCAATTCGTCAACAAAATTCAAACTTAATTCGTTGCTTATTGCTTTCCCCAGTACTCCTGACGAACGAGCGAAGCATGGTGCGTGGTGCGAGTGAGAGCGTGAGAGCGTGAGAGCGCGAGGTGACACGTCGGGCACGTCGTCGGTCTTCAATACGCACCGGCTCGTTGCCCTCGCTCCATTTGATGGAGCACCCGATCGACGGCTTCCACGGCTTGGGCACGCTCTGGCCGGCCACGATGCAGTCCAGCGCCGCGCGCAGATCCTCTCCGTTGTTCGGAATGTTCGGGTCTCCTCCCTTGCGCTCTGGCCTCGACGAGTCCAGCTGACCCTGGTAGGCCAGCTTGAGCTCTCCCCCGTCGACCCTGAACGCGTAGATATCCGGCGTGCACATCCCCTTGTACATCTTGGCGACCTCCTGCGCCTCGTCAAACAGGTACGGGAACGGGTATCCCTCCTTCGCCATCAGCTCGGCCGAGTCCTTCTCCTTGATCTTCGGGTCGTTCGGCGAGATGGCCACAAACTCGACCCCCTGGCTCTTGTAGTCGTTCGACATCCTGATGATCTCGTCCTTGAGGTGGACCACGAACGGACAGTGGTTGGACAGGATCAGGAAGACGACCGCCTTGGTGTCAGCCTGACGGGACGAGCGGGTGAGGTGCGTGAGCGGGCGAGCGGGTGAGCGCGCGAGACTCGTGTCGCGTCGAAGCGTCGTGTGCCGCAGCCACCAGCGCAACCACAGAGACCAGACGTTCGTCTTATCGTATCCAAAAACCAAGATTGCAGTGAGACCCACCTTGACGACATCCTTCATCAGCGAAATCGACTGGAATCCCTTCTCCGGCCACGGCAGCGTGAAGTCAGGTGCCACGAATCCCTCCTCGAGGAACAGCGTCTCCACACGGGCACGAACGGCGACGTTCCTCTGCATTTTCTGGACCTGGGTGGTAGTTTTCACTCCCTGCCTGGCCAGGTTGGACCTCAGAATCGTGGCACGCTGCATGATGTCAAAGAATACGTAAATAATTCGGTGTGGGGCAGGCGATTGGCGAGTGCGTCCGTATTCTCGACGATCGGGGGGTTTCGTGAGCGAGCTATTCGCCCATGGGCGAATAGCTGAGTGGCCAACTCAGTTGCACGTCCCTCGGCGCTCATTTGCGAAGTATATTGTCTTTCCTTGTCCCGTACCCACATAGACAGTACAAGATGACAACAGTGTGCGGCGCATTGCCCGGATCGCTGCGTGTGGCGTCGCTTGGCCGGCCGCAACGTGCATTCTCCAAGTCTGCAGGGAGGAGCCCGTCCGTCTTGGTCGGGCCGACGATGACGACGTCCCGCGCGGAGCTGCTCGTGGTCAACACATACCCGGAGCCGGAGACGGAGAAGGAGCGGTCGCCCATCGATATTCCGCAGGAATGGATCACACCCGAGCCGTCGCGTCGGCCCGACATCTTCCCGGAGTTTGAGCGGCTGGAGACGCCGTTGCCGAAGCCTTTGCCGGGGGACCCGGAGGTGCCGGACGAGGAGGAGGAAGAGGAGGAAGAGAAGAAGAAGAAGGGGCCGGGAGAGGATCCCGATGAAGAGGGCGAGGAGGGCGATGGCGACGACACGAAACCGGCGCCGAGCGAGGAGTGAGGGAGAGACAACAACATGGGTGGACGGGGAGCGCAGCGACCCGTTCACCCCACAGAAACATCCCAGCGCTTGGGGTGAACGCAGGGGAGCTGAAGCTCGCGTAGCTCGCGCAACCGGGTGGGTCCCTCCATATTCTTATTTATTGACAGTGATACCAGTCATTTCAGTTCCTTCTTGGGTTCCTTCTTGGGATTCGATTCCCGTATTCCTGCTGCGACGGACGGCGTCGACAAACAACCGCGAAATCTCCAGAGCTACGGCCCCGTGGCTCCATTTTTGTTCAGATCAATGACGACCTCAACAGCAGCAACGGTCACGCCCCGGCAGCAGGCGCGCCCTGCCGACGTCGGTCGGCGGATCAAGGTACGCATGGTGGCACGTGCAAGCCCGCCCGGACCCGCGGTGGCGCTGGAACGCGCGGCATCAAAACCTTTCTCCGTCGTTCGCAGGTACCGAGAGTGAACGCACCCACGCACTTACTCGTCACGCACGAACCTGCTGCAGGCGAGCGACTGGAAGCTATATGGCGAGGGGCTGAGTCTGCGACAGGAGGAAGCGCTGGCGGCGGTCCGGCAGGCGCTCGCCGCGGACGCGGACGTCCCGTCGATGGCGACGAGGTCCTTGCAGGCGTCGGCGTCGGGTGCTCCCGAGATGGACACGAAAGCGCGGACGATAGCCACGAAGACTCCGGCGACGACCTCGGCGCCGACGGATCCGTCGGCGCTGCACACCAAGACAGAGTTCTACCAGTGGTTCTCTGACATGGAGGCGACGCGCGCGTCAGAGGTGGAGGCGAAGTACAAGAAGCACGCCGAGGCGGTGGAGCGGCAGATTGATGTGTGCAATAAGCTTTTGGGGGATATTGGGTCGGTGTTGGACATCTTCAGCGAGCTCAAGCTGTCCCAACGGGCCATCAGTGGCAGGACCGACGCGCTCAAGGAGCAGTGCGACCTGCTGGTGTCCGAGCGGGAACGGCTGACGACGATATCTGGGTCCATCAAAGAGCGTCTCGATCATTTTGATCGGCTCGAGGAGCTGTCTTCGCTGTTCCACGCGCCCGTGAGCGCGTCGAGCGACCCGCAGAGGATCCTGCGCGGCCTTGAGGAACTGGACTCGTCACTCGAGTTCACCAGCAAGCACCCCGAGTACCTTGAGTCTTCGAAGTACCGCGCCAAGTTCAAGACCTTACAGGCGCGGGCCATGTCGCTGGTCAAGTCGTACTTCCAGGAGTCGGTGGCGTTCGCCATCGCCGAGTGCAAGGCGTCGGCGGTGCTCGTCGGTGGCACCGAGCGGTCTGCCGGCGATACGAGCAACAGCGATAGTCATCGTGGTGTTGGCGGTGTCGGCGGTGTCGCTGGTGTCGCCCGCGGCAACGCCGACGCACGTGGCGGGGACGTGACGATTCAGAACGTCAAGTTCCGGTCGGTGGCAGAGCCCCGGCTCAGAGAGCTGATGGCGGGCGTCTGCAGCCATGGCGACCGGGAGGCGTACCGCCAGCTTCTGAGGGACTGTTCGTCTGCATACTGCAAGGCGAGATTCGAACTCGTCCGTTACGGCGTGCTGGCGGCCATGCAGGAGGTCACGGCTGCCGCTGGGGGAGGCGGGAGGGCCCCCGACGGTGCACCTTCTTCACCGCCCGCAACCTCTGCAACCGCCGTGGTGGAAATCCTGACGGGAGGCTCGGAGGTCGTGTCTCGGACGGCCGAGGCGGAGATCCATCTGTACCGACATATCTTCCAGGGCACCAGCCACGCCCATGCGGCCTCGATGCTCGCCCCGCTGTTCGATTCGATGTGCATCTTGCTCGCGGCCGTGATGGAGCCCATGGTTTATTCGACCCTTGCGAATGACGTACACGGCTTGTGTCGCATCAACGCACAGCTCGTCGATCTGATCCGCCACGAGACCCTGGGCGCGGTCTTCGACGTGCCGTCCCTCGGCAAGCTCGTCCAGGTAGTCGAGCAGATGATCATACGGCAGGCCAAAAGCGACTGGAAAAGGGGACTTGTGGACGCTACGGTCACGCTCGATGCCACGCTGCTCGAGCCGAGCGACGCCGAGTTCGTCCGTGCCGCGACTGCCCCCCTCGACGTCGGGGCCTGTCGCGAGCGCCGGCGGCCAGAGCCGTTTGAACCCGTCGCACGGGGCATCAGGATGATGACAGCCGTGCAGGCGTCGGTGAGCGGCCAGCAAGCGATCGAGCTCGTGCGGGAGATCGTGCCCGGGCTCCTCGACGTCGTGCACCGCGCGTCCGAGCCAGAGGTGTGTGGCGCGGCCGCTGCCGCCTCTGGACTGTTCGCCTCTGGAAAGTCAGAGGACGTTGCCGCAGCCGGAGATGTGGACGGACGCGCACACACCGGCCAAGCCGAAGCGTATGGCGCGATATTCGCCCTCCGGCAACTGTGCCTCCTGTCTCAGTGTCTAAATTCGCTGCACGTGTCCGAGTTGGACGCGGAGCTCGGCGACGGCGTCGGCAGAAACGCCAATGGGGGCGACCAGGGAGGGAAACGAGGGCTCGTGTCGTCGCTTTCGTCCAGGATCCCGCTGCTGGCGTCTTTGTCGTCTCTGGCGTCCAAGTCGTCGCAAGGCGCGGCAAGCCTCTCGGGGGCGGGTTTGAAGGCGATGCTGGACAAAAAGGCGGTCGTTGCGCGCGATTTCTGCATCCTCACCTGTGCTCAGGATGCCACAAACCCGCTTCTGAGCTTCCTGACCAAGGTCACGGCCGCAAAAGTCAGTGGCCGCGAGCAGATCAAGTCGCACGCGTTTGCGACGCTCGATCGCGTCAAGCAGCTCTCCTCAGACGTCCGGGCTGCCATCGAGGGACCTCTCATGAAAAACATCGCGCTGCTGCACATGGTCCTGCCAGACCCCGAGCTGGACGTCGTCGTGGGGGCCATCCGTGGCAACCTCGAGGACGCCCAGTCACAGATGCAGGACATCCTGCGTGCCGAGTACGCGCCCGCCGAGGTCGAGGAGATTGCCTTCCTCTCGTTCGACGAGACCTCTAGGATGCTCGGGCTGGGAGGCCCGGCCTCCAAATAGGAATGATGTTCTCCTTGTTAGCTCTCGAACGCCGATTTACACCGTAACGCGGCACAAGAAAACACTAATTCATTGCCAACGACCGAAGCAGACGAGTTTACTTCTTGAAAGAGTCCTTCAGGCAGATCTTGGCAGTGGCGTTGGAAGCGCACACCGCCGACTTGACATCGGCCTGGGCCGGGGCGGCAGAGAGCAGCACGGTGGCGGCGAAGGCGGCCATGGTGGCCAGGGCGGCCTTCTGCTGCGGGACGGCCTGCAGTCGAAGGAAGAGAGGAACGAATGCGTGAGCTTGGGCGGTGGGCGGGCCTGAGACTTTGCACTCTATCGAGTTGAGATGGCTGGCTGCTCCGTCCTGGCCGAATCAGGACCGCGATGGACCCCGCGGCGCGCTTACACCGACCGAGATCGACCGAGATCGACCATACGGACGTCCGATGCGCCAGAAGGCCCGACGGGCACAGTCCAGACGGGCAGACAAGCAGATTGTCCGTCTCGCAGCAATTTTCGTGAGAATCACCTACCTTGGCCTGGACGGGCTTCTGCGCGGCGCACACGACGGTGGAGCGAGCGATGGAAGTCTTCTGGACGGCGAACATGGTGACTGATGATAAGTTAACTGTGGTTTCAGGAGGAATCGCGCTAGTCTTATCTCGCGATCTCCTCCTCAGGAGAAGGGCCTTCTTGTCGTCATCCGTCGATCTCCTTCTTCTTCTCTTCCTTCAACCGTTCGGCCAGCTCGGCGATCCGGCGCTTCTTCGCCTCGATGAGCTTGGTACGTTCCTCCGCAGCCTCGTCCCTCTGCCTCGCCGCAGCCTCGTCCCTCTGCCTCGCCGCAGCCTCCCCGCCGCCCTCTGGATCGCCGCCACCAGCGACCTTCCGGTCGTCGTCGTTCTGATTTTGATCCTTCTGCTCGCCGTCCCGCTCCCTTTTGTACGTGAACGACTCCCGTCCCCGTCCCCGAGACCCCCTTCCGCGATACGGATGCCCGCGCCCACGCCCCGCCCCAGCGTACGCCAAGGCAGACGCGGCCGCCGCCATCTGTTCCATCATCATCGCCATCATCGCGTCCGCGGGCGGCGGCGGCGGCGGTGGCTGATGATGGTAATCTCGCCGGCGGTCGTCCCAGTGGTGGCCGTCCCGCCGTTGCCGGCGGTCATCCCGGTAGCCCCGGTGGTCCCGCCGTTGATCTCGATGATCCCTGCGATCTCGGTAATCTCTGCGATCTCGATGATCTCGGAAATCGCGACCATCGCGACTGTCTCCGTACTCTCGACGGGGGCGGTCGTCCCGTCGATCGTCCCGTCGATCGTCCCTCGGCTCGGCCTTGCCTTCGGCATCCTCCCGTGCAGTCTCCTCGCGGCCGCCGCGCCGCATCTCCCTGTCTTCCCCGTCACTCGAGTGTCCCTGTTCCGTGTCACGCCGGACGCCCGCTTCGGGTTCCTCGTCGGGGTCGTCCGAAGCGTAGTCGAGCTCGATCGAGTCGGACATCCTTTCGTTCGCCCTTCTCGCTGTTCCCGCGGTTCTAGCACGTCAAGTACCAAGTCAAGTATGCGCAAGTCTTGCCGCTGCGTGTCCAAACACGACGGAGAGCGAGCGGGAGAAGCAACGGTACCGAAAACGGTTTGGTCTGCTGGAACCGGTTCATTCCAATTCCTCCTCCTCGTCCACCTCATTCATGCAGCGCAGAGCTGCCCACGCGCTGGGCCTGCTCGCGCGGCGGGCCAGCGACACGGCGTGCGATACGCCGCGGTTGTTGGCCCGACTCGTTTCCAGCAGTCGGACCGACCCCGGGCTGACGAAGAAGCACACGTTCCGGGTGGAGGCAAATTACCTGGGCAGCACGATCAACGTGTATGATCTTGTCAAGCTGGACCAGTTTAAGGACAATTTCAAGACGGTCCACAAGGGTGCCGCGCTGATCAGTTTTGGCGTCGGCGGTGGTGATGGCAGTGGCTCGAGCCGAGCCGACCAAGACAAGGCGAGCGCGGCGAGCGAGGCGAGCGCACCGAACCCGACGACGCACGCAGAACCTAACGAAGAACGAACCAAACATACGAAACATACGAAACATACGAAAGACGCGAAACGAGCAACAGTACCATTGACCAGTACCACCGACCCGGCGGCCAACGAGAACAGCTTTATGGCTGTGACGTCCTATGGCTCGGCGGTCTTTTTCGATACGCCGAAGGAGCTCAAGGACCGTTGTCTGTCTTTGCTGCTGAACAAGAACGCGTCGGTGGTCTCCGAGCCGCTCAAGGATCACACTTTGTACAAGGAGGAGTTTGAGGTGACGATCGACCCGAGCATTGCGCCGCGGTGGAGCATTCTAGAGAACCCCGACTGCATCGTGCTCCAAAAGATGGACGTGAAGCACATGCAGACTGTATCGCACGTCCTTGCCCAGTCGGTCGCTCTGGACTTTTACTCGACCCACGTCGAGAAGACCCTGGAGACGTTCTGCACGCTCAACCTGGAGATGATGGACAGCGGGAACATTAGCAACTTGAACAAGCAGGTCCTCCTGCAGCTGGTGCGTAACGGACGAAGGACGAAGGAGAGGCCGGGTGAAGGGCGACGCCGCTCGCCGTCCGTGCTCACTCACGCGCTCACTCACTCATGTCCTTCATCCGCAGGTGGCCGAGAATAACATTGTGATGTCGGACATTATCAGTAAGCTGGGGGTTCACGAGCGGTTCGATGTGGCATGGCGGGAGGCCAAGTACGGTGGGTATTGACCTCGATCGGCCGCGCGCCCCGACGCGCTCACTCTCTCTCTCACTCTCACACTCTCACACTCACTCACTCACACTCACTCACACACTCGCTTCGCGTCTCGCTCGTTCGCCAGGGGAGCTGTGGGACTACCTGCGGACTGAGCTCGAGATCGAGTCGCGGTTCGAGACGCTCGACATGAAGCTGAATCTCGTCCAGAACAACCTCAAGTATATACTCGAGCTGCATCAGAACAGGAAAAGCGTCGCCCTGGAGTGGACGATCATTGTGCTCATCGCCGTCGAGATCGTTCTGAGCCTCGTGCAGATATCGATCGGTGCGGCGGCCCCATAGGGTTGGACTGGCAGCTATATATATAAACTGTCATGTCGACTGATGATCGGTTGTGACTGGTATCCATCATTAGTCTGTCAGGCTCTCGTCGTGCACCATGCGGTCGCTCGAGCTCTTGAACGTGGCCATCGGCGCATACCACAGCAGGTTGGAGACGTGCGAAGAGTAGACGCACGAGTATCGCGACGCCAGGCCCCCGTAGAAGCTCGTCTTGTACCCCGTCTTGAAGAGCTGCCCCCACGTGTGGTGGAACGCAGCGTGGTAGTCCTCCAATAAGGCCTTGTGCTCCGCGCTCAGGGCGGCGAGTCGCACGGCAAGCTCCGGCTCGTCTGCCGACCCGTTGAACGCCGCACACTCGTGGAGATCTTCCACGTGGTTGCGCTCCTTGTGTACGGCCATCAGGCGTTCGTAGAGCTCGCGGTTCCGCTCGGCCGTCTCGATCTCCGTCTCGAGCTCGGGTATGACCAACAGCGTCCGCCAGCCCTGGTCGCGCTTGCTGCGGAGTACATCGCCATAGATGTGATCTCCGACGTACAAGATCTCTGACCCGCTTTTAACTCCGAGCATGCGGTGGACGTCATGCCACGAGCCTCCCTGGAACACGCGCGCCTTGGCGCTCTCCCTGCCCTGGGTCCCGACCTTTGGCGCCGTCGAGGCCATCAAATCGTCGGCCCCCCCGGGCAGATCCTCCTCCGCGATCGACAGCATGGGCGACCCGCCTTCCATGTTGATCAGCGAGAAGTCCTCCGTCCGGACCTCAAACAGGTCCTTGCGCTCCGTGAAGAACCGCGGCTTGCCGGCGGCAGTGATGACCTGGGCGGCGAGCGAAGCACGTAGCGCGTAGCGCGAGTTAGAGATCCAGAGCGATCGCACGTCGGTCGAGATCGGTACCCACCGCGTCAAAGTAAGTCAGCCAGCCGTCGTCCCTATCCTTTCCGGTCTTGCCCTCAAGGACATAGTTCAGGACGACGTGCGTGAAGTCGAAGAACGAGTTGGTCGCAAGGAAGATCTTTTTGCCGCTCTGACGCAGCGTCTTGAGCGTTTTGCCGAGCAGCGGATCGGGAAAGATGTACTTGCTCGGGTCGGCGGCGATCTTCCGCTTGATGCTCCCGTCCCGGTGCGCCAGATCCACGGCAGCTCGCGAGTCCCGGTACAGCTCGGCATACGTCTTTGAAATCGATTCCAACTTGCCCTGATCCTTCAGCTCGACCAGCGACATGAACAGGTGCGCCTCGGCCAGCGAGAACAACGTGTCGACCATCGCGAATCGAGAGCTTGACTCGAACGATTCGAGCGGCTTGTCGGCCGAGTTATACGTCTGCATCCGCTCGCCCCGCGACAGAGGCGAAAACCCATGGTACGCCAGCTTGATGTACTTGTGCCGATCGCATTTCAATATGTTGCCCAGCTCTTTGTCGATCACGAGACCCCGCACCATCAAGTTCGGGTCGAACGACAGACTCCGCAGGGCCTGGTCCGGGTAGCCAAACTTTGTTATCAGCTTTTCGACCGTCTCGGCGTGCGCCAGCTTCTCAAAGGTCTCCGGGACGTACGAGGTCAGCGTGTAGTCGCTATCGAACCCGATCGCCGTGATGGACGCGAGAGACAGCGTCCTGTTCGCAAACACGCTCCGGCTCGGGGGCCGGGAGTAGGGGCATGGGAGATCGCCCTCTGGTGGACCGGGCGGAGGGGGGTAGTTGGAGTGCCCTCGAGCGACTAGGGTTGCTCGACTGCCGAGCTTGGCATCCTTCCTAAGGTTCGAGACGGGGCCGCGACACCATGCCCCCATGGCTGCCCTTAACCCCGAGGACGCTTTCAGCATGAATGTTTTGTCCAAATCCGAAGGGTGAGAGACAGGTACGCGAAAACCGGACCGAGGAGGCCGACTCGTTTGTCTTTTTCTGGTTCTTCCTCTGTTCGCCAGGGATCTTCACGCACACGTCGTATGGCACTCCCGATCCCCCTTTTGGTACTTGTCGCCATGCCGATCGCGCGATCGATCTCCTTCCGGGCGGCGCTCCGGGGCAACGTCAAGGTCCTCTCTCGTCGCGACGTCCAGGAGGCACGACGGCTGTTCTTCTCAGGGCAGCCCCACGCGCGCCGGCTCCTCGGGTCGTGGCCTCCGCCGGGCACGAGAGACGACCTGAAGCGCGAGCTCGTCGTGGCGCTGGCGGCCGGCGACGAGCGGGCGGGAGACATCAACCGCCGGCTTGTCGAGCCGCCGCGTTGCGAAGAGCGCAAGCACACGTTTGATGGCGAGCCTGAGCCGAGAGAGGATAGCTTCTATTGGCTTCGGGACGACGATAGGAAAGATAAAGACGTGCTGGAGTACCTGAGACAGGAGAATGAGTACACAAAGGTGATGATGGCCGACACCGAGGTGCTCCAGGACGTGCTCTTCAAGGGTGGGTGTTGACCTCGACCTCGAGCTCCAGGACGCTCACGCTCACTCGCCCATCGTTCTTCGTTCGCCAGAGTTCCGCGGCAGGATCCAGGAGGCGGACGAGTCTGCGGGCGTGGTTCACGGGAAGTATCGCTATTACACGCGGACGGAGACCGGAGAGCAGTATGCCATCCACTGCCGGCGGGAGGTTGTCGATGGGGTGGAGCAGGCCGAGCAGGTCCTCCTCGACGAGAACAAGGAAGCAAAGGGCTTCTCGTTCTATATGACTGGCGGGTGCAACGTGTCGCCGGATCATCGACTGATGGCGTTTGGCGTCGATACCACCGGCAACGAACAGTTCGAGCTGTTTGTCCGGGACCTCGAGACGGGCAAGACGGGCAGCGTGGTGAAGGCCACCGACGGCTCGTACGCGTGGGCGGTCGATAACAAGACCTTGTTCTACGTCACGAAAGACGAGCTGGATCGTCCGTGCAAGGTCTGGAGGCATAAGCTGGGCGAGAGCAAGGCGGGCGGCGCCGACGACGTTCTGGTGCACCACGAGGAGGACGACCAATTCTACCTGGGCATCGGCCTGTCGCGGAGCGAGAAGTTCATCTACATCCACGCTGGCTCCGCCATCACGTCAGAGGTCAAGTATATTGACGCTGCGAACCCGACCTCTCCGCTCGTCCAGGTGCTGCCCAGGACGGCAGATGTCGAGTACAGCGTGTCCGATCGTGGCGACCAGTTCATCATCACCAGGCGGACCGAGAAGCACTTCAACTCCGAGGTGCTCGTCGCCGACGTCGCGGACCCAGTTGGTTCTCTGAAGGTCCTCATCCCACACGATGCCAAGGTCAAGATCGAGGACGTCGAGGTCTCGACGAGGTTCCTGTCGGTGTTCCAGCGCGCCGGCGGACTGCAGCAGGCCGTCGTCCACGACCTCGGGGGTGACAGTCGCGACGGTCATCGCATTGTCCCCAAGTCCTTCGGACGCGGCAAAGCCATTTCATTCGACGATCCCACCTACGAGCTCGGGGCGGCCGCGCAAGGCGACTTTGACAGCAGGCAGCTGCGCTACGTCTACTCGAGCCTGACCACGCCGGCGACCGTGGTCGAGTACGACTGCGAAACCCACGAGAAGCGCGTCGTCAAAGTCATGCCCATCCTGGGAGACTTTGCGACAAACAAGGACAAGTATACGAGCGAGCGGTTCTTCGCCAAGGCGCCGGACGGGGTCCAGGTACCCATCTCTGTCGTCTACCGGTCTGACCTCGTCAAGAAGGATTCGGCGAGCCCGATGCTTCTGGACGCGTACGCGAGCTACGAGATCTGCAACGACGCGGACTTCAGGTCGACGCGGCTGAGTCTCCTCGATCGCGGCTTTGTCTTTGGCATCGCGCATTGCCGAGGTGGCGGCGAGATGGGCCGCGAGTGGTACGAGAATGGCAAGTTTCTGAAGAAGAAAAACACGTTCTCGGACTTCCTGGCGTGCTGCGAGGAGGTCGTGAAGCGCGGCTTTACGACGCCGGATCGCCTGGCCATCTCGGGACGGAGCGCCGGCGGCCTGACCATGGGCGCCAGCATCAACCTCGCGGTCCAGCGCGGGGGCGGTTATTTCGGAGCGGCGATACTGGGCGTGCCATTCGTCGACGTCCTCACGACGATGCAGGACATGACCATCCCGCTGACGGCAATCGAAGTCGAAGAGTGGGGCGATCCGTCCGACCACGGGACCTACTATCGGTACATGCGCGAGTACTCGCCCATCGATAACATCCAGGAGGGAAAAAAGTACCCGTCCATGCTCGTCACTGGCGGGCTCCACGACCCACGCGTCGGATACTGGGAGCCGAGCAAGTGGGTCGCAGCGATCCGGAAGAAGACAGACACGTCGGACAACCTGGTCATGCTCAAGATCGATCTCGGCGCCGGTCACTTCAGCCAGTCTGGCCGGTTCGACAAGCTCAAGGAGCTGGCGGTCGAGTACGCGTTCCTCCTCAAGTTTGCGGGCATGATCCACTCGAGGCCGTCGTGACGAGACAACTCAACTTGAACTTTAAAACCTATAGGTAGCTGTACACATACAGCAAACAAACAACTCTGTACCGTTCGTCGGCGTCATTCCTCGCCCAATAAATCGAATGGGTTCGCGAGCTTGGTCGGGTTGGCCTTCTCCGCCTTCAACACGACAGGCGGGCCCGTTGTCACCTTTGGCTTTGGCGCCTCCTCCCGCTCCTCTTCCTTTTCCACCTTGGCCTTCTCTGCC
>Ga0181589_10002264_pt1 | contig 15120 bp, 15 predicted proteins | sample 071ome_25_FD_132444 | JGI IMG/M metagenome (GOLD analysis project Ga0181589, IMG submission 132444) | Coastal salt marsh microbial communities from the Groves Creek Marsh, Skidaway Island, Georgia - 071410BT metaG (megahit assembly) | ecosystem: Environmental > Aquatic > Marine > Intertidal...
AACGCCAATGGATACATTGCTTGATGGTAAATCGATCTGGGCGGAGAAAGAACTAGCTCAAATCTAAACTGACAGACACCTGATCAAAACGGGTAACTGTCAGATCAAGTCTGAGCTACTACAGGTGTCAGCTGTCACGGCTCAACTGACACTGGATGTGGGTGGGACGGATACCGTGTCTGTCATTCCAGGAACCACCAGTCAGCGTTATGGCCGGTTGACCATCAACAGTACGGGCGGCTCGGAAATTTCTATTTCGGAAACACCGGGAGCCGGGCTGGATATTCCGATTACTTTCGATCTAGAGTATTACGATGATGATGTCGATAACTTCATTCTCAATCCCCTGGATGACTGTACCACCCTGTCCAGTGAACACCTGTCGATTGTGCCCGGTTCCTACACGGATGACCTGACAGATGATGTCTCCGGTATAGGGGCAGCAACGATCAGCCCGACAATCACAATCGGTATCCAGTCGCCTACCATAACGGTGCTGGCCAATGGCAGTACACGCTCTACTTCCAGCGGAACTGATGTGCCTTTTTACCTGTCATCGCCATTGCCGGCAAACTCGACTACCTCCCTGGTGGGCTCTGTCATGATCGAGCTTGATCTTGAAGCCCTGGTGGATATAGATGATGACATGACCGGTGACGTTAGCTATGAATATCTGAAGCTGGACTGGTACAGCCCGACCTCCCTGCCGGGAACAACACCCTACAACGAAGTGACTGACGGTATTGAGGATAACCCGCGCGCCATTATCGATTTTGGTTTATTCCAGGGGCATAGCCGGGTTGTGAACTGGCAGGAAATACTACTTACTCCGGAGTAAGTTGACTAAGCGGTACGCATCAAGCTGGAACAGTAAAGACCTATTGTGCAAGCAAGGGTGATTCAACGTATAAATTCATCAATTTCCAGGCTCCACCTTCTTCCATAAGCTCCAGGTAGATCTGGGCCGGTCCCGAAGAGAATTCAGCATCGATGTAATAACGGGCAACCAGGGGCTCGTCAGCTGGCAGCCAGGAAGCATTGACCAGTTCCCCCCGGGCCTTTCCCATGGATTGAAGATTGCCCATTCGGCGCAGGTTGTTAAGTTTGATTTCGATACCGCGGGCATCCAGGTTGTTCAGAGCCTGGGTGGCACTGATACTGGTGAAATAATCGACATCAGGGTTGCTGAGGATCACCTCGGTGACGGCCAGTGAGAATTGTTCGCCGCTGGACAGCTGGGCGTTTTGTCGTAACAGGGTAAAGCCCAGGTAGAGCCCAGCGACAAGGATGCCAACGGTCAGAATGGAGAAAAGGATTTTCACTGTTTTCATGCATGGCCTGATGCTAGCCGGAAAACGGCTAGCTTAAGGTCTGACGCTTTAACAGTAAAGGCGGAGCGAGTAGGCGGCGTGGTTCCAGTCCGATTTTAATCCGGATCAGGTGCACTGCCGTTTTCGATACCCAGTTCCTTGATCTTTCGGGTCAGGGTATTACGGCCCCAGCCAAGCAGTTCGGAGGCATCACGTTTGCGACCACCGGAGTGCTTGAGTGCCACCTCAATCATGCATTTTTCAAAGATCGGGGTGGCCTGCTGCAGGATACCGGAATGGCCCAGGCTAAGCTCCTGGTCGGCCCAGCTTTTAAGACTGTGGGCCCAGTTGCCCGAGACAGATTCCTGGTCCGTGGGGTTAAGGAACTCTTCGGGCAGGTCATTGATGAAAATTTCCCGTCCGGAAGCCATCACCGTAATCCAGCTACAGAAGTTTTCCAGCTGGCGTACGTTACCTGGCCAGGGCAGGCTGGTGAGGTACTGGCTGGTTTCCGTGCGCAGGGCTTTTTTCTCAACACCCATTTGCTGTGCCGCACGGCCCAGGAAGTGGTCCATCAATGCCGGGATGTCTTCTCGGCGATCAGCCAGCCGTGGCAGGTGAATGGGGATGACGTTCAGGCGGTGATACAGGTCCTCCCTGAACAGGTGTTCCTTGACGCGCTCTTCCAGGTTCTGGTGGGTAGCCGCCACGACACGGACGTCTGCCTTGATCGGGGTGAGCCCACCTACACGATAGAATTCGCCATCGGAAAGTACGCGCAGGAGACGCGTCTGTGTCTCCATTGGCATGTCACCAATTTCATCCAGGAACAGGGTGCCACCATCGGCCTGCTCAAAGCGTCCCACGCGCAACTGTGTGGCACCGGTAAAGGCGCCTTTTTCATGGCCAAACAGTTCGGACTCGATCAGGTCCTTGGGGATGGCGGCAACGTTGAGAGGAATATAGGGTTTGTCTGCCCGGGGGCTGTGTTTGTGCAGGGCCTGGGCAACCAGTTCCTTACCGGTACCGGATTCGCCCTTGATCAATACCGTGATATTGGAATGGGACAAGCGGCCAATGGCCCGGAATACCTCCTGCATGGCAGGGGCTTCGCCAATAATCTCCTTGGCCTCAACGGTTGGAATGGCGCTGCTCGTGGTTTTGTTTTCACTGGCATGCTTGACCGCACGCTCGGTCACAGAAACCGCGTCATTGACATCAAAGGGTTTGGGCAGGTACTCGAAAGCACCTCGTTTGTAGGATTTCACCGCACTGCTCAGGTCAGAGTGCGCTGTCATGATGATGACGGGGATTTGCGGGTAGCTGTCCTGGACTTCCTGCAACATTTCCAGGCCATCAATGCCCGGCATGCGGATGTCACTGATAATGGCATCCGGCTGTACCGTTTTCAGGCGATCCAGCAGGCCATCGCCGGTATCAAAACTTTCGCTGTCAAAGCCCGCCTTGTCGAGAGACTTTTCCAGGACCCAGCGTATCGAGCGGTCATCATCTACAATCCAGATCAGGTTTTTACCCGACATCAGATTTCTTCCTCATTTTCGCCTGACAGTGGAATGAATAATGTGAAGCAGGTTTTTCCAACCTGGCTTTCGCATTCAATCAGGCCGTTATGATTTTTCAGTATGTTTTGTGATAGAGATAATCCCAGGCCAGTGCCATTAGCCCGGCCGCTGATCAGGGGATAAAAAATATTCTCTATGATGTCCGGGTCTATGCCCGGTCCGTTATCGATTATCTGGATCCTGGCTACCATCTTGTGCAACACGTTGCCAATAGTGACGTGATTCACGGCACGTGTGCGCAGGATGATTTTGGGATCCTTGATCTTGTCCTTGGCTTCCTGCAGTGACTGCATGGCATTTCGTACTATATTCAGCACTGCCTGGATGAGCTGGCTGAGCTCACCGGTAATTTCCGGGATACTGGGGTCGTAATCTTTTACCAGCTCAATGGAGCCCCGGGTTTCTGCAATCACCAGGTTGTATACCCGCTCGAGCACTTCATGGATATTGACTTTCTGAAGGGCAGGCTTTTTATATTCACCTGTAAGCCGGTCAATCAGGCCGACGAGGCGATCAGTCTCTTCGATAATGACGTTGGTGTAATCCTTGAGATCCTTGTCGTCCAGCTCTTCGGCCAGTAACTGGGCAGCACCGCGAATACCTCCCAGTGGATTCTTGATTTCATGCCCAAGGCCGCGAACGAGCCCCAGGGTGGTTTCATGGTTGGAGATAAGCATTTCCTTGCGGGAAATATTGTAGGAGCGGTCCAGTTCCTGGAGCTCGAGCATGACAAAAGTGTCATTCTTGTAGATGAGCCGGCTGGCAGAATAGTCCACGGTCATTTTGTTGGTATTGAGCTTGGTGAATTCCACCTTGCGGGCAATGAAGGTAACGCCATTATCCTCGACGTTTTTCAGGGACTTCACGAGCTGCTTTGAATTCAGCAACACATCAGCGATGTACAGGCCATGGATGTGCTTGCCGCTGGTTTCCAGCAGGGCCTCGGCGGCCGGATTCACGTAAACAAGACGCAGGTCTTTATCCAGCACGATGACGGCTGTTGTCAGGTTGTCCAACAGGCTTGTATTCAGGTTTTCCGTAGTCAGTTCCTGTTCAATCCGGTATGCAGATAGCAAAGCATTCATCGGGAAAAATCTCTAGGGTCCAGGCTATCGCACAACCGCAAAAGCCATCCAGCATATACTCATTAGCTAATACTGAACCAATCCCTAGTTAACTGATTTATAAGGAAAATATATCAGCAATCAATCTATAATGCACTAAAATAGTGCATCCTGTCCAGAGCGGAAGGATGGCATGCCCCAAAATAACGCGTTTTCGGTACAGGGGTGCCGCGACCTCCCGTGGGCATTTCTATATAATGCCGGCCTCGACCCAGAACGGCAGCAGTCCCTATCTTCATGAAATACCTGGTTAAATACTCACCGGAAATGACAATCAAGAGTCGGCCGGTAAGAACGCGGTTTGCCAAACAGCTCAGAAAAAACCTGCGAGTGCTGTTGCACAGAATTTCAGACCGGATTGAGATCACCGGTGGCTGGGATTTCGTGACGGTTGATGTCCCCGATTCACTGGAAGCCCGACAAGATGAGGTAGAGCAGATCCTATCCACCACGCAGGGCATCTGTTTCTTTGAACGTGTTCTGCACCATGCCTATACCTCATTGGAAGAAATCCTGGCGTTTACCCTGCCTGTCTTCAGGGATCGGCTGGATGGCAAGACATTTTGCGTCAGATGCAAACGTATCGGACGGCAAACGTTTACCTCCGTGGATGTGGAAAGGTTTGTCGGGGGAGGCTTGAACCGGAATACCAATGCCGAGGGGGTGAGCCTGAATAATCCCCAGGTCCTGGTGAAGCTGGAAATACGTGACAATGACCTCTATGTCGTGGATGCCACCATCCCCGGTGTGAATGGCTTTCCACTGGGTACACAGGATGGTGTGTTGTCGTTGATTTCGGGTGGCTTTGACTCCACGGTTTCAAGTTACCTGTCCATGCGCAGGGGCCTGCTGACCCATTTTTGTTTTTTCAACCTGGGTGGCCGTGAGCATGAAATTGCTGTCAAGGAAGTCGCCCTGTATTTGTGGATGAAATACGGCTCCACGCACCCGGTGAAATTTGTCACGGTACCTTTTGAAGCCGTTGTTGGCGAGATTCTTGAGAAAGTCGACAATTCTCAAATGGGTGTCGTCCTGAAAAGAATGATGCTGCGTGCGGCAACCCGGGTGGCAGAGAAACTGAAACTGGAAGCCCTGGTTACAGGTGAAAGTGTGGCCCAGGTAAGCAGCCAGACGCTGCCAAACCTGTCGGTCATCGACAAGGTCACGGACCACCTGGTTCTCCGGCCGCTGGTCATGATGGAAAAACAGGATATTGTCGATACTGCCCGTGCTATCGGCACGGAAGAGTTTTCCGCTGTGATTCCTGAATATTGCGGCGTGATTTCCGTAAAGCCAACTACCCGTGCCCGCATGCACAAGATAGAAAAACAGGAAGGGTGGTTTGACTTTGCCGTGCTCGATGCGGCTGTTGAGAATGCCGAGGTTCTCATCATCGATCGCATGAACCTTGAGGCCGAACATGAGCGGCACGAGGTGGAACTGGTTTCTGAGCCAGGAAGTGATGCCATTATCATTGATATACGGCACCCGGATGAGGAAGAGCAGAACCCCTTGCGACTGGGCGACCACACTGTCAGGAAAATCCCCTTTTATAAACTCAACAGTGCCTTTGCGGAATTGCCCCGGGATTCGGAATATTTGTTGTATTGCGCCAAGGGAATCATGAGCCGCCTGCATGCCAGTTACCTGTTGGAGCAGGGCTACAGTAACGTGGCGGTTTATCGCCCGGAATGACTGCCGGATTGGTTGATTGCGGAGCGTAGGCCGGAAATGGCCCAAAGGGCCATCTCCGGCATTGTAGTTCCCCAAAACCACCGGAAAAATATATTCTTCCATCTATCTCAAGAAACCCGAAAACTCTGTATAATCGCGCACTTTTTCCACCACCCGGAACAATCCCTTGATAGAGAAGATCAGAAACATCGCCATTATCGCTCACGTCGACCACGGTAAAACCACCCTGGTAGACAAGTTGCTCCAGCAGTCCGGCACCCTGGAAACCCGGGGCAAGGAGATCAAGAGGGTCATGGACTCCAATGACCAGGAGAAGGAGCGTGGCATTACCATCCTGGCCAAGAACACGGCAGTGAACTGGCAGGATTACCGCATCAATATCGTGGACACCCCGGGACACGCCGACTTTGGTGGTGAGGTGGAGCGGGTATTGTCCATGGTGGACAGTGTCTTGCTGCTGGTGGATGCTGTTGAAGGGCCCATGCCCCAGACCCGTTTTGTGACCCAGAAAGCCTTTGCGCGCGGCCTCAAGCCAATCGTTGTCATAAATAAAATCGATCGTGATGGTGCTCGCCCGGACTGGGTGCTCAACGAAGTCTTTGACCTGTTTGACCGACTTGGCGCCACGGAAGAGCAACTGGACTTTCCGGTGATCTATGCTTCTGCACTGGAGGGCAAGGCCGGGCTGGAAGCCGACGCACTGGAAGACAACATGGAAAGCCTGTTCCAGCTGGTGGTGGACAAGGTGCCGGCACCGGATGTTGACCCGGACGGACCTTTGCAATTGCAGATCAGTGCCCTGGATTACAATTCCTACGTGGGCGTCATCGGCGTGGGCCGTGTTACCCGCGGCAAGGTCAGGACTAACATGCCGGTGGTGGTACTGGACAGGCATGGCAAGAGCCGCAAGGCAAAGATCGGGCAGGTGAAAACCTACCTCGGCCTGGAGCAGGTGGATGCCGAGGCCGCCGAGGCAGGAGACATTATCTGCGTTTCAGGCCTGGATGAGCTGAATATCAGTGACACCCTGTGTGATCCGGAGCATCCGGAAGCCATGCCACCGTTGACCGTTGATGAGCCGACGGTAACCATGACCTTCCAGGTCAATGATTCCCCTTTTGCAGGCCTGGATGGCAAGTACGTCACCAGCAGAAATCTCAGGGAACGCCTCGAACGTGAGCTGATTCATAACGTCGCGCTGCGTGTTGAGCCTGGCGAGAGTCCGGAGAAATTCCGTGTATCAGGCCGGGGCGAGCTGCACCTGTCGGTACTGATTGAAACCATGCGCCGGGAAGGTTACGAGCTGGCCGTATCACGTCCGGAAGTGGTCACCAAAATGGTTGACGGTGAACTGCATGAGCCGTTTGAAAACCTGGTGATAGACGTGGAAGAGGAGCACCAGGGCTCTGTGATCGAAGAACTTGGTTTGCGCAAGGCCGAGATGCAGGACATGAGTTCTGACGGGCGCGGCCGGGTGCGCATCAGTTTCATTATCCCTACAAGGGGACTGATCGGTTTTCGTACACAGTTCCTCGGTATGTCCTCGGGTTCCGGCATCATGACGCATATTTTTGATCATTTCGGGCCGGTCAAGAAAGGCGATATTGCCAGTCGCAATAACGGCGTCCTGGTATCCATGGTCAAGGGCAAAACCCTTGGCTATGCACTTTACAATCTCCAGGACAGGGGCAGGCTTTTCATCGACCCCAACAGCGAGGTGTATGAAGGCATGATCGTTGGCCTGCACAGCCGGGAAAATGACCTGGTGGTCAATCCCACCAAGGCCAAGCAACTGACCAACGTGCGGGCTTCTGGCACCGATGAAAACATCATGCTCACGCCGCCTGTCAAACACAGCCTCGAGCAGGCCATGGAGTTTATCGAAAGCGATGAACTGGTTGAAATCACCCCTCACCATATTCGGCTTCGCAAGCAATACCTGACGGAGAACGAAAGAAAACGCCATAGCCGCGGTTCGGAACTGCGAGGGGCATGAAAGGGCGATACAGATGTAGGTCGGCATAGGGCACAGGCCGTTTGCCGACGATCGATAAAAGGATAAAAGGATAAAAGGCCAACACGTTGGGGATTTGTATATTTCGCCGGGCGTAAGAAGGCATTGGGCTTTATTTTAAATTGAGGGGCTTACATGCTTGGATTGATTCAGCGCGTAGGATCAGCGAGAGTCGATATAGATGGCAGTGTGGCTGGCGCCATTGACCAGGGTCTGCTGTTGTTTCTGGGTGTGGAAAAGGAGGACTCGCAAGAGCATGCCGACCGTTTGTTGAAGAAGGTGTTGGCCTACAGGATTTTCGCGGACGCTGAAGACAAGATGAACCTGAGCCTGTCAGACATTGGCGGGGGCCTGCTTGTAGTTTCCCAGTTCACCCTGGTAGCAGACACAAACCGTGGCCTGCGCCCCAGTTTTTCCAGCGCCAAACCTCCCGCTGAAGCCGAAGCACTGTATGACTATTTCGTCACCCAGGCCAGATCGTTACACAGCAAGGTGGAAACGGGGGAGTTTGCGGCGGATATGAAGGTGTCGTTGGTTAATGATGGGCCGGTGACTTTTCTGTTGGAAAGCCGATAAAGCGATAAAACGATAAAGCGATAAAAGAAGCGCGGGAAAGAGATATATAAAGCAAAAATTTATCCGGCAAGTGGAAGGCCATTTAATTGTATAGGCCATCTCACTGAACCGCTTGCCCTTTATCGCTTTATCGTTTTATCCCTTTATCGAAAAACTCTTTTACTTCTCTTCCTTCTCCGCTTCATCTGCTTCCTCAGGTTGCTCCTCGTCTTCGTCCGGCGTATGCAAATATCTCCCCGCAATCACCCCCAACTCAAAAAGAAACCACATAGGAATGGCAACGAAGGCCTGTGATAGCGGGTCCTGGGGGGTAAGGAACATGCCTACGACAAAACAGCCAATGATAATGTAGGGGCGTTTCTCCGAGAGTTTCTGGGGTGTGGTGACGCCGGAAAAGATCAGCAGCAGGGTGGCAATGGGAATTTCAAATACCAGGCCGAATACCAGGAACAGTGACAGGACAAAGTCCAGGTACTGGGTGATATCGGTCATCACCGACACCGTTTCCGGCGCGCTGTTTACAAAAAAGGCAAAAACGAAATTGAATACCAGGAAGTAGGCAAAGGCTATGCCGGCATAGAACAGGATGACGCTGGATATCAGTATGGGCATGGTGACCCGGATTTCATTCTTGTAAAGCCCGGGTGAAATAAAAGCCCAGGCCTGGTGAAGGATGAAAGGGACGCCGAGAAAAAGGGCGGCATAGATCGAGGTCTTGAAGGGGATCATGAATGGCGAGGTGGGAGAGGTCGCAATCATGTTGGAACCTTCCGGCAACACATCCAGCAGGGGCCTGGATACCAGGATGTACAGATCGTTACCGAAGGGAAAGATAGCAAGGAACAGTACCAGGACGACCAGCAGGCAACGCAACACCCGGTCTCTGAGCTCAACCAGGTGAGAGATTAGCGGCTGTTCTTCGGAAGCGGGTTCCTGTTCCTGTTGATCGGTTTCTGCCATTACTGCGTCTGGGTCTTGGGTGGTGAAAATACCGGGAACAAATCAGTTGCCGGAATTGTCAGCTTTGTCTTTTGTGGTGTCCGGTCCGGTCGGTGTTTCCGCTTGTTCGGCGACTGGTGCTGGCCGGGATGTTGTGTCTGTATCATTGGCGCCGCTATCGTTGTTGGCACCGCCGTATTCCTCGCTGATAATCCGTGCTGCCGGATCATTGGTGGCCAGCTTTTCGACAGGGTCGACCTCGCCAGAGTTTTCATCTGCCTGGCTGTCAGGTTTCTCATCGAAACTGGATAGCTCCTTACTCAGGTCAAGATCGTTTTTGATGGATTCAGCTTCTTTTTTGACAGAGTCGATCGATTGGGTGACCTGGTTCTTCGTGCTGTTAAACTTTTCCATGATGGCTTCATTGCGCAACTGGCGCCGGATTTCATCTGCACCGACTTCCTGCTCAATTTCACGCTTGATATTGTTGAAGCTTCTGCGCAGGCGTCCGATCCACAGGCCAAGTGTCTTGATGGCGCCAGGCAATCTGTCAGGGCCGAGCACCAGCAGCGCTACCACGCAGATGACGATAAGTTCAAAAAAGCTGGGATCAAACATCGGTAAAAGTCATCAGCAGTGCTGGCAAGATGCCACCACGGTTGCCGATATCAGGCCTGTTTTTCTGTCGAGTTTTCGTCGACCTTTTCCGCTTTCACGTCAAAGGTGTCTTTTTCGTCTTCGATCCGGGCCTGGGCATCCTGCTCCTTTTTCTCGTCCTCGCTCATGGCGTTTTTAAAGCCTTTCAGGGCGCCGCCAAGATCCGAGCCGATATTTTTCAGTTTCTTGGTGCCAAACACCAGAACCACAATCACCAGGATAATGAGCAGTTGTGTCAAATTTACGCCGCCAAGTCCCATGATTACCTCCTATGAATTCTTTGATTAGCCCCGTTTACCTGCTCTTTGCCAGAGTTGTGGTATTTGAAACGGGGAGCCATTGTAACAGTCTTCCGGACTTTCTGGACAAGTTTAACGCTTTGCCCGAGAGGCCTTTTCATCCAGTCCGCTGACCCCGAATCGCCTCTCCAGTTCCGCCAGCACTTTATCAGGGCCTGTACCCAGGCTGGCCAGCATGACCAGGGTGTGAAACCACAAGTCTGCCGTTTCATACACCAGGTGCCTGGTATCGCCCTCCTGCTGTGCTTCCCTGGCAGCCTCAATGGTTTCTTCGGCTTCTTCGGCCACCTTGGCCAGGATCTTATCAAGGCCTTTGTGGTGAAGTTGCGCCACGTAAGAAGAGTCCGGGTCTGCGGATTTTCTTTCTTCTATTATGGCGGCCAGTTTTTGCAGTGTCTGGGTCATAGTGTAAGGATCAGGTTAAATTCAGCCGTAGATTTCATCGGGACTTTTCAGCACCGGCTCGTTTTCAATCCACTGGCCATTCTCAAGTTTCAGGTAATAACAGCTTTCACGCCCGGTGTGGCAGGCAATTCCCCCCAGCTGTTCAACCTGGAAAATAATACAGTCCTGGTCGCAATCCGTGTACACGCCATGCAGTACCTGGGCATGCCCGGATTCTTCCCCCTTGCGCCACAGTTTCTGTCGTGAGCGCGACCAATACACGGCCCGGTTTTCCTCAACCGCGAGGGCCAGTGCTTCCCGGTTGACCCAGGCCTGCATCAGTACACGGCCGCTTTGCCAGTCCTGCGCGATTGCGGGGACAAGGCCGTCACTGTTCCAGTTGATGCGGTCCAACCAGTCGGTACTCATGGTTATGTTGCCTGTATATCTGCTTGCCGGGATTTCGGGGGCAAGAATACTCTATTTTGGGGCCGCAGGTCAGAATTCAAGCCATCAGGCCGGTTAAATCAGTGCCGCAGAGCCAGCAGCGCCAGGCCTGCCGTGGCAAGGATCAGGGAGGCGGCAGGTACTGTCTGAAGGGGAGCAGCTATGCCCGGCAACAGGGTCAGGGCAGAGGCCGCCAGGGCGCCGATGCCAAAAAGGGTAAAGCGGCGTTTTCGTGCAGCCTGTCGTTTTGCCAGTGCTGCCTCCTGTTCCTGGCGCAGGCGGTCCTGGTTGAGTCGGGTGTACTTGATTTCCTGCATGGCATCAAAGAGCAGTTCCGGAATCTCGGGGAGCTGCTCCAGCCATTCGGGAACGCGGTCCGTGATTTTTTTCAGGTTGGCAATAGGGGACAGGCGTTCGCGTTGCCAGTTTTCCAGGAACGGCAGGGCGTTGTCCCACAAGTCCAGCTCGGGGTAGAGTTGCTTGCCCAGGCCTTCAATGTTCAACAGGGTTTTTTGCAGCAGCACCAGTGAAGGTTGTACTTCCATGTTGAAACGGCTGGCAGTCTGGAACAGTTGCAACAGCAGCATACCGAAAGAAATATCCTTCAGCGGTTTTTCAAAGATCGGCTCACAGACACTTCGCATGGTGGCTTCAAAGGCATTGACCGGTGTGTCAGGCGGCACCCAGCCGCATTCTACATGCAGTTCGGCGACCTTGCGGTAATCACGCTTGAAAATGGCCAGCAGGTTTTTCGCCAGGTAATACTGATCATCTTTGCTGAGTGTGCCGATGATGGCGCAGTCCAGGGCAATGTACTGGGGCTCTTCGGGATGCTCACGGGAGACATAGACATTGCCGGGGTGCATATCGGCGTGGAAGAAGCTATGGTTGAAAACCTGGGTGAAGAAAATTTCCACACCGCGTTCGGCCAGGGTTTTCAGGTCGATGCCTGCCGCCTGCAATTCCGCAATACGGCTTACCGGAATGCCGTAGATACGCTCCATGACCAGCACGTTGGTCCGGCAGTAATCCCAGTACACTTTTGGTACATACAACAGGTCGGAGTCTTCAAAATTACGGGCCAGTTGCGTGGCATTGGCTCCTTCCGACATCAGGTTGAGTTCATCAGTGATGATGTACTCATAGTCCTGCACCACTTCCATGGCGCGAAGTCGCTTGCCCTGTTCGATATTGTTCTCAACAAACTCTGCAACGCCCTTGAGCAGGGCGATGTCCTGTTCAATGATCCTGTCGATACCGGGCCTGATCACCTTGACCACCACGTCCTCGCCGCCAATCAGCGTCGCCGGGTGTACCTGGGCAACTGAGGCAGATGCCAGCGGTGTCGTGGAAAATGAGGCAAACAGGTTTTCCACCTTGTCACCAAGTGCCTTTTCAATAAGCCCTATAGCTGCCTGCTCTTCAAAAGGCGGCACGTTGTCCTGCAGGGAGGCCAGTTCATCGGCAATGTCTTCAGGTACCATGTCCCGGCGCGTGGATAACAGCTGGCCAAACTTGATAAAGATGGGGCCAAGTTCTTCCAGGGCCAGGCGCAGGCGCTGGCCACGATTGAGTTGTGACAGGTTGGATGCCGCCGGCAGCGGCAGGGCAAGAAAGACCGAGAGCATGCGCGCGCGACCCGCACTGCCAAACAAATCCCCCAGGCGATAGCGATTGGCTACCCGGTAGATTCTGAGAAGACGTAACAACCTGTTCAAGGGAAAAATTTTGCTCCTGGATTGGCAGGGTCGGCAACAATAGCACTATTCAGAAAATCAGTAAAATCAATGGACTCCGGGCAGTTGTGTGTGATTGACCGGGGTGTAAAATGAATGAATTCCCTTTCAAGGAGCACGTCATGCCAAAACGCATAATGCCAGTCCTGTTTCTTCTGCTGACAACAGGTTTGCAGGCGCAGACCCTCTCCATGGGCGGCAGGTATGAGCTTGACCGTTACCTGATGCAGGCAATTGACAGCACCCGTATTCCCGGTGTGGTTGCACTGGTGACCAACGGCGAGGAAGTGATTTACCACAGTGCCTTTGGCCTGATGGACAGCGCCAACAGAAAGGCCATGACCCGTGATGCCATTTTCCTGATTGCCTCCATGACCAAGCCGGTTACCTCCCTGGCGGTGATGATGCTGGTGGAAGAAGGCAAGATCCACCTGGATGATCCCATAGAACGTTATTTGCCGGAGCTGGCTGACAGGGAGGTCTTTACTGATTTCGACCTGGAAACAGGTGTCTATGAGTCCAGGCCCGCCGAGCGCAGTATTACGATCAGGCACCTGCTGACCCATACCTCTGGCCTGGGTTATACCTTTGACAGTCCGGAGCTGGCGAAGGCCCTGGGTATCAACCCGCAGGCAACAGCCACATCCCTGCCGCTGCTGCATGATCCCGGTGAAGCCTGGACTTATGGAGAGAGCACTCGCGTACTTGGTCATCTTGTTGAAGCCGTAACCGGCCAGGAATTGTTTGCTTTCATGCAACAGCGAATCCTGGAACCACTGGCGATGCATGACACGTTTTACGACATCCCGGCTGACAGGAATGCCCGGGTGGTGACGGTGCATCGAACCGATGGCACGGCACTGATCGAGCAGCCGAATCCCGATGGTGTGATCAGTTCGCCCCACAACGGTGATGGCGGCCTGGCCTCAACGGCAGATGATTACGCGCGTTTCATTCGGCTGTTCCTGAGCCAGGGAGTTAGCGATGCGGGTGTGCCGCTGGTAACGGCTGATACGGTAAGGGAAATGGGCGGCGATTATCACATGGGAGACCTGACGGTTCGTCGCATGCCAACGACAAGCCGGCTGATCAGCGAACCATTTCCCCTGGGTGCGGGTGTCGACACATTCGGGCTCGGCTTCCAGGTCACGGGCCAGCAATTACCCGACAGTCGTGCGCCTGGCAGCATGGCCTGGGCGGGTATTTACAATACCGAGTTCTGGATTGACCCTGAAAACAATATCGGGGCAGTCCTGTTGATGCAGTACCTGCCGTTTTACGATGACCGGGCCGTTGAAGTGTTACAGGGATTTGAACAACGGATTTACCGCAATCTGGAATGACGTACCGGACCTGGTTTAGCCAGCCCCCAGTTTTCGAACCCTGGCCTCGAGCCTGTCAGCACGCAACCTGAGTTTGTCGATGTCCTGGTAAAACATGGCCAGTTCATTTTTTTGCGGGAACAGCTTTTTCTCTTCGTGAAGCCAGGCATCAATATCATCACGCAAATTGTTTGCGCTTTGACTTGTAAACTTCCTGGTGCCAGCCATGGCGTCACTGAGTGCCTGGGTTGGTATGTCACCGAGCAGTTTGCTCAGGCGATATTCCCAGTCCACATCCAGGTTTTTCAGTATTGACTGCAGGGCGTTGAGAAACCCGGTATCCCCGGAGACGGTAACACCGCTGTCACGCAGGTTGGCGACGCTGTCCTGGGTCAGCAGCTTGAGCAGAGCGTGCCCCTTGCCTCGTACGGTGGCATCAGCATGCTGGTGCTGCTGGCTGCCCAGCAACATGATGCTGCCGTCACTGACGACCAGGTTGATGCTCATGGGAGGGAGCTCACACTCGACCCGGAGTGACTTGCCCGACAGTTTTTGTAACGCACTGGTTGCTACGGGATCCAGGGACAGGATGCCATTAAGGAAAGATTCGGCAGCCGAGAGTATGGCCGTTTGCAGCAAGTTGGCACCCATGGTTTAACTTGATGCCTTGTAGCCGATGTGAATGGCGCAGATACCACCCATGACATTGTGGTATTCACAACGTTCAAAACCGGCATCCAGCATCATCTGTTTGAGGGTTTCCTGGTCGGGATGCATGCGTATGGATTCCACCAGGTATTGATAACTGTCACCATCCCCGGTGATGAGTTGACCGGCTTTTGGCCACAGTTTGGAATAGACATCGTAGGCTTTACCCAGCACGGGCTGGACCGGTTTGGAAAACTCCAGCACCAGCACTCTGCCACCCGGTTTGGTCTTGGCGTACATGGAGGCCAGGGCGGCATCCTTGTCAGTCACATTTCTCAGGCCGTAGGCAATGCAGATGCAATCAAAGGCATTGTCCTCAAAGGGCA
>Ga0181589_10002276_pt1 | contig 15073 bp, 14 predicted proteins | sample 071ome_25_FD_132444 | JGI IMG/M metagenome (GOLD analysis project Ga0181589, IMG submission 132444) | Coastal salt marsh microbial communities from the Groves Creek Marsh, Skidaway Island, Georgia - 071410BT metaG (megahit assembly) | ecosystem: Environmental > Aquatic > Marine > Intertidal...
CGGCGGGATTATGGATCCAGAAGATGCGCGCATTGGCATTGGGCACGAGCGACAGCAACTTGTCGCTGCGATTGGCGATATAAAGATCGGCGCCATCGGGCAGCCCGCCTGAAAGCGGTTTCCACCGTACACCGCCGTGAACCAAATCACGCTCGGTCATCGTATATGCCGTGACGTCGTGCCCCCGTCCGGCAAAGGCGTTGGCCAAGGAAACAAAGGCGCTTTCAGCGCCGCCCAACGGGCCTTCCTCAGGCGTTTTTCCGTCAAAGGGAATACCGTCATCGGCTATTACGATGCACGCCATTATTGGTCTTCCAGCCTTGCCTTCAGATAGGAAAGGATCGGATACAGACCGGCAAGAAGAGCAATCAGAAAGCCCCAGGCGCCTTCCTTATACCCGCGCCGGGCGACGTAGCATTTGTAGAACCTTGAAAATATCCGGCGGACATTATGGCGGAAGCTACCGACATCGCCGCTTTCCCGCAGGTCGCGCGCATTGGCGGTTGAATAGCTGTCCAGCTTGCGGATCAGACCGGAAATATTTTCATCGACGTCATGATGGATCGCGTTTTGCAATCGCGCGCCCTTCGTTCCGCCGAAGCTCAGCTTTGGATGAACCCGCTCATTCCCCCAGACCTTACATCCCTTGCGGAACAGGGCCGTGTGGGCGCCGCGCCCGAAGGATGCCCCCCATCCGAAACGGATCAAACGCCCACCCACGTGATTATCGACGGGAATATCATGCCGGTCGGCATCGGATGTTGTGGCAAGCTCTCTGATCTCACGCGCCAGCGCCTCGGGCACTTTCTCATCGGCGTCGATTTCAAGTACCCAGCCCCCGGCACAGGCCTCAATCCCGGTATTGCGGCGCTCTCCTTCCAGTTCCCAGGCGCCCTCTATCAGCCGGTCCGTAAACCCGGCGGCAATATCGCGCGATCCATCCGTGCATTTATCCAGCACGACGACGATTTCATCGGCGAAGCGCAACGTTTCGAGACAGCCCGAGAGGCGCTTTTCCTCATTATGAGCCACGACCAGAGCGGAGATTTTTGCCTCAGACGACGTCATGAAGCGCCTCCGGCTTTCGACATATCAGCGATCAGGCCGGTCACGGATTCAAATACCTTCTCAACACTGAGCCCCGCCATCAAATTTTCGGTCTTCCGGTGATCGAAACCGGGATCGCTAACAAGCTCTTCATAGCTGATATCGCCCGAGACCGCGCGGCAATTCGCGCCCCACGGCCCGTAATGCCCGGGCGGGCTGGGCCCAAACAACCCGACTGTCGGCACTCCCAACGCCGCCGCCATATGCATCAGACCGGAATCGTTTCCCACGAAAAAGGAGCATCTTTCAAGACAGGCTGCCGTTTCGACGATCGGGGATGTGCCCACCAGAGTCACCGCGCGTTCGCCGAGCGCATCGAGGACGGGCCGCGCGATCTCTTCCTCTCCGGGCCCGCCGAAAACCGCCAGACGGGCGCCGGGGAACGGGCCTCCGCCACCGGTCATCGCATCGGCCAATGCGACAAACCTGTCCGCCGGCCATATCTTTGGCAACCAGTTGGCCGTTACGCCCAGCCCGATCATCGGCCCCGTGCCCATCATGCCTGCCGCCTTGTTCCGGTTTGGCTCAGTCGTGAAGAGAACAGGAGATAGCGCGGGCGAGAGATCAAACAACCTGCCGAGCGTTTCCACCCGGTGTTCGCCGGCGCGGGGTTTGCCGATAATTTTCCGGCGTTTTGCCGGCAACATCCAGCCGAGCGCAGATCCGCGCAAATCTATCACCAGATCCCAGAAAGAGCCCATGGTTGCGCCCCACAACCCGACCCAATGCAGGGCGTAACGCCGTTTACGTATCGGAATTACCCGTTCGACAGAAGGAAATGCTTCGAATAACGGCGCGGGCAGATACCCGGCGGCAACGGTAATTTTGGCGTCCGGCCATGTCTTGCTCAGATGATCCAGCAACCCGGTGGAAAGTACCGCATCGCCGATCCGGGTGGATGTCACAAAAAGCAGCTTCATGATCACGAATAGACAGGTCGTCCCTTTATAACGCCAATAGAACGCGCGGGAGCATCCATATCGGCCCTTTTGCCCGCTCCTCTTGTCATTTCGGCTTCAAACATACATTTAAGGTCCCGCCGGTTTCGCTTGGGACTGATAATACACATGCTGATTGCCCGCCTCGAAGACCGCAGCGTCTTTACGCTATCCGGAGAGGATACCCTCACCTTTCTGCAGGGAATCGTCACTAATGACGTTGATATACTGAAGGACGGCGATCCTTGCTACACGGCTCTTCTATCCCCCCAGGGAAAATTTTTGGACGATTTCTTTCTGGTTGCCGATGAAGACCGGATAATAGCCGATTGCAACAGGGATCGGCGCGATGCGTTGATCAGACGCCTGTCGATGTACAAACTCCGCGCCGACGTATTGATCGAACCCGCGGACGATCTTGCCGTTTACGCCCTGTTTTCAGCCGAAGCCGAAGATATTCCCGATTTTGATGCCACCATTTCCTATGTCGATCCGCGTCATCCGGCTTTGGGAAAAAGAATTATTCTTCCGGAGGCGGGATCGGATGCCTTGATCTCAAGAATCGATGCCAACCAGGTCTCCAACGATATTTATCGCGAATTTCGTCTCGGACAGGCCATCCCTGAAGGAACGACCGAAATCGAACCGGAAAAAGCCTATCCGCTGGAATTCGGCCTCGAAAAACTAAACGGGATCAGCTTTTCAAAAGGATGTTATGTCGGACAGGAAGTAACCACCCGGATGAAAATTCGAAAGCTGGTAAAACGGCAGCCTGCCGTCATAGCAAATCCCGATAAGATCACGATTGAAACGGGCGATGCGGTTTCTCTGGGTGGCAAGAAAATCGGCGAAATCCGCTCCGCCGCCGGGGCCTATGCCGTCGCGCTGATCGAAAATGCCGCTGCGGAAAAACTATCATCGGGCGGGACAGTTGAAATCAACGGGACGGAATTGCCGCTCAGCCTTCCCGGCTGGATGGAAACAACATCAAGCTAAGCGAAGGCAGTCAGGCCAAATTGCCTTTTACGGATGGACGGTCTCCGTAAACCAGTCAGTCGGCAATTCATGCCCCAGCCCGGCTTCCTTCGCCTTGTTGTAGACGACGTAACCGGCAGCCGCGAACTGATACCCCATCCCAAGATTGTTCAGGAAGCAGGTCACTTGCTTCTCATCCGTACGCCCGTCCCGCTGGCCCGCGATGATCTGCGGCAAAGACGGCAGGTTGGCGTGCCATTCATCGTGGTCAACGCCATAGGATCCGACCTTATCCTCACCGACCTGGACGCCATGGGTATAAATTAACTGTGCATTGTCATCATGATCCAGCAGCGCGAACACGTCGATATCGGGCCACGCCGCTTTCTCAACCTCCGTCGCCCCCGGCCGAACAGTGCCGATATGCATACCCGGTTCGATCCAGTCGCGGAAAAAGACGGGCATCACGGCATTTGTCGCGCAAGCCACGGTCTGCGCTCCCTTGCATGCCTCTTCGCCACTATCGCAGGCCCGCACAGATAACCCGGTTTCTTCCGCCATTTCCGCGGCAAAGGCGTCGCGATTCATCTTGGTGGGGCTGTAAACCCTGATCTCTTTCAGATCATGGACCGCCATATGTGCCGTTACCTGGGCGCCGGCTTGCCAGCCGGAACCGAGAACCGCCATAACCTCGACATTTTCTTTCGCCATGTATTTAGAGGCGATTGCATTCGTCGCCCCGACCCGTGCCCGCTGCATTACCCCGTCCGGGCAAATCACCAGGGGCTCGCCGTTATGAGTGCTGAACAACAGAACCAACCCGACATACCTGTTGCCCGGCGCGGCCGGCATCTTTACGCGCCGCATTTCGTTTCCGGTTTGCGGAAAGGTAAGAATGTCGGAGTTCAGCCTGATGGCCCCGATCCCGAATTTCGGAATGACACCATCCATCGATTTCAGGGCATAAAGCCCGTCCTCACGCTGGGTCGTCGGCGTCACAATATCGGACCGCAACCGATTGCCGCCCCGGCCTTCGACCAGCTCGATATAGGATTCCTCAAGTACGGGCACCAGATCCTCCATATGCAGAATCTGTTCGATATCTTCGTTCGAGAGGATCAGGGTCATAGCAATACATCCTTCCAATAGGGTGAGGCAAAGGGCGACCCTTTTTAAGGAATAAGTGCCGCACAGGAATGGTAACAAGCGCCCCTATCCCAAACAAGCGAACCGGCTATAGAAACCGGCCATAAATACTTGAAGCCGCCACTCACATTCGATAGGTTCCGGTGCAAGTGTCCGGATGAGCCGGATACTAATCAAATCCAATCAAAATCATCGAGAGGAATCCACTCCATGAATCGTATGATCAAATTTGCCGGTATCGGCGCGGCGGCTATTGCCCTCGCCGGCATGTCCGGCGCCACCGCCGAGGCACAGTCGGTTAGCTACAAGGGCCGCACGGTCACCGTTCTGATCGGTTACGGCTTCGGCGGCACCTACGGCAAATATTCCCGTATTATGGCGAAGCATCTGAAGCGCTTTATTCCCGGCAACCCGACCATCGTGGTCCAATCCATGTCCGGCGCCGGCGGCATCAAGGCCACCAACTACGCCGCGAACGTCATGCCCGCCAATGGCATGAACTTCCTGGTTCCTCCCGATGCCTCGGTTGTGTCGCAGCTTCTGCGTCCGAAGCGCACCAAGTATGACATGCGCAAGTTTACCTCGATCGGCGCGACCAACCAGACCAATACGATCATGGTGGTTCGGAGCGACAGCGGCATCAGCAAGATCGACGATATGAAGACCAAGCAGCTCATCTCGGGCAACACCGGACCGGGCTCCACATCCTTCCTTATCCCGCGCATGCTGAAGATCATGCTGGGGCTGAACATCAAACAGGTCACGGGTTATAAGGGTTCCAGCAAGACCATCCTTGCCATGGAACAGGGCGAGCATCAGGGCACCGGCTTCAACTGGCTGGCCTGGTCCTCCAAGGTTCCGCACTGGTTCAAGGGCGACAAGCCTTTCGCCAAGGCGATTGTTCAGACCGGCGTCTGGAAGGACCCCGATCTTGGCGACGACGTGCCGATGCTGAAAGACCTTGTTTCCGCTGAGCACAAGCCGATCGTCTCCTTCATGGCGACGCTGGGCATCATCGGTCGCGGCCTCGCACTGCCGCCGGGCGCGCCCAAGGACATCGTTCCGATGCTCCGCGGCGCCTTTGACAAGATGGTGGCCGACCCGACCTATGTCGCGGAAGCGAAGAAGCGTTCGCTTCGCGTGATCCCGGTCAAGGGTGCGGAAATCCAGAAATTCATCAATGACGCCATCAACAACGCCGACGAAAAAGTCGTCGCGCAGGCGCGTGAGATTATCTTCGGCAAGAAGGTCAACTGATTTCGCTTATAAATAGCGGAATGAAGGGTCGGTTCCTTGAACCGGCCCTTTTCTTTTCTTTGTCATGACCAGGCGTTACAAAACGTCAATATCGATCCGGCAAGGCCATGGACAAGAAATCACCCATAGAAATTTTTTCGGTTTTTCTGAGGCTCGGCCTGACGTCATTCGGCGGGCCTGTCGCTCATCTCGGTTACTTCCGGGAAGAATTTGTAAACCGCAAGAAATGGTTGAGTGATCAGGCCTATGCAGACCTCGTCGCGCTGTGCCAGACCCTGCCGGGGCCCGCCAGTTCGCAGGTCGGGCTCGGGATCGGCCTTGCCAAGGGCGGGTTCCTCGGCGGCGCGGCGGCCTGGACCGGTTTTACCCTGCCCTCGGCCTTGCTGCTGATCCTGTTCGGATACGGCGTTCTCGAAGCAGGCTCAACACTCGGTGGCGGCTGGCTGACAGGGCTCAAGGTCGTCGCCGCGGCAGTGGTGGTTCAGGCCCTGTGGGGCATGGCCAAATCGATGTGTCCTGACGGTTTGCGCGCAACAATCGCTCTTCTTTCCGCTATCGTTGCACTGAATTTGGCCGGTCCGATGGGACAAATTGCGGCTATTCTGGGTGGGGCGATACTCTATTCGGCCCTGACCAGCTTCGAAAGAAGCGATTGGCGACCCCGGCGCGCTCAACGTTACCCTGCCGCTTCCCATCGCCATATTTTCTCTGGTCTTGTTCGCCATCTTGCTGGCGGGGTTGCCCTTTGTCGCGGCGGCAACCGGTGATCCCGTTCTGACGGCCTTCGATGCATTCTATCGCGCCGGCGCGCTGGTCTTTGGCGGCGGGCACGTGGTTTTGCCGTTACTGCAGAGCGAACTTGTCGATCCCGTCTGGGTCAGCGGCGATAATTTCCTCGCCGGCTACGGCGCCGCGCAAGCCGTTCCAGGCCCGCTCTTCACCTTTGCCGCCTATCTCGGCACGGTTCTGGAAGGCGGCATCAGCGGCTGGCAGGGTGCATTTATCTGCCTTTTCGCGATCTTTGCCCCGTCATTCCTGCTGATGATTGGCATCCTTCCGTTCTGGAGCCGGCTTCGGCAGATACCGGCCCTCGGTCCGGCGCTCAACGGTATCAACGCCGCTGTTGTCGGGTTGCTGCTGGCCGCCTTTATCGGCTTGATCGCCCCCGTCGCCATCGCGACCCCGGTCACGACCGGCATCGCCCTCCTGGCCTTCGCGGCGCTCCAGTTCTGGAAGTTGCCGCCCTGGTTGATTGTAATCGCCGCTGCGATTACAGGTTTCGGCCTGGAACAGGCCGGCTTGCTCACCGCCTGATCGCCGCGGCCGGGTTGCGGCTTTAGACGCCGCGCGCTAAGCCGTTCCCAAGAAGTCATCAGGAGCATCCCGTGGACGCGCTAAGTTTTGAGGCACTGGCCATCGTGCTGGCAGCCATCGCAGTCGGTTCTTATCTGAAAGGCGCGATCGGGCTCGGCCTGCCGATTATCGCCATCCCGACACTTGCCGCCTTTCTCGGGGCGCAGCACGCGGTCGTCGTCATCACCCTGCCGACCTTTTTCAGCAATGTCTGGATTTGCTGGCGCTACCGCAAGATGAAAGCGAATATTCCCTATCTGAAGGTTGCGCTGATCGCCGCCTGTATCGGCACCGTCATCGGCACCTTTGTCCTGCGCGAACTTACCGATACCGCGCTTCTCTGGGTGCTGATCGTGTGGATCGGCGCTTATCTGCTGAACATGGTCCTTAATCCGGATTTTCGCCTCGAAGGCGAGGCCGCGCGAAAGGCATCACCCTTTATGGCGGTGATGGCCGGGATATCACAAGGTGCAACCGGGATCGCGGGCCCTGTTGTCGCCACATGGATTCATTCCTACCGGCTGGAGAAAGAACTTTACGTTTTCGGTGTCTCGATCATGTTCCTGGTGATCGCGACCACACATCTTTTAGCCGTCGCCGGGTTGGGATTGCTGGATTACGAACGGCTGGTGCAGGGCGCGCTGGCCATTATCCCGACCATCGTGTTTACCCAGATCGGTATGTGGACGACACGTTTCATGAGCGCCAGCCTGTTCAACAAGCTGGTGATCCTCTTCATCATCGTGATGGAGATAAAACTGCTCTGGGAAGTGCTGGGGCGCTGACTACGCGCCGTCCTCCGCCAACCTCGCGGGACAGGAAACGCCGGTCCCACCCAATCCGCAATAGCCACCCGGATTTTTCGCCAGATATTGCTGATGATATTCCTCGGCGTAATAAAAATCCGGCGCGTCGATAATCTCTGTGGTAATCCCGTCATAACGCCGGCCCTGCAATACCGCCTCATAGGCATCGCGCATACGGACGGCGGCGGCGCGCTGTTCGTCGTCATAGACGTAAATGCCGGACCGGTACTGGGTACCGACATCGTTGCCCTGACGCATGCCCTGCGTCGGGTCGTGTCCTTCGAAGAAGACCGAAAGAAGCTGCTCGTATGACAGTTTCGCCGGGTCGTATACCACCAGCACAACCTCATTATGGCCGGTTCTGCCGGAACAAACCTCTTCATAAGACGGGTTCGGCGTATGACCCGCGGCATAGCCGACCGCCGTCACGAACACGCCTTCTGTTTGCCAGAACATGCGTTCAGCGCCCCAGAAACACCCCAAACCGAACATCGCCATTTTCATACCGTCCGGATATGGCGGCTTGATCGGGTTACCATTGACGAAATGCTTGCCGGAGAGCTGCATTTCCTGTTCCCGGCCCGGAAGCGCGTCTTCGGCGGATGGCATCTGCATTTTAGCGCTCGATGTGAACCACATGATCTAATCCTCTCTGTTCCCTCGGGTGAAGATAGGGCGCGTGGTCCCACGGTTCAATCGGCGGTTTCGCCGCTTGACTACAGCCCCTTCCCTATTCAGGTTAGCGCCAAATCGAATTCAAGGGAGATGGACGTGCCGCTTGCCAGGGAAATGGAAGAAATCCGCGCTCTTAATTTCATTAACGGCGAATACACCAAGGGAACGTCGAACAAGACATTCGACAATATCAGCCCTGTTGATGGCTCCCATATCTCAACCGTCCATGAGGCCTCTCGCGAAGACGTCGATGCGGCGGTAAAAGCGGCCAAGGCGGCGCTGAAGGGGCCGTGGGGCACCATGCCGCTGGCCGAACGCCTGAAGATCGTGTCGGGGATTGTCGAAGGCATCACCGCCCGGTTCGATGATTTTCTGGCTGCGGAAGTCGCCGATACCGGCAAACCGGTGAGTCTCGCCTCGCATCTCGATATTCCGCGCGGTGCGGCCAATTTCCAGATTTTCGCCGATATCATGCGCAACCATCACGACGCGGCTTTCCGCATGCCGACACCGGACGGCACCGGCGCGCTGAATTACACGGTCAGTCGCCCGAAAGGCGTTATCGGCGTGATAAGCCCGTGGAACCTACCATTGCTGCTGATGACATGGAAGGTCGGGCCCGCCCTTGCCTGCGGCAACACCGTGATCGTCAAACCGTCAGAGGAAACACCATCAACCACCGCAATGCTGGGTGAGGTGATGAATTCGGTCGGCGTGCCGCCCGGGGTCTACAACGTCATTCAGGGTTTCGGTCCGGATTCCGCTGGCGAATTCCTGACCCAGCATCCGGATGTGGATGCCATCACCTTCACCGGCGAAACAGTGACTGGCGAAGCCATAATGAAGAACGCGGCGGTCGGCATCCGCGATGTCTCTTTTGAATTGGGCGGCAAGAACCCGGCCATCATCTTCGCCGATTGCGACATGGATAAGGCGATCGAGGGTACCAACCGCTCGGTTTTTGCAAATTGCGGCCAGGTCTGTCTCGGCACCGAACGGGTATTCGTCGAACGCCCCATATTCGATGAATTCGTCGCCCGGCTGAAAGAGGTTGCGGAAAGCCATGTCTGCGGACGTCCGGAAGCGGAAGAGACAACGCTGGGCCCGCTGATCAGCAAGGAACATCGCGACAAGGTGTTGCGTTATTACAAGCTGGCGGCGGAAGGCGGCGCCACGGTCGTAACCGGCGGCGGCGCACCCGATCTCGGCGACTCGCTTAAGGATGGCGCCTGGGTCGAGCCGACCATCTGGACCGGACTACCCGACGATCATCCGGTTATTACCGAAGAAATCTTCGGCCCCTGCTGTCACATCCGGCCTTTCGATACGGAGGAAGAGGTCATCGCCCTGGCGAATGACACGCCGTACGGGCTTGCCTGCTCAATCTGGACGGAAAACCTGACCCGGGCCCATCGCGTCGCGCCGCAGATCGAATCCGGCATCACCTGGGTCAATAGCTGGTTCCTGCGGGATTTGCGGACACCATTCGGCGGCAGCAAACAATCCGGCATCGGCCGCGAGGGCGGCGATTACTCGCTGGAGTTCTATACTGAGCTGACGAATATCTGCATCAAGCTCTAACCGTGCGAGGGACGGTCAAACCTCCCATCCCCGCGCACGAGGCGACAGACCGCTGATCCAGTATATCTGTGCGCCGATCGCGGCAAGCGGCAGCAAGACCCACTGCCACCCAATGACCACAAGCACCAGAACGATCAGCCAGAAATCCGCGCGGCTAAGCTTCTGATAAAACAGGAACACCCAGTCTGTCAGGTCTTTCGGAACGCGGGACTCTTTAACGAACATAGGCGTGGCCTCGCGGTCGCCGGTCTGTTCCGGTATTTCGTCTCGCGTTCGAAAGAGCTTTATGGCGCTATCGATCGTCCCACCCGCCGCGGCCGCAAACCCCAGCCACATCCAGATATCTGCACCGCGCATCACCGCGACGCCAATGCCCAGCCCGGCGAAGAACGCGGCATCGACCAGCCAATCCGCGATATCGTCCAGCCGCGCGCCAAGTCTTGAGATATTACCGGTCGCCCGGGCGACCTCCCCGTCGCAATTATCCAGGAGATAGGCGAGAGCAAAGGCAATCGCGCCATATATGGACGATGTCTGTGTCCCGTGCGCCAACAACAAGCCGGCGCAGAGACCGCTGACAAGCGAGAAAATTGTAATGGTGTTGGCATTGAATTTCAGACGAATGAAAACCGGCGTCAGCCGCCAGGACAGATGCCTGATAAGGGGAAACAGCCGCTCCGGCGGCTTCGGCAAATCAGGCCGTGGCCTCTTGGTAGTAGCTGTCATCGATATATTTTTCGATGTCGGTCAAAAGCCGCCCCTGCGGCGCGTATTGGCTGCGTAATTCCAGCACGGTTTTCAGCCCTTCCCGGTCAATCCGCCCTTCGGGAACCAATCCGGTTTCGGGTGCCCGGAGCTTGGCCAATGCCGGCCCGATCGCGGGAGGCGGCATTTGCGGCATGTGGCGGGACAGCATTTCCTGCGCCGCGTCGGTATTAGCCTCATCCAGCACCCAATTGAGCGCTTCCAAATAGCCCTTGATAAAGCCGACCATACGGTCGCGATTGGCCTCGGCCCATCGGCGCTGCGCCCCGAACATCTGTCCGGGATACTTTTCAAATGTCTGGCGGCTGCTCTCCAGAATATTGTATCCGCCCGCCCGCGCCTGGCCGGTAAAGGGTTCGATCAATAAAGTCCCGGAATATTCCCCGTCCTGAACGCCCTGCCAGCGATGCGGCGTCGCGCCGACGGAGATCATCTCGTAATCCTCCGGCTTCAGCCCGGCATTATCGAGCATGCGGTACAGGACAAAGGCGAACCCGGTGGTCAGCGCGTCCATCGCCAGCTTTGTGCCGCGAATATCGTCAAAGCTCTCGATGCCTTTCGCGACGACGAAAGAAAGTTCGATCTGGGTCGCCCCCATAAAAACGCAAAGATCGGGTTCGTTCTTTGGTTCCTCCTCACCCGCCTTTTCCTGATAGGCGATAAAATTATCAACCGCACCGCAGGCGATATCGAACTTGCCGTCAATCAGGTTTACCAGCTGGTAGATTGAGCTCGGCGTTACCTCGAGCTCGACCGGCGCGCCGTGATTTTCAAAGAAACCTTTTTCGATACCGGCGTGAAACACCAGAAGTCCGGTATTGGGAAATCCGATCAGCCTGATTGGCTCAGCCATAGTCTTTTCCTTTTCTTTCTCAGGCGGCGTTCCTGGCGTCCCGCATGGCCTGCCACAGTTTCAGCGGGGTAAACGGCATCTTGATATCGCGAATACCGAATTCGCTCAGCGCATCCATGACCGCGTTGGAAATAACACCGGGCGCCGGGGTCGTGCCGCCTTCACCGCCCGCCTTCACCCCCAGGGGGTTGGTCGGGGACGGCACCTCATTCAAGGCGGTCCGGAAAGACGGGAACTGATCCGCGCGCGGCATGCCGTAATCCATAAAGGAACCGCTCAACGGCTGACCGTCATTATCGAATACGCATTCTTCCCAAAGCGCCTGTCCGACACCCTGAACGATGCCGCCATGGGTCTGACCATCGACGATCAGCGGATTGATCGCCCGTCCGACATCGTCAATCGCCACATACAGCGTGATTTCAGGCACGCCGGTTTCGGCATCCACCTCAATCTCGCAAATATGACACCCGTTCGGGAAAACCGGCGTGTGCATCTCGTTTTGTTCCGTCACCGACATGCCATCGGCCAGATCCTCAGGCAGATCACGCTTTGCGGCCTCCCGCGCCAGATCGAACAATCCAATTTCCCGGTCCGTGCCCTTGATGCGGAAAATGCCGTTATTGAATTCAATATCCACTTCGGATGCTTCAAAAACTTCTTCGGCGATGCGCTTGCCTTTTTCAATAAGCACTTCGGCCGCTTTGACGATCACGGTTCCCGCCATGCGCATGGAACGCCCCGAATGCGAGCCGCCGCCGACCCGGACGATATCCGTATCGCCGACGATCACATTCACCTTGTCCACCGGCAGACCGAGCCATTCAGCCGCTACCTGGGCGAAGCTGGTTTCATGTCCCTGCCCGCTCGGCTGCGTGCCGATTACCAGATCGACCTTGTCCTCATCGGGCAGAACGTGAAGCTGCGTTTCCTCAATCGGGCTGCCGATGGAGGATTCGACATAATGCGCGACCCCCCGGCCCAGCAGCTTGCCGCGTTTGCGTGCTTCTTCCTTACGGGCCTCAAACCCATCGAATTCTGCCAGACCGATCGCCATGTCGAGGCTCTTCTCATACTTACCGCTGTCATAGATCATGCCGACGGCATTCTGATAGGGCATCTCGGCCTCGGTCACCAAATTCCTGCGACGCAGCTCCAGCGGATCGAAACCGCATTCCTTTGCCGCGACCTCCACAAGTCTTTCGATGCAATAAATAATCTCTGGCCGACCGGAAGAACGATAGGCGTTGGTCGGCGCGGTATGGGTGAATATCGCGCGGGACCGCAAATGCGCCACCGGGATATGATAGGAACCGGTGATGATGCCCGAGCCCTTGGAGAGCGGCGAGAGCGACACACAACGCGCGCCGACATTGCTGAGGTTCGAGGAACGCAGGCCAAGGAAATTGCCGTCCTTATCCATGGCCAGTTCCATATCGACCTGCAGATCGCGCCCCTGATAATCGGTCAGCATCGATTCGGAGCGTTCGATCGTGCATTTGACCGGGCGTCCGATTCTCTTAGAGGCCCAGATCGCCAGCGGAAATTCAACATAGGTACGGTTACGGGTGCCGAAATTGCCGCCGACATCGAGGGCGTACACCCGGACCTTGTCGGCCTCTATCCCCAGAACTTCCGCGATCTCGCGTTTCTGGCGTACCGTGCCGCCGCTGCCGGCATAAAGCGTGTATTTATCCGCGTCCGCATCATAGACGCCGAGCGCCGAGCGCGGCTCCATCGGCACACCGGTGACGCGCGGAATGTCATAAGATATCTTCACCACATGATCGGCCTTGGCGAACGCGGCTTCGGTCGCCGCTTCATCGCCGAAAAACGTCTCGATAAAGACATTGCTGGGGATATCGTCCCAGACACGCGGCGCATCGGGCTTGTCGGCTGCGCGCGCGTGGGTCACGGAAGGCAAAGGCTCGTAATCCACAATGACATTTTCCGCCGCTTCCTGCGCCAGCGCCTTTGTTTCGGCGACGACCATCGCGACGGCTTCACCGGCATAGCGCGCCTTGTCCGCCGGCAGCGGAATGTGGGAACCGATAAATTCACCCTCGCCGACGCTCTTCCCCGGCGCGTGGAGCTTCAGATCGAAATTGGTCGAGGGGAACGGGCTGTGCGGAATATGGCCGAGCTTGTCCGCCAGGCAATCCTCACCCGTCAGCACCGCCAGAACGCCGTCCATGGCCAATGCGGCCGATGTGTCGATCGATTTGATGACGGCATGCGCATAAGGCGACCGCACCATCACGGCGTGGGTTTGTCCCGCCGCCGCGTGATCATCGCTGAATTCGCCGTTTCCGGTCAGAAGCCTTACGTCTTCCTTGCGGACAACCCGCTCTCCGATGGGGCCGTTCATTGTTTTTCCTTCCCGACTTTCGCTGATATCGCACGTTTTAGCCCAAAGCGCAGCGGCGGCAAACCGTCCCGGGCGGCCCCTTGCGAAATCCCGAGACGCACGGCATCTTTCCGCTGTTCCATAGGGGAGAAATAAAATGGCCCGCGATCCGCGCATCGACACCGTAATCGGGATATTCACGCCGCGCTTTATCACCAGCGGCGTGCCGCTCGCCGACTTTCAGGAAGCCACCGACGGGATGGAAAACTGGGAAGACTGGCTGCCGCGCTGGTCCGCGCGGGCCAAAATCCATGAGTATCTGGGGGATGAGGCTTTCGCGGCGGGAAATACCCTCAGCGCCGCCGAACATTGGACGACGGCCGGGCTGATCTATCATTTCGGCAAGTTCATGGCGGTCGAATTCCCGGAAGAAATGAAGGCAACCCATGAAAAGGCCGTCGCCTGCCGGACCCGGGCCCTGCCCCATCTGCGACCGCCCGGGGAACGCATCGAAATTCCGTTCGAAGGCAAGTTTCTTGCCGCCAATCTGCGCCTTCCGGTGGAACCGGGACCAGCGCCTCTGGTCATCATGATCCCGGGGCTGGAAGCCACCAAGGAAGAGATATTCGGCTATGAGCCGGGGTTCCTCACACGCGGCATGGCGACACTGGCGATCGATGGACCCGGTCAGGGAGAAGCCGAATATGATTTCCCGATCCGACCGGATTACGAAACCGTGGCCGCGGCGGTGATCGACTGGGCCGAAACGCGGGGTGAAATCGATAAGGACCGGATCGGCATTTTCGGGGTCAGCATGGGCGGTCACTACGCGCCGCGCGCGGCCGCGATGGAAAAACGTATCAAGGCTTGCGTGGCAATTTCCGGCGCCTATGCCTGGGGTGCCAATTGGGACGAAAAATCATTTATCAATCGCGAAGTATTCCGCATCCGCGCACATTGCGGATCGATGGAAGAAGCCGGCGAATATTCCCGGAAACTGACGCTGGAAGGCGTCGCCGAGAAAATCACCTGCCCCATCTATATCGTCGCGGGCGGACGTGACCGTCTGACCGCGGTTGAGGCCGCGGAGCGTCTGGCATCCGAGGTATCGGGTCCCAAGGTGCTATCGATTGTGGAAGACGGCAATCATGTCTGCCATAACCGCCCCTACAAGGTCCGGCCGCAAACCGCCGACTGGATGGCGCAGCAACTCGGCGCGAAAGGATAAGGCCATGGCGCAATTTTATTCCCCCGATCTTGGGAGAGACGC
>Ga0181589_10002279_pt1 | contig 15068 bp, 8 predicted proteins | sample 071ome_25_FD_132444 | JGI IMG/M metagenome (GOLD analysis project Ga0181589, IMG submission 132444) | Coastal salt marsh microbial communities from the Groves Creek Marsh, Skidaway Island, Georgia - 071410BT metaG (megahit assembly) | ecosystem: Environmental > Aquatic > Marine > Intertidal zone...
AGAATTGAGCTTTTGGTACCACATGTTCGGTACCGGCATTGGAAGTCTTCATGTTCAAGTGAAAGAGGCCGGCGCTTCCGGTCCATGGACGGCCGTGAAGACGATAACTGGACAGCAACAAAGCTCGCAAGGGGCCACTTGGACCAACGAGATTGTGTCCTTGATAGCCTGGGCCAACGATACCATTTTCATTCGCTTCAAAGCGGTCCGAAACAGCCAATTCACCCAATTTGCCGACATCGCCATTGACGACATTCACGTGCGCCAAGGATCGGGTTGTCCTGCCCCTGCAAACGTTCAGGTAGCAGGCGTCACCTCCTCCACCGCCACCCTATCCTGGCTGGCGGGTGGGGGTACTTGGAGCCAAATCAGCTACGGTACAGGCACCGTATCGCCCGGCGGAGGGACAGTCGTGACCGCCTCGGGCAATCCTGGTACGATCACCGGTCTCAGCCCCAACACGACCTACCAAGCCTACGTGCGGGACAGCTGTTCCGTGGGTTCATCATCTACCTGGATTGGTCCAGTCAGTTTCACCACGGACTGCGTGCCCGTGTCAGCCCCCTACTTGGAAACCTTTGACGGCACCGCCTGGGCGCCAGGAGCTTGGGGCCAGCCTGGAACGATTCAAGGATGCTGGGACCGCGATGCGACAACGAACTACTTCTGGGCGCCAGGGCCTCCGGCTTTCCCGGCCTGGAATACGGGTCCTAGTGGCGACCATACCCCTACGGCGGGCGGTAAGTACATGTACACGGAAACCTCCACGTTTACCGCGGGCACGAGTACCATTTTAACGAGTCCAGCGATTGACTTGGCTCCTTTGGACACCCCACAGCTCTCCTTCTGGTACCACATGTACGGGGCGGATATCTCAGGGTTGACCTTGGACATTTCAACCGGCACATCGTGGACCCCATTGTGGTCCATTTCGGGCCAACAGCAAACGTCCTCAACGGCCACTTGGTTGGAAGCCATTGTGGATTTGAGTGCCTATGCCGACGATACCATCAAGCTTCGCTGGACGGGCAGTAAAACCACGGTATTGACCCAAACGGCCGACATCGCTTTGGACGACGTCAACGTATACGAAAAGCCCTCGTGCCCCAAGCCCTCAGGTCTAGCGGTAACGGGGAATACAGCCACCACGGTGACTTTATCGTGGTCCTCCACCGGCGTTGCCCCATGGCAAGTGGAATACGGTAGCCCGGGCTTCACCCCGGGTAACGGCACGGTGGTAACCGCAGGAACCAATCCTTTTACGGTGACGGGTCTAAATGGTTCAACGCCATATCAGTTCTACGTTCGGGATACCTGTGGTGTGAGTGGAACTAGTCAATGGGTCGGTCCTATCGGGGCGACCACCTTGTGTACCCAGGTTCCAGCCCCTTGGTCGGAAGACTTTAGCGGAACGGATTGGGCACAGAGTTCGGGGGTTTGGAACGATCCGGGCGACATTGGATTGTGCTGGAACCGTTCGGACACCACGGGCTATTATTGGACCCCACGCACTGGTGCCACCCCATGGCCCAACACCGGACCCAACAGCGGTGCAGGCGGCAGTGGTAAGTACCTCTACACGAACGTGAACGCTTTGACTCCATTGATCACGCGTGTCACGACTCCCTGGATTGATTTAACGGCTATCGATACCCCGGCTATTTATTTCTGGACCCACCTCTACGGTTCCAATATTGGCAGCATGGCGGTAGAAATCAACGACGGAGGTGGTTGGGTCAACCTCACGACGGTTTATCCGGGAGACCAAACAGCCAAGTCCTCCCCTTGGACCGAAAACATTGTCAACCTCTACACCTACCGAAACGACACCGTTCGCTTCCGCTTCTCGGCATCGCGCAGCAGCGGCTGGTGGGCCATGATGGGCTTGGACGATATTTCGGTAGATGCCGCTCCACCTCCCACCTGCGTAACTCCAACCACTTTGAGTGTAGCGAGTATTACCCCAACGGGAGCCACCGTGAGCTTTTCCACGTTGAGCGGCTATTCCCAACTGGCTGTTGGGGCAACCGGATTTACGCCGGGCTTCAGCACATTAAACAACCCGAACGCGACCTCCCCCACAGTTCTCTCCGCTTTAACCTCAAGCACCTCCTACGATGTGTATGTGCGGGACAGTTGCGGCCCCGGATTGGTTTCTGGCTGGAAAGGCCCCTTGACCTTCTCCACCCAGCCTTGCCCTGCCGTGACGGCCAACTTTAACTACAGCGGCTTGGTGTTGACGCGCATATTTAGCGCCCAAGGATCCACCACAGGAAATAGCTATGCATGGGACTTTGGCGATGGAACGGGCGGAACCGGTAGCAGCAAAACGCATACCTATACTTCTCCGGGAACCTACAATGTGACGCTCATTGTGAGCAATTCATGTGGATCTGCAGATACCTTGACCATTCCTATTACGGTTTGCGGCGTGTTGAGCGCCAATTATACGTCCATGGTGGCCGGTCTGACCGCGGCCTTCACCGCAGGAGGAGCAGGTGCTTCAGGATACTATTGGGAATTTGGCGATGGTGCGACCGGCACGGGAGCCAATCCTGTCCACAGCTATGCCGCTTCTGGCCTCTACACGGCTACGCTGCGCGCCTATAATGCCTGTGGGGATACGGCTAATTACAGCTCGACCATTGTCATTTGCAATTTGCCCACCGCCGAATGGACGGCCAACATTCTCTGGTCCAATGGATCGGGCATGAACGTCCAGTTTGATGCTGGTTTTTCCATTGGAGCGACGTCCTATACTTGGTACTTCGGCGACGGAACGCAGGGCCTAGGCAAGACACCGACGCACCTCTATGCCGTGGCCGGACTTTTCTACCAAGTGACCCTGGTCGTAGCAAATGATTGTGGGGGTTCGGATACACTCAGTAAGTCCTTGAGTACTGTGGGCATGGACGATGCGGGCATTCCGCTCTATGGCCTCTGGCCCAATCCCGTGGCTCCGGGCGGTCGCCTGATGATTCAGGGCTTGCCTGCTTCGGCCTCCTTCCAAATCACGGATGCTCTGGGCCGAATCATGGACCACGCCGCCGTCGAACCTGCCGGAGACCGTGCCCTATGGCTTGAAATCCCCGCTCATTGGCCTGGAGGCGTCTACTTCCTTCGAACCGAAGAAACAACCCTGCGATTCGCTGTGACCCCATGATGCGGCACATGCTAGTGACACTGGCGGTTTGCGTAGGGCTATCGGGCTGGGCGCAGCCCACACTATTTGGCAGTGCCACGACCGTTTGGGACAGCAGCCGAGCCCCGCAGGCCACGATGGTTGGCCAGGATGCCCTCTACTTGGGTCCTTCCGGAGGTACTTCCGACGAGGGCGTCCTGGTGTCTTATTCAGCCAAACACAAGACGATCTACAACGAATCGGTCGGAAACTGGCGCCTAACGTTTCTGAATGCGCTCACCAGCCATAGTCCAGAATGGACGCTTGAATTTAATGGCCGGGCGCGCATCGACGCCATGAGTAGCCGGCCAGGGGGCGAGGCCCTCATTCAGCTCGGCTACTTTGACAGCCTAAACTACAAGGGGACAACGTACTTCCACGCTAACCAGTACCGCCAAGCCTTTCTCACGGTGCATGCCGGGGATACCGCTCCGCCCGACTTGCTCTGGGAGCAGCCAGATACCACTTCGGTCGCAATTTTAGCGCACAATGGCAACATCCTTATGGTCGGAAATTCTGGTTTTGGAGGGACCGTCCGCCTTCACGAAGTGAGTCCAAGTGGGATGATTGTTCGTTCCAAGACACTGCCCGGCTTTGGCTACATTTCGGAGCTGATGGAGCTGCCTGACGGCAGTTTGTTCATTGGCGGGGGTTGTCCCAGTTTTCAAGTAAGCGTCGATTCCATCAATGTCAGTCCGGGAGCGACGTACAACACGTATTTGGCTTGTTTGGCGCCAGACTGGACCGGGCGATGGATGCGCTACTGGGAAGATGTGAGCTGCCACAATGTGCATTTGGCCTATTCCGAGCACCCGCAGTGGGACGGCCCATACATCTTTATGGCCGGTCCGAATTATCTCCCCTTGTCCATCGACAGCCAAAGCCATGTCGGCGCGAATACGAGCGGGGAGGATTTCTTCTTGATGGCCTTTGACAAAGCGGGCCACGTGCATTGGATCGAAGAAATTCCCGGCAACCAGGGCTTCTCTCGGTTTGGGCTGCCCGCTCGGCATGCCCTCGTCGCGGAGGGGGAAAACCTCTACCTACTAGGTCGTCACTACGGCACCGACATATATTGGGGGACTGATACGGTGGGTTCCGGCTGGACCGTTGGAAGTGGGGCGTCGGTCCACCGTGCTGCCACGATGCTGCACTTTCACCTGCCGCCCAATGGACAAGGGGGTACTACCCCCCTGCCTAATCCGTATTTGTACCAAGCCATGGAGCTCCAAGCCTGGGGCCTTTTTGGCGATGCCTACCCCTCGGCCATGGTGGCGGGAAGCCCCTGGAGCTCCAACCACCCCATGGTCTATGTATACCATTCAGACAGTTTGGGCGTGTCGGGCGGGGCCTTCCCCTATGAAACCCTGGTCTCCTCCAAAGCCAAAGCGGACGCCCTGATTGGTTTTGATCTCACCGTCAACATTGTCGTATGTGGCGTGCCCCTGCCTTGGCGGCTCTTCCCCAACCCGTCCTCCAACGAGGCGTGGATCACGTCCTTCGAGGGCGAGCGCCAGGTCCGAATTCTCGATGCCTTTGGTCGGATGGTCTGGAAAGCCACCGGATGGGCGCCCATGGCCCTGCCTGCCGAATCCCTTCCCAGCGGCCTGTACTACGTGACCATGGACGATCCCTTCCATCCGACGCAGCCATGGATGGTGCAGCATTGAGAGGGGTTCTAGTCTTCCACCCCCTAACTTTAGGCCCATGCGTTATCCCCTTGTTCTGCTCGCAGTTCTAACCCTTGTACTTGGCGCCTGCCAAGAAAAACCTCTGTGCTGTGAGCCGGCGCCCTGCACGACCTGCTGGCAGCAATACGGCAGCCCCTATGCAAACGTTCCGAATACGGAAAACATCCTATTGTACGAAATGAACCTCTGGAACCAGACTTCCGAAGGGACCTTGGCGGCGGCCGAAGCCCATTTGGACAGTTTGGTCGACCTACACATCAATACGGTCTGGCTCATGCCCATTTTTCCCCAAGGCACGGTAAACAGTGTGGGATCCCCCTACTGTGTAAAGGACTACCAGGGCGTCTCGGCGCGCTATGGCTCCTTGCAGGATATCCGCGATTTTGTGGCGTTGGCGCATAGCAAAGGCATCGCAGTCATTCTGGACTGGATCGCCAATCACACTGCCTGGGATCATCCCTGGGTGGCCGAGCATCCAGAATGGTACACCCAGGACACAAATGGAACCATTCTTCATCCCCCGGGCACCAATTGGCAAGACGTGGCGGACCTGAATTTTGAGGTAGATTCTATGCGTTTGGCGATGATTTCGGCTTTAAAATATTGGGTGCTGGAAGTAAATGTGGACGGTTTTCGCTTTGACGCCGCCGACATGGTTCCTGACGATTTTTGGGCCCAAGCCTTGGATAGCCTCACGGCCATTCCGGACCGAAAGCTCATTCTGCTCGCCGAGGGCGGCAATACCAGCCACTACGCCTCCGGATTTCACCTCACCTATGGCTGGACCTTCTACAGCCGCCTCAAAGACGTATTTGTTACGGGGTCTAGTGCGGGCATGCTCGCCTCCGCCCACAATCAAGAGTACGCCGGATGGCCTGCCTGCACACAGCGTGTTCGCTTTGCGACCAACCACGATGAATCCGCCTGGGACGCAACACCCTTCACCCTGTTTGGGGGCCGTTCTGCCGCCACCGCCGCCCATGTCTGCGCCACCTTTATGGGCGGCATTCCCATGGTATACACGGGGCAGGAAGTGGGAGAAACCGGCACCTCCTCCTTCTTTCAAAAAGACCCGGTTACCTGGGGCCTTCACCCAGGCATGAAGCAAACCTTCCAGGACCTGTTTGGGGTATATGCCGCGTCGGAGCCCGCTCAAACAGGGAGCCTTAAATCTTTTAGCCATCCGGACATCGTTTGCTTTAAACGAACAGCTGGAGTTGAAAATTTGCTGGTCTTTGTGAACACCCGGAATCAAACGGTCACCATGAACCTGGCCACGGAATTGAAAAATACCACTTGGACCAATGCCCAAACTGGGGCAAGTACCTCTCTGGAGACCACCCTTACCCTGGCCCCTTACCAATACCATCTTTTGGAATGAACGTGAAAACTAAATGGTTGCTCTTTTCCATCGGCGGTTTGCTCTTGGTAGGAGCGGGATTATCCGTCATTGGGGAGGCCATACTGTTGAAAGGGGCGGGCGAAAGCTTCTTTTGGATGGGAACAGCAGGCCTCGTGCTCTTTAACGCGGGGCTATCCTTGTTTGGACAGGGAGTGGTGCTCCGCAGCAAAATGTGAGACGGCCGCGCAAGGTCACTTACATGCATAAAAAAAGGCTGCACGTTTGTGCAGCCTTTGCTCTCGTTGCCCCACTAGGACTCGAACCTAGACATACGGAACCAAAATCCGCTGTCCTGCCAATTAGACGATGGGGCATCGTGATTGGGAGCGCAAAGTTAATCCAACTGCGCTTTCTCACAATAGACTAAAGCGGGATGTTTCCGTGCTTCCGTTTTGGGTTGTGTGCCACCTTGTTCTCCAACATGGCGAAGGCCCGAATCAACTTTTGGCGCGTTTGGCTGGGCTCAATCACTTCATCCACATAGCCACGCGCCGCGGCACGGTAGGGATGCGCAAAGGCTTCCGCGTATTCCGCCTCTTTTTCGGCCCAAGTGGCCTCAGGAGACGCCGACTGCACGATCTCTTTTTTGAAAATAATTTCGGCCGCTCCCTTTGCGCCCATGACGGCAATTTCAGCCGAAGGCCAAGCATAGTTCATGTCTGCCCCGATGTGCTTAGAATTCATTACATCGTAGGCCCCTCCATAGGCTTTCCGTGTGATGACTGTGATGCGCGGTACTGTTGCTTCCGCAAAGGCGTAGAGCAATTTGGCGCCGTTGGTAATGATGCCGTTCCATTCTTGGTCCGTGCCCGGCAAGAAGCCGGGAACATCTTCGAGGACAAGCAAGGGAATGTTGAAGGCGTCACAGAAGCGCACAAAGCGACCGCCTTTGGTGCTCGCGTGGATGTCCAAGACGCCAGCGAGGTAGGCAGGCTGATTGGCGACAATACCGATGGAGCGCCCAGCCAAGCGACCGAATCCGACCACCATGTTTTCCGCAAATTGGGCGTGGACCTCTAAAAAAGATTCGGGATCGACCAGCTCCTCAATCACCTCCCGCATGTCGTAAGGTTGCTGGGCACTTTCGGGTATGACCGTATTTAAGCGTGGTCGCGCCTCTTCTCCCGCGACGTAAGGGAGAAGCGGAACCCCGTCCTCACAGTTTTGCGGAATGTAGGACAGGAGCTGCTTGAACCCTTCCAAGGCCGCACGCTCGTTTGCATAAGTGAAATGCGTCACGCCACTTTTTGAGGCATGAGCGCTCGCTCCTCCAAGGTCTTCCGAGGAGACTTCTTCATGGGTCACCGTTTTGACGACATTCGGGCCGGTCACGAACATATAGCTCGATCCTTCCACCATGCCGATGAAATCGGTTAGCGCTGGGGAATACACAGCCCCGCCCGCACAGGGGCCCATGATGAGGCTCAACTGAGGGATGACCCCCGAAGCCCGGGTGTTGCGGTAAAAGATGTCCGCATAGCCGCCCAAGGACACGACGCCTTCTTGAATCCGCGCACCGCCCGAATCATTGAGGCCAATTACGGGACAGCCATTTTGGAGGGCCAGATCCAGAATCCGGCAAATTTTCTCGGCGTGGGCTTCGGCCAGGGATCCTCCTAACACGGTAAAATCTTGTGCAAAAGCATAAATGGTACGACCGTGGACCTTTCCATAGCCCGTCACAACGCCATCCCCTAAATACGTTTGGGAATCTAAGCCAAACAACGTGCTCCGGTGGGTGACCATTTGGCCTAGTTCCTCAAAACTACCGGGATCAAAAAGTAGTTCGATCCGCTCACGCGCGGTCAATTTTCCTTTGGCGTGCTGTGCCGCGATGCGGTCCGTGCCACCACCCAGCATCGCTTCCTCACGGAGTTTCTGCAGGCGTTCCAATGCTTTTTTCTGAGCCATAAAACGAATATACCCCGGGAAGAGCTTAGGGTGACTTAGTCGTTGAGCTTCAAGACTGCCAAGAAGGCGTCCTGGGGAATCTCGACATTGCCCAACTGTCGCATCCGCTTTTTACCTGCTTTTTGCTTTTCGAGCAGCTTCCGCTTACGCGAGATGTCGCCACCATAACACTTGGCGGTCACGTCTTTGCGGAGGGCAGACAGGGTTTCGCGGGCGATAATTTTGGCCCCGATCGCGGCTTGGATGGCAATGACGAACTGCTGTCGTGGGATGAGCTCACGGAGCTTTTCACAGAGGCGGCGCCCGATGTCGTAGGCGCGGTCTTTGTGGATCAATGCACTCAAGGCATCGATGGGATCCGCATTGAGCAACACATCCACCTTGACGAGGTTGGATGCCTGGTAGCCAATGGGGTGGTAGTCGAAACTGGCATAGCCGCGGGAAATCGTCTTTAGCCGGTCATAGAAATCAAAGACAATCTCAGCCAAAGGCATATCAAAACTCAGTTCCACCCGATCAGCTGTGAGGTAGGACTGTCCTGTGATGGTTCCCCGCTTGTCAATACAGAGCTTCATGACCCCTCCCACATACTCGCTTTTCGTGATGATTTGGGCCTTGATGAAGGGTTCCTCGATGCGGTCCAAGCCCGAGGGGTCCGGGTAATCGGAAGGGTTTGTGACCAAGATTTGCTTGGCGGGGTCGGCCTTCATAAATGCGTGGTAGGACACGTTGGGAACGGTAGTGATCACGGTCATATTGAACTCCCGTTCCAATCGTTCCTGGATGATTTCCATGTGCAGCATTCCGAGGAAGCCACAGCGAAATCCAAAACCCAAAGCCGCCGAGGTCTCCGCTTCAAAGGTGAGCGAAGCGTCGTTCAGACGAAGTTTCTCCAAAGCGCCTCGAAGTTCTTCAAATTCTTCCGTGTCCACGGGGTAAATCCCCGCAAAGACCATGGGTTTTACATCCTCAAATCCCGCCACGGCCGCTTCAGCTGGACGATCTACCGACGTGATGGTGTCCCCAACTTTTACTTCTTTGGCTTCTTTGATGCCGGAGATGATGTAGCCCACATCCCCCGCTCCAAGGAGCGCTTTGGGATCTTTATTGAGGCGAAGAACGCCGATTTCATCGGCCTCATAGGTCTTGCCTGTGGCCATAAACTTGACCTTCTCTCCTTTGCGGATTTGGCCGTTTTTGATCCGGAAAATGGCTTCAATTCCACGAAAAGAGTTGTAGACCGAATCAAAGATGACCGCTTGCAGGGGTGCCGATTCGTCGCCTTCTGGGGCGGGAATGCGTTCGACAATGGCTTCAAGCAATTCAGGGACGCCCATACCGGACTTCGCGCTCACGCTGAGGATGTCCTCCCGCTTGCATCCGATGAGCTCGATAATTTGGTCCGCCACCTCTTCTGGGTTGGCCGACGGCAAATCGATTTTATTCATGACCGGAATGATCTCCAGATCATGCTCGATGGCGAGATACAGATTGGAAATGGTCTGAGCCTGAATTCCTTGGGCTGCATCAACGACCAGGAGAGCTCCTTCGCAAGCCGAAATGCTGCGCGAAACCTCGTAGCTAAAGTCGACGTGTCCCGGGGTATCAATCAAATTCAAACGGTACTTCCCAGATCTGGTCGCATAGTCCATCTGGATCGCATGACTCTTAATCGTGATCCCCCGCTCGCGCTCTAAGTCCATGTTGTCCAGCAACTGTTCTTTTTGTTCGCGGGCGGTTACGCTTTGCGTAGCATCCAATAAGCGATCCGCCAGGGTGCTTTTCCCATGGTCGATGTGTGCAATGATGCAAAAATTCCGAATGTCCTTCATAGCCAATAGAACCGCAAAGGTACGCCCCGGGTTCCACCTAAAAATCTTGAAAAAAGCCCCGACAGAATTCCGATATTTGGACCATGTCAACACCCAAACGACCCGCCATGGGAAGAGGGCTTTCGGCCCTCCTTCAGACCAACACTGCCACCTCCAGCCAAGATGCCGGAGCGAAGGAGGTAGTCAGCGGGGTCTTTGAGGTCGCCGTGGCCGATATTGAAGCCAACCCCAAGCAACCGCGCGTGCATTTTGAGCCCGAGCATTTGCAGGAATTGGCCGCCTCGATTTCGGCCTTGGGCATAGTGCAACCCCTGACGGTTCGCCGTCTTCGCCCTGGCAAATACCAAATCATCTCCGGTGAACGCCGATTCCGTGCGGCCCAGCTAGCTGGTTTGGAGGTGGTCCCCGTCTATGTTCGCCTTGCGAACGACCAGGAAATGTTGGAAATGGCCTTGGTGGAAAACATCCAGCGCCGAGACCTCGACGCCATGGAGGTGGCCTTGTCCTACGCCCGATTGATGGAGGAGTGTGATATGACACAGCAACAAGTGTCTGACCGCGTCGGAAAGGAGCGATCCACGGTGGCCAACTACATCGGATTACTCAAATTGTCTCCACTCGTCCAAGCCGGTCTGCGCGACCGCGAAATTTCCATGGGCCACGCACGTGCCCTTGTCGGGGTGGCTGAGGATTCTACCCGCGACCAGCTTTATCACCAATGTGTACGAGGTGGATGGTCCGTCCGTCAGCTAGAATCGGCGGTGCGTGGTCTTTCTTCGCCCAAAGCTGCAGCCGCTGAAGCCGCACCCCATCCCGCCGCCGCCATGCTGGCGCAGAAAACGGGACTGACCGCCAAAGTCGTCCAGAAGGCCAATGGCAGCGGTACCATCACGCTTACCTACAAGAGCGACGCTGAGCTGCAAGCGGTCCTAAAAAAGTTTTCCTAAGTAGCCTTAAGGCTCCATAACCGGAGCCGGCGCTTCGACTATATCCTCCATGGTGGCTTCTTCCGTGGCCTCCGAAATATCCGCTGAAGAATAACTTCGCAATGGGTGGTCCTTGATGTGCTGGGCCTTTTCCGCCGAATCGTACCGGCCATAAACCAGCGGGAATAAAACCACCACTACCAGGGTCCAGGCCACGAATAATCCGAGCATGGTATTGAGCATTCGGCGCACGGGTGCCGCAGCCCCATTTGGCGCTTTCACCAGAACCCAAAGTACACCGCCTAGAGCCACCGCAAAGAGGATGTTCCCAACGAGAACCGTGATTCGGTTGGGCGTCAGGCCAAATTCCAACATTCGGGAGCCAATCGCCCACAATCCGATGCCATCCGCCACGAGGGTCAATGCCACTAGTGCCCCTACCCCCAACGTAATGGCTGGATGCTTTTCCTCTTCAAACGCATAGTGCATCATCACCAAGCCAATGACCAAAATGAGCAGGAGGTTGAAGATGAAGAGCTGCTCACGGTTCTCCCGCAAGTTGGTCAAGCCTTGGCCAAGATAGGTGACTAGGAAGATGAGTACCACCAACAAGAAAAGCGGGATGAAGATGCGCGCAAGTGTGGGCAAAATTTTCTCCAAAATCTGCTTGTTGGTCACCCAGAGGTAGTGTCCAAAAAAGGGTAAACCGCACAGGCCCCAAATGGCCAAGTTTTCAAAGAAGCTTGCGGGAAAATCTAAGAGGCTGAGTAATCCAGCCGTTAATGCCATAAGTGCTCCGCCCGCCAAGCCTACGATAAAGGCAAAAAGGCCCACTTGCACGCTATGTCGGACAAAGTCCACACGCTCTTCTCCTGCTGATAAACGGGTGTACACATAGCCTAAAAGGCCCCAGAGCAACAAGGGAAAGTGAATTTGGACCAAGGTCTGGGCCTGACGGACCAAGGCAAAAGGATCCTCCACGTCCAGATATTCCAACCGCCCGGTTTCTGAATTTGTCCCCCATTCATAGGATGGATAAGGCCAATTGCCCCAGTAGAAATCGGCTACGACATACAAGGCCAACAATCCGATCGCCAGGGACCAAAAGGCACGCATCTCACCCCAAGCCCGGTGAATGGTTGTATGATAGGCCATCAAGGGCAGCAGGAAAACAGGTGCGATATAGGGGACGAACCAATCGTAACTAGGGGGTCCGGCCCATTCAGGGATTCGGAAAAAGAAAAAGGCGGCAAACGTCATGGCTACGGTAAACCACAAGGTGCCGTTGCCGATTTGTGGGGCCGAGGACTGTTCCGGCTCCAATCCCAATCGGTAGGTCCAGGCCAATGCGAGGGGGTCTTTAGAACGCGTCAGGCCCGCTGCCTGAAAGTCCGCTTTAAACTGATCAGAGTTCGTTTGATAGGCCTCTTCAAGGCCCTTAGGTCCAAGGTGGAGCATGGCGTAAAAGTTTGGTGTGCGGGGGTATAACGACTCAAAGGTAAAATCCGTGTGTTCCAAGCGCAAAAAAACGGCCCCCTGTTTCCAGAGGACCGTTTAGTTGTCTCACGCGCTTAACACGCTTGATTCACTTAGAAATGCAGCGTCATCTCATCCACCAAGTGGCGTGCCCCTGCGTACTTGTCTACAATGAACAATACGTAGCGAATGTCCACGCTAATGGTGCGCTGTAGTTCGTCCTCAAAGAAGATATCCCCGGACATGGCCTCCCAGTTGCCGTCAAAGGCCACACCGATCAACTCGCCCTTGCCGTTGATCAAAGGCGAGCCGGAGTTGCCGCCAGTAATGTCGTTGTCCGTGATCAAGCCTACAGGCAATTTACCATTGGCGTCCGCATACTGGCCGTAGTCCTTGGCGTTGTACAAATCCTTCAAGCGTTGAGGCACCTCAAATTCGGGGTTCGTCGCGTCCTCCTTCTGCATCACGCCGTCGAGCGTCGTGTAGTAGTTGTAGGTCACGCCGTCCTTGGGTTCGTAGGAACCTACTTTTCCGAAGGTCATACGCATCGTGCTGTTGGCGTCTGGAGACCAATCTTCGTTGGGCAACATTTCGCGCACACCGGCCGTCCACAAGCGGTAGGCCTTGCCCTCCATTTCTGACAATTCGGGATCCTGACCGCCGAAGTAGGCCTCACGGAATCCCAATGCAGCTTTGTAAATGGGGTCTTTTTTTAAAATCGAAGTGTCTGGATTAGATAGCCATTGAAAATATCTTTCTTTTTTCAAGAAGATTGACTCAGAATAACAATGCTCAGCATATGTCTGCATATCCCCGAATTCGATAATAGCGTCTTTAAGAAACATTGGCAATTGTTCAACTTTGATATTTTCAATATACATCTGCCACAGGGCTCCTATTAAGTCTCGATCAACTTCACTTTGAAATTCTGAGTAAAAATCTTCCGCAGATTTATATACGCGCTCTCTGAGTTTTTCCCAAGAGCGGGAATCCTGTGCGTTTTCCAGAATACGAGCATTACGATATGCAAAAAGCAATGAGGATGGGCCACGTATGACCGCCTCCATGAGGTAGACTTTGTTTTTAACGGTTGGATCCGTAGCACGGTAGTAGGCCTGCATCAATTTTAGCGTCTCGCCATACTTCGCCTGGCGCTTAGGGTCCGCCGCTACCCATGCCGCGAATTGGGCTTCGAGTTGGGCCTTTTTGTCATAGACGCGGTTGTTTACCAACTGCTCCGTCTGACCGATGTAGTACTTCCAGTAGTTGGCGGTTTGGGCGTAGCTCGATGCCAACAAAATATTCAAAGCTGGATCCGCTTGCATGTAGCTTCGCATGACAGCCAATTTGGCGTCCCGGATTTCCACGACGGTGGGGTTGTAGAGGTCCACGGCTTGCTGAACACCCCAGCTAGAGAGGTAGCGGTCCGTGCTGCCAGGGTAGCCCCAAACCATAGCAAAATCGCCATCCTTCACGCCTTGCATGCTAATAGGCAAGTGATGCTTGGGCTGGTGGGGGACGTTTTCCGCACTGTACTCAGACCCCTTGCCATCCTTGCTTGCGTACACACGGAACATGGAGAAGTCTCCGGTGTGGCGCGGCCACATCCAGTTGTCCGTGTCACCACCGTATTTGCCTACGCTGCTGGGAGGCGCGCCCACCAAGCGAACGTCGTTGAACTTGTGGTACACAAAGAGGTAGAACTCGTTGCCGTGGTAGAAAGACTCCACGTCGGCGTCGTATTCGGTGCCTTCGGTCGCCTTGGCAATCAACTCTTTGGCCTTTTCCGCCACGGCGGCAGCGCGCTCCGCTTCCGTCATGTCGTCTTTAAGCACCTTGTTCATGTCCTTGGTGACGTCTTCTATTCGGACCAAGAAATTGACAAAGAGGCCCGGGTTAGGAAGTTCTTCCGCACGCGTCATAGCCCAAAAGCCATCCGCCAAGTAGTTATTTTCCAAAGTGGAATGCTTCTGAATCGCATCGTAGCCACAGTGGTGGTTGGTCAAAATCAAGCCTTCCGACGAGATGATTTCCCCCGTACAAAAGCCGCCAAACGACACGATGGCGTCCTTTAATGAACCGTGGTTCACGTCGTACAAGTCTTTGGCTGACAACTTGAGGCCAGCCTTTTTCATGTCCTTGTAGTTGAGTTTCTTCATCAACAAAGGAATCCACATGCCTTCGCCGGCATGCAACGTCGTCGTCGGCCATGCGAACGTCAACGCAACGAGGAGAATGAGAATCTTTTTCATAGGAAGGCGAATATACGAATGGGTGGGCTTCGTCGGGGCTAGGAGGCTGGAGAGCTATAAGGCTTGGTATAGCAACGGAAAGCCCCGGCGCGCAGCGAAGTTCCCGCGAGAAATTCACGGGCAAAAGACATGAAACATTTAAGATTTTTGCGCGAAGCCTAAGCCTCCAAGCTCTCTAGCTAAATTGCGCGAAGCGCGAGCTTTCTAGCTCCCTAGCTTCCCACTAATCGCATCCCAAAGCTTTAGTCGCGCATCCAGGGCTTCGACACACGCTTCTTCTGCTTCCAACCACTTTTGGTCGTCCTCTTTGCAAAGGTGATGCATCATTTGGATGGCCATGGGGCCGTGCTCATCGCCGTCGAGTTCAATATGGCGATCTAGGTAATAGACGAAGGCG
>Ga0181589_10002284_pt1 | contig 15051 bp, 13 predicted proteins | sample 071ome_25_FD_132444 | JGI IMG/M metagenome (GOLD analysis project Ga0181589, IMG submission 132444) | Coastal salt marsh microbial communities from the Groves Creek Marsh, Skidaway Island, Georgia - 071410BT metaG (megahit assembly) | ecosystem: Environmental > Aquatic > Marine > Intertidal...
TGGCATTCTTGAGGTTATCAGCGACATTCTGTGCGTTAAACAATCGAGCTCGTCAGTCTGTTCTCTCATTCCAACAAAGATCACACTTACCTTCCAGTTAATGATCTTCCAGACACTTTTGACGTAATCCGGACGAAGATTCTTGTACTGCAAGTAGTACGCGTGCTCCCACACGTCGATTCCCAGGATGGGAGTGAGACCGGTGGTCACACAGGGGTCCTGATTCGCGGTCGTCGTCACCGCGAGCTTACCACTAGCCTTGTCGTAGCCCAACCAACCCCATCCAGAACCTTGAACGGCGACAGTCGCGGCGGTAAATTTGTCTTGCATTGCTGAAAGCGATCCAAAGTCTCGCTCGATCATCTTCAACAGTTCGCCCTCCGGAAGTGCGTAGTCCTTCGGCGCCGTGAGGCACTTCCAGAACAACGTGTGGTTGACGTGTCCACCGCCGTTGAATTTGATCGCCGGTTGCATGGCGATCATGGTGGCGTGATCACCCTTCGCTTCGGCCTCTGCGTACTTCTCTTGAGCGACGTTAAAGTTCGTCACGTATGTGTTGTGGTGCTTTTGATGGTGAATTTCCATGATCTCTGCACAAATGACCGGTTCCAGGGCGGAGAAGTCGTAGTCGAGATCGGGAAGTTTAGCGTTCACGAACGACCGCGTCGCGTTACACGACGACTTAACCGTCGTCGCGGTCGTCATCGCTCGTCTCACCAACTCATTCGCGCCTCGTCTGAACATCTTCGCCGTCGACAAAGTGACGCCGTCGCTCTACCTCGGACGAGACACTTTCTTTCTCCTTCTCTTTCGAGGCTCGAAATCGACCGGTCGTGACCCTTTAATTTCCCCCGGTCAACTGCCCAAACTCCCAAACTCGTCTCAAGACGAGAGTTCGTTTGGTTTGAGCCGAGCGACCGGAGTACGCGACCGGCGCGGTCGCGGTCGTCGAGGAAAATCGCGACGTCGACGACGAGACAGCGGGCCATGGCGTCTGGGCTCGCGCGCGACTCGGACGTCGAGCTCGACATCGCAGGGAGTTGGCGGAGCGCCTCGCCCGGACCGCGCGCGAACGGGTTGGACGAAGATGAGGACGGTGGTGAAGAGCGCGCGTTCGTTGCCGACGAGGAAGACAGCGCCGACGGACGAACGGTGGATGAACTGTTCGATGAACGCATCGGGCAAGCGAACAGAGCGCAGCTCGCGCAGTTCGCGCTGAGTTCGGTCGCGTGGTTTCCAGCCGCGTTTCTGACGCTCACGTCTGTGTTCACCGCGCGCGTGCCGGACTGGGTGTGCGCGGTGGAGGGTGGATGTTTAGACGCAGACACCGGATCACCGCTTGAAATATGCGATATGGATCGTGAGCTGTGGAAGTGGGTCGACCCCAGGAGCTCCATCGTCTCCGAGTGGGATCTCGTGTGCTCGCACGAATACAAAGTTCAGCTCGCAGACTCAATCTTCTTTGTCGGTTTCCTCGCTGGAGCTGGAATTCTCGGTCAGGTTGCTGACAGTAAAGGTCGGGTCTTTGGATTATACGTATCGACCGCGTTGGCTAGTGCCGGAGCGCTATTCGCTGCGGCTTCAAATGGATATTGGTTATACTTTTGTTGCATGTGCTTGCGCGGCTTTGGATGCGGAGGCTTGGGCGTGTCGAGCTATGTCTTGTGTACAGAAGTGCTCGGAATCAAGTGGCGAGCCGTTCTTGGCATCGCAACGCAATACTATTGGTCTGGTGGTATCGCACTCATGGCTCCGGTCGCGTACATGATGCCAAGATGGCGGAGCTTTGCGACTTTCTGCGGCTTACACGGGTTGGCGTACATCCTTCTCTCTTTTCGGTTCTTGTTGGAGTCTCCGCGTTGGTACCTCGCTACGGGACAAGTCGACAAGGCACACGAGATCATGACCCATCTCGCTAAAGGTAACGATAAATTTAGCGGAACACTGCCCCCGTTGAAGCAAACTCGCGTCGTGAAGGGTTTGAATGTCACAGCTGTGTTTCCATATCCCGCTCTGCGACAGCGCCTCTTCTCCATGGCTTACATTTTCTGCGTGACGAGCATGGTTTACTACGGGTTGTCCCTGAATGTGGGTTCTCTGAGCGGTTCAATTTATATGAACACATTCATTAGTGGAATAGTTGAATTTCCTTCGCACGGTGTCGCTCAGGTCTGCGTGGACGTACTCGGCAGACAGAAGACTTTGCTCCTCCTCATGGGAACCGCAGCCGTAGGTGTATTTTCAAGCGCCATGTTCAGTGGATCGACGCAAGTGTTAGTGTCGATGATCGGGCGTTTTGGAATTGCGGGTTCTTTCAACATGATTTACCTGTACACTACGGAGCTGTTCCCGACGATAGTGCGCTCGTCGTGTTTGGGCACGTGTTCGCTCGCCGCCCGAGTTGGCGGTATCATCGCGCCTGGAATCATTCTTGCGCAAGCGATCAGCGCGGCCGTGCCGCCGGTGGTTCTCGGTCTAGTCGCGGGCTCAGCTTGTATGGTGACGCTGTCTTTGCCGGAGACGCAAGGCGTCGTCATCGAGGAGTCTCTCGTGGATGCAGCTCGACAAGATATGACGAGCGCAAGTCGAGGCGAGGTTGGTTTCACGCGTCTCGTCCAACGGTTTCGCACTGACGGATCGGCTACGAGCAGGGATGAAAACGAGGATCTTTAAGAATTAGTAGCATAGCGTAACATTACTAGTAGGAATTAGTCTTTCCCAGATTCGCCCCAAAGAATGCTATTGACATCTTGTCCCTTTCTGGTGTAAACTCCGCCGTTATCAATCAATCCCGGGCACGGTCGGTACGCCTTGATCGGCCACCACGAGAACAAAGGAATCGCTCCCATTCCACCCATGATTCGTCCGCTCCCATCGCACTGCATCTTATCCTTCGCCAACCCGCAGGAATCGCACGACCCCGTGCACTTGGCCTCAACGTCATCGCCCGCCCGCACGACCACCGTCGCGCCTCGACGCGCGACCGGCGTCCGCGCGACGCGTCGAGCGTCGCATCGCGTGGTCGTCGACGTCATCACCGTCGTCATCGTCATCGTCATCGTCGCACTCACCGACGAACGCCGCGACAGAGTGCGGTCTCGCGAGGAGGCACCCCAGCCTCACCCCACGAGAGTCATCTGGTCCTGACTGGTCGATTTCAACCTCGAGTCCCCTCAGTCGTCGCCGCGGTGTCTAGGCTCGACGCGCGGAGGACGATGAGGACGTCCGAGCGGGGAAATCGGCGACGAGAATTTACCCGAGGCGCGCGTCGTCGAGTTCTCGCGACGATCGTCTGCGTCGTCGCCGTCTCCGCTCGCGCACTCGTCGCGCACGCCGCGGGGACGCTCGCTCGAGCGCGATTTCAGTCGTGCCCGGGGTGAAAACTCAACCGACTCCCGGAGATCAAAACGTTCCTGAAAGAGGTCGTCGAGGTCGGGGGGTACGGCGAGAGAGTCACAGTGCAGTGGACGCCGCATTATCCGCCTTCTTTACACATAGAAGAGGATGATGGGACGATTGTCGAGACTGCTAAATTGACGAGCGAGTGGTCCGTCGAGGACGTGAAGGACTACTTGAGTGAGAGAGGATTTCATCCGCAACGCGAAGAAAAGGATGAACTTTAGCCTTGATTGTGTGCGTGCCATGTGTTTGAAAATGAGTGGTTGAGTACGTCGTGCAGTGACGCACCGTTCGCGAAAAAAGGGCACAGCTCTGTGACGGTGCCGAGATATTTCGGCGCACCAACCGCTTTTTCTGCTCGAATGTAGTCTAGTGAAATCTCTGTATGAATAAATGCTAGTGCGTAGATTATCGTTTCAATTGACGAGCAACGTTCGAAAATCCACGACGCTCCGAAAAGACGGAATCCGTGCCGGAAGCCAACCCGTCTTGCTTCGGTCCGTTTGGATTGATGAGTTCGATCCCTTGAATGGGAGTAAAAGCCAAGCTAGAAGCCATCCCAGACGTGCCCGCTGTGCTCGCAAATGTCGATCTTCCGCCTTTATTGTCTGTTTTGATGAGTTTCGCAGCCTTTGCCGCGATTCGCATTCTACCGGCGACGGCAGCCGCTCCGGCGGATGAGCCAAGCGTACCCAAACCTTCGCCGTCAAAGCCTACTTCCTCCTCAGCCTCACCAAAATTCACTCGGTTCGCCGCCTTGCGCATGTCCGTGAGCCCGTACCTCTCCTTCAACGCTCTCGCTCTCCGGCCACCGCGTCTCTTCTTCTGCTCAACTCCGGGTGCGGGCAGCGGTTTTGATGTTCTCGCCGGCGGCGGTTCTTGCCATTTTTCTATCTTCTTCATGATTTCGTCCGCAAATTTCTTTCCCGTGGCGCCATCCGGGGATTCGCCGAACGCGTCGACGCGCGCCATGAGAGAGCACTTTGCGCCGATCAATCGTGCCGCTTTGGTTCGCCACGCAGGAGGCGTCTTCTTCTGAATGATGTCGCAGTCGTAGATGAAGCCGGCGTGCATGTCTCCCGCTCGAATAGCCGACGCGCTCGACATGCCACCCGTGTTCTTTTTCTTTGATCCCAAGACTTGAACGTTGCACGCGGGCATTTTCGACAGAGCGTGCAATCCGCCGGCGACACCGATGAGCTGAGCCGCGATATCACTTCCCAGGACGGCGCTCAAGTTGGGCGCGGTATCAGCCATGCGAGTCGCGACGTAGTTGAACATCTTCTTTTTCGCTTCATCTAGCTCTAACGCTCGATCGCACGCTTCGAGTGTCTTTTTCAATTCAACCTCACTCAGTGGCTCCCCGGATGTCGTCGATCCGGTGACACTCACCACCATAATCGTCGCCGAAGGTAGCACGTCGTCGAGCTCCACATTCATCATGTCCATTTCGTTACCGATCACCTTCACCACTCTCGCGTAATCGATGGGATGCATGACCAAGGATTCCAACTCTGGAAACTTCTTCTTGTACTTATCTTTGATGTACTGATGCACGACGGCGATCTCGTTATCCACCTCCACCGTGAGCGTATTGCACTCCATGACGAGCGCCTCCGCGCCCTCGTCCACCGCTCCGACGCGTCTCCCCGCGTCGTTCACCTCCATCGCGCTCGACGCCATGGACTCATCCACCGCCTTGGTCACCCTCGCGTACCGTTCCGTCGACGTGAGCGGCGCGATCTCGTCTAAATCGTCGCTCTTCTTCAACAATGCATCCACGCCGTCTGCTCCACCACCGCGCCGTCCCGTCGCCTCCTCCGTCGTCGTCGTCTCCCCCCCCACGCGCGACCGTCCGCCGACATCCTCCTCCTCATCGCTCAGTTCGTCCAGATCCGCCAAGAACGAGTCCGCGAGCGTCGCCATCGCTCCCGTCGCGCGCGTCACCCTGCCGCCGCCCATCGATCGATCGATGGGCGTCGAGCGCGAGCGCTATATGGGATCGGGATTTTGACTCGTTTGACCGATCGTGACTCAAGAAACAGAAGGGTCCCTCCCCGCCGTCGTCCCATTCACACACGACGGGCGACGGCAGAGGCGGGCGGACGACCGTCGTCGCGGGACGTCGTCGACGCGCGCGATGGAGGCGATGGGGCGTCGGGCGAGGGCGAACGAGGAGGAACACCGACGACGGTGTGAGTACGCAGAGGTGCGCGCGGGCGGTGCGGACGGACGCGGCGGTGCGGTGGATGCACGGGTGCGAGGCGTCTCGCGCGACGGACGCCTCGACGGTTTGAATGAACGAGTGATTGTATTTATAGCGAGCGACTGATGGAGGAGACGACGGACGAACGCAGGAACTCGAACGAGTGCATTGGGAAGTGAATTGGAGGTCAAAAAAGGCACCGGAGGCGGAAACGCGATCGATCGAGGCGCGCGCCGCGGTGAAGAGGGCGGAGGCGTGGGAGGCTGGATTGACTCGCAGACGCGCGGCGCTGCGGGCGAGACTCGCGCGAGAGGCGGAGTCGCACGCGGTGGAGATGGCGGGTACGCGCACGAGTGCGGCGGCAAAACGGGCGCAATTAGAGGCGCGCGCGCGAGAACTATTGGCGAAACGCGAGGAAGAGCGGAAAAAACATGTGGAGGACATGGAATATAGAAAGTTTCTGGAGAACGACGAGGGCGCGCGGCGGGAGATGCGCGAGAGACTGGCGCAAGAGGTGGAAATCGGTCGACGAATGCAAGTGAACGAGCGCAGAAAATTGGACGAGGAGGCGTCGGAACAAACGAAACGATTAAATGCAGTGATTGCACGTCGATTAATGGAAGATTCAGCGCTCATGGATGATAGAGAAGCCGCGTCAAAAGCGAGTCAAGAGTCTCACGCTCGGGAGCTTCGGGAACAAATCGCGGCGTGTGAGAGTAGTCGTATGAGGTATTTACAGGAAGAACGAGTCGAACGAGCTCGCTTAAACGCGCAATGGAGCGAGGAATTGTTGATCGAGTCGATCTCGAGGGACGAACAGGCTATGGAGCGGCGTCGAATGCACGCAGAATTACTGACGGCAAACAGAGAGAGGTACTCGGAGCAGATCCAAATGCGCGAGCGGGAGCGGGAACGTGATAAGGAGCTGGTCGAACGAGCGATGGAACAAGAGAGAATTTTTGAAGAAGATCGCATGCAATCGGCGCAACGTCGCATCGAAGAAGAGGAAGCGTTGTATCGTAAATATCGTGAAGACCTGCTGAGGCGAACAGCCCAGGAGGAATTGGACGACGCGCGCGTTGAAGAGGATCGATTGAAATACGACAGAAAAGTGCGCGCGCGAGAGATGGCGGAGGAAATGAAACGCAAAAAATTGATGCAAGAGGTGCTCGAGGGCCGGGCCCGGCAAATCGCAGAGCACGAGACGAAACGATGTGCAGAAAAGGCTGCAGAACTGGAGTGGCAAAGACAGAATCAAGAGGATATGGACCTCGCGCGGCGACAGCTCGATGAAAAACTCAGGATCGCGACTGAAGCCAACTTGAAATATCGCGCTTCTCTTGAAGACCAGATACGGCAGAACCGTGAAGTAGCTTCGGAATCAGTTGAAATTTCCCCGCGCACTGATTTCGGCAAAGACGGCGATGACTGTTTCGTAAGACGATTTGCGCAAGAGTCTCAAAATCAAAGGAAAACGACAAGCGCGTATTCGAGCATGTATTCTTTCTAGATGACAAAGCATTCGACCTCTACATCTTTGTAATGATACGGTGTACAGTGTACTGTAGTTCCAACATCCACCAATCCACCAACATTAACATTACAACATCCAACATTAAAACGTCGCGAGAGCGCTCGTCCTCGTTCTTCGTGGAGGAGCAATAAACTCTGGTCCAAAATTGCACTGCACGACGACCGGCTCGAGCTGTTCCGGTGATGAGAAAAGTGAAATACATGGATAATATGGGTGATCACGATCGCAAGCACGCAAGTTTTCAAACGCACGACCGAGTCCTCGGCCGTTCAGGTAAAATTCGAGACGAGAGGTGTCGACAGACGAGACATTGCGCGCAGAGGGTAAATACAAGAGCACACCGATGACGTCTCCCTCCACCACTCGCTTATCTGAGTACTGAACTCGAACTCTATTATGAACCTTATCACTACCACGCTGTACGAAGGCATATGAGTGTTCATCTGCGCCCACAGGAGCGTCCAGATTCACGTTTGTATCGTTGCTCACGCCGACGCGAACGCACCCAGTCTGACCGAGATGTTCGAGAAATAATTCGTAATAAAACGTCCCAGATTCCCACCTTCCGCGCGTCGCACGCGCGGTCCTATATCCACATCGACTCAAGACGCGTGAACCATCGTCCACGTGCATCCCACGCCCCGTCCACGCTCGATCCAAACGACACCCATTCTCTCGAGGTGAGTCTTTTCCCACGTCAATGTCATCCTCTCGACGCCTTTTACCGAGCCTCGCGGTCGTTTTCTCGCGCTCGACCGCGCGTTCGTCGTCACACGCGTTCTCCTTCACCCTCTCCTTCGTCTTCCCCATCTCGCGCGCGTCCGCGTCGCACCGCCCTCCGGTCAATGAAGATGCCCGAGCGAGTCGAACCGACGATCACAGGGTCTAGACCGAGGGTCTAGAGCCTCGAGGGGAGGATCTCCCGGACTGCGAACTCGGACGGACGGCAGACGAAGGACGACGGTCTGACGTCGGTGAGAGCGGGAGAGCGAGCGAGGAGAAGGCTGCGACATGTCCGTGCGACGCGTCGTGACTCAACGCGTCGTTGATAGCGCCCGTCGCGTCGTCGGTGCCGCGCTCGAGAGCGCCCCACGGGTGGCGACGAGGACGGGGACGCTCGGGACGGCGCGAGCGGTGGCGACGACGCGAATGATTCGCGAGAGAGTGCGGACGACCGAGAGAAAAGTGTCGGCAAAGATGGGCGCGGTGGGTTCGTGCCGCGGTTTCGCCGCGGGATGTGGACGAGAAGGGGCGTGCGAGACGCCCGTGGGGGCTCCCGCGGGGGCTCGCGGGTTCTCGACTGAAAAGTCGGAGGGTGAGGCGACGTCGGAGGAAGAAGCCAAGGAGAGTGAGAGCGATGCCGAGGGCGGCGACGGTGAAGTGGATGAATTGTCTCGTCTTCGCGGCGAATTGGAAGAAAAGGATGCCAAGGTGGCGGATTTGACAGATAGAGTGTTGCGAACCATGGCTGAGATGGAAAACTTGCGCGAGCGCACGCGGCGACAGGCTGAAGATGCGAAAAAATTCGCCATCCAGGGGTTCTGCAAAGACTTACTCGACGTTGCGGACAATCTTGATCGAGCCATCGCCACTGTCACCGAAAATGATGCGGAGGCGGACTTGGAGGCGATAAAGGCGAAACTGAAGAGCTTTCATGAGGGCGTCGTGATGACTGAGAAACAACTCGCTTCCGTCTTCAATAAAAACGGTGTCACCAAATTCAATCCGGAAGGTGAAGAGTTCGACGCGAACGCACACATGGCTTTGTTTAATGTCCCCGTCCCCGAAGGGTCGGACGCAAAGCCGGGTACCATTGCCGCTGTTACGAAGACAGGTTATTCGCTTCATGAGAGGGTGATTCGCGCTGCTGAAGTCGGAGTCTACCAATGAAACGAAAAGAGCACTTTAGAGAGTGCTAGCGTTAGTACTAATAGCTAAAATATCTAATTATATTACATCAATATGCTTACAACCCCGTGGGTGAGAATTGTACTCGTTGTGCCGATGTGACACCGTCGCCGAGGGTGTCCATTTTCATCGCCAATGTCGCCTTGTCCTCTGCACTTTGTAGCAGCAATCTCATCGTGACATCGTCAGTCGCCTTCAAAATATTAATTGCCACACTGATGTCGGGTAAAGAAAGATATGTAGGATCAAGTTGCAACACTTCCGTCAAGAATTGACTCAGTGAAAGTCGTACTGATGCGACAGAGTCCTCGGCAAGCATGACCAATAATGGTAGTAACTCATCAACCACGATTCTCTGCTCCACTTCTTTTGCGAGAGCTAGCGAAATAGTCGCATAAGCTCTACGATCTGACCATCTGTGACTCGTCGCAAGTAGTTTTATGGATGACAGAGCGTTTACAATTTGCTCAGAATACCAGGAAAGCTCCTTTGTCGTGTTGACGAGAACTGTACTCGCGACACTAACAGCTTTTTCTCGGACCACCGCCGCGGTGTCATCTAGATACGCTAACAGAACTGGTAATAAAAACTCGGCCGTGGCTGCTCCAGGTAACAGTTCGGCGATGGGAACAATTTGCTTGGCGAGCGCGAAGCGAATTCTCCAGTTGCCTATCTTCTCAGTGTCTTCTGCATTGAAGTTTGATAGAAGGCGAACAAGAGACAGCCGAGCTCCTGAACCCATAACGTTGAAAATCTCATCCAAGTGTTCAATCAGACCAATTTTCACTTCGTCAGTGTCCTCTAAGAGCTTTTCTAAGACGGGTAACAAATCTTTCTCTGCCCTATCCCGCCCGATGATCTTCGCTACCTCATGGAGAGAGCGGCCTAGTGTACGACGAACTCTCCAGTTCAGACTTGACGACAGTAACTGAAACGCAGGGTAAAGCTCTTGCCATCGGTTCGCCGTCAGTGACAGCGCAACACCAGGTAGATTGTACGCGCAGGTTTCTTGAAGTGAGCTGTTGCTTGTCGAACTCTCCGCCATACTAGTGAAATGATCAACAAACATGACTGGAACTCCGACAGAGCTCAGCGCAAAGATTAACGGCCCAAGGTGCTCAAAAGCTGCAGTACGCACCTTAAAACTGACATCATTCGCTAAAGGCTCGAAAATCTCCGAAGCAACATCGAGCATCACCTCAGACGGAACCGCTCTGGCTGCTTGCACAACGTGCTTGGCACATGACGCGCGAACTGCCCACACGTTATCCTTGCATAACCGACTGAATGCTGGTAAAGGTAATTCTAAATTATCTTTCGCAGGCAAAACCTCGAATATCTCGCTCAAGGCAGAGCCTACGGCTTGTCTAACTCTGAACTCCTCATCGCCTGCCAAGTTCACCAGGCTCGGAAGAATGTCACTCTTCGTCATCTCCACGCCCACCACTTTTGCTAAATGGCCGAACATTTTTGCCGCACTCACCCTTATCTCTTCCTCTTCGTTGGCTGCGAAATCCTTCAACGTCGGGAGAAGTAAATTGCGCTGTTTCTCCGTTGACAGTAGAGAGGCCACTTCTCTGCAGGTGTGCTCTGCTGCCTCTATAACCGCGTCGCAGTCATCCTCTACGAGCATGAAGTTCACTCCGAGTAGTTTAATCGCATTTATACTATCCAGACTACCACTCAACCGTCCTATGCACTGTGCGAAGCCATCGAGCTGCTCCGCCACACACCGTCTAACGTCATTGTCATCATCCTCTGCGAGTTCAGCTATCAGATCGATCGGAAAAGCATCTTCATCATCCAATCCATCACAAACTCTTGAAAGTGCAGCGACGTGGTACAATCTCTGACTTGCCACGTGACAATCTCGGCAATACTTGGCGGTAACTTCAAGTTCTGATGCCCCTTGGACGTCGTTGGAGTAATCGTCCGCCAAGACTTGTTCGTCGACGTCGAGAAACTTTTCTAACTCAGGAATATTATCTAACGCGGGTGAGGATGCTACGTGAGCGTCTCCTTCACTGCCTTGATCGTCCGTCATGACGACGAGGTTTGATGACCACGGCCGAGTGCGCTCTTGCTAGCGCCGCGGCTCGCAGTGGTGTCTGAGGCTCTCGCAACTTTCGTGAAAACCGCGCAGGGGATTTCAAGGAGATGCGAGCGAATGAGTGTGACCAGAGCACGTCCTACAGACGCTAGTTGTCGAGAAACGAGGACGATCTACGAATTACTGGGGACTTGAGGCTTCGCAAATTTGCTCTTGACTTCGATGTTTTTCTAACAAAGACTCCAAAGTTGATGCTATCCCAAATATCACACCCTCCTCGCTGACACTGCTCCTAAGTTTAAGGCTAAGAAGACACTTATTCGTCTTCTTCGCTGCGGAGACGAGCCGCGGCGTTCGTCACCTTCACGTTGAGCTGGCGAGCGCGCTCGACGATGGCCTTGCGGTTGAGCGTGGACACGTTGTGCGCGATTTCGGCGCAGTACTTGCGGTTGTGCATGAGGAGAAGGTCAAGATCCTTGACGTTGTGCACGACGAACTTCAAGAAACCGTTCGGCAACAAGTGACGAGTCTTCTTGGCAGTGCCGTAACCGATGTTCGGCATCGGCGCCAAGCCCTTGAACTTACGGCGCTCGCGAGAGTCGATACCCTTCGGGCGTCTCCATGACGTCTGTGTTACGAAAATAAATACGGTCAGTCTCAATCTCTAAACACTCTTTATTCGTGCGTTCGCGCGGCTATCCAGTGCCGCAGGCCGCTGGATCGTTGCGTGAAGGTTCGCGGCGCGGGTGCTAGTTTAGGGTCTGCAACCCTCTCACGGGCTCGAGGATCGTCGGCTGCGTGGCAGCTAACAACGCTCGCGAGCGCGCGTGAGACACCGAATCGAAACGTGAATAATTTCCACGACCATTGCTTCGCTGAGTGTCGCGATACGTACGTTTTGGAGGCGCTTGAAGCGGTCGGACTGGTACTTGTTGAACGACTTCGTGCGCTTCTTGACGATCTTGTGCTTGATGAGCGGAGTCACCATGTTTCCTGCTGGCTACTGATGACGAGTCGGGGAAAAAGGAGGATGCGTCAGTACGTAATCGTTATGTTCTTCCTGGTGCCCTCACGCGCCGCGCTATTCGTACGGGTCGCCGCACGCGGGTTCACCATCGCCCCTCATCGGTCGGCGGTGACCCTAAATCCCTCGCGCGGAGTCCTACTTTCTCCGTCGCTTCCCCGACGTCTCTGCGTTGGCAGACGACGCAGACGCCGAAGAATGCGCACAAAGATTATATCGCTCCATACAGCGCTTCGCGCTCGCGTCGCTCGAGCGTGCGTACCTCGCTTGCGTCTCGAAAAGGCGGATGCGCGCTCCGTCCGCCTCGCCAAAACCGCGTCCCGATGTGCTCGAAAATAAGTTAGACCTAAACAACGTTTAATACGAAATATGCATACTTTGAGGAAAATATCAGGGTGTACGACGGGGAGTACGAGCCGCGGGTCGTTCGCGCGCCAGCGGCTTCGGAAACGGTTCCGTCGACGTTCGCCGCGACGTTCGCATCACACGACGTCGCGAAGCGACGAGGGAAAACGTGTGTGCGAGTGAAGCGCGGCGTTCGCGGAGGCATAACCGCTTTCTGTCGTCGTCCTAGAACGACTTTGATTGTTCGTTTGTTCTGTTTTGAATTCATCGCCTTCGCGAACACGGCTTCGATTTAGCTTCGAGTCGAAGTTTTCGCGGTCGTGAGCGCCGGACGAGCGAAAAACCGTAGCGTCATTGACGACAGGACCCTCAGTGGCGGGTGCACTCCAAGATTGAGATCATGTTTGAGCGTTTGAGCACGTCTTGAGGCCACGTTGTTGAGGATGAGGCAGAGGTCTGGGCACGTCCAACGATTCACCGCGAGGATGGTGGATGCATGGCGCGGTATTTGGTCTATTTTTGTCCTTTTGTCTCTCTGTGCGACATTTTGCGCGCTCGGAGCGCGAGGATACGAAATCCCAGAGGTTGAGTGGTTGCATCCAAACTCGGGACACATCGGTGGCGGTGAAGTCTTGACGCTCTCAGGAAAGAACCTTGCGGATGTGAGAAATTTACCGGGAGCAGCGCTGACGTGCAAATTCGACAACATATTCGTTCCCGCATATTATATAGACAGTGAAACGGTGAAGTGCACAGCACCGGCGCACAGAGAGGGGTTCGTGAGTGTAGAATTCGCTCTGAACAACGAAACTGGAGATTTTCTGAGAACAAAGGGCTACCAGTTCGTCGGTGGCGCAAAAGTCGATGCAGTGAACTCTATTTATGGTCTTTCAGGAGGCATAGTTGACGTAGTTGGTGCCGATATGCATGTTTCTCAATACTGTCGCTTTGGAGAAGAAACAACTATTGGACACATTGTCTCTTCAAGCCTCATGAAGTGTGAGTCACCTTCAATAGATTCAGGCACAGTTCCCATCGATGTATCCCTGACAACTTCCAGTTTCTTCGAAGCGTTCAGCAGTATCCATCACACGTATGTTGGTTTTCCTTCCGTCAATCAGATTCAACCAAAGATGGGAACAAGTGAAGGAGGTACGCTAGTCACAGTGACTGGACAGAATTTTGCATCTACGAGCATGCTCCGATGTCGATTCGCTGCAATCGATGTCATGGGTGTCTGGCAGACCGCTAGTACAGTTGAGTGTACGACACCAGGAACGACTTCAGGGGCGAAGGAGCTTAGTATCTCCATGAATCATCGGGACTATGTTTCATACACCGATGCATACACTTTTGAGTCAAGTCTCACTGTCGACGCCATTGCACCATCGCAAGTCTCCTCCTCTGGATCGTCCCATGTGGTGCTGACTGTTCCAGGCGTAGTGCAGTTACCAGATCTCTCGTGCAAATTCGGCTCTCATTCGGTTCCAGCTGTTGCTGGGATTAACAACGATGTTAGCTGTGTTGCTCCGGCTGGTGTCGGATTTGTGACGGTGGCAGTCGCCGCAAACGGGCAAGATTTCCATTATTCTAGTAATGGCTTAGTGAGCATACAACTAGAACAGAAAGACGTGATAGAGATTACTAGAATAGCGCCCAGATTTGGCGCCGTGGGCGGAGGTACTTTGGTACATTTAGATGGCAAGAATTTACTGCAAGATGGTCCAGTTTGCAGATTTGGTACAGTCACTGTGGCGGCTGTGCGGATCTCGTCATCGTTGATTATATGTGAAACCCCAGCTATGCTTGAAGGTGCATACGCTTTAGATGTGTCGGTAGTAGCAACCGCAGTAGAGTTAGCTATGAAGCCGCAGTTTTTGTTTGATCCACCTCCAGTGGTCACGGCTTTGTCACCATTCATGGGACTCGTCGAGGGAGGTACAACAGTGACTGCGGCTGGACACTCTTTCAGCGATTCTCACGAGCTTGGATGTAAATTTGGATCCATTGGACCAGTTGTTGGCGAGTGGATTGCAGAAGATGAGTATAGATGTATCGCCCCAGCCCATTCAAAAGAGATCGTGAACTTTGATGTTGGAATGTTGAGCGAGTTTGGTGCAGATTTTGCTGATGGCCCGCAGTTGACTTTCATGTACGTAGACGAAGCAACTGTGACTACAGTGATAGATAACGACAACAACACCGCGACCATCACGGGCACGGGCTTTGTCCCTGGTCAGGACGTATACTGTAATCTCGGCAACGGTGACGCTCTGGTACCAGGTACGGTCTTGAGTGATGGCTCTGTGCTTTGCGGGTTACCTGAAGATAACAACGGTGTCAATGAATACGATATCACGATTGTCGACAGTAAAGGTAACAATATCGTCGAAACAACCGATGCAAATGGTATACTCACAAGGAAGGTTTCACTTGATCATTTGTCCCCGTTCGCTGGACCCGCGATTGGTGGCACGTTGATTGCTGTTTATGGAGATCACTTTTCAACATCTTCATTATGTCGATTCGGTACTCTCACTCCGACTCCAGCTGTATTCATATCATCAACTCAAGTGCTGTGTGAA
>Ga0181589_10002290_pt1 | contig 15027 bp, 16 predicted proteins | sample 071ome_25_FD_132444 | JGI IMG/M metagenome (GOLD analysis project Ga0181589, IMG submission 132444) | Coastal salt marsh microbial communities from the Groves Creek Marsh, Skidaway Island, Georgia - 071410BT metaG (megahit assembly) | ecosystem: Environmental > Aquatic > Marine > Intertidal...
CTGTAACATCACTTTATAACTAATGGAGCAAGTTTTGAACACGTTGTTGAAGAACTAAAGAGACATGTGTCGGCATATAGCACAGCCACCAAAAGCGAACGGCTTCGTGACTGACCTCAATGCTGCGTTCGTGCAGCAAATCTTCGATATTCCGAAGCGACAGCGGGAACCGGACATAAAGCATCCCGACCACGCCGATGATCTCTGAACTGGTTTTGAAGTTCTCGAAGGGAGAGGATTTGGTCATGAACAGACGCCAACCCGCCTCAAGCGAAGTTCTTCTGATAAGACCAGTTTAGGCTTTCGGTTCTCGGCTCTATCGCCCCATTGTGTAGAACTCATCATTTGGCCGCATGGCGGTCAGGTTTGCCATTCGGTTACTAAGCCCAAAAAAGGCCGTGATCCCTGTTATATCCCAGATTTCCTCATCGTTGAAACCATGGCCGCGCAAGGTTTCGAAATCGGCGTTGTCAATGGCGCCTGCGTCTTTTGAAACCTTCAGCGCAAAATCTAACATCGCCTTGTGCCGGTCGCTTATATCGGCCTTGCGATAGTTGGTAGCAACCTGATCTGCAATCAGCGCGTTCTTGGTGCGAATGCGCAAAACCGCACCATGCGCTACCACGCAGTAAAGGCAGTCGTTATCGGCCGAGGTGGCGACGATGACCATTTCCTTTTCCGCCTGAGTCAGACCTTCGCGGTTCATCAGCGCATCATGATAGGCAAAGAAAGCGCGGAACTCATCCGGCCTGTGCGCCAGCGCCAGGAAAACATTGGGAATGAACCCGGCTTTTTCCTGAACACCCAGAATGGCCGTCTTGATGTCGTCGGGCAGGTCATTCACGTCCGGAATGGGATAGCGGGAGATCGGGTGTTGAGTCATGTCGCTTACTTTTTTGCATTTGCGGGGATCAGAGGTCTTTCCGCAGTACCTTGCCCGAGCTCTTCGCCGGACACCGCCGTGCGCGCCCAACTTTGTATTTCGAAAACTCGGCGGTCAGCGTTTCAACCCAAATGTCCGTCACAGTGGTGGCCACGAGATGGGGGGTTGGGAAAAGTTCGGTCATTTCCGGCACCGCCTCGACATAGATCTGCACGCAGAGCCGTTCGGCCATCGCACGCAATGCATGTAGGCGGCGCAGCAAGTTGTCTCGCTCCACCTCTGTTGGTTTGAGGTCGAAGTTACGCAAGTAGGCTGTAAACAAGCGTTCCACCCATTCACGTTCCTTTTTGTGACGCATACGGCTGAAATCATCCGCCTCGTCCACGAACTGATAAAAGGCCTGCTGCAGACCCGAGTTCATCTGATAGACCTCGGCGTAATAGAGGTTCGCAAGGTACACTTTGTTGTGCCAATCCTTGCCAGACATGTTGAGGTTGCTGCTGGTCAGCATCTGAGCGCGAAAATCGCTCAGGACTTGAAGGGTGATGTCGGACTTGTCTGTAAAGTAGATGTAGAAGGTGCCCCGCGCCACTTTGGCCTTCTTGATGATATCGGCGATACGCATTTTGTGATAACCGCCTTCCTGCAGGATCTCTGCAGCGGCCAGCAAAAGTTTCAGCTTGCGGCGCTCACCCTTTGCAAGGCTTTGATCTTCTTCAATGCGGCCTGCAAGCAGGTCAACATAGCGCTTGGCCAAAGAATGTCGGGGCGCATTGTAAATCATATGTCTTATCGGCCTTCGAACTGGGCAGGGCGTTTTTCCAGAAAGGCGGCCATGCCTTCGCGAAAGTCTCTGGAGTTCAGGGTAATTTGCCTGTGCGCCTGACCTTTTGCAATCACCTCGTCGCGTGGTTCGCTCAAGGCGGCGCGAACCAGCTTTTTATGAGCGTGCAAGGCCAGCGGCGCCTGCTTCATCATTTCCAGCGCCACTGCCCGGGCGCGCGCCTGCAGGGCATCACGTGCCACCACCTCGTGGAAGAAGCCCGAGCGCAGGCCCCAGCTGGCGTCCAACGCACCGCCATACAAAAGCGCATAAGACGCCTGTGAGCCTCCGAGAAGATCAACCAGCATCCCCGGCAGCGCCACCGCCGAGATGCCGATTTTTGCCTCAGGCAATGAAATCAGCGTGTCGTCGGCCGCGATGCGGATGTCGGCCCAGCCGCCGAGTGCCGCTGCCTGTCCGACACAATGGCCAAAACAGGCAAAGACAACCGGTTTGCCACCCATGTCATCGCCAAAAAAATTAAATTCGAACGCGCTGGTTTCCGAAAGGTCGCCGCTATTCACCAGCGCGGTTCCGGCATCGATGTCGAGACCGGCACTAAAGGCGCCGTCTCCCGCGGCGGTGAGAATTGCGATACCTGCAGTCTCATCGTCGCGGAACCTCGCCATGGCGGTGTTGAGGCTGCTGAACATGGCTTTGTTAAAAGTGTTCATCTTGTGAGGGCGGTTGAGCGTGATGGTTGCGATGCCCTCTTCGACGTCATAAAGGACTGCTTGCGCACTCATGCCTCATACTCCCTCTGGAAGACCTGTTGTTTCTGGTTCTTGTCGGTTTGGAAGGCTTCAAGTGTGCCCTTGGGCACCAGTTCGACCTGACACCGGAAGCGCAATTCCTTGGACACGGTTTCGCTGATCTCAGCAGCCAGCTTAGTGGCGTCTTCGCCCGACATCTCGCGCGCCAATTCTACCCGCACGGGAAGCGGCGGGGTCTGCACGGGCGGCGGGGATTTCAGCACGACGCGCATAGTGGGACTGACACCGCGGTCGCTGAATCTATTGATAATGGCTTGAATGGCCGCAGGAAAGACATTTACGCCCCGCACCAGAAGCATGTCGTCGACGCGTCCCTTGACGACATAGCGGATCGTATCGCGGCCACAGGCACAACGTCCACGGCGGATTTCGAGCCGATCACCTGTGCGGAAGCGGATCGCAGGTGCACATTCCTTTTGCAGCGCAGTAAAGACACCTTCGCCCGAGACTCCATCCTCCAGAGGGAGGCTTTCACCGGTAGTTGGATCTATGATTTCCAGCTGCACGAAGTCATCAGCGAGAAAGTGCAGACCGGTGTTATGTTGGCATGTGAAGGACGCGAAAAAGCTGGCGTGAATGGCGCCGATGCCGTCATAAATCTCGGCCCCGCCCCAAAGTTTTGATAGGCGGTCACGCACTTCGGGGATCGAGCCGCCGGGCTCACCGCCCAGAAGGATGCGCTTAATGCCGAGATCGGCAACATCGATGCCGAAATCCTCCTTCAGTTTCCCAGCCATCCACGTGGCATAGGACGGTGTGCAGTTTAGCTGCTTGGGCATCACCGCCTTGGCGGTCACGGCAAATCGTTCCGGCCCGCTCATGCCGCCGATGGGCACGACGGTAAAGCCTGCCATCTGCATGATGTCGGCCACTGGCAACCCGGCAATCCACATTGACATGACAAAGGCATGCATGACGACATCGCCTTTTTCAGCGCCCATGATGGGCATGGCGCGGCGCATAACCTCGGCGGTCACTTCGCTGTCGGCCTGGGTGTAACCGGTAAATGTAGGAATGCCCGTGGTGCCTGAAGTCGAGCTGATCCGGATCACGTCACGCGGGTCACAGACGATGTGACTGCCCAGCGGTGTGATGCCGGCAGCCTGCGATTCGGCCTGCGATTCGCGCTCCTGGTTCTTGTCCATTAAGGGCAAATGTTTGAGGTCCGAGAGCGATTTCAGCATCTCCGGGCGAAAGCCAACCTCGTCAAAGCGCGCCTTGTGAAATGGCGATTGGTCGTAGACACGGTGTACTTGTTTCTTGAGCTTTTCCAACTTGATAGCATCCAATGCTGCCCAGTCGGTGATGCCTTTTTGCATATCATACACCGATGTTCCCATGCGCCCGATCCTCCCTGAAACGCAGCCAATCCCTAAGGTGACATAGATGTCATATTTTGATTGACGCAAACGTGACACCCGTGTCACATTTCTTGTCGAGCGGGTCGCACCTGTCAAGACGATGTCTGCTAAAAGATGCAGAGCGAGCGGGAGCGACCGTGCATCTGGATCGTTCTTAAGGGAGGAAAAAGAACATGAACCGCATACTGAAATCGCTGGCCCTAATGGGCACGCTGGCGGCCTTTGGCTCTGGCGCAGCGGCAACCGAGCTGCAGATGGCGCATTTTCTGCCCGAAGCTTTTCCGCCGAACAAGGCCGAGAAGGCCTTTGCTAAGCATCTGGAAGAGGCAACAAACGGCGAAATCACTGTCTCGATCGCCTTCGGGGGCCAGCTCGGTGGCGAAAGGGAAATGCTCGACTTTGTCGCAAACAACGTCGTCAGCATGGCGGCATTCCCGGTCAACCACTACGCCTCGCAATTCCCGGGTTACGGAGCATTTGACATGCCGATGACCTATGACTCGCCCGAGCAGGTGGCGGCGCTCTACAAAAAGGCACTGACCACACTGCCGCTGACCAAGGCGACCTACGAAAAGGCCGGTGTCACGCCCTTCATGTTCCGGGGCCTTGATCCTTATCTGCTGCTCTGCACCAAGCCTGTCTCCAAGGTCGCCGATTTTGAGGGCCTGCGCATCCGCACCTTTGGCTCGGCCGTGCCTGCTGTCTTCGAAGGTCTGGGCGCAGTACCCGTGAACCTCCTGACCTCGGAAACCTATGAGGCCTTTCAGCGCGGCACCGTGGACTGCGTTTATTTCAGCCGCATTGGACATCTGATCTTCAAGACATACGAAGTTGCCAAGTACCAGATTGATTTCGAGTTTGGCTCGGTTGCTTCGTATATCGGCTATATCAACAATGACGTTTTGAATGACATGACCGATGACCAGCGCGCCGCCTTCTGGGAGGCCTCCGAAACAGGCGAGAAAGTGGGCCTTCAGGTCATCAATGGCATGCAAGCCAAGGCCAACGAAGTGTTTGAGGCCAAGCTGGAAACCTTGACCATCGAAGACGGTGACAAGATCAAGGAAAAATACAACACCCGCTGGGCGCTGAACCACTATGTCGAGTCGACAAGCAAAATGGGCCCCGAGGCAGAGGCCGTGGCCAAAGAGGTCGAAGCCTTCCTGGTGAAAGAGCTGGGTCTCTGACACCAGACGACGACACTGCCCCGACCAGCCCGCGTGCCGGTCGGGGCTGATTATTGGGAGGGGGTCATGAAACTACTTGAATTTCTGGCGGACAAGGCTGGGTTCCTCGCGGCAATCGCCGCGCTGGCGCTGGCTCTTCTGGGCACGGCCGACGTTCTGTCACTGATGCTCTTTAACAAGCCGTTCGTGGGCATGGTCGAGTATTCCAGCATGTTGCTGGTCTGTGTCTTGTTTCTTGGCATGGCAGGGGCTGTGCGCGATGGTGATAATATCTCGGTTGATATCCTGCTGAACGCCCTCGGCCCTCGGGCGCGCCGCGTGGTCGAGCGGTTCAACAGTTTCTGTACCCTCGTGTTCTTTCTGACGCTGACCTATCTCAGCTGGAAGCTGGCTCTACACTCGATCGACAAAGGCAACGTGATGAGCGGTGCGGTTAACTTTAAGCTCTGGCCATTCAAGCTGATTGCCGCCCTTGGCGCCACACTGGCGCTGTTTGCGCTTGTCGTCCAACTCCTGGCCCCGAAACAAGAAGAAGAATGAGGCCATCATGGACCCGTTGACAATCGGCGCGTTGGGCATTGCGGCCCTCATCTTTTTGATCTTTACCGGCATGCCCATTGGGGCGGCGCTTTTCACCACAGGGGCTGGCGGGTTGACGCTGCTGTTTGGGTTTGAGAAGGCCTCGGTGATCCTCTTTGGCATGCCGTTCGAGATTGGCTCGTCCTATTCGCTGGTCGTGGTGCCGATGTTCATCCTGATGGGGCTGGTCGCATCCGAGGCTGGGCTGATGCGAGACATGTTCGATGCGGCACAGAAATGGCTCGCGGGGCTGCGCGGCTCGCTTCTGATCTCAACGGTTGCGTCCTCTGCGGGATTCGCGGCTGTGTCCGGCAGTACCATCGTGAACGCCGCGGTTTTCACCCGCATTGCCTACCCCGAGATGACACGACTGGGATATGACAAAGGTCTCGCCGGGGGTGTCATCGCTGCCTCGGGCACTCTGGCCGCCTTTATTCCGCCATCGATCACCTTTGTGCTTTACGCGCTGCTGACCCAGCAATCTGTGGGCCAACTGTTGCTCGCCGGCGTTATTCCCGGTCTGATCACCGCAGCGGCCTATGTGATCGGCATTCTCGTCATCGTGCGCGTCAAGCCCGAGTGGGTCCCGCAGCACAAGGAACGTTATTCCTGGGGTCAACGCTTTGGCTCGCTCAAGACCATCTGGGCGGTGATGCTGTTGTCCTTTATCATCGTCGCTGGGATCTACACTGGCACCGTGCCGCCCTCTGCGGCAGGCAGCGTTGGGGCTATTGGCGCCATCGTCATCGTTCTCTTTATGCGCCGAATGAACCTGATGGGGGTCTGGAAGGCGGTGCGCGAAACTGTGAAAATCTCTGCGGTTCTGGCGGTGATCGTCTTTGGCGGCCTAACATTTTCGCGGTTCTTGTTGTTCTCGGGCTTTGTGCGCGAGGCTATCAACGGCATTGCTGCGCTGGGGCTAGGCGACAACATGTTCCTCTTTGCCATGGTGGTCCTGTTCTTGATCCTCGGTATGTTTCTGGATTCGCTTGCCATCCTCGTCATGGCCGCGTCGATCCTGTTCCCAGTGGCTTCGAAAATGGGTTTTGATCCGATCTGGTTCGCGGTCATCGTCGTGAAACTGATGGAAGTTGGGGTCATCACGCCCCCTGTCGGGATCAACCTGTTTACAGTGGTTAGCGCGTCTGACGGGGATCTGAAACTGACCACGCTTTACAGGGGGATCACGCCCCTATTTCTGGTTGAGCTGGTCGTGCTCTTTATACTGATCCAGTTTCCAATACTGTCGACGTGGTTGCCATCTGCAATGTTCTAGGGTGCAGGATGCGTTGGCTGCGCGCGCTGAGCGGCAATCAACGCATCCTGCCACTTTTGCCGTGCGCCACTCAGTTGACATCGACCATAATCAGATTGGTGATTTCCCCTGCTTCAACACAGCTGAAATGGACCATTCTCAGGCCCTCTTATACATCGTCACCACACAGGCTCCACGGAGGACGAGATTATTTTACTGCGCGATGCCTGCCCCTTCGATCTGTCGAGTGCCAGTTTGGGCATGGACGCTCCCACAACACCATTGGCCTGCCGGGTGATATGCTGCCCCACGCCGTCAATCCGAGTATGACAAATATTAAGGTATTTTGCGCAAGTTTCGATTTTGCTGTGTTACCCAACAACCAATACCATCACGCTTGCGATCAGAAACCCGACGGTTAGCCAATTGAAAACCTTTTGGCTGAAAAGTGGGGCGACAAGCATTCCGGTGATCGTGCCAAATACGGTTGGTATCGCAAGCGGCAAGGCAACGGAAAAAAGCGCGCTGGAAAACCCAGTGGTTACTCCTTGCAATGACAAAGCAACCGGGTAGGCGAATAAAAAGGTTACTAGGGTTGTTGCGCGTATGATCTGTTTGTCACTCTTGATCGCTGTTGCATAAGCGGCGACGGGCGGGCCTGGCATGGCCAGCGTCACGTTGAGCGCCCCGCACACCATGCCAATCGCGACCCGACGTTTGCGCGTGTCCTCTTCGAAAATTGGGTGGCGCGTTAAGAGGCCCGAGGCGATGAGGGTCATGAAGGCCACAACTAAGGCCGCGACGATCTTGAGCGCGTCAAGGGACAAGGTGGCGTAGGCCGTAGCCCCAATTGGTGTGCCCAAGAGCACGCCGATCAGCAATGGCCTCAACAAGGAAAAATTAACCCTTGGAATCGTGCTGGGGGCCAGGATCACGGCGATCAGCAGACTCAGCACAATTGAAACTTGGATCGCCTCAGCGCCGCCTATCGACACCAACAGCACCGGCCCGGCAATAACTCCGAACCCGATTCCAGTGATGCTTTGCATCATCGACGCTCCGAATACGACCACGATGATATAATACGACAATTCCGCCAAGGATAATGCACCAAGAAGTTCAGACACCGACCCAATCAAGCAATGCGTCAGGAAAAAACAACCTGAATGTCGGTGTATTCCTCAAGCCCCTCCTGGCCGAACTCGACCCCGACACCGGATTGCTTGACCCCGCCAAAGGGCGCGTTGGGCTGAATCATGCCGTGCTTGTTGATCCAGACCGACCCGCATTCCATTTTCGAGGCCACCCGCCGGGCTTCGGTGATATCCCGGCCCCAGACCGAGCCGCCCAGGCCATTGGGGTTGTCATTGGCCTTCTCGATGGCGTCCTCGATATCTCGGTAGCGAATGATGGGCAGCACCGGGCCAAATTGTTCCTCGTCCACCAGACGATCGCCGTTTTCCAGATCGGCAATGATGGTCAGCGGGAAGAAATAGCCCTTCTTCTTGCCATTGGGCTGGGGGATATCGCCCCCCAGAAGGACCCGGCCCTTGGGTTTTGCATCGCCGACAAGTTCGCTGACGATATCGAATTGCCTGCGGTTTTGAACCGGGCCGATCACCACATTTTCGTCAGTGCCCATGCCGACCGGCATCTTGCGGGCGAACTTGACCAGCTCCTCGCAGACATCTTCATACACGTCCTCGTGCACATAGAGCCTTTTGAGCGCCGCGCAGGTCTGGCCGCCATTGATGAACGCCCCCCAGAACAACCCCTCGGCAATCTGTTTCGGGTCGACATCGGGCAGGACGATCCCGGCGTCATTGCCGCCCAGTTCCAGCGTCATGCGCTTCATGGTCTCCGCCGCATTCGCATAGATCTTCTTGCCCGTGGCAGAAGAGCCTGTGAACACGATCTTCCCGATATCGGGATGCGACGTCATGATTGGGCCAAGATCGTCGTCACCGGTTATGCAATTGACCACGCCGCGCGGCAGGACTTCGTTCATCAGCTCGACCAGCCGGAGCGTGGTCAGCGGCGTGAAGGGCGAGGGTTTGATCACAACGGTATTGCCCGACAGAACCGCCGGTATGATGTGCCAGATGGCGATCAGCACCGGGAAATTCCACGGTGTGATTGACCCGACAACGCCGATCGGTTTGCGATAAAGCTCAACCCGGCCTTCGTTGTTGTCCTGCAACACCTTCATCGGCAGCGACAGGCTGGCCGTGTATTGCGTCCAGGCGATGGCGCCACCGATTTCCCAGCGTGAGCCCAGCCCGTTCAGCGGCTTGCCCTGTTCGGCGGTCAGAAGCTGGGCCAGCTCTTCGGCGTGTTGTTCGATTTTCTCGGCGATCTTGCGGCAGGCAGTCTGGCGCTTGCGCTCGGTCTCGTCGCGCCAGCTTTTGAAGGCAACCTTGGCCGCGCGGATGGCATCCTGCAGTTCCTTTTCCCCGGCCAGAGGGGCAAGGCCCGCGACCTGCTCGGTTGCCGGGTTCAGCACTTCGAAACACTGTTTGGTGGGCACTTTCTTGCCGTCAATCACAAGGCGTAGCGGTTCCATCATTAACTCCCTCAGTCGCGCGTCTTGGGCGCTTGGTTGCCGTGCCAGTCGCGCATGTTGTTCTTGTGGGTTTCCGAATAGGCCCCGGGTTTCATGTGCTTGTCGTAGAAATCGAGGTCGAGGTGATGCGCCTGCGCGAACAGGGTCACCTGGATCGGATCGACCGTGGCCGGGAATTTCCCATAGGTGTCATAGACATACGAGCAGATGTCCTTGACGCATTCCACGCCCTCGGGGCTGGCCTGAACCGTGGCGGCGTCAAATTCGTGATTGGGGGCGGTATGGGGTTTGACCATGCCTTTGGCCTCCCACTCGTCCATCTTCATCGTCGCGCCGGCAATGGCGGCGTCCACGGCGGCGCGCATGTCGGGATAGTAGGGCGGGCAGAACGCCTCGAACACGCCGTCGCGGCCGACCGGGATCGGGAAGGGATCGGTGTTCGACTGGATGAAGCGGAAGCCAAGGCCGCGACAGGCGGGCGTGCCGCCCAGCACCACGGTTGAGGAAAACCCGCCATAGACCCAACCGCCGATGCCGGTGGCCTGCATCGCCAGCGCGATAAGCTGGCTCATGAAGGCGCCTTCCGCCAGCATGCCGTCGGATAGGATCTTTTCGATCCGGCTCAGCGTCATCACCTTCTTGCGCGACAGGAAGCCGTTATCCACCCATTTCTGGTTGCCGCAGGGCCGCATGCCGTTGCGGTCATCGACGATGAAATAGCCGCCGCCCTCGCCGGAATAGCGCCCGGCCTTGCTGTCGCACATGTTCAGGATCAGCTTGATCATGTCCTTGGTCACGTCGATCACCGGCATGAAGAGCGTCGTGCCCGGCTTGTTGGTGACCCATTGGTTGTGCGGCCAGACGCCCGGCTCTTTGCCCGGCAGGTCCATCCGGCCATCGTCGATCTTCTCAACGAAATTCTCATAGAACCCGAGGATCTTCTCGCGGTCGCTCTTGTCCTCGTATTCACGCATCTTGGTCATCTTTGCCTTGTCGGCATTGACGACAAAGACGCCATGATCGTTGGTGAAAAACAGCCGCGCGCGGTGGGATCCCATGGCCGAGGGGTATGGCTTGCCGATGGTCTTGACCATGCCGCCGGGAAGCGTGGTTTCCGCCAGGATCGGCCCGGTCGTGGCGGTCGCCGCGGCCACCAGCATGGCGGTTTCCAGATCGTTCAGCCCCACCGGCTCCTTGTCGGATTTATAGGTGAAGGGGCCGGATTCCATTTCCATCCCCAGGCCAAACCGGCGCGACCGCCGCCCCATGATCGCGTCATAAAGCGGATAGTCCCAGGCGGCTTCGGCCTGCGGCGGCAGGCCCTTGGGCTTGAGATCGCTCATTGGCTGTCTCCTGCGGCTTGCTTGCGGGCGCCCATTAGCTGACGCAGCAGGTATCCCCAGGCACCGGGACGGCGCAGGACCATGGCCAGCACGCGGCGCAGATCGGCGCTGGTCATGGTGGTCTCGGCCTCCCACACGCCCATCTTGCCGATCAGCACGATACCGTCATCGCGCAGTTCCAGCTTTTCCAGATCGAACGAAAATTCGCCTGCTGCAGATTCAATTTTCATCTCATCCCTCCCGGCCCCCTTCAGGGGATCATTTTCCAATACGCATCTTTCAGGGTGATCAGCCCGCCGCCGATCTCGTAGATATCCAGCCCGCGCGACTGGCGCGGTTTGCCGTCGGGGCCGATGTATTCCACGTTGTAAGTCTGGATCACGGTCGTGCCCTTGAAGCGCCAGACTGTTCCGGAAAACTTCGGCCCGTTCGGCGTGGCAAAGCGGCGCTCCATCTCGTCCAGCGCTTCCTTCTTGCCATAGATCACGTCGCCGTTCGGCTGGTGCCATTGAAAGGCGGGGGACAGGCAGTCCCCGATTGCCGCGATATCCTGCGAAATGAACGCTTCTTCGAAACGCGTGAACAGCTTTTTGTAGCCGATCTCGTCATCGACGGGGACAGTCAGCTTCGTGCGTTTGATCTTTTGCACACGCTGGTAGGCGCGGTTCTGGACAATTTTGAACCCGTTCGACAGGCGGGGCGTGTTCGATCCCGGGACGGTCGGTGCGATCTCTTCCGCCGTCTGTTTGGAAGGATTGGGGCGCACGTTTCGCGCCTGCTGTCTGCCCACCTCTTCCGTGATGGGGCCAGCATTGGAAATCTGCTCTTCTTGCTGATCGGTGGCGTTGGTGACCACGCGCAGAGCGGAGGTTCCGACGGTTTTCTCGGCAACGGATCGGGTTTTCCGGGGCGTTGGTTTTGGTTTTGGGTCGCCTTGCTTCATATCCGGTCCAGATTGGCTGAAATCATTCGCGTCGAGGCTTGAGTGTAGTGATTCTGTCGGCGCTTTGTCAATTAAAATGAATATCAGTTCATTTTAATTGAGTTTACAACTTCGATAAGTTATAATAATTTCAAATAGTTAGTATATGTATGAGAATACGATTTCATTTTTATTGACGGAATGCCAGTGGATTTCGTAACGTTTGGCCATGCTGCTAACATGCATGCGCGTATGGGAGGAAATTCGAATGAAAATCACACTGCTTGCGGCGTCAGCTGCCGTTCTGCTTGCCATGGGGCAATTTGCTGAGGCCAAGGAACTGCGCTTGAGCGCGGCGCCACCACCGGGCTCGCCATGGGGCAAGATCACCCAGAAATTCGTCGACAAGGTCGCCGAGGTTTCCGGCGGAGAACTGACCATCAAGCCGTTCATGGGCTCGAAGCTTGGTGGTGAACAGGACGTCGCCAAACAGATCGCCCGTGGGCGCATCGACATGGGCGTGATGTCCAACACCGCAGTATCGCTGCTGGTCCCCGAATTCGGCCTGCTGGCGTCGCCTTATGCGTTCGACAGTGCCGAACAGTTCGATTGCGTTGCCGACAACCACTTGCTGAACACTTTCGGCGCCGAGTTTGATGCCGCGGGCATCAAGACGATCAGCTGGATGGAAGTTGGCTATCAGGTCATCTTCGGCAAGGATCCGGTGCGCGCGCCGTCCGATCTTGCAGGCGTCAAGATCAGTACCGCCCCCGCTGCCACCGACACGCTCTTTATTCAGGCCGCTGGCGGCACGGCGGTTCCGCTGGCGCCCAAGGATGCGGTTCCGGCGATGAAGACGGGTCAGGTGACCGCGGCAACCCAGCTTTCGGTGTTCGGTATTGCCACGGGCTATGACAAGGCCGGGCCCAATATCACCATGACCCGCCACCAGCACCAGGTTGGGGGTGTTATCGTGTCCTCCAAAACCTGGAACAGCCTGTCCGATCAGGAAAAGGCGTGGATCAACGAAGCTGCGCCGATCTTCCTTGAACTGCGTGGGGCCATTCGCGGTGCGGAAGGGGCGCTGTTGGGCAAGGCCGAAGGCGAAGGCGCGACCATCATCAATCTCAGCGATGAAGAACTGGCACAGTGGAAAGCACTTGCTGCGAAGGCGCAGGAAGCGATTCTGAATGAGCTAGGCGACGGTGCGACGGCCAAATGGGATCAGATCCTCGCGGCTAAGGCTCAGTGCTCCTGAGGTCCGGCCATGTTTGAAGCGGCTCTCAAGTGGTTGAAACTGTCCGAGTCGATCGTCGCAACGGCCGCTTACGCGGTCGTTGCGATCCTTTTGATGATCGATGTCATCGGGCGCGAACTGTTTGCAACCTCCTTTCTGGGGATGCAGCAGATCGCTGTCTATGGCGCGATCATCGCGGGGTTTCTCGGGCTGACGCTGGCGACGTCCGACAATGCGCATTTGCGCCCCGAGTTCATGGATTTTGTAGCCGGGCGGCATGAAAACGCAGTGCAGCGGTTCGGCGATATCCTGTCGGCGCTGTTCTTTTTTGCCGCCGCCTATGTCGCCTACACCTTCGTGCTGATTTCGATGGATGCCGGTGACAAGGCGCCGGTGCTCTATTTCGTGATCTGGCCGCTTCAGCTGGTGCTGCCCTATGCCTTTGGCTCGGCTGGCGTAAAGCATCTAATCTACGGGCTGCGGCCCGATCTGAAACCCTATTCCGGCGAAGTGAGGGGCTGATCATGGCGGCTTTGGGACTGCTCGCACTGGTGTTCCTGGCCCTTGCGCTGCGCCAGAACATCATTGTCATTTTGCTGGGCGCAGCGGCCTATGTGCATCTGGTCTGGGGGGACGGGTATCTGGAATACCTCGCCGAGGACATCTGGATCAGCCTCGACAATGCGCTGCTTTTGGCCATTCCGATGTTCCTTTTGGCCGGCAACATCATGACCCGGGGGTCGATTGCCCGGCGGCTGATCGACCTAGCCATTTCCGTGACCCGCCCGATGCCGGGCGGGCTGGCTGTGGCCACGATCCTCAGCTGTGCCATATTCGCAGCGATCTCGGGCTCGTCACCGGTGACACTGCTTGCCGTGGGCACCATTCTGTATCCCGCCCTGCTGGAGAACGGCTATTCCAAACGGTTCTCGTTGGGGGCGCTGACCTCGGGTGGCACGCTGGGCATCATCATTCCGCCATCAATCCCGCTGATCCTTTATGGGATCGTCACCGAGAACTCGATTGCCGATCTGTTCCTTGCTGGGATCGTTCCGGGACTGATGATCGCGGCAGCGCTGACCGGGTATTCCTTCTGGGTCAACCGCAAGATGCCGGCGCAGAGGTTCAACATGGTTGAATTCACCACCGCCCTGCGGCGTGGCGGCTGGTCGGCGCTGTTGCCGGTGATCCTGCTCGGCGGCATCTATTCCGGCTACTTTTCGGCGACCGAGGCCGCCGCCGTGGCACTGGTATATGCCTTGTTTGTCGAAATGTTCATTCATCGCGAACTGCGCACCATCGACTTCTTTCACACCGCCGTCGATACAGCCAAACTGCTCGGCATGCTGTTTCCCATCGTTGCTGTGGCACTCAGCATTAAGACGATCCTGACGATCGAGGAGATCCCCGACCAGCTGGCTTTGTGGATTACTGACCTCACGTCAAACAAGATCGCGTTTCTGCTGGCCGTCAACGTGCTGCTGCTGATCGTGGGGTGCTTGTTCGATGTGATCTCGGCCATTCTCATCCTGGCACCGCTCTTGCTGGTTCCTGCGACTGCTTACGGGATTAATCCAGTCCACTTTGGCGTCATCATGGTTATCAATCTCGAAATTGGTTTCCTGACCCCCCCGTTGGGTTTGAATCTGATCGTGGCAATGACGGCCTTCAAAGAGAGCTTCCTGGAAATCAGTCGGGCAGCTTTACCATTTATTGCTCTGATCTTGGTGGTTCTAATGTTCGTAACATTCGTACCGGAAACTGCGCTTTTCTTTGTAGATTAAGCAGCCGCACTCGGTGGGTTTTGACGCGGGATGCAGAGCGACGTATGTGATAGGTTACACAAGAGGAAAAATGGTAGGGCATGGATCTCGGTACGCTTGAATTAGAAGATGACGTTCCTGGCGTCATGCCGGCACGGCAGAGACGCAGTGTGATTCTGCGTGACGCCTACATTCGCGCTGGGATTAAAATTCTGAATACCAAACGCCTCAGTGATCTCAGCGTTTCCGAGTTGGCTCAGGAATGCGGCGGATCGGTTGGTAGTTTTTATACCCGTTTTGAGGACAAGGAAGCCTATTTTCGTGCGCTTCGGGTGGCA
>Ga0181589_10002294_pt1 | contig 15020 bp, 12 predicted proteins | sample 071ome_25_FD_132444 | JGI IMG/M metagenome (GOLD analysis project Ga0181589, IMG submission 132444) | Coastal salt marsh microbial communities from the Groves Creek Marsh, Skidaway Island, Georgia - 071410BT metaG (megahit assembly) | ecosystem: Environmental > Aquatic > Marine > Intertidal...
ATCCGAGGTCCCGTGGGGCACGGAAACTTCGCGCCCCATGCCCACGTCCGGCCAAGAGGTCGGATTGTCGGTCACCCACCATGACGTCCAGTGCCGTTCCCTGCGTTGCGTCCGTTCGCGGGAGGTCCATCCGACCACGGAGGGCGTCCTTCCATCCTGCCGTCCGGATCAAATGGGCACCGAGGCGGAGCAAGCCCGATTCTGGTTTCCTGCACCCGCACCCGTGCCAAGGCGTATGCGGGCAGGTGAGGGTCAGGTCAAGGCGTGCTTCACAATCCTCCTCGAGCAGCAGTTCCGTCAACCGGTCGTGGATGGCGTGAATGGCTGTTTCTGAAGTCCATCCTCGGCCAACACCGGACTGGTTGGTCACAATGCAAATCGCCATACCCTCCCGTCGTAGGCGTGCGATGCTCGACGCTGCGCCGGGGATCAAGCGTACTTGGTCGGGATGGGACACGTGGCCGTCCACGCTCAGGTTGATCACACCGTCCCTGTCAAGGAAGGCGATGGGCGTCCTGGGCGTGGCTGACCTCGACCCTTGCGCGTACGCCAAGGCCCGCTCCATGGTTGGTAGGGCCGCTGCTTCCCCTTGAGGTTCACCGCCGTGCCACATAGCCTTCAAAGTGGAGCCATGAGAGCGTCTGTCATGGCCGGGATGCCCGCCTCCGCCATGCTGGCCCTGACCGGCGGCATGGTGCTGTTGGCACTCTCCCTGCTTCGTGTTGGTCCGATGGCCCGCTTGGCCCTGTTGGGCTGGCCTGGGGTTGGCCTCGGATTTTTCCTGATGGCGGACGGATACCTCCAGGAGGGTGATCCCTTTCTGACCGTCATGCTCTCCTCAGCCCTGCCCGCGGGACTCGGTCTTGCATGGTGGGAATGGGTCGTCACCGACGAAGACGACCGGGCGGCGCTGCATTGGTTTCGAGGTGCTGTTGCCTTTGCAGGCTTGCCGTACCTCGCGACATCGCACGTTCCTTGGTTGAGCCGTTTTGCGATTGTGTCGATTGCCGCGCAAACCGCGTGGATGATGCGGTTCACTGGTGCAGGTGACGTCCAGGTGGGGGAAACGTGGGTCGCCACGGCCGACGGCCCTGTTGCGTGGTCGTCGTGGGACGGGAACAGGTGGTTCTGGATCGACCCGGTCGGTGAGTACCCCATACGCACCGATCTGGTATGGGCTGCGGACGGCAGCAGCGTCGGGGTCAACATCGTCCTCGCATGCACGGCGCTCCAATCGATGATCGTGTTTGTTGGCGCGATTGCTGTGCTCAACCTTGGATGGCGTCGAAGGCTCCGGGCCCTGCTGCTGACCTTGCCGTTGATCCATGTCCTCAACGTGTTTAGGAACGCAGGAATTGTCTATCTTGACACGGTTCACGGCTCGGTTCAGGTGCTTGGACTGCGTATGTTCGACTTCGCACACACCTATGCTGCCCGCGTTGTTGCCTTGTTGGCCATGTATGCGATGGCGCTTGTCATGTTTCGGTTGCTTCCGGAACTCCATGCACACGTGCTTCGCCTGATGCGGCCACTGCGAAAGGCCGTGAAAGGGCGCACGTGACCTACCGCTCAAACCAGACGGACACCTCGCCGTCCGGTGCCATCGCACGTTCATCACCAATGCTTCTGGGGACGGAAGCGCGTCCGTCGTGATGCGTGGCGGCCGTCAGCCAATCACGAAGACCAGGTCCTTCGATGCAAACCTCGAACGTGCCCCCGAGCGGAGGATGGCCGGGAAGGCCGAACGCGACCTTGCCAGCGAGTGCAGCAACGCGCTCCAGCCCAAACGAGGTGGTGTCGTTGTCGATGTCGATCGTCATTGCGTCGAGTGCCGTGTCAAGGATTCGCTGGTCGCGAATGCATTGCATCATCGTATCGAGGGGGACGTTCTCGACCGTTACCGTGTTGTCCGACTCGGTGGGATAGACCGCAGGGGGAGGCCACGTCACGTCCGGTGCGTCGGGGAAGAGTCGACGGAAGGCGTCTGAGACGCGTTGTGGATCGTCCGCTCCGCGTATGCGTGTGCTGACGCGGACTCGAAGGCCGTCGTCCACTCCTGTGAGTCGAGGGCGTGGTGTCGACATTGGCGTCGCTTCCCCCCTCGACTTCTTGACCTTGCCTCGTGAACTCGAACAGACAGCATGAAGGTTGGTCCTACCTCCCTTCTCCACATGGCCAAGCATATCCATGGTCGCCTCGGCGTCGTGGTGCCTGTGCTGAACGAAGTGCGTGGGCTTCGTTTGCTGCTGGATGACCTGGCCCAACAAACCTTCCCGTCGGAGATGTTTGACGTGATCGTGCTGGATGGAGGCTCCAACGACGGTACCGCAGAGATGGCGAAGGGGATGGTTGACGCCGTGCCGTTTCGCCTTCAGGTCGTTGACAACCATCGCACCACCGTCCCGCATGCCCGTAACCTTGCCATGGACCTGCTCCCCGACGACGTCGAGTGGCTGGTGGAGCTGATAGGTCACGTGCGCGTTGATGTTGACCACCTTGAGCGGCGTGTCGAGGCCTGGGAGGAAGCAGAGGCGAGCCACGGCCCTTCCCTTGCCGCGATGGGGGTGCGCGTGCTCGGCCCCTCCGAGCGCACTGGGCGGGTCGAAGGTTGGGTGGATGCCGCCCTGCGGTCGCCCCTCGGCCGGGGAGGTGGGCAATTTGCAGCCTTCCACGAAGCAGGTCCAACCAAGGTCCCGGCCTTTGCCATGCATCGCCGTTCCGCCGTCAAGGACGTTGGAGGCTGGGATCCTTCGTGGCCAACAAGCCAGGACAGTGACTTGTCCATGCGGTTGTTGGAAGCCGGCGGCATCCTGCTTCGTGATCCTCGTCCAACGGTTCGGATGAACCGTCGACCAACCCTGAAGCACCATTGGCGCATGTGCGTCCGCTACGGGTACTGGAGAGGTCGCTTGCTGCGTCGGCATCCGTCACGGTTGGACCCGCGTGAATTTCTTCCGTTGTTTGGTGCACTCCTGACCTGTGGGCTGTGGTTTTCCTGGCCGAGCGTGTCGTGCGTGCCAGCAATCGCTTACGTCGTGGCCATCGGGGGAGAGGGGGTGCGCTCCATCGTCCGTGACCGGGCGCCGAGCCACCTTGTCGGCGTCCCAGTGGCGTTGCTTCTGCTCCACGCAGGATTTACTGCAGGCTTGCTGCGTTCCACCTTCGGTCGACCGCCGAAGGCCCGAGACCGGTGAACAACCTGCACGAACCTCTATCCCCAAACCGATGGGCGTGAGGGCATGGCTGCCCGAACCGGTGTCGGCGTTGGCATGTTGGTGCTGCCGACGGTCGTCGGACTTAGCCTCGACACCAGCGTCGACCCACTGCATGCCATGCTGGATGCGGTAGAGTGGTCGCGCTGGGTGCTGTACCCGGCCATGTTCGGCGTGGGACTCCTCCTCTACAGGTCCACCGTTGTCGAACGTGACCGCGAATATCGAAGAAGCACGACGTTGCATCGCCTTCGTCACGTGTTTCGGGCCGAGGACGAAGGCCTCTGGGAGGCATCGACGCCCGTGCCACAGCGGGAGGCACCAGCGGCCCTGGCCGGTGAACGCGTGTGCAGCCTCACCATGGAAGGCCCGGAACGGGAGACGGGCGAGGAAGTGGACGTCACGACGCTGACTGGACATCGCTTCACGGTGGGAGGTGATGAGGTGGAGCGTAGCGTGGGTGCGGTGGTGCCCGTGTCACCGATGGACCGCTTGATCGATGGTGTGCAGAATTTTTTCTCCGGCGAGTCTGGCAGCGACCGCCGTGCGGAACGCCGACGCCAGCAACTTGAGGCGCGAGCAGAGGCCGACCCCATCAGGGCGGCTCGTCCCATCGCACCGCTGCCCGACGACGTGACTCCAGTGCCGTCGGAAGGGTTCAGCACCCCCGCCGCGTTTTCTTCCTCCGTAGCACCGGGTGGCTCCTCCTGTTCCGTATGCGGCGCTGCCGTGCGGGACGCTGAACGCTTCTGCCCCGCGTGCGGGGCCTCCACGGCGTGAGGTTCGCTGAAGCCTGCGTTGGGTTGAAGGCAGACATGTGGACCCACGGCCCGAGGGCTGTGTCAAAGCGTGACTACTACGAGGTCCTCGGCGTTGACCGAGGGGCGGACGAAAAGGCCCTGAAGAACGCGTTTCGGCGCTTGGCTCGGCGCTATCATCCCGACCGCAGCGACGAGGAAAATGCGGAGGACCGGTTCAAGGAGATTCAGGAAGCGTACGCCGTGCTCTCCGACCCTCAAAAAAGAGCGAACTACGACCGGTTTGGTCACGACGGCCCGGGCATGAGTGGCTTTGGTGGGGGTGGCATCAACATCTCCGATTTGTTCGGTGGAGCGGACATCTTCTCCTCATTTTTTGGAGGCGGGGGTGGCGGTCGAGAACGTCGTCGCGGGGCCGACATGGTGTACCATCACACCGTTCGCTTCGAAGACGTGATGAACGGCTCAGAGGAGGAAGTCGAGCTCGACCTCCCTGTGGCCTGCACTCCCTGCGAGGGAACTGGAGCAGAAGGCGCGTTGCTCGACACATGCGAGGCCTGCGGAGGCCGGGGCGTCACGTCCCGAGTGGTTCAGATGGGTCCGTTCCAGACGCGTCAAGACCGACCGTGCACCGCGTGCAGCGGCCGCGGTCGAACGGCCCGAACATCATGTGGCTCCTGCCGTGGGCGAGGGCGTGTCGACCGTTCGACCACGCTCCGCTTCAACATCCCGCCCGGTGCGGAGGACGGGACTCGCTTGCGGCTGCGCGGAAAAGGTGAGCCAGGGCGGGACGGTCAGCCGGCAGGTGACCTTTTCGTGGAGATCGACGTTGCTCCTCATGCATGGTTTGAGCGAAACCGGAACGACCTCATCATGTCCCTTCCACTCGGCTTCGCGGACCTCGCCCTCGGCACCACGGTGTCCCTCGACCACGTGGATGGCGCGCCGCTCGACATCAAGGTGCCCAAGGGTTCGTCGGCCGGAGACACCATTGAGATTCAGCGTCGGGGTCTTCCACGTCTTCGCGGAGGTGGTCGAGGGGACGTCGTGGTGCTGCTCAAACTCCACATGCCGTCGTCGCTCTCCAAATCAACGAAACGAGCCCTCGAAGAACTCCGTGCGGACCTTGCTCCAGCAGATGTGGTGGCTCGCGTTCGGGCAGAAGCCGACGAACGTCGTCGCAATGGCTGATCATTCCTCTTCACGAATCGAAAGCATCAGGCTCTCGGTCGCTCGAGCGGCACGCGGGCTGGATTCAACCAATCCGTTGAGTTCAACGTCGACGTGCGTCGGCCCACGTTCCACTTCAATCGTGAGGAAGGTGACGGTTCCAGCACCAAGGGTGTCGATGAACACCTCTTCGCCACGGAAATGGAACCGAGGCTCCACAGCAACGATGTTGACGGGTTGGCCGACAGGTGCATCGAGCCGGAGCGCCACAACGTCCCATTGAGCGCCTGCGTTGGAAATGCCAATCAGCAGGCGCTCTCCGTCCTGCTCTGCGAGCCGAGGATCAAGCCTCCAACAGGCAAGCGCCACCTCGTCGGTCCTGTAGGTGACCTCCGGCGTCCCCCATCCTGAACACGCCTCATCGAAGTCGAGCAGGGCCACGGCGTCGAGGGCCCGACGGAGGTCGCGTTGCTCCAGCCGTGGCGCACGTCCAGCGTCCAAGCGAGCCGTGATGCGTGACAGCATCGCACGTTGCGCAGCGATGGCCTTCGACAAGGCGAGTCGTCGGCGATGCAGAACGGCGAACCCGAGGGCTGGAATCAGGAGACTCGCTCCAAGGATCCATCGGACCCGTTCGCCCCAGACTTCAGCGGTATCGTTCGGAGGGAACCATGGCTCCTCCCCTTCATCAACCACGACATGTGTCAGGGTGACGGAATAGTTCAGTGCTGCCAGGTCACTGCCCCAAGGTGTCGCGAGGGTTTCGTTGGCGTCCGGAACGCTGAGTCGAAGCAGGTGGGTGCCACGACCAACTTGTGTGCTGATGCTGTCCTCGTCGAACATGGTGGTGGTTCGACGGGCGTGCTCATCTACGGCCCCCGTCGTCGGGTCCAACGGGACGAGGTCGACGACAATCGCTCCTCCGGGGGCGTGGACCGAGACGCTGATCAGGTGCACGCTGTCTTCCCATGCATCAATGTGAATGGTCAAGACGTCGGCCACATCGTGCACTGCGCGGACCAGGTGACCCGTCCCCGTCCCGTTCAGTGGGAGAAGGCCAGTGCGAGAACCGGTCAGGACGTCGTCGGAGGACAGGTCCAGGGCGTTTGGTGCATCGTGTTCGCTGTCAAGATCACCAAACCGGTCAATGGCTCCGAGCACGGCACAACTCTGGGAGGCGCACGTCAGGCGCAACGCCACCGCGTCCGGAAGCGGCCAAAACACGGTGGGCTCGCTGATGTTAGACAAGGTGCTCTCCAACCATGCTCCGTCCACGAGGTGTTCGACCCGGAGGTTGCTTGAGGTCAGCGGAGTCAAGGTCAATCTGTGTGTTGCATCCACCTCAAGAATGGCGCGTTGGCCGCCGTGGCCGATGAGCAAGAACCCGTCGCCGGTATCGTTCAGCATGCGGAGGTTGCCTACGGCGGGATGCGCCACAAGGTCAAGCACCGCCACGGCGTCGGGGTAGTCCGTGCTCGCCTGCACAAGCACACGCTGGCCGAGGCCGACGGCGACGCGCGTCCACCTCAGGTCATCTCTTTCACTCCACGAAAGCGCAACGCTCGACTCTGACCCGTCTTCGTGCAGCTTGATGTCAACTGCAGCACGGCCGTCTCCGGCACGCTGAACGAGGTCCAACCACCCGGGTGCCGCCACCTCCACCAGGAGGTAGGCGTCGTTCTCGCTCGTCGGGTTGAACACAACGCGCTCGGCGGCCTCGAGGTCGCCCCGCGGTCGGTCAAGCTGCCCCCCCCACCAGTCTTCGCCTTCTCCGGTCTGGGTCAAGACCACGGAAGCATCGTCGGTTGGAAGGGGTCGCTGGCTGCTCGCGGCGACGGTGGATCTAAGGAAGGAGACCTGGGCCGATTCCTCTTCGACGAATTCGATGTGAAGGGTCAGCGTTCCAGCATTCCCGACGGTGTGAACAGAGGTCGCCCCGCCCGTGGCCGACACCACCTCCGTCCCGTCCACATCCATGCGAACGATGCATGACCCGCACGCCACGTCGAGGAACACCGCCCCCCCAGCCTCCATCTCGACGGAGGAGGTCCAGACGGAGCCGGCCGTTCCTTCGAGGCCGACGACGACGCCGTCGCGTACCATCGCCAAAGGTGCGTCGCTGGCAGCGGCCATGTTGATGCACGGAGCGAGCAGCAGCAGCAGCAACACCATGCCTCGCCGCATGTACGCCCCTAGGCACGGAGCGTTTCAAGACCTCGTTCACCCTGATGCTTCAAGTGGTGGTCCTTCCGCAGCATGGCATGGATGCGGGCCTCGGACGCACGGTGCTCGCACGGGACCGGTTTGCTCGTTCATGGGGGCTCGGGGACCGGCGTTCCCCCGCTGCCACCACGCCGGCGCTTGTCCTGACGGAGGGCGACCCGGACCTTGACCCAGTGCTCGCACCCTTCACGAGTTCAAGTTCGCGTCGCCTCCCGTCCGTGCTGACGGTGGCCGCACGTCTTCCCCTCGCGCCCCCATTGTTCGAGGAGATCGGGCCAGCGTGGGAGGTCAGTGTTGGCCATGTCCTTCCGCCCGAAATGGAGGAGGCCAATGCCGGTGAAGTTGCTGGCACAGGGCCACTGTTGCCCGTCAGTTGGCAGCGGATGCGGCACGATGAGGCTCTGATGGACGTCGACCTTGACCCAGCGCTGGTCGTGCTGACGGATGCCGTGGCCCTGGCCAGCCGCCCTGACCGCTTGGTCGAAGCCATCACGACCCTGAAACAGCGCTTCCCAGGTGCGCTTCTTTGGACTCCGGGCCTCGGTGGACCGGACAACCTTGCACTGCTTGTTTGGCTGGGAGTGGACCTGTTCGACCTTGCGCGTTCAACGCGAGCCTCAGCGGCCGGCGCCTTGCTCGACCGTGGAGGTCCGCGCTTTCCTGACCGAGCGTTGGGTGAAGATGCGTCCATGGGTGCTCAAGTGCTCGCATGGACGCATGCGCTGGCCGAAGTGCGGCAGCACCTCGTGATGGGCAGCCTCCGAACCGTCGTGGACCGCCAAGCCATGGTGGCGCCAAGCACCGTAGCGCAACTGCGACATCACGATGCCTTGGTGGCGGAACTTTCCGGCGTACGTTCGGTTGTGGTGGATGCAGGAAAACGCCTGTTGTGCATGTCGGAGGCCACGCTCCACGACCCCAGCGTCGTGGCGTGGGAGCGTTTCATGCGCACCACCTACCGAGCGCCTGAAGGGCTCGATCGCATCCTCGTGTTGCTCCCATGCTCAGCGAGGAAACCGTACAGGTCGTCCCCTTCACACCGGCGGTTCATCGAGGCGATCGGCACCAACGCCGTGCACGAAGTGATGATGACCTCTCCCCTAGGACTTGTACCTCGAGATTTGGAGCAGGTCTGGCCAGCAGCGAATTATGACCTGGCGGTCACAGGTCGATGGAGCAGGGATGAAATGGCCCGCGTCGAGCGCATGCTTCGTGATCTGATCGCCTCGCATGGCTACGTGGCCATCGTGGATCATTCGGGCCTTGAACTCCCTGAGGACGTCTACGGCAACCTCCCACGGGTGGACACGCGGTGCGGTGAAGCCGCCGGATCCTTCACCTCACTCGAGCGCCTTGGGGACGCGGTTCGTGAATCGATACGAACGCACGGGGCTCGCCGTCGTTCAAAGGATGCAATGCTCATGGACGAATGGAAAAGCGTCTCGCGCCTGCACTTTGGAGGCGACGATTGGCTAAGCGACGTTGAGGTGCGGGGCCGACCTCCGCGGTACCGCCTGATGCATGGGGGAGAACAGGTCGCCCAATGGTCGCCGGAGAGGGCATCGCTGGCCTTGTCGAAGGCCTCCGTCCCCCTCCTCGAGGAGGGGGCTGAACTGGCACGTGTGCATCTCGTTCCCGGCGTGGTCTGGAAGGGTGACCTGCACCGTGGCATCGTTGAGCGTGTCGAAGGCGAGGTGCTTGGTGGGGCTGACGTCCTCGTCCTCCAGGAAGGTCGCCCCGTCGGCCTTGCACGAGCGATGGCACCCGGATGGGAGTGGTCAGGGACGCCCGGTCGACTTGCAAAGGCGCATCAACGCCTCTGAACCAAGGCACCGTCGCTGACGATGCGGTTAAGAGGGGGGAGCAGGTCGCCGGACCGTTCGGAGGTCGATGCATGGCACGAATGTACTCTTCGCGCAAGGGCGTCAGTGGCTCCTCGAAGCCTCACGTCACGGAGGCGCCCGCATGGTCCAACACGGACGTTTCGGCCATCGAGGGCCTCATCCACGAGTACCACAAGGCCGGTCATTCCACGGCGGAAATCGGTGCTCTGCTCCGTGACCGCCATGCCGTTCCAAACGCTCGCCTTGTGCTTGGTCGGCGCATCACGGCGGTGCTTTCCGAAGCAGGTTCCACCGGCACCTACCCGGAAGACATGATGAACCTCATGCGCCGCGCCGTGGGACTGATCGACCACATGGGCTCCAACCACAAGGACCTCCACAACCGTCGCGCCCTCGAACTCACCGAGGCCAAGATCCGCCGACTGGCGTCCTACTACGTCAGCGAGGGCCGGCTCCCCAGCGACTGGCGATACAAGCGCGACCAACTCCGACTTATGGTCGAGTGATGGTTGGCGCACCTTCAAGCCACGCCCCCCGATGGGCCTCCTGTGGACCCGCTCAGCGGCATTGATGGCCTTGAGCAGGCCGCAGCCTGGGCTCAGCAGGCCGCTGCCTTGGTGCTTGACGCGTCGACGGTGGTCCTCGACGGGCCCGGTGATCTTGACGACGCCATCGCCCTCGCCCAAATTGAGGCAGCCTTGCTGGATTTGGGGCGGCCGTACCGTCGCAGGCTGACCCGACCCCGTCGATTTCTCAACGCACCTCTGGGCCTCAACGTCGAGCCAGAACCTGGTGCATGTATCGTCGCGGTCCGGGACGGCCCGGATGCCCATCCAACGACGCAAGCCCCCTCAGATTCGCTCGTGATGCTCGTTCCCGTGACGGCGTCGGTATCGCTCGGCAGGGACGGACACGTTCGGCATGGTGCGCTCGCCCCGTCGGTGACCGCCGCGATGGTGGCGGAACACCTTGCTCCGACCGGCCATCGGGTGCGTCGGGTTCGCGCGCTCACGCTTGTGGCGCAGTGGCGCCGAGGTGCCTTGGACGCCGCCTTCGATCCGATGTACACCGTGCTCCGCGACCACTGCGCAGGCGATGGGACCGTCCGCGTGGTTTCGCTCGCTGAGACGGATGCCGTTCCGAACCACCTGCCTCCCGGACTTCAACGCGCCTTGCTGGGACGGTTGCGCCGGTCGTGGTCCCGCTTAGATCTTGAATCAAGGGCGCGAGGGATGTCGGAAGTGGTGCTGCCGAGCCTCCTTGAATCGGGTACCGCCACAGCACGATTGGAAGAACTCGTGTGGCACCGACCGTCGGTTCCTGGGCAAGCGCACGACCTGCTCGATCAGGCGACTTCAGCAGATCTCGAGCTGCCGGACGCGGAGGATGAAGCGATGGTAAGCATGAGCAGACGCATGGACCTCATGCTGCGGGAGGGGCTTCTCCACGTTGACGCCTGACCAATGACTTCAAGGAACAGAGGAGGATGAGGTGGCATGGCCATTGAACGTCTCTTGACCGGAGGGGTGCGGGAGCAAATTCGCGAACTCATGGCAACCGAGGATTTGGTGATTGAAACTTTCCGCGACCTCGTAAAAGATGAACTGAAGAGCCACATCCGAAACGTGATTGACGAAGACCCTGATCTCAAAGCGGAAATCAAGGAGGCGGTTGGCTACTACTTCCAAGCTAAGGCCCGTTCTGTGTATGCCGAACTCAAGGCGAGCCGGGCTGCGACACGTCTCGGGCTCAGAATGCTCCCCGCCGACCTGCAGGCCGAGGTTGGGGACGCCCTCGTTGGCCTCTTCGAAAAAGAACTTGGAACGCTGTTGGAACGTGCATTGTGAGTTTGGTCCACATGCGACGCCCGCTGCTTGTCCTCACCGTCCTGCTGTTGGCGGGTGCCACACCCCTCGTGCACGCAGAATCGGTCGCTGCTGAAGGCTTCTGTTGTGGGGCAAGCGAGGTGGAACTGTTCCTCCTCGGGACCGCAGATGCTGGTGCCTTGAGCCCTTTTTCCGAACGTTTGGGCGAATCACCAGAGGAAGTGGTGATCGCCTCCTCCATAAGTTCTGAAGAAGTCGTCGCCACGTGGCGATTGTCCGACCTCAGCGGAGGCGACGTCCCAGAGGGCACCTGGCAGTTGCGCTTGCCGGTTCGTGTGGAAAACGCGGGTGGGGCCCAACTCAACCTCACCGTCGAAGTGGGCCTTGGTCGTGATGTCTTCATCGGACAACTTCCCCCGCAGTCCACCTTCGTCGGGCAGGGGTCCAGCACGTTGACCGTGGATGTTCCCGTTGAGGCCCTGACGCTGAGCGAGGGGTGGGACCTTGAACTGGTCCTGCTCGCACGAACCGTCATTTTCAGCGTTCCACAAAGCGATTCGCAGTTGATCGTTGAATGGGGTTCGGGCGACGAAGATGCATCATTGACGGGGGAGATGCCTGCGGTGGCGATGAACCTGCTCGAGGTCGAGGTTGAGGGGGAGGACGCGTATTTCGGGGTTGTGATCGAATCTGCCTTTGGAACGGACCTGCTCGCCTTTAGCGATGACCTCAGCCTTCGGGTGGACGGAACACCGCTCTCAGGGGACCCTGTGGAAACGTTGTCTCAGGACGGCGTCCGCGTGACGTGGACATGGACTGACCCCAATCCAGGGGAGAAAACCGTCACCGTCGAGGTCGTGCTGCGCCTGCAATCCGGCAGCGCAACCCTGAGCAGCGAGGCCGTCCCTCTGACCTTCACCACGCTTGGCGGCGGGGGAGGCGGCGGCACCTACTATCCAGTCGATGAGCCCCTGCGGACGACCGGTGCAGGGTCGGGGTTGGTCATCGTCGCCACGGCCGACCTCGCCACCGACCGAGGTCAACTCGTGCTGGAACGCGAAACCAGTTTCACGATCGACGGTGAGATGGCCTTCTGGATGCGATGGGCCTTGGACCACCTTGGAAGCGACGACGTGACCCTTTCTCCGACAATCCGCTCCTTCTCGACCGAGCGAATCGGTGACGACGAACGTGAGAGCCGTGTGGTTGAGGCCGTCGAAGTGCAGGAGTTCGAGCGTGAGATGGGCAAGTTGCACGTGTCGTTCCTGGCCAACGGATTTGGCTTTGACCCGGAGGAATTGATTGGTGATTCAAGCGCCTTCAGTTCCGTGAGCATTTCCCTCGACCTTCACGGTGATGACCGCGTACGTTCTCACCCGTTGACGCTCACCATTCTCTCTCGCGAGGTCGTGGAGGACGGTCAGGACTACAACCTCATCCGAGATTTCATCATCGTTCAACCCGTCCCGTACTGGTCGTCGTGGTCCATCGACCTCACGGCGAGTGGATCTGGCCTGACCTCATTCTTTGGCGCAGCGCTCGACGGTGACGACGGATTGGACCTTTCCGTGCGAAGGTTGCCGCTCGGCGAGGTCCTCCATCTTGAGGGTGAAGGGCTTGACCAAGCAGCCTCCTTTGGCGTTCAAGCCACACTGACCAGTGCCCCGCTGCACGCACCGATGCTTGTCTCTGCGCTGCTTCTCGTGGTGTTGGTTGGCGGCTTCTTGCTTGGACTTCGCCTCACACGCACCAAGAAAAGGCGTCTCATGGTCGTGGAGGCCGGGGTGATGTCACCGATTGTTCTTGCTATGTTCGTCTTCGCATACCAGACCGAACTTGTCGTTGCTTCAGCCGCGGTGTGTGCGCTGTTGTGGACCGTCTCGGGCCTGCTGTCCCCCGGACGTCCAGGTGGTGATCGTTCAATGCCACCGCTGCCGACCTTTGCCTGCCCCGCGTGCTCGTCCTTGGTTCCGGTCCCTTCACCGGTCCGACCCCTCCGCGTGGTCTGTCAAGGATGTTCCCGAGGCATCACGATTCAGGGGTGACGGCATGGCCACGCGATTGGGCGACCTCGACCTTGAGGACGAACACGTGACGGTAGGTTTGGACGACAGCCTGATGGAGGCAGCCCATCGCCTCATCGATGTCCCAGGCGGTGTACTCATTGTGCTCGATGACGACGGGACGCCACACGGCATTGTCCGTCCCGACCACGTGCTGGCGCAGGTCGTTCGGAGCGTCGACCTTCGCGGAGCACGATGCCGTGACGTGATGGAGTCAGACCTGTTGCGCCTCTCCATCGACACCCCGCTCCGGGAGGTCGTCGAGACCGTTGCAACACGTTCGCCGTCTGCTGTCGTCGCCGTTGACGAGGACGGCGAGTACGCAGGATGGTTTTCCCCGTCCGACCTTGCACGCGCTCGGGAACGCCTCGGGGTCCTGAAGGACCTTGACCGGGCCCGGCGTTGATCACTCGTGCATCATGAGAAGTCGATTTTCCTCAATGAGGATGGCGTACCCGATCCGTTCGAGTTGAACAACAGCGCCGGAAGGAAGGCCATGAGGTTCCAACCGTCCCTTCACGTGGTGGATTTGGCCGTCGTTGACCACCATCAGCACCGCTTCCGTGGCGTCCGGGGTGGTCCAATGCAGGATACGCCGGCTGTCCGACCGTTCCAACGAGGTGAGGTGCAGCGCACCGTCCTCCTTCTCGACGTCTCCAAGGTCCTTCAGCCGGAACGGGGCAGGGTCCTGAAGGTCGTCTGCTTCGACCAGCACTTCCCCCCGTGAGAGATTGAGGCGACGGACGTCACGTTCTGCATCGTCTGGGAAGGCGACAAGGGTCGCCTCCTCGGGCCCGTTGTGCAGCGTCAACGGCACTGGGTCACGGACGAAGGCCAATCGATGGGCATCCGAATCCACAACGGTGGTGTTGTGGGAGTACAAGGTGGCCAACGGTACCGCGATGTCCTTCTGCGTGATGGCAAGTTCCAGCCAAAACGCCCTGAGCGCTTCGGCCTGAATGCCGCGTCGACGGAGGGCTGCAATCGTTGGCAAGCGCGGGTCGTCCCATCCCTCGTAGGTACCCGCCTCGATGTCAGCGCGCATCGCTGAGGTTGAGAAACCCCCCCATTCGTGAACTTTCACCCGTCCCCAGTACATCGTTTCAGGGTACGTCCATCCGAAGTGATCGTAGAGCAGGGATTGCTTTCGGGTGGAATCCATCAAGTCCTTTCCTCGGATGATGTGCGTGACCCCTTGCAGATGGTCCTCCACCGCGCTTTGGAAATCAAGCAGCGGCCACACCCTGTAGGTTGACCCAACCTCGGGCCTTGGATGAGGTGATGCGGTGGTGTCTTGGATGCGAAGGGCCGGCCAATCGCGAAGCGCAGGATTCGGGAGGTCCATGCCTGTACGCACGCGTACAACGGCTTCGCCTTGTGCGAACCTTCCGTCAAGCATCTTCTTCCAACGTTCGATGTTGCTTTCGGCGTCAGCGTCGCGGCATGGGCAGGGTGTTTTTGCAACACGGAGTTCACGGAAGGCTTCGGCAGTGCATGTGCAGACGTACCCTCCACCTCCTGCGAGCATGCGTTCTGCATGCTCATAGTACGCCGGAATTCGGTCTGACGCAATGACCACTCGATCCGGAGCACGACCAAGCAGCCACGTGGCCTCTTCGACGATGCCTGAATACGCCTCAGGGAGCGGCGGTTTGACGACCGTGTCTGTGTCGTCGAAGCGGAGGATCAACTCCCCTCCGTACCGTTCGGCATATTGCCCGTTGATCACGATGCCTCGTGCATGGCCGAACGACAGCGGTCCGTTTGGGTTTGGAGCAAACCGGAGCACCACCTTGCCTTGCTCGGCATTGGTCAGTTCGGGCAAGCCTTCCCTCCGTTCGGCTTTCTGACGTGGAGCGAGCAGGTCGGGCGACCGTTCACGGAGGATGGCTTCAGCAGCCTCAAGTCCCTGCTCGTTCACAAG
>Ga0181589_10002311_pt1 | contig 14962 bp, 15 predicted proteins | sample 071ome_25_FD_132444 | JGI IMG/M metagenome (GOLD analysis project Ga0181589, IMG submission 132444) | Coastal salt marsh microbial communities from the Groves Creek Marsh, Skidaway Island, Georgia - 071410BT metaG (megahit assembly) | ecosystem: Environmental > Aquatic > Marine > Intertidal...
GCTGTCTGTTAATGATGATTCTATGATCGAAAAAGTAAGCGAAAATAGTGCAAGAGTTAATGACTATGTCATCAACAGAGCGCGATCACATGCCGAAATGCAACAATTACTCAGTCCCGTTGCAGGCACTGGAGTACCAGTAAATCGAGTCGAACAATTGTTCATCCTATCTATACGGAACGGCTCTACAAACCAAGATCAATGGGTTAAGGAAGCCTGGAATATTCTCTCTGCACAAGGCGAACGCTTATTGAAGAATGGCGTTGCCGTGGAGTCGGAGGAGGAAAATCTAGCCGAATTGAGAAGCCAGGCGGACAATTTTAAAGACAAGCGAATACACGTTCTTAGAGCACTTGGAATCATGTAAAATCTATCAGTATTTATCGCTCCAATTCCTCAAGCATCGGGCTTAGATAATCTTCAAATTCTCTCCAGCTTTGGGAGCTTCCCTGATAGAGCGCCTGTCGAATTTGCAATGCCGAGCTTGTATGGACAACTCGTTCGGAGCGTGAGAACTCCAGCATAGAACTTTCCCATTCGAGCTCCAGATAATCACAAAGGCTGGCAAGCTCGTGCTCAGGATTTTGGGTTAATGACTCATAGCTTAACGAGTAAATACGGCCGGGATAAAGCCCCTCCCAGTATTGCATAAGGACTGCATATAAATTGTAAAACCTGGCAACATCAACCATATCGTAGCTAAAGCCAAGACCTCTTGTCGAAAATGTATGCGTGTAGTTTGACCAACATGTAGCAGCCGCATCTCTGCGCATGTGGACTATTTTTGCTTCCGGAAATGCATTGACAATATAGCCAATCCATCGAAAATTTAGGGGGGTTTTGTCAGTCGCAAACAGACTTTTTTCATCATAGTAGGCAGTGGATTTCAGGTAGTAGTTCCGAATGTAATACAACGAGTCTGAGCTCAGACCAGGCTTTTGAGCCTCTGACATCCTTATGGCCCTGCTTAAATAAGGCAATTCGCCTTGTCCAGATATCCTGGAGTGTCCATCCAACATTTGTTCAAGTAGCGATGTGCCACTTCTGGGCATTCCTAGTATGAACAACGGTCTAGGAATTCTGGGCTTCACCGGTTCTATTGCATTGAAATTTGCACCAGCGCCGAATCTTGACCTTAACTGCCAAAACAGCGCTTTATCAGATTCTATTTTGTAGCCAAGGCATCGCTTTCTTAACTGATTCCCCTCAATGAGATGTTTCATTGCCTGAGGTTTATCGCCTAGTGCAAAAAATGCATTCGAAAGAGCCAAGCTGCAATCAGCGCGAGCTGTCTTAGTTAGAGATTCGTTTCTGAGCAAACGTTGCAATTCATTAATCAGAGGGTCATCGCTTGACCACGGTTTGATCAGGCTGAGATTCAAATACGCCGAAGTGAAATCAGACTTCTCTGTAATAGCTCTCTCAAAACAGCGAATTGCTTTTTCTTTATTACCCAACCTAAAGTTGACGGTGCCAAGATTATTTAGCACATCAGCGTTCGCCGGCTCTTTACTCAGCACCTTCTCGAATGCGTCTATGGCATCCTCGAGTTTTGAACTTTCTAGCAGCAATGCGCCAAGATTATTCAGAGGAGCAGTATACGTAGGAGATAATTCGATAGCCCTGCGAAATAGAAATTCGGCTTTTTCTGATTGACCACTGAATTGGTACGCAATTCCAAGACTATTAATCAGTTCTGGTCTATCCGGCAGAATGGCCAGCGCTCCATTCAACGTAATAATTGCATCCGGATACCGTTTCAAGCCCAAATAAAGATTACCTGCTGCAGCCAACGCTTGCGCGTTGCGGGGATCTATGCGGAGCACTTCGGCATAGTATTTCTCTGCAGTTGAGCTATAGCCTGCTGTTTCTCATAGCCTTCCCAGCTCTAGAGCACTAATAGAATCTTCAGGATAGTCTCTTAGCTTTCCCTCAAGATATTTGATTCTTTGTGCAATCTTGTTTTTTTCCAAGACAGGTTTTTCCATTACTCGGGTGATCGGAATGATCAATTTACCGTATGATAATCTCTAACTGCACAACTGATTTGACTATAGTTGCGTTGAATCAAAGGTTCTTTTAATGGCCAGGATTTTTAATCTCCGGACTAACGCCTATACTGCATTAAATTCATTGGCAATCAGATTTTCGACCATCCCCGGGTTTTACTGGCAAACGATGAAATGCTCCAAATTCATTCTAAGCGCAGGCTTACCTCGTAACTTAGGATTCTGATGGAGGGTCCAGCAGTGTGCCGGCAACAAAGCGTTTCGGTCCAAATTGCGTTGAATAATTGGATCAGAACTTTCCTGATCAGTTTATCGTCCAAATAAGAGGCTAAAAACCATCATTCTGCATAGTCCAACGCATCCAAAGCCAAGTATTAGCGTGATCCAAACGGTGAATAACATGAAGCGATTTTTGTGGGCCTGCCTACTCTGTATCCCGGTATCGGTGTCCCATGCCCAGGATTCCAGCCAAAGCGATGGTCAGGTTCGTGATTCCGGCCCATTCTCACTCTTCGAAAGCCTCGACGGCGCCACCAACAACAACGCCTCCGATGTACCCGGGGCCAGCAACGCCAATAGCGCCGTGAGCCGGGCCACCCAGGCCACCCCAGCCTTTGTGCTGGTGGGGACCACCCGCATCGGTGATGTGCAGTCCGCCCTGCTCAGGCACCTCTCCGGGGAGGTAATCCGGGTGCCACTTACCGGCACTAGCAACCCCATTCCGGGCCATGAGCTTTACACGGTTGTCGACAGGCAGTCGGGGCAGGTCTCGGTGCGGTATCCCGCCGCGATTCCCTGCGGCGATTTTCCTGACCAGGGCGTGGACTGCGATGCCAACACAAATATTGCCACCCTGAGCCTGACCACGGCCCGCGCGGTGATCACCGAAACGGCCGTCGAAGAAACCCAGGCGCCGGAGGCAGAGACCATCAGAAACCCCTTCGAGGCCATTCGTGAACGGGGCAGGATTGGCGACCCTAATCAGCCGGCTCGATTCCAGCCGCGACGTATACCCCCGGAAGATGTACCGCCGGGCTATCGCGTGGTCTCCACCCCCTTTGGCGATCGCCTCGTCGAGCAGTAGCCACCAATAATCACGTAACAATAGGCGTCGAAGCGAGTGCATCGGGCCCGCTGGCCCGTTCAAGCGCATCTCCGGTCGCTCCTGCGCCTGAATCTCGCATAAAATAGGGTGCAGACCCCGAACCTGACTCCGATCGAGCTGAGCATAGAAAGGACATACCGTGACGGCCGCTGCTGCCTTAGAACAACGCCCGCTCCTCCGAATAGCGATTGTTAGCTACCACTCTCCCCGGGACGAGCTGGCCCATGCGCTAGGCTCTGTGGCAAGCGCGCTGCGGGTGCTGAAAACAGTCGCTATGCCCACAGAAGACGAAACATTCGCCGAGATCCTGCTCATCGATAACAGCGAGGATGGACAGCTACGCCTGGATCAATTTGCTGACTTGAGCGTCCCCCTGGGTGAACTGAATACCGAGCTGCGCCTGATTCAGGGGCAGGGCAATGTGGGCTATGGCGCAGCCCAGAACCTTGCCCTGGTCAATTCAAGAGCACGGTTTCATTTGATCATGAACCCAGATGTCGTCGTCGCTGACGAGGCGCTCAAAAATGGCATCGATTATCTGCAGCAGAATCCCGATGTGGCTTTGCTCAGCCCTTCAGCCAGCGATAGCAACGGTGCGAAGCAATATCTGTGTAAGCAATACCCGTCACTGCTCAATTTCTTTCTGCGTGGGTTTATGCCTGGCGTTGTTCAGGCCTTGTTCCAGCACAGGCTTGCCCATTATGAAATGCGCTCGCTCCGCGAGGACCAGCCGAGCAAGGGCATCCCGATTATCAGCGGCTGCTTCATGCTGGGCCGCACCCGTACTCTGCAGGAAGTACATGGATTCGATGAGCGCTATTTCCTGTATTTCGAGGATTTCGACCTCTCCATGCGCCTGAACAGGCACCGCACGCTGGCCTATCTACCCACCATGCACATCATCCACAATGGGGGCAACGCCGCCGGCAAGGGGTCCAGACATATAGGCCTGTTCGTTCGTTCGGCCAGGCACTTCTTTAGCACCTGGGGCTGGCGGTTGTTTTGAGCGACTCCAATCCCAAGGAAAACGACGCCATGTCATCATGTGCTGGAACCGTTACTTCATCTGATCACAGGCCCAAAGAAGGCGACCTGGCACTGGTCACTGGAGCCACTGGATTCATCGGTCGACACCTGGTGCGCAAGCTAGTTGAGTCAGGCTGGCGAGTGCGGGCCCTGGTGAGGAAGGAAGACGAGTCGGGCTTGCTGGATCGCTGCGAGCAATGGCTGGGAACCTTACAGGATCAGGAGACCCTGGCTACAGCCTGTGAGGGGGTGGACGTCGTCTTTCACCTGGCCGGGATCGCCCATGCTGGAATTGGTGACAGCAACGCGCTGGATTCGGTGAACGTGGAAGGAACACGCAAGTTGGTTGCGGCCAGCCAGCAACAGCGAGTACCGAGATTCATTTTCTTCTCCAGTATTCTGGCTGCCACCCCCGATGAGTCAGCTTATGCCGCGAGCAAGAAGCGGGCGGAGGTCCTGGTGCTTGAGGCGGCCAATGAAGGATTTCAGCCCGCTATCCTGCGACCGGTCAACGTCTACGGAGTCGGCATGCGCGGCAACATCGCAGGATTGATCAGGCGTATCCGCAAGGGGTCGCTGCCACCACTGCCGAAACTGCAAAATCCGGTGCCACTGGTCTCCGTGGACGACCTGGTGGAGGTCGCCTGCCGCGCCGCGCAAGCACCTGCCAGCGCCGGCCAGATCTATCCCGTTGGCGACGGCCAGTCCTATACCCCAATATCGCTGGAGAGCGCCATATACGCGGCTCTGGGCCGAAAAAAGCCAGCCTGGCATACGCCTCGTATGGTATTCTTCCTAGCCTCCTTGCTGGCCCAGACGGCCAATAACGTGGGGCTCTGGAAGAACGATCTGGGGCTCCGAACCTACCGCAATCTGGTGGGGTCGGGACCGCGTACTCCGGGACAGGAAAAGAGACAGGAACAGGGGGAGAACAGGGATGATTGCGAAAAAATCGCAGCTGAACTCGGCTACCGTCCGGTTCAGACATTTCAGGACGTTCTCCCACACATACTGGCTGCCATGGAGTCTTAGGCACTCTCTGCAGGCCAGTCTCAATGCATAAGCAGACACGCACGAAGCACAGCCAATGACGCAAGCCACTCAAGCCACGAAGGGCATTATCCTCGCCGGAGGCACCGGTTCACGACTTCACCCCATGACCATCTCCGTGAGCAAGCAGCTCATGCCGGTCTACGACAAGCCCATGATCTATTACCCGCTGGCGACCCTGATGCAGGCGGGTATTCGGGAAATCCTGATCATCACCACCCCGGAAGACAGCGCCGCCTACCAGAATCTGTTGGGGGACGGTGCCGGTTGGGGTCTGTCTATTCAGTATGCAGTACAGCCCAAGCCCGAGGGTCTGGCACAGGCCTTCATCATCGGCGAAGAGTTCGTCGGCGACAGCCGGGTCTGTCTGATACTGGGTGACAACATCTTCTACGGTAACGACATCGAGGATACCCTCAAGGCGGCGGTGGAACAGAGAGAGGGTGCCAGCGTTTTTGCCTACTACGTGACCGATCCCGAACGCTATGGTGTGGTGACCCTGGATAAGAATAACAATGCCATCGACCTGGAAGAGAAGCCGGCACAGCCTAAATCCCACTATGCCGTGACGGGCTTGTACATGTATGACAACGAAATCGTTGAGATCGCGAAGAACATCAAACCCTCAGCCCGGGGCGAACTCGAAATCACCGACGTGAACAAGGTGTACCTGGAGCGCAAGCAATTGAAGGTTGCCCTGTTTGATCGGGGCACCGCCTGGCTGGATACCGGTACCATTCAATCCCTCCTCGATGCGGCCAATTTCATCCGTGTGCTCGAGGAACGGCAGGGCCTGAAGATCGGTTGTCCCGAAGAGATCGCCTACCGGCAGGGCTTTATCGATGCCGAGCAACTGAAGGAGCTCGCCCGTAAACTGGACAAGAGTGGCTACGGCGAATACCTGCTGGAATTGCTGCGCCAATCCTGATCCTGATTACAGGCTGTTCATCCCATGATCATTACTCCTACCGCCATCCCCGATGTCCTGCTGCTGGAACCCGCCGTGCATGGCGACGAGCGGGGCTATTTCATGGAGACGTTTCGGCGTAGCCATTTTCTGGAGCGGGGGATCGACTTCGATTTCGTGCAGGACAACCAGAGTCGTTCGGTGCAAGGCACCCTGCGCGGGCTGCACTACCAAAGGGAGTTTCCCCAGGGCAAGCTGGCCCGGGCCCTGTCTGGTGAACTGTTCGACGTGGCAGTAGACATCCGCAAGTCATCACCCACCTTTGGGCAATGGGTAGGCGTGGTGCTGTCTGGCGAGAACAAGCGGCAGTTGTGGATACCGCCGGGCTTCGCGCACGGCTTCTATGTGATCAGTGAATCGGCAGAACTCAGTTACAAGTGCACCGAGTACTACCATCCCGAAGACGACCACAGCATTCTCTGGAACGACCCGGACATTGGCATTGAATGGCCCCTAATCGATGCTGAACCACTACTTTCCGGTAAAGACAGGCAAGCCTCGACGCTTGCCAGCGCCACGCTATTCCCATGACAGGCAGAGTGCTTCTCACCGGCGCCAGCGGCCAGCTTGGGCAGAGCTTTTGCCAGTTCTGGGATTCGGCTGAGCAAGATCAGGCGTGGCAGCTTGTCGCCCTGGGCAGGGACGAATTCGACCTGACCGACGAACAGGGGATGCTCACAGCTCTCGAAACCTGCCAGCCCGACATCCTGCTCAACGCCGCGGCCTACACTGCCGTGGACGGGGCGGAGACTGACAGTGCTACGGCATTCCAGGTCAACGCCACGGCTGTGGACACCATGGCGCGCTGGTGCCAACAGCACGCTGCCCACATGATTCATGTATCCACCGACTTCGTCTTCGACGGTAAGGCAACAAGGCCCTACCAGCCGGAGCATGCAACCGCGCCCCTGGGGGTCTACGGAACCAGTAAACGGGAAGGTGAGAAGCGCTTGCTGGAAGCCTTGCCTGCCGCAACCATCGTTCGCACCTCCTGGCTCTATTCCGAGTATGGTCACAATTTTGTGAAGACCATGCTGCGATTGATGCGCGAGAAAGACAGCCTCGGCATCGTGGACGACCAACGCGGGTCACCCACGTCTACCCATTCCCTGGCCAGGCTGCTGCACAGCCTGGTTATAGAAGAGTGTCCCGCGGGTATTTATCACTGGAACGATGGCGCAGACATAAGCTGGTACGCATTCGCCCAGGCGATTCAGCGACAGGGACTGGCCTGTGGCCTGTTGGATAAGGCCATTCCCCTGCATCCACTGACCACGGCAGACTACCCGACACCCGCAACGCGCCCAGCCTATAGTGTGATGGACAGAAGCAAGGCGCTCGACCTCAAGGGTGTGGAAGCAACAAATTGGGAAGTCGAACTACGCAGAGTGATAGACGCTCTCGCAATGAATTGAACAGAAGGGAAAATGACGATGAAAAGTTTACTGGTGACGGGAGCGGCAGGTTTCATAGGCTCCAATTTTGTTCACTATTGGTTGCAGGAGAATCCGGATGACAGGATCGTTGTCCTGGATGCGCTGACCTATGCCGGGAATAAAAACAATCTGAAAGATTTGTTGTCGGACTCCAGATTCAGTTTCGTACAGGGTTCCGTGTGCGATCAGCCACTCATCGAAAAACTGTTGGCCGAGCATCAGGTGGACACCCTCGTGCATTTTGCGGCGGAGAGTCATGTCGACCGTTCCATCACCGGTCCGGATGCCTTCATAGACACCAATATCGTCGGCACCCATAGCCTGCTCAAGGCTGCTAAGAAAGTGTGGCTGGATGAAGCGAACGTGACCGACCATCTGTTCCATCACGTCTCTACCGATGAGGTATATGGGACCCTGGCCGCAGACGATCCGGCCTTCAGTGAAACCACACCCTACGCACCCAATTCACCCTACGCGGCGAGCAAGGCCTCTTCCGACCACCTGGTAAGAGCCTACCACCATACCTATGGACTAAAGGTAACCACCAGTAACTGTTCCAACAACTACGGGCCTTTCCATTTTCCCGAGAAGCTGATTCCCCTGTGCCTGCTGAATATACTCAATGGCAAACCCCTGCCCATTTACGGTGACGGTCAACAGATCCGGGACTGGCTCTTCGTCGACGACCACAGCCGCGGCATCGAATTGATCATCAAGCAGGGCAGGCATGGTGAGACTTACAATATCGGCGGCAACAACGAATGGACCAACATCGACGTGGTCAAGCTGCTTTGTGCGATCGTGGATGAGCGATTCGCAGCAGATGCCAGCCTTGCCAGCCGCTTCCCCGAATCACCCTGTGCCCGCGCTGAAAAAGCCGAATCCCTGATCACCTTCGTCAAGGACCGCCCGGGCCACGACACGCGCTATGCGATCGATGCCCAAAAAATCATGGGAGAGTTAGGTTATCTGCCTCAGGAAAATTTCGAGTCAGGACTGAGTCGCACCGTGGACTGGTACCTGGCCAATGAGCCCTGGTGGCAGGCGATTCTGGATGGGTCCTATAGGGACCAGGCACCAGTAGTCATCTGATTTCTGCGCAAATTAAGCAATTTCATTATTGTAAACTATAGTTGACAGCCTCCTGTCTGTGAACTATGGTTAACATTGTACGAACTGCGCACTACTCAACTCTTCGATAACTGGTTTCGTAGGCTGCGGGATAAAAAGGCCCGGGCGCGAATCCAGGTTCGTCTGGACCGTTTGGAGTTAGGCAATTTCGGTGATGTTGCCCCGGTTGGTTCGGGCGTAAGTGAACTCCGAATCGCGTATGGACCCGGGTATCGGGTGTATATCACCCAGAGATCGAAGGTAGTGGTCATCCTGCTTGTTGGTGGCAATAAGGCAATGCAGGTCAAGGATATTGAGCTGGCTAAACGATTGGCGAAGCGACTCGAGGAATGAATCATGCCTTTAAAGACCAGGCGCTGGGATTCGGCGAAACTCCTTAAAACAGACGATGACATACGGAACTATCTGGAGGCCGCACTGGAAGAAGGTGGCAACGATCCTGATTTGATCGTACATACCCTCGGCGTGATTGCACGATCGGGAAACGTGAGCCAATTGGCCCGCGATACAGGCTTGTCTCGCGAAGGGATCTACAAAGCACTATCTGAAGATGGCAATCCGAGCTTTGCAACTGTCGCCAGAATCGCAACGGCCTTGGGATTACGATTGAAGTTCGAGTCGGCCGCGTAACTGTAAAACCAGCCAGAATTCCTGATATATATAGGTGCTAGATACACCGCATATTCTCCGGGAACCTATAGGCGATACATTAACGATAGATTAGGATTACAGAATTGCTAGCCGGTCTGTAAACGTCAGGCCCTTGAATTTGTTGAACTAGAACTGAGCGACTCGCTGGTCACTGGCTGACCGCGAACAGGTTACCGAGAATGCGATCCCCGTTAGTACCCGCACTGGCCACCGTGATGGTTCTGCTTATGAGCGCTTCTGCTGTCGCTTACGATTTCAGCGGTTCCAAGTGGCTGGGGGCGAAAGCAGATTTTTATGTGGACATGGACGGCATATCCGCAAGCCAGATCAGCTGGAATGCCGCCTTCATCGCCGCCATGGATGCCTGGTCAGAACAGACCGTGTTCGACTTTACCGCCATTGCAGAGAACACCGATCCCTGCCGCATCGATGGACTCAGCAGCGTGGATTTCACCGCCGATCTTTGTGGGTCGGAGTTCGGTGCCAATACCCTCGCCGTCACCATGCGCCGTTTCGCCGGGCAGACCCTGGGGCCATCGCGAATCACCGAGGCCGATATCATGGTGAACGATTCGATTCAGTACAATGTCTATGACGGCCCCTTGATTCAGTTTGGGATATCCGGGATCGACTTCGGTCGCGTGGCGCTGCATGAGCTGGGTCATGTAATCGGCCTCGATCACGAGCCGAACAGCTCAGCCATCATGTCACCCAATATTGGCAACGTGTTCGAATTACAGGAAGACGACATCAATGGTGTGACTGCGCTCTACAGCGGGCTGGATGCCTGCGTGGTGCAACCGCTCGCCTTCGGCGCCAGCAGCAATGGCCTGGGCGGCACTGACTGCACGGTGCGGGAGCTGACCGTAGGAGGCACCGACGACAGTTTTCTGGATCTGTACCAGTTCCAGGTCAATCAGGCCACTGATTTCAACTTCACGGTAGACTCCGACGTGCTGGATGCCGTGATCATCGTTGCCACAACTGATCTCGAATATCTTGCCTTCGATTTCGATGCTACCGAGCAATGCAGCTCAAGCCTGAGTACCAGCCTGGATGCTGGCACGTACTTCCTCATCGTCAATACCTTCGATCAAGCAGTGAGAGAGGAATGTGGCGTCAGTGGCACCTATCAACTACGGGCTGACTACAGTTCAAGCGGCAAACCTTCCCTGGGTGCGAACACCAGTCTGCTGGGGGGTTTCAACCTGGCACGCTATTCGGGTGGGATTAGCGCCGATGGTGGCGCGAGCTACCGTAATGTATTCGCGCCCGATGACGCGCTCGAGATCACCGCGGAAATAAGCACCGATATACTGCACCAGGGGAAGGATGGGTTTCTCGTCGTGGCAGCCCTGCTGGAGAACCAGATACTGATGCTAAATCCACAGGGTAACTTTGTAGACGTTGGCCTCAACCCGGACCCAATCGTGCGCTTCACCAGCAAGCGCCTGGCCGCGACCGAAACATTGACCATCGCCACCGATCTCGTACCCCGGGCACTGGGTATCGAAGAGATCGAAGCCAATATCGTCGCGGGTTATGGCCTGGACTCGAACCCCCAGAATATTTTCTATCATCTGGTACCCCTCAACCTGACCGTACGGCCACCGGTAAACGGCGGTGGTTAGTCAGGAATAATCGACAATATATTGCCATTTTCATGGCTTTCCGCTCGCTACAATTACTGTATAATTCGCCTGCAAATTTCAGGTGATCAAGAGAACCTGAGTCGCCTCGAGCCAATTACTGAGGGCTCTGGGCAGCGCGAATACCATCCGATCCCGGTCAGTGAACAAGCCGCTTAAAGCGCTTCAGAGAATGACTTCTCTGTCCCGGCTACGCTATGGGGAAAAAGCCCATCGTCGCTGATGCAAGTACGCGAATCGGTCTGGCGAATTCAGCAAGGATTAATCAGTAGATAGAGAAAATTCCGTTAGCGAGTTACGTAGCTTGGCTAAGCTGCGAAAGTTTAAAGCGACAAATTCAAACCAGGTATCCCAAACATGTTTTCTATACGATCCACATCTGTACTCACCCTGGCATTGCTGGCAATGGCTGCGCCTCTCTCGAGTGTCGCGCAATCCGTGGCCGATAATATTCGTCCGGTAGGTCAGGTCTGTCTTGCCGGTCAGTCTTGCGTTGGCACATCAGGCAATACCGCAGGCTCATCAAGCCCGGCGGCAGCCGTGGTAGAGACCGTGGTTGAAGTCGTCGAAGAAGCCGTGGTAGAGGTTGCCGACACAGCTGTAGCAGCGGCGGCAACTGTAGCCGCTGCCGAGAGTGATTTCGATGCCGCGGGTACGTATCAGATGAATTGCTTTGCCTGCCACGGTACTGGCGCTGCCGGTGCGCCACAACCCGGCGATGCAGATGCCTGGGAAGAGCGCATGGCCAAGGGTATGGATGCGGTAATGGCCAACGTGATCAATGGTGTGAATGCCATGCCGGCTCGTGGTATCTGCATGAGCTGCAGCGACGAGGACCTGCGCGCTGTTGTTGACTACATGCTGGCGCAGTAGTCATCACCCAAGACCACGACCGTGAATAATTAAAGGACAACTAGAAGCGAACACATTTCGCCGAAACCAACGACTATTTCAGTACAAGCTTTTAAAGACTTTGAAGAAGAGGAGTTAGACCGTGTTAAACAAGATGATGAAAACCAGCCTCGTTGTAATGGCAGCCATGTTTGCCGCAATGAGCACAGCCGATGAGTCCAAGCCACTTCAGCTCGCGCAAGTGAGTGAAGGCTTCGATGCCCAGGCCAAGTACATGGCCTCATGCTTTGCCTGCCACAGCACTGGTGCTGCTGGCGCGCCAAAAGTTGGTGCCGGCAATGCTGCGGCATGGGAAACCCGCCTCGAGAAAGGCCTGGATGCCGTGGTAGCGAATGCAATCAAAGGAGTAAACGCCATGCCTGCCAAAGGCCTGTGCTTCGATTGCACCGACGCTGACCTGCGTGCTCTCGTGGAGTACATGATCGAATCCAGCCAGTAAGATTAAGGTTTACCGATCAAGGAAATGGGCTCTTCGGAGCCCATTTTTTTTTGGGTTTTAAAACTTCGGCAAGCCCGTGCCGAGCTTTTTTACCTATTATTTGTCAATATCGCCAGGACTGGTCTATTCCTGTGTAGCCAGTTCGGCTAAGCCGGCTACTTAAAGCTGCCCGTCACAGGAACAAGGATGTCTCTTGCCAGAGTATACTCCCGCGTCATGCTCGGAGTGGATGCCATTGAGGTTTGTGTTGAAACCCACCTCTCCAACGGCCTGCCAGGATTTGCCATCGTGGGGATGCCGGAAACCACCGTGCGGGAGAGCAAGGAGCGAGTACGCTCCGCCATTATCAATAGTGGGCTGGAATTCCCAGACGGGCGAATAACGGTCAATCTGGCACCTGCGGACCTGCCGAAGTCGGGTGCCCAATATGACCTGGCCATTGCGCTTGGCATACTCCAGGCATCACATCAGATTCCCGAGGACTGCCTGGACAATATCGAGTTAATGGGAGAACTGGCGCTTCGGGGGGAGTGCGCGGGATTCAAGGGGCGGTGCCAGCGACTCTGGCGGCGCGCAAGGCCAACAGGGAAATCATCCTTCCAGTGGCGAACGCGGCGGAAGCTGAGCTGGTAGGCTACGAAAAAACAGGTCTGGTCAGCTCTCTAAACGATTACATCGAGCACGTGCGTACCGCCAAGGATTTAAAAAGGCCAAACGGAAGGCATGATCAGCGCAGCAGAGAGTGTGCGCCGGCAGGCTTCCTGTCCGTTAAGGGACAGCTCTTCGCCAGGCGCGCGGTGGCATTGGCTGCGGCAGGAAGCCATAACCTGTTGATGCTGGGTCCACCCGGCTGCGGCAAGACCTTGTTGGCCAATAACCTCATCAAGCTATTGCCTCCCTTGGCGGAGCAACATGCGATGGAAGTGGCTGCCATACGGTCGGTAGCGGGTGAGCCTGTCAGCAACCGCCATATAAAGCGGCCACCTCTGCGCAGCCCCCATCATTCGGCGACCCATGTGGCTCTGGTAGGCGGGGGCAATCGGGCCAGCCCCGGTGAGATAAGCCTGGCCCATCGCGGAGTCCTGTTCCTGGACGAATTCACCGAGTTCAAACCCTCGGCGCTGGATGCGCTGAGGGAGCCAATAGAAAATGGAGAGATTACGGTGAGCCGCGCCAACTATCGGGTGAAGTTCCCGGCACGATTCCAGCTGGTGGCTGCCATGAACCCCTGTCCCTGTGGCAATGCCTCCGATCCCAGGCGCGAGTGCCGTTGCAGCAGTGACCGTGTCTCTCGCTATCTGGGGAAACTCTCAGGCCCGCTGCTGGACCGCATGGATCTGCTCGTAGAACTTCCTTCCCTGACCCAGGCCGAATTGCTGGAACAGGAGCAGGGCGATGATGATCAGAGGCGCTGGGTCGAGGCCGCTGCCACGATCCAGCGCTGCCGGCAGACCCAAATGCAACGTGCCGGAAAACTCAACAATGAATTGAGCAGCGATGAACTCGCTACCTATTGTGGTCTGTCGGCACCATTGCGCAAGCTCCTGGCCACGACCATGGAACAGCTGGGCATGTCCGCCAGGGCGGTGCACCGGGTGATCAAGGTGGCCCGCACCATCGCAGACTATGAGGAATCGCAGGAGATCGGCAAGACTCACCTGCTGGAGGCTATCTCCTATCGCAGAAGCCGTTGCGTGCAACAGCTAGGCAAGCTCTGACAAGCTAGTCAGCCGTACCATCGGTCGCTGCAGCCGACATGGCATTCAACCGGGCTTCCATAGCAGACAGGGTTTGCTCGAGCTCGGCTATGCGCTGCTCCGCTCTTTCCAGCGCACGGGTCTGTACTTCGAAGTCTTCTCTGGTGAGCACATCCAGATCTTGCAGCGACTTCTTCAGAACGTGCTCTATTCTGGTGCGCGCGTCTTCTCGCAGGTCTTCAGCCATGGGCGCGATTTTCGCGAGTCGCTCACTCAATTCCCGCAATAATGGATTGTCACTCATATTTTTCGGTTCGCACTACATTGCATCAGTGAATAAGTGGGCATTTTAGCATTTCTGCTGAGAGATCCGGACAGTATCTGCTGACCGCTGCGCACGATATTGGTGCATGCCCTGTTTTTACGCACTCCCACAGATCAATTTCCCGCCCTCCACAGTGCCCCAACCTGTTCCATTTCCGCCCATGCGCGCTAACGCACTGAAATATAAAAGATAAATACTTGTGGCACGGCCCATGCATAGAGGGTTCTGAAATTAATAGGTGTAGAGAAGCGGTAAGAGACAGCGTCACGCATCGCCTCAAGCCGCACAACGCGCACAAGAAGTTTGCAGGAAAGTCAGCAATTAAGGGTGCGTCGCCTTAATCAACCAAGGAGCGAAAAAATGAAGTTAGTCACGGCTATTATCAAGCCATTCAAATTGGACGACGTCCGTGAAGCGCTTTCTGAAATAGGAGTGCAGGGGGTAACCGTTACCGAAGTGAAGGGTTTTGGCAGGCAGAAGGGCCACACCGAGCTTTATCGCGGTGCGGAATACGTAGTGGATTTTCTTCCGAAGGTGAAGCTGGAGATCGCCATTGGCGAGGGCC
>Ga0181589_10002314_pt1 | contig 14954 bp, 18 predicted proteins | sample 071ome_25_FD_132444 | JGI IMG/M metagenome (GOLD analysis project Ga0181589, IMG submission 132444) | Coastal salt marsh microbial communities from the Groves Creek Marsh, Skidaway Island, Georgia - 071410BT metaG (megahit assembly) | ecosystem: Environmental > Aquatic > Marine > Intertidal...
CATCCTGGCACCAACTGTGTTGGTGTCTATGGATTGTCGATGGGACATCTGAAGCAAGAGCAGCTTGCAGATGTCAATCGAGAGTTTAGTTTCCAGGTTGTTCAGCGCTAGGGCCTGATGTAGGCATAGCCTTTCTCTTGCAGTTCGATCAAACGAATGACGCCTGAGGGCGTGATCTCCGCAGCATCTAATAACTGCACGTCTTTTCCAGCCTTCTTACTCATATTTTTGTATGTGTTTCCGCATGCTTTGAATGCCAGATTATCGATATCTAGACTCATGCGCTCGATTCGGTCGGCGACTGGGCTCTTGCCAGCCACAAACATATTCAAGCCTGGTCCATATGCCACGACCTCAATCGTTGCGGTATCACCCTGTGATTGATAGTAATTCACCGCGTTTTGGACGTTGTTTAGAGTCATGTTCATGACCTGAGGGTCGTTTTGATCGACATGAAATGCAATTTTATGCTCAGCAGCCCAAGCTGAAGCAGTGAGAGAGGCTGCAATGAGCCCTGTAACGAGAGTCTTCATCGATATTCCTTATGGTTATTGTGTGTCCAAGCGTAGCGCGTGTGCCGATTCAGCTCAGTTAGCCATTGGTCTGTGTAACTTAGTCACAGAAAGGTAACTGGTAACCCGTAATACTCCTTCAACGTGTTATGGAGAATTCAGATGAAAACAGGATTTATTGCAGGATTAGTTACTTCATTAATGGTGAGCACCGCATTTGCAGATGATTCAGTTGAGCACGAGCGGATGATTCAAAAGTCAGTGGAATTTCAAAAGCGTTTCGAGAGTGCCTCGCCAGAGCAACAAAAGCAGATGCTTGAGCGCCGCAATGAGCATTTGAAAATGACCCAAGAAGAAAGAATGCAAAAGCATGGTGGGCAGGGATCGCAGGGTTCTGGCTTTAAGAAGCAGCATGGCCATCGCCAGTCATAATTGGCTTGTTTAAAGTGACTTAATCTCATCTAATGCATCCCTGATTTTTGTGAGGTGTGAGATGAAATTGTCGGTTGCTCAGTCACTTGAATGGTTTGGTGTGATCACAGCGATCGTGTATTCGTTGCTTGTTGCTTCAAATACGGGTCTTGAATTTATTGGTTTTACCCTACTTTTAGTCTCATCTTTTTCGATTGGTCTGTGGGCTTACCTCGGTCGTCATCGCGGAATTTTGGTACTCCAGTTCTTTTACGCGACCGCAGGTATCATTGGAATGTTGCGTTGGTTTTGAGCGCCGAAAGGGCGAGCAGGATCTATTCAGCTGTCGGTAGGGTGGTCGTATTGAGACCGTTGATTGAACCCTTTAGAGCACTCAGAAGTAGTTGTTTTCCCGTATCGTGAGAGATGTAACCGGCCCGAATAATTGAATTGAGATAGTTTTGCATGCCAACCACATACTCAGGATTTTTCTGGAAATAGTTTAATACGGCAGTCGGTGTCAAATCTGAGAGTGATGCAAATGTTTGCTTGAAGTCTTCAGGCAATCCTTCTTTAACCCGAAACTGTGCGATGTAAGGTACTTCGGCCTGAATTGTAAAATACTCGGCAATGATCATGTATTGCTCATATGAGCTGCTGACTTTTTTAGGATTGCTCTCGAGGACTTCGACCGGCAGCTTTTTCTGCGAAGCGTTCATGCTTGAACAGCCTGCGAGGAGAACAATCGAAATTAAAATCAGTACGCGTTGCATAAAACTTCCCACTACGTCAGTAATTCATATATCGGTTATGCGTCTGGAAACTTAACGGTTTGGTGAGGATTCGAAACCAATTTGGTGAAGAGGTCTTAATTGGAGCGGGTAGAGGGAATCGAACCCTCATCACCAGCTTGGAAGGCTGGGGTAATAGCCTTTATACGATACCCGCGACTATTAAGAGCCTTTCAACGCCTGTTTTGAGAGGACTGGCGTGAAAGAGGCGCGAATTATATCGTTCACATGTAAAAAGTACAGCCCTCTGGTAATCGAGGCAGACAGGTCCCATGGAATTTTGTGCATGTTGTTGTGAGGCTCGGTCGCTGACCCCATAACCAATGCGTTGGAACAGCATGGGTTTTCCTTTGGGATCGTATCGCAACAGTAATCGTAAGTCTGTGAGGGGAAATTCGATGCAGCAAACACAACAAACAATCGTTCTTCTCGACGGCGGTCTTGGTCAAGAGATTAGTAAGCGCGCTAAGCGTTCTGAACCTCATCCCTTATGGTCTTTAATGGTCATGATGGAAGAGCCTCAGGTTGTTGTTGAGGCGCACCTTGATTTTATTCGAGCGGGTGCTCGCGTGTTAGCGGTCAATAACTACACAGCCACACTGACTCGTTTAACACGTGAGGCGTTACAAGCACAATTTGAGGAAATTCATCAACTTGCCGTCGAGCTGTTGAACCAGGCCATTGATGAATCAGGAGTTGAGACGTCGCAGTTCAGTAGAATGGGGTGTCTTCCGCCGTTAGCTGCGAGCTACGTCGCTGATGTTGCCCCAAGTTATGAGATGGCTTATCAGGAATACGTGAAATTGATCACGGTCCAAGACGGCTTGGTTGACGGGTTCCTTGTGGAGACTATGTCAAATATTGAAGAGATGCGTGCCGCGCGCGACGCTTTAGTTGCGACCGGGCATTCTGTTCGCATCGGAATGACTCTTGCTGACGATGGTTCCAATTGTTTACGATCTGGCGAGCCACTTGAAGAGGCTTTAGAGATGCTTGCTGGAGGGGCTTTGGATGGGTGTATGGTCAATTGTAGCCAACCTGAGGTTGTGCTGAGCGCACTTCCATTGCTGGCCTCGCTAGGGTGTCCATTTGGAGCCTATGCCAATGGATTTACAACGGTTGCCCCACTTCAACCGGGTGGAACCGTTAAGGACCTAAAAGAACGGATTGATCTCACGCCTGAGGCTTACACGCAGCATGCTCTTGAATGGATCAACGCTGGCGCGACTATTGTTGGAGGATGTTGTGAGATCTCGCCAAGGCATATCGAACATTTACATCAAACGTTGGTTGATCAACACTTCTCTATCGAAAAATTCAATCACTGAGGACGAGGCGAACCTTATGAGGCAGATTAAAACAGTTGTGACCGGTGTTCTGATGTTGTCGGTTGCGTCCTTTTCCAATGCCGAAAGTACATTCAGTCTCACATCACTTACGCCAGACGTCGCGATGAAACTCGCAACAGCTGCGCGTCAATCCTGTAACGATCAAGGGTATCAGGTGGCTGTTGCAGTCGTGGATCGCAGCGGACTGCTTCAAGCATTTATCCGTGACCGCTTTGCGACACCGCACACGGTTGAAGTGGCAGAGCGCAAAGCGTGGACTGCCTTGTCATTTCGAATTCCGACGTCTGAAATGGAAAAAGCAACCAATCAGGATACGGTGATGATGGGGATACGCCACACATCGAAAGCACTTATGGTCGGTGGCGGTCTACCGATCGAGGCGGGCGGTAGCTTGCTTGGTGGTATCGGGATCTCTGGTGCGCCAGGAGGAGATTTGGATGAGGCCTGTGCTGCTGATGGGCTCCTCGCAATCGAAGACGATCTGTTGTTCTAACGGTGAGTGCTAAAAAAGGGGCTTTAAGCCCCTTTTTTTATGGTTTAACGACGGTTAGCCCAAAGCTTTGCCATGACTGCATGCCACCGCGATACCATTTGATCTTGTGTGCCGGATAACCCAGTGTGAGTAATGTGCGGATGTTGGTCGGCGATTGACCGCACCAAGCACCATTGCAATATAAAATCAGTGTTTTGGCGTTTGAATAGTCCCACATTCCGTCCATTGGGATCGCGCCGAACGTACTCTCAAAGATGTCAGAGATCGTGAACATGTCTGACTTTTTAACAGATAGCGTGGTCCAAGGCAGGTTGATTGCTCCTGGGATCATGCCTTTTTCTGCCCAATCTGGCGTTCTTGAGTCGATTAAAAGACCGTCCAGTTCACCAAAATTGATTTTTTCCATCATCGATAAGAGTTCAAGTTCACCAATGGTTTCGACACCTGGCGCCAGATCCATTGGCTGAATACAGAACGGTGGACAGGGGCGCGAAGTGAGAGCGTAATCAGGAGTGATTGTATTGTCGCCATCTTGATTTCGTTTAATCACAACCGGCTGACCCTGATGCATCACCTCTTGTTCCATCAGGCTTGATGTGATCCCAACGGGTTTTTCATGGCCCCCGGCGAGTGCGAGTGACGACATCGCAAAAGCGGTTATCAGTGTTCCAGTGAATCGCATGTGTTGAATCCTCTCCCTAAGTGTTTGACTCGAATCTAAATTGACAATGCGTTGGTGTCTACAACACCTTCATCTCTTCTCCACAATCTCACCCCGATTCCTCCCATCTGTTGATTTTGTTTTGGCATGTAATGCATCCATCGAAAACAGAGGATACTCAAATGAAACGAATCATCACCGCAACAATGTTGGCTCTCTCAGTGACTGCTGCTCATGCAGAAACATCTATATCGAAGATGCCTGAACATATTGGTTTTGGGTCAGGTGCAGCCGTCGGTGCTGCTGTCGCGGGTCCAGTCGGAGTCGTCGTTGGCGGAACGCTTGGCGCGCTGATTGGGCATGACGTGGTGCAAGAACGGGTCTTGGCCCGTAAAAATCAGGAATTGGCTGATCTGAATCGAGAGATTCGTGATGCGAGATCACAGCTCGCGCACGTCAATGCCGAACAAGCAAAGACACAAGCTGAACTGGTTGCACTGCAAGAATTGTTAACTGACTTGTCGGTCGCGGTGCATTTTGATGTGAATTCAGCGATGACGGCCAAGCAGTACAGGCAAGCACTTGAGGCGGTAGCTAAAGCATCTCGTTCAATTGACGGTTTGACCGTCAAGCTTGTCGGTCATGCCGATCCGAGAGGACCCGAGAGCTACAACCAGAACTTGAGTGAAGCACGTGCTTCATCTGTCGGGCAGGTTTTACAAGAAGTTGGAGCGTCACCAATGACCATTCAAACGGAAGGCCGTGGCGAGAGGGAAGCATCAGTCAAAGGACAAGATGTTCATTACGCGTTAGACCGTCGAGTCGATATTCAACTCAGTTTTGATGGGAAGAAAACAGGTGAAGGTCTTTATTCCGTACGTTGATGAATTAAGGGGTGGTGATGCACCCCTTGTTCCTTTTGATAGTCAAGCGATGCGAGTCGTTCGTGTTGAGACGGTAGGAGAACAAAGCGATGCAGTCTGTCAGATCATCATGGAAATTAAACGAGACAACGCCGAATATCATCTCGAGCCAAAAACGCGGTATGGTGACGCTGCGGGCAAGAGAACAACTGGCATTTGAGTTAACAGGAGGCGCGATGAATTCACATATTGTGGTGGTCGAAGATGACGTCGATCAGTTAGCTAATTACTCCTATGCGCTCAGTAAAAAAGGTTTTACGGTGTCGGGTTATGAGTCAGCTGATGAGATCCAGCATGCTCTGTCTGGGCAACCAAGTTTGGTGCTGCTTGATATCCATTTGGGTCGTGATCCGGATGCCGGATTTGGGATTTGTCAGTGGCTACTGGACCGCTATCCCGGCTTGCCGGTCATTTTTTTAACAAGTCGTACTGATGAAATTGACCAAATTTTCGGTCTGCGCCTAGGCGCATGGGATTATCTGACGAAACCCATTTCAACAGCATTGTTGGTTGAAAAAGTGGCTGCAGTTTTAAAGCGTGCCAATCGTGCGCGTAATGGAATGGATACGGTATTGACCGATGGTGGCCTGATTGTTGATCCGGATCGTGCCCAGGTGTCATACCATGGGGAGCCGGTGAGTTTGACTGTGACCGAGCTTGCGATTTTAGAAGCGCTGATGCGTGCTGAAGGGGCTGTTTTGACCTACGATCAGTTGGCTGAGCGGACCCGCCAGACCGTCGTGACGAATAACACCCTAAGCACACACATTAAGCACATTCGGCGGAAGCTCAAACTCATCGATCAGTCATTTGATGCGCTAATCAATGTGTATGGAACAGGATATCGTTGGGAGTCTCCACCTGGATGAAACTCAGTTTACGGATCAAGCTGTTTTTGTTTGTTCCTGTGTTTGCGTTGGTTCCTTGGCTTGGGTACCAAACATTCCAAAAGCTTCAGCACTTTGCCACCGAGGCGCAGTCTGAAGCTTTACGCGTTCTAGCGGAGAGCCTCAAACCTGAACTTGATGCACTCAATCCTATCGATAAGCAACCAGGATTGCGTCTTGGTCCAGAACCCATGCGTCGACCGCCTGTGCTTGATGGATTTTTTGATGAGTGGCCCGATGGGCCTGATGCTCTGGCTGACGACCGTATTTCTTTAAAAATCGGGCAATTCGATGATCGGCTCGCTTTTGCACTTGAGGTCAAAGATACGACCCGATTTTACCGAGAACCTCTATTTGGTCGGACCGAGGCGGTGCCATTTGACGCGGTTCGACTTCGATTAACCGACAGATCATCTGCGACTGATGTTGTTTTGGCTGCCGAAGCATCTGGCGCTTTTGATGCAGAAGTCACAAATGAGCCGTTGCCATTGAATACCAGCTTGCGAGTGCGTGCGTATTGGTGGGAATTTTCGGGCGGATATCGGCTTGAGTGGGACATGCCGGTGTCCGAGGTCGAGGGGCGACAAATCGACCTTGTTCAATTTGATCATAACTGGATCGAGCCAATCGAGAGGCGGTATCAGTTCACCATTGAGCCATTGAATGCCAGGTTACAGCAGTTAGCGAGGCGTTTGGCGGGTGAAACACGTCAAATCATGGTGATTGATTCAGATGGCCTCGTGATGGCTAAAACAACAGCGCCGGATGATATGCCATCGTTGTTGATCTCTGATGCATGGCAAACGGGTGCGGTGGTCACCGACCAAGATATTCGAGTGAATGTACCGTTAACCACAGAGACTGGGCGCTATTCGATTTTGATCGCAGCGCCAACGAGTGAAATTGTCGGCACAGCACAACAGGCATTGGTGACACTTGCTTGGCAGACTCTGGGTGTTCTTGGTGTATTGATTTTAGGTTTATCTGTGTATTCCGGGCGACTTGCAGAGCGGATTACTCGATTACGTCGTGAGCTTAAATCCTATTTGGATACGCGTGGACGCTTCTCGAGCGAACCATATCTCACCGATGCAACAACGTCTGATGAAGTTGGAGAGCTGAGTCGTGACGTGCAACAGGTGCTTAGAGATCTTGCGCGTTACACCGCGTTTCTTGAACGCATCCCAAGAACCTTACGTCATGAATTGAGTAATCCGATGAGCACTGTGCAAACGAGTTTGGAACTGCTGTCTGATGAGCGAGACCCAGATCAGCAAGCTCGATTACGTGCAACAGCAGAAAGAGGGATTCAGAAACTCGAATCAACGCTTGCAAAGGTGACGGAAGCGGCAAGTCTGGAAGAGGCATTACGTGATGAAGATCAGCACGGTTTTGATGTTGCTCGAGTGACGCGCGATGCCATCGAGAGTATCCAGCGTACGGTCACAGACCGTCAGTGGTCAGTCGATATTCCAGCTGAATCAGTTGTCATTTTGGGGAATGATCTTCGTTTCGAGCAGATGCTTGATAAGTTGCTCGATAATGCCAGAGATTATGCGCCAAATGATGGTCTGATCACGATCGGGATCCGAGATCAGATCAATGCCGTTTCTCTTTGGGTTGAAAATGAAGGGCCATCTCTCAAGATCCAAGATGGTGTTGATGCCTTTCAGATGTTCTCTGGGACTCGTAATGACTCAACTGGATCGCATTTGGGACTCGGTCTCTATGTGGTACGCCTGATTGCAGAGTCGATGGGCGCACAAGTGTCAATCGGAAACACCAAGCGCGGTGTTCGCGTTGAAGTCACAGGACTCCGCGTTCCCTGACATTGTCATATAGTGTTCACATTTGTGTGTTGCAGTACCGCTTTGATTGAAGGAGTCGACCATGGCGGACAGCAAGGATTTAGAGCAAGAACTTGAGTTAGAGGACATCTTTGATGAGCTCTACGAGCTCGAATTGGAAGATGATGTTCTGATTTCCAAGAAAGTCCGAGAAGTCTACAAATCGGCCCGTCCACCTGAAATGGACCGTCGTCTCTATCTTAAGGAGCTTCTGAAGCTGCAGCTTGAACTGATCAAGCTGCAAGACTGGGTCGAAGCGACCGGAGAGCGTGTTTGTGTGTTATTCGAAGGACGTGATTCGGCAGGTAAAGGCGGCGTCATTAAGCGTATTACACAGCGTCTAAACCCTCGAATTTGTCGTGTTGTGGCACTGAATAAGCCCACAGAAAAAGAACGCACGCAATGGTACTTCCAGCGCTATGTGGATCATTTGCCCTCAGGCGGTGAAATCGTTCTATTCGACCGATCTTGGTATAACAGAGCTGGTGTCGAGAAAGTGATGGGTTTTGCGAGTTCTGAACAGGTCGATGAGTTTCTATCCGATGCTCCCGAATTCGAGCGCATGATCGTGCGTTCAGGCGTTCGTTTGGTTAAGTACTGGTTCTCGATTACTGATGAGGAGCAGCAACTGCGGTTTTTGATGCGGATTCACGATCCGCTGAAACAATGGAAGCTTTCGCCAATGGATCTGCAATCACGAGTCCGTTGGGAGGATTACACCAAGGCGAAGGAAGAGATGTTTATGCGGACCAATATCCCTGAGGCGCCTTGGTATGTTGTGGAAGCGAACGATAAGCGCCGCGCTCGATTGAATTGTATCAATCACCTATTGAGCTTAGTCCCCTACGAGGAGGTACCGCATGAAACAGTGGTTCTCCCAGATCGGGTTTCGAACCCTGACTATGAGCGCAGTTCACTTCCCCGAGAATTGTACGTTCCTGAGAAGTACTAATCAGTCGGTCCTCTGATATGCTCAGCATACGGAGGATCTATGCGTATCAGTTGTCTTCAATACACGGCAGAGCCTAATACTGCGGTCTCAGAATCGCGGTTATATCCGTTACTTGACCGGGCGGTCGATGAGGGTGCGAGCGTAGCCTTACTCCCTGAGTGTGCATTATTTCTGTCCGCCAGCCAGGCCTCATCACGTCAGTATGCATTGATGATGGATGCGCCTGAAGTGCAACGACTTCAGGACTATGCAAAGACGCATCAGATCACGCTGATTATTGGTTCGTTGATCATAAATACTGAACAGGGTGTAAAAAATCGCACCCTAGTTATCAATACCGAGGGAGTTATTCAGGCAACCTACGACAAGATTCATTTATTTGATGTGGATTTAGCGTCTGGGGAAAGTTACCGGGAGAGTGCGCTGTTTGAGGCAGGCTCAGAGCCTGTGATGACTTCGGTTCATGGTTGGGCGGTTGGTCTATCGATTTGTTTCGATTTGAGGTTTCCGGCGTTGTATCGCCATTATGGATTATCCGGTGCCGAATTAATTGTAGTGCCCGCAGCATTTACGAAAACCACAGGGCAAGCGCATTGGTCGACATTATTGCGTGCGCGTGCCATTGAAAACGGCTGTTTTATCGCGGCCTCCGGGCAATGTGGAACTACCTCAGAAGGGCGTGAGACCTATGGGCATTCTGTCATCTATGATCCGTGGGGAGAGTGCTTGGGCGAACTCTCAAATGAGCCCGGCGTATTAACTGTCGATCTCGATTTGGAGCGAGTACAGGCGGTCCGTTCATCGGTGCCGGTGATGAGTCAGCATCGCGAATTTAAGGTGTGATTCTTAAGAGCTGGCCGCGGGTTGAGTCGGTCAATAGATAGATAGCGCCATCTGGGCCTTCCCGAACATCTCGGATACGCCCGAATTCTCCACGATACAGGCGCTCTTTTTGCTTTAGCTGACCATCTTCAAAAGCGAGTCTTACAAGCATCTGTGCCTTGAGTGCCCCTACGAACAAGTTGTCTTTCCACGCAGGAAATTGCTCACCTGAATAGAAGGTCATTCCTGAGGGTGCGATTGAAGGGTCCCAATACAACAGTGGTTGTTCGAGCCCCTCTTTTTCGACGCCTTCCCCAATTGGAGTGCCAATACCGTAATTACGGCCATAAGTGATGGTTGGCCAACCATAGTTCTTGCCGGCTTCGATTCGATTGATCTCATCGCCACCCTGTGGACCGTGCTCATGAACAAACAGTTGGCCTTGAGCATTGAATGCAATACCTTGTGGATTGCGGTGTCCGACGGAGTAGAGCTCTGGTCTTGCAGACGTGAATGCAAACTCTGGGTTGTCGCCGGGAATGCTGCCATCGAGATTGAGCCGAATAACAGATCCTGCTGCATCGGAGAGATCTTGGGCGCGTTCTCGCTCACCGCGGTCTCCGATTGTTAAAAATACATGCTCTTCTGTGAGCGCAATCCGACCGCCGAAATGGTGCCCAGATGTTGTTGTCAGAGGAAGTGCATAGAGTTTTGTGACGTCCGCAAGTGAGTCGCCAACTAAACGTCCGCGCCAGAGCTCAGTTCCTGTGGTTCGATCCTCTCGTACCCCAGAGAGCGCCAGGTACACCCAAAGTTCCCCTCTGATCGTTGTGACTTGGACATCAAGGAGTCCGCCTTGTCCGATTACTGTGACAGGTGGAACGTTTTTGATTTGCGTCTGCGTGTTGGATTCAAGGTTGAGATGGACGAGCTGACCGGAGCGTTCGGTGATTAATACGTCTGTTGGTTTGATCCAAGCGAGTGACCATGGGCGGTCGAGGTCAGTGGCAACGACTTCGACACGCGGTGCGGCAGATACAGCAAGGCTAAATGCCAAAAATACTGCGGCCACGATCAATATGAAATATCTCGTGTATGGGAACATATGAACTCCGGAAAACTGATGGAAATATGCCAACCGCTCTATCGATTTTCAAGTACACGCAGTAAGCTTTTACTGAACGATTCTGAGGAGGGATTGATGATGAAACAGTGGCTAGTTGGTGGTGCTCTTGTTCTGGGCTTGACTGGATGTGCTTCTCAAGCAATTGAGAATATGAACGCGGGCCTGAGTCTCGCGATGGGTAAGAACGTGAGTCATTTATCAGAGGCACTCGGTCAACCGATTGAAACAACCGATCAAGGTTCTCGTACGCGGTATCGCTGGTTTAAAGAAAGTCACATCGAGCCCTGCAACGTTGAAGTCTGGGCGGATTCCGATGGGATTGTTCGTAAAACAAGCTGGACTGGTTACCGCGGAGCATGTGAGTCATTTGCCGAGGGGTTGAGTCGCGTATATCCCCTGAAATAGGTCGGCGTATTTGATCGATTGGGTCTTCGCCATCCGGTGTGCGGAAACACTTTGTGAGCGATCAACTTGGGTTTGATGATTTGCATTGGTTGTTGATGGGAAGCCGGATCAAAGCTCCATTTCGCGAGAGGGCGAGCCAGTAGATCGCAGAGTTGGTGTCCTGCGAGGTTCGCTTTTTTGGGGATAAATAATGATTCGAGCGGATATTGGCTGAAGTCGGGTAAATGATGTCCAAGCGGATTGGCTTGGGTCAGGATGTGTTGAAACTCAGTTTCAGCGGCTCGGTCATGGCGTTTGCCACGACTTTCGAAAATCACTTGGGTGGGCCTGCCTGTCTGATTGTGGATAGCCAGGAATTGACGCGTGCGCTCGAGGCAAAAACGAATGGCTAAATCGTAAGGGTCGAAGGGATGGGCGTAGCGACGTGTTAGCGCAACCTTGTCGATACATGCACTAATGATCGATGTTTCGGTGTTATCAATCCATGTCAGAAGTTGAGCCATCCATCGTTTATGGATTGTTGTTTCTCTCAAAATTGAAAAAGCGCCGGTTTTTCTTCGCATGTCTGATTCATGAAGGATGAGATCGGCATGTCCAAAAAATTCTTTTTTTAGTGTCTTGAGCTGAGGAGCGACATGGTCGAAATAATGGTCCTTTCGGATAATACAGAAGACGAGATTGAGCATCGGAAATCTCGGGTCAATGGGGTCAAGATTGGCATCGCCAGACTCATCAACAAACACCACATAATCGCCAAAGCATGCGTTGGTTGAGGCATCCTCGAGGATATGGTTGGTCGCTGAGAGTGCATCGATGCGCGGGTTTTCCGCAAAGTGGGTCGGTTTCATAGCATTCCTCCTGAGTGGAGGGTAGATAAATTCCATCGGCATGGTGTCTTGATGTATGAGAAGTCATACAGCTTTGTCAGTGAGTCTGCTTTTCTTTTTTGCAGTTGCGAAAAATTTGCTGAAATTTTGGTTTGAGTCTGGCGATTCAGTGTAAGTGTTCTTATAATCGTGCACCGCTATCGGCATAGGTTTTTATGCCATTAAGTTTGAACGCCTTCCGCAAGAGTCGGAATTTTCAAGGTAGGAATGGACTCGATGATCGAGATCAAAACGGGGCTGGATTTGCCCATCAAAGGATCACCAAAGCAGGAAATCGGAGAAGGTAATGCGGTCACGCGCGTTGCCGTGATTGGATCTGATTATCCTGGAATGAAGCCCACCATGCTGGTGAAAGAGGGTGATCAGGTCAAACTAGGTCAGCCGCTGTTTGCTGACAAGAAAAATGAAGGTGTGCAGTTCACAGCGCCAGGCTCAGGAAAAGTCATTGAGATTAATCGTGGCGAACGCCGAGTATTCCAATCGGTTGTGATCGAACTGGATGGCAAAGATACGGCGGTGACATTTAAGTCGCATGCAGATCTGAGTGCGCTGACACGTGATGCGGTGGTTGAGGAATTGGTCGAGAGCGGTCTTTGGAGCGCCATTCGTCGTCGTCCTTACGAGAAGATTCCGGCAATCAATGCGGTACCGCATTCGATTTTTGTTAACGCGATGGATACTAACCCCTTGGCTGGCGATCAGGCTTTGGCGATCGCTAGGCAGCCTGGGGCGTTCGTCGATGGTATTTCAGTCATTTCTAAGCTGACTGAAGGCACAGTCTTTGTGTGTCGCGATCCAAAGGCATCCTTCGATGCAGGGTCGGCTCAGGTTGAGACGTTTTCAGGTAAGCATCCAGCAGGACTTGTTGGTACGCACATTCATCACCTGGATCCGGTTGGAGAGGGTAAAGAAGTTTGGCATCTATCAGCCCAAGACGTGATAGCGATTGGTCGTCTATTTAAAGAGGGTGTGTTGTCCACTGAGCGTGTCGTAAGTTTGGCAGGACCTTCTGTGAAAGCACCGCGTCTCGTGGTTACTCGAGTGGGTGCATCGCTTGACGAACTGACAGCTGGTGAATTGGAGGATGGCTCGCATCGTGTCGTCTCTGGTTCGATCTTAGGTGGTCGTACCGCAGCGGGCGTATTTGGGTATCTCGGTCGGTATCATCAACAAGTCTCAGTTCTTGAAGAAGGAACGCATCGCGTACCGTTCGGTTGGTTGTCCCCAGGTACAAATAAGCACTCGGTGATGGGCATCTATTTGTCGAAGCTCATGCCTGGCAAGTTGCTTGATTACACAACAAACACGAATGGTTCTCCACGCGCCATGGTTCCAGTCGGGGCCTATGAAAAAGTGATGCCGCTCGATGTGCTACCGACACAGCTATTGCGTTCGCTGATCGTTGGTGACACGGATATGGCTGTAAAGCTTGGCGCACTTGAGTTGGCTGAAGAAGATCTCGCACTGTGCACCTATGTGTGTCCAGGCAAATATGAATATGGCCCGATTCTTCGGGATAACCTAACAACGATTGAGCTGGAGAGTTGATGATGTCACTACGTGCATATCTCGACCGCATTGAGCCAAATTTCCACCCAGGTGGTAAGTTTGAGAAGTTCTATGCGCTCTATGAGGCAGTGGATACTATTTTTTACGCACCAGGGACGACAACGAAGTCGACCGCCCATGTGCGGGATGGAATCGATCTAAAACGCATCATGATCACTGTGTGGTTCTGTACCTTCCCAGCGATCTTCTTTGGTGCATTTTTCCTAGGCCAAAACGCATCCGAGGCGATCGCAGCAGGCGCAATCGCTCCTGATGGATTGCGTGGTGCATTCATCGAAGGGCTTGCAGGCGCTGAATACTGGAAGAATCCTTCGGTTTGGTCGAATTTAGTGTATGGATTTGCTTACTTCCTACCGATTTACGCAACGGTATTTATCGTTGGTGGTTTCTGGGAAGTGCTGTTTGCTTCTGTGCGCGGACACGAAGTCAACGAAGGCTTCTTCGTCACGTCAATTTTGTTCTCGTTGACTTGCCCTCCGGATCTGCCTTTATGGCAAGCGGCACTTGGCATCACCTTTGGCGTTGTTGTCGGTAAGGAAGTCTTTGGTGGTACGGGTAAGAACTTCTTGAATCCAGCACTGACGGGTCGTGCGTTCCTATATTTCGCATATCCAGCGCAAATTTCTGGCGATGCAGTGTGGGTCGCGGCCGATGGCTACACAGGTGCATCGGCACTTGGCATCATGGCTCAGGGTGGTGTGGATGCGCTCGCCTCAGCGAACCAGGTGATTTCGAACTTCACATGGTTTGATGCCTTTATTGGTAACGTCCCTGGATCGATTGGTGAAGTGTCGACACTGGCCATCTTTATCGGTGGTGCGGTGCTTCTAATTCAGGGTATTGCAAGCTGGAGAATCGTGCTTGGTGTATTCCTCGGCATGGTACTGACTTCTCTATTGTTTAACGTCATCGGTTCTGAAACAAACCCTATGTTCAGCGTGCCTTGGTATTGGCACTTGGTCGTCGGTGGTTTTGCATTCGGGATGATGTTCATGGCGACAGACCCTGTGTCTGCATCCATGACAAATGCTGGCAAGTACTGGTACGGCGGACTCATCGGATTGATGGCTGTACTGATCCGAGTAGTGAATCCTGCATTCCCAGAGGGAATTATGCTTGCGATTCTATTCGGCAATTTGTTCGCGCCTTTGATTGACCACTTTGTGGTGCAGGCCAACATCAAGCGAAGGGAGTTGCGTAGTGTCGTCCAATAACGAATCAGTTCAAAAAACCATCACGGTTGCGCTCGTTCTGTGTCTCGTGTGCGCGGTGGTTGTAAGTTCTGCGGCTGTGATTTTACGTCCGGCTCAGGCGGTCAA
>Ga0181589_10002327_pt1 | contig 14927 bp, 13 predicted proteins | sample 071ome_25_FD_132444 | JGI IMG/M metagenome (GOLD analysis project Ga0181589, IMG submission 132444) | Coastal salt marsh microbial communities from the Groves Creek Marsh, Skidaway Island, Georgia - 071410BT metaG (megahit assembly) | ecosystem: Environmental > Aquatic > Marine > Intertidal...
CTGCTCATAGGCATAGGCGAAGCGCAGCATATTGTGATCGTCATAGGCGCGGCCGAGGAAGGTGATCCCCGCCGGCCGCCCGGCCGAGGTAAAGCCCGCCGGCACGACGACCGATGACGCATATATCAGGAAGGTGTTGATATGCGGTGCGCCGGCCTGGTCGGTATAGGGCGGCTTGATGCCGTCCGCGATCAGGGTGGGTTCGTGCTCCACCGCCTTATGCACGATGGCGTCGAGATCATGGTCCGCCATGACCGCCAGCAGATTGGTGGTCAGCCGTTCGCGGGCGGTGTGATAGAGGTCCCGGTCCTCGGGCGTTGAGGAAAATTCCCACCGCGCGCGGGTGTTGGGGCGCAGTTCTCCCCATTTGGGCGAGGCCATGGCGTTTTCCCGCGTGCCATATGGCGCGTTGGGCCGTCCCGCCAGCCAGCGTTCGAACGACTCATCCTCTTCCGCCAGGTTGCGGGTGCGCGTCGCCAGACATTCATTGAGTTCCGGGATTTCGATATTGTCGACGATCTCCGCCCCGGCATCGGCGAGCTCGCCCACTGCGCGGTCGAACACTTCCGTCACCCGCGCGAAATCTTCGGCCTCCGGGTTGGCCTTGAACCCCATGGAGGTACGCAAAATACCGATCCGCGCGCCTTTCAGCGCGTTCTTGTCGAGCAGCCCGGCGTATGATTCCGGCGCCCTGCCGACCCCGCGCGCGGTCACCGGATCTTCCGGATCGTACCCGACCATCGCATCCAGCACTTTCGCCGCGTCCTCGACCGTCCGGCACATCGGGCCAAGCGATCCGTTGACCATCGGCCAGCCGGCATAGACGCCGTGACGGGAAACCAGCCCGGCGGTCGGGCGCAATCCGCAAATCCCGTTCCAGATCGAGGGGCGGCGGATGGAGGCGAACCCTTCCTGACCTATTCCGACGGCGCAGAGATTGGCGGAGACCGCGGCACCGGTGCCGCCCGAGGACCCGCCCGCCGTGCGCTCCAGGTCATAGACGTTTTTGGTCGAGCCAAACAACGTGCCGTGCGTATCGCCCGCGCCGAGCTCACCCAGCGTCGCCTTGCCGATAATGACCGCGCCGGCGGCCTTCAGCTTTGCCGCGACGGTGCAGTCGCGCCCCGGCTCATATCCTTCGAACAGAACGGAGCCCAGGGTGGTCGGCATGTCATCGACATCGCCCTGATCCTTGAATACCAACGGGATGCCGTGCAGCGGCCCGGTGGGACCGCTTTCCTTATAAGCAGCATCCAGCCGGTCGGCCTCCTCCAGCGCCTTCGGGTTGGTACAGATAATCGCGTTGATCGCCGGCCCGGCGCGGTCGATTTTTTCGATCCGGTCGAGATAAGACTCGACAAGCTGGCGGCAGGTCAGTGACCCGTCTTTATAGGCGGCATGAATATCGGCGATGGTGGTATCGATGATGTCAAAGGGCATTTTTCTCTCCTGCTCCCAACCCCCTCCCTGTCCCTCCCCCTTCAAAGGGGGTGGGGAAGAAAAGGGAACGGTCTCTCCAAAATTATCCCCTTCCCTCCGGGGAGGGGCCAGGGGAAGGGTGTTATATCAATCCTTCTGTTGCACGCGCGGGCTGCGTTCCGCGTTTCCGGTTCCGCGCACCTGCGGCAGATGCATCAGATGCCACGGGCTCGGCAGTTCGCCGACCGGGATTTCCACCAGCGTCGGCCCGTCCGAATGGTCGAAACCCTTTTTCAGCGCCTCGCGCAGCTCCTCCGGATTATGGGCGCGGAAGGCCTGCGCGCCGAAGCTTTCGGCGTATTTGACGAAATCAGGATTATGCAGCTCCGTCCCGATGACGCGCCCGCCATATGAATGAATCTGGCTGCGCTTCACATTGCCGTAGGCGCCGTCATTGAATACCAGCGTCACGGTCGCGATGCCGTGCTGCACGGCGGTGGCCAGTTCATTCCCGCCGAACAGGAAACCGCCATCGCCGGTTATCGAGACCACGTGCCTGTCGGGGTTGCCGACCTTGACGCCGAGCGAGGTCGGGAAACCGTACCCCAGCGTTCCGGAAAAGCCCGGTGAGACATAGGTGCGCGGGTGATAAAACGGCATGCCGATACGCGCCATATAGGCCATCTGGGTGGATTCGCCGACGACGAACCCGTCTTCCGGCAGCTCCTCCCGCAGCACCGAAATGAAATCCCATTGCGGGGACAGCTTTTCGAATTCCGCGTGCAGTTCCGCCTTGGCGGCGTTGAGTTCATCCTTGCGCGAGGCGCGCTTGCGGTTGTGTCCGGGAATGGCTTCGGCCAGCGCCGCCAGCCCCTGTCTGGCGTCGGCGATGACGCCCACGGCGGGCTTGCCGCTGCGGTTGATCTCGCTGGCATCGATATCCATCCGCACCAGCTTCATACCGGGTTCCACCCCCCAGCCGTAATATTGCTCATACATGCGCGTGCCGACCGCCAGAACCGCATCGGCTTCGGCATAGAGCTTGTGGCCGACCGATTCCGGCATCGCCAGATGATGATCGGGGTGGATCGCGCCCTTGCCGTTGCGTGACATGCTGACCGGCGCTTCGAGCAGTTCGGCGACCGCTTGCAATTCCGCACAGCCATCGAACACCCCGCGCCCGACCAGGATCAGCGGATTTTCGGCGCCGCCCAGCAGTTTCGCCGCCGCCTCGATCTGATCGGGGTCGGGCTCCGGCGGGGTGGGGGGCGCTACTGCCTCACGCAGATCGACATTGGCCTCCATCTTCAGCGTATCGGGCGCGCATTCTATCGCCACCGGGCGGCGTCGGCCCGACAGCATTTCGGCGAAGGCCTGCTCCACCACGGCGGGGGCCTCTGACGGGTGTTCGATCCGGTCCGCCCATTTGGTGAGCTTGCGCATCAGCCCCAGCTGATCGTCGACCTCATGATGCGACCCCAGCTTGCGCCCGATCCGGTCGCTCGGCACCTGACCAGACATACACAGCACCGGCGCGTTGCAGGCATAGGCCGTGTTCAGCGCGGCGGAGGCGTTGAGGAAACCCGGCCCGGGAACCACCGCGTAGGCGCTGGGCCGGCCGGTGGAGGCGGCATAGCCGAACGCCATATAGGCGCCGCCCTGTTCATGCCGGTTATGGATAAACCGGATGGCGTTGCGCTCGTCATAAAGCGCGTTGAAGAAATGATCCAGTTGCACCCCCGGGATGCCGAACATGGTGTCGATGCCGTATTCGCGCAGCGATTTGACGATCGCCGCGCCGCCGCTCATGCGCGTCATGAGGCTTCTCCCTGTAGTAATCTTGTTCTTGCCGCCATTATGGACCGGAAGAACGGCGCGCGCACCCGCGCGGGCACGACAATTTTGATGAGGGGGAATACACCGTGCCGGAGATGTTGATGGAATTCGAAGACCGGATCGATCCCGGACATTGCGCTGTGCTGGTGGTCGATATCCAGAATGATTTTTGCCATCCGGACGGCTATATCGGACATAAATTCGGGGTCGATGAAGACGCGAACAAGGCGCTTGCCGCCCGCAATCAGGCGCTGGCCGATGCGGGCCGGAAAGCCGGCGCGGTCATCGTCTGGATCCGGGCGATTTACGATCCCGAATATCTGCCGCCGTCGATGCTGGTCAAAGGCGGGTCCGCCGGGAACGAGCCGCGCTGCTTCCAAGGTACCTGGGGCGCGGAGCTCTATGAGGTAACCCCGGGGGCGGGCGATCTTCATATTGAAAAGCACCGCTACAGCGCCTTTTCCGGCACCAGCCTCGATGCGCTGCTGCGTCATCGCGCCATACGCACGACGGTCATCACCGGGGTAACCACCAATATCTGCGTCGAATCGACGCTTCGCGACGCGTTCAATCTCGGCTACCACGTGGTGGTACCGGAAGATTGCGTGGCCGCCAATGACCCGGAACTCCATGCCGCGACGCTCAAAAATGTCGCCACCATGCTGGGCGATGTCACCAGCGCGGACAAGTTGATGGAGCGCTGGGGTTGATTCCATGCCCGATCAAGGGTGGAGCCATCGGGCCCTGTTTGTTAGGCTTTACAGGATCAGTTTGAAAAATTTTGAAATCAGGGAGAGAACAATGCGCATGCGTGGACTAAAAATGTCACTGCTCGGCGCGGCCGCGTTCGGGCTGGCGGGCATAACCCTGCCGGCAACCGATGCCAGGGCTGCGGTTTCCTATAAGGATAAGGTGATCACCATCATCATCTCCTTTAACCCCGGCGGCGGGTTCCATCTCTATTCCAGTGTTTTGTCGAACCATATGCGGAAATACGTGCCTGACGCGCCGCCGATCGTCCTGCAGTTCATGCCGGGCGCGGGTGGGCTCAAGGCCGCGAATTATTTCTACAAGGTCGCGCGCAAGGACGGCACACAGATGTCGCTCCTCAGCCAGACCGCGTCCTTGTTCCAGCGTTTGAACCGGGGCAACAAGTCCTATCGCTATGATGCGTCAAAATTCAACTATATCGGCCGTCTGGTCAGCATGGATGCGGCGCATATGCTGTTTCAGTCCCTGCCGACCCGCAATCTGGACGAATTGCGGAAGAAACCCGGCGGTACCGTAATCGCCTGCACCGCGGGCAAGGCGGCACAGGGTTATATCAACGCCAGCGCGCTGGCCGCGTCATCCGGCATGAAGATCAAGATTCTCACCGGCTATCAGGGCTCGCGGAACCAGAACCTCGCCATGCAGCGGGGTGAATGCAATTACCAGCCGGGTGCCTGGAACAGTTGGAAAGCGCGCCGCGCCGACTGGCTGTCCAAGGGGATGATCAAGCCGGTCGCGCTGACGGCGCCGCAACGCCACCCCGACCTGCCGGATGTGCCGACCATTGTCGAACTGGCCCAGACGCCGGAATTAAAGAAGATCATGGCGTTTATCGCGGGTTATGCCGCTGTCGGCCGGGCCTATTCCACCCCGCCGGGTACACCGAAGGAAAATGTCACGGCGCTGCGCGCGGCCTTTGACAAGACGGTTAAGGACAAGGACTTCCTGGCCGAAACCGCAAAGCGCAATATGCTTATCGGTCCGGCGACGGGTGCCGAGGTTCAGAAGACCGTCGACGGCATTATCAGCACGCCCGATGACATCGTGGCGGCGACCAAGAAACTGCTCGGCTATAAATAAGGCTGACCGTCAGAAACAAAAAAGGCCGGTGGATTTTCCACCGGCCTTTTTCTTTGTGCGTTGGCTAAAACGTCAGTTCACGCGGAGTTCCTCCGGCAGGAAGAACATGCTGTCCTGATCTTCCGCCACGGTGATATGGCAGGTGATGCAGAATTTAACGTTCTTATCGCCGTGGCCGCCCGTGGTGCCGACGACCTGGCCGTTCGGCATGATCAGCGTGTAACGCCAGTTGCCGCTCGCCTTGTTGAAGTTGCCGCCCATCTTTTCCATCAGGAACAGCGGGCCGACGCTCACGCGGCCATCCTTGCCGACAGTGAAGCTGTCCTTCGCCAGGATGCCGCCCTGCGGCATCTTGCCGGACTTTTCATACTTACCGTATGTGTCGCGCGCCTTCTTGCTGGCGTAATTGCTGACATAGCGGTTGCCGTGCGTACCGGAAACATAGGGCTGTTTGGAAAATGCTTTCCATTCCAGGAACCATTTCGCCCAGAGATTGCCGGATTTGGCGTAGGCGGTCTTCATCTCGCCCTTGAGGCAGTCATAAACCGAGGCAGATTCGGCCGCGGTCAGCTCGACCGGTGCGGCCGCGCCGCAAGGTCCGCACGGGTTGCAGGGATTTGCCGCGCAGGGATTGCATCCCTTCTTGGCGGCACACGGGTTGCAGCCCTTCTTTGCCGCACACGGGTTGCACGGTCCGCAGCCCTTCTTGGCGGCGCAGGGATTGCACGGCTTGCAGGCTTTTTTGGCCGCGCACGGACTGCAGGGGTTTCAGCCGCGCTTCGCCGCGCACGGGTTGGCGGAAGCCAGGCGCGGCACGACGCATTTGCTGCTATAGGCGGTGGCGCCGGCGGCACAGGGGTTGCACGGGTTACAGGGATTGCAGCCACGCGCCGCGCAGGGGTTGCATGGATTGCAGCCGCGCTTGGCGGCGCAGGGATTACAGCCCTTCTTTGCCGCGCAGGGATTACAGCCGCGTTTCGCGGCACACGGGTTACACCCCTTCTTTGCGGCGCAGGGATTACAGCCTTTCTTTTCATGGTGGGCGGCGATTTGCGTCTGGGCGACCGCGACCGGCATGGCGTAAATTGCCACCACCGCTACACTCGCCGCGACGGCGGCCGGTATGACCGTGCTGCCCAGCAGTCTGGTTTTCATGGGTCTCATCATTTCCTCCTTGGTAATTTTTCGTTCTTTGGCCCGATTTTTCGAACCGAACCCGCCTGCGCGGGGACGTCTTATTCATCAAACTGACGGTTCCATTCGTACTTCATTTAGATGCCGTTCCCGCATAAATTCGGCCTCAACTCTTTGTGAGATGACCCTTTCAGCGCGGCACACGGTATCCGCCTCCTTCCGAGACGATGATTTGCGGGTTGGCGGGATCGGGCTCGATCTTCTGGCGGAGCCGGTAAATATGCGTCTGGAGCGTATGCGTCGTCAGCGGCGTGGAATGGTCCCAGACGCCGCTATACAGCGCCTCGCAACTGACGACGGCATTTCCGGCGCGATAGAGAAACCTCATGATCGCGCATTCCTTTTCGCTGAGCGCGATCTGTTTCCGGGTTTCCGGGTCGACCAGGGCGCGTCCCACGGGCCGGAATATATAGGGACCGATCATAAAGGAAGCGTCTTCACTGGTTTTGTGCTGGCGCAGATGGGCGTGAATTCGCGCCACCAGCACATTCATCCTGAAGGGTTTGGTGATGTAATCATTGGCCCCGGCGTCGAGGCCGAGAATGATATCCGCATCGCTGGTCATAGCGGTGAGCAGGATGATCGGCACGAATATCGATTTGCGGCGCAACAGCCGGCACAGATCGCGCCCGTCCATGTCGGGCAGACCGATATCCAGCAGGATCAGATCGAAAAATCCGTTTTCCGCCAGGCGCAGCGCGTCCGCGCCGGTCGCGGCGGCGGCAATGTCGAACGCCTCCCGCAGCCGGAATTGTTCGACCAGCAAATCGCGCATTTCCGCGTCGTCTTCGATGAGCAGCAGTTTTCTGGGCGTGGTCATGGGCTCCCGGTTCAAATGTACTCCGATCCGCAGAGCCTAGGCCGCGGCGCGGGGCTGACGGAAATCACGGAAAGTCAAATTTATTTGAGCCTCTGGTGCGCTGCGCCCTGTATAATGCCCGAGTCACGACCGGGGAGGATCGCCGCATGCGGATACGGACTTTGCTCGTTATGTGCGCTGCGTTGTTGCTGTTGCCGTCTTCGGGCGGGTTTGCCGCCTGTCTTCTTGGCATGGCGGACAAGACGCTAAAGCTGCATTTCGCCGCTATTCCGAAGCCGCCGGCGGAAGGCTCGGTGCTGATACGATATGTCGGTCACAGCAGTTTTCTGATCGTCTCGCCCAAAGGGGTGACCGCCGTCACCGATTATAACGGGATTCACAGCCCGGGCTTTCCGCCAGAAATCGTGACGATGAACAATTCGCACGGCACCCACTACACGGATTATCCCGAACCGCAGATTACGCATGTGCTGCGCGGCTGGAGCGAGGGGGTCGGCAAGGGGCTGGCCCGGCATGAGGTAACGCTTCGCGATATGAAGGTCTGGAACGTGCCGACCAATATCGGTGAATACGGCGATCCCAATGGCAACGGCAATTCAATTTTTGTGTTTCAGATCGCCAATCTCTGTATCGCCCATCTCGGACATCTGCATCATTTGCTGACCCGCGACCAACTGCTCAAGCTCGGCCGGGTCGATATCCTGTTCGTGCCGGTGGATGGATCATCGACCCTCACTCATCCGCAAGCGGTGGCGGTCATCAATCAGATCGAGCCGCGTCTGGTCTTTCCGATGCATTTCGGGTTTCTCGGTGCGCCCGACCTGTTTTTCGAGGTCGCGAAACCGTTCTGGCAGATCCGCTCGGCGGAAGGCAGCGACATCGTCGTCAATCGCCGAAATCTGCCGAGGCGGACGGAAATCCTGTTTCTCCAGGCCGGCGGACCCGTCGAGTAGGGGACGCGGCGGCTAGTTCCCGGCCAGGAAGGCGTCGCGCAGTTTGGGTTTCTGAACCTTGCCCGCCGGGGTCTTGGGAATGGCGTTCAGAATCCGCACATGCTTCGGGGTCTTGAACCGCGCCAGCTTTTCCTCGCACCAGCCGATGACGTCCTTCTCGGTGAGCGTCGCGCCGGCGCGGCAGACGACATAGGCGACCAGCGCCTCTCCCCATTTTTCGTCCGGCACGCCGAAGACGGTGCAATCGGCGATCGCGTCGTGCGCTTCCAATGTCAGCTCGATCTCTCGCGGGTAGATATTGATCCCGCCGGAAACGATCATGTCCTTGGACCGTCCGATCAGCCGGATGAACCCGTCGGCGTCTCGCGCCGCCAGATCGCCGGTCCAGCCCCAGCCGTCGCCGTTGCGGAAATACAGGCCGGTTTCCGCGGCGTTATCGAAATACCCTTTCATCAAAAACGGGCCGCGCACGATGATTTCGCCGGGCTCGCCGGTGGCGGCTTCGTTGCCGTCTTCATCGACGATTTTGAGGTCCACCCCGATGGCCGGCATTCCGATCGTGTCCGCTTTCTCGCGCGGGTGATGCGGCTTGTAGACGCAGATGGGTCCGGTTTCCGACTGACCGTAATGGTTGGTGAAACGCGCCCAGGGCATTTTCCCGGCGACCTCATGCACCAGACCTTCCGGGGTGATCGCTCCGCCGCAGGCGATATTGGTCAGACACCGCAGCTTGTCCGCGTCGAAATGATCGCCGCGCAAAATCTGCTGCAATTGCAGCGGTACCATCAGCACAGTCGAAATGCCATGCGCGGCCGTCGTCTCGATAAAGGCGTCCGGGTCCCATTCCGGCATCAGGACCGCCGTCGCCCCCAGCATGACCGCCGTCGGCATCCACACCATCGATCCCATCGCGTGATAAAGCGGGGTAAGGACGCCGACCGTGTCTTCTTCGCGCACCGCGTGTTCGATCGCCGTGGTCCAGCTGCTGACATAGCGGCAGGCATGGCTGACCACCGCGCCCTTGGGCAGGCCCGTGGTGCCGCCGGTGAACGTCATCCCCAACGGTTCGGTTGGCGACAAGCCCGTTGGCAGGGAAATGCCGTCGCCGGTCGCCAGAAAATCATCAAGCGTTGCCAGCTCGATTACCGAGTCGAGACAGCCCAAGAATTCGGCCACTGACAGCATTTTCGCCGCGCATTCGGGATCGGCGAAGACGAGTTTCGCTTCGGTGGCGCCGATGATCGCTTCAAGTTCCGCCGACGCGTATGCCGGCATCAGATTGACGATCACCGCGCCCGCCCGGGCGCAGCCGAAATGCGCGATGCAGTATTCGATAGAGTTCCGGCTCATGATGGCGACCCGGTCGCCCGGCGCGATGTTCCGGTTGATCAGGGCGCCGGCGAATCGGTCGGCCGCCATATCCAGAGCGGCATAGTCGATGCGGCGTTCACCGCAAATCAGCGCCGTTTTGGCCGGGATACGGTTCGCGGTAAGACGCAGGACTTCGCCCGCCAGCATCTCGGCCTCTCTGCCTGTTCTTGCGCGCGCGGGAACCCGCGGCCGCCAATTAAGTTTCAGTCAGAGATTGTTGCGCACAAAACTGTTGATAGGCCAGCAAAATTTAGCCTGGCGCGCGTTCAGGCGATCGCCGCCAAGGCCGCGTGCATATAGAGAGCGACCAGAATGCCGAATACGACCAGCAGGATCGTATTTCTGAAGAATTTTCTCATGCCAACCCGCAACATTGCCGGGAATCCCCATTCTGGGAACGGAACGGCTCTTCAAAAGCAATCCGCGTGCCATATTTCAACTTTTCGTGAAAACAATAGCTTGCCTCGATTACATTTTGGAGACTCGCCCGGCTTCTGTCGCAAATTTTGCTGGCGCGGCCGTATTTGGCGCAAATCGCACCGCCGTTGGAATGGTTGTTCCGCTATATTGCGCGTGCGCGGGGGGGTGTTAGTCTCGCGCGGTCGGCATCGGAACAAGGCGCCACCAACAGGGAATTATGGAACGGTCCTTCAAAAAGGAAGTAGAACTGCTCCGTCTCGGTGACGGGGACAGGTTTCATGGCGAGGGTATTCTTGCCGTGACCAAGGCATTGCTCCAGTCCGGCGTTTCCTATGTCGGCGGCTATCAGGGCGCGCCTATTTCGCATTTGATGGATGTGTTGTCCGACGCCGAACCGGTGCTGGATGAGCTTGGCGTTCATTTCGAGGTCTGCGCGAATGAAGCCGCCGCCGCGGCAATGTTGTCCGCGTCGGTTCACTACCCGATGCGGGGTGCGGTGGCCTGGAAATCGGTCGTCGGCACGAATGTCGCCTCGGATGCGTTGTCCAACCTGTCCTCCGCCGGGGTGACGGGCGGTGCGATGATTATTCTGGGCGAGGATTACGGCGAAGGCGCCAGCATCATCCAGGAACGCACCCATGCGTTTGCAATGAAATCCGCCATCTGCCTGCTGGATCCGCGGCCCGATCAGCCGACCATCGTCCGGCTGGTGGAAGAGGGCTTCAACCTTTCCGAGGCGTCGAACATGCCGGTGATGATGGAGCTGCGGATCCGCACTTGCCATATTTACGGCCATTTCGACACCAGCGATAACCGGGTGCCCGCGATTTCCCGCAAAACGCCGCTCTCCAAACCGGAATTCGATTTTTCAAAAGTCTGCCTGCCGCCCGCCACCTATGGTCAGGAAAAGCGGAAAGTGGAGGAACGGCTGCCCGCCGCGATTTCCTTTATCGCCGAAAAGCGTCTCAACGAATTTTTCCAAGGCGACGTCACGGGAACCGGAATTATCGTTCAGGGGGGCATTTACAACACGCTCTTGCGCTCGCTTCACCAGTTCGGGCTGGCCGATATTTTCGGCGCCTGCCGTCTGCCGGTCTATGTGCTGAACGTGACCTATCCGCTGGTGCCGGAGGAAATCGAGAAATTCTGCGCGGGAAAAGAATCTGTTCTGGTCGTCGAGGAAGGTCAGCCCAATTATATAGAGGAAGCCGTCAGCGCCATATTGCGCCGCGCCGATATTAATACCGCTGTTCACGGCAAGGATGTGCTGCCGATGGCGGGGGAATATACCTCGGCCGTTGTGCTTTCGGGCCTTGCCGGATTCTTCGAAAAGCGAGGGCCTGCGGCACTGCAGCTCGGTCCCGCGATCGGGCGTATCCGCGGTCTGCTCAATGACCGGGAGACGGCGTCCCGGGACCTCGCGCCCAATCTTCCGGCGCGGACCCCCGGGTTTTGCACCGGTTGTCCCGAACGACCGATCTTCAGCGCGCTCAATATCCTGAAAGATGAAATCGGTCCGACCCATATCAGCGCCGATATCGGCTGTCATACGTTCGCCGCCCTGCCGCCCTTCAATATCGGACAGACGGTGATGGGGTACGGGTTGGGGCTCGCCAGCGCGGCCGCCGTCGGGCCGAATTTCGACCGCCGCGTCATCAGCATCATGGGCGATGGCGGGTTCTGGCATAACGGGCTTTCCAGCGGCGTCGCCATGGCGCAGGCGAATAACTCGGATTCGATCCTGCTGGTGGTCAATAACGGCCACACCTCCGCCACCGGCTGGCAGCTCTTGCCGTCGAGCCGCAGCGACCGGCACGGGCAACCCCGCGATATGTCGATCCAGAAGGCGCTCAAGGGACTTGGCGTCAAATGGCTCCGGACCGTACGCACCTATACGATCGAGAAGATGGTCGCGACTTTGCGGGAGGCGATGACCACGGAAGAGGGCGGGCTGAAAGTCATAATCGCCGACGGGGAATGCCAGCTGGCGCGGCAGCGCAGGATCAGGCCGCAGATCGCGGCGCGGATCGCCGCCGGAAAACGCGATGTGCGCACGCGGTTCGGGGTGGATGACGATATCTGCACCGGCGATCACGCCTGCATGCGGCTCTCGGGCTGTCCGTCCCTGACCATCAAACCGACGCCCGATCCGCTGCGGGATCATCCGGTGGCGCGGGTCAATAACGATTGCGTCGGGTGCGGGGTCTGCGGCGAGGTCAGCCATGCCGCCGTGTTGTGCCCGTCATTTTATGAGGCTCGGATTACCCGTAATCCGAATATCCTCGACCGGCTGTTGAACGGGGTACGCCGCGCGGTGATCGGTTTTCTGTCGCCCCGGCGATCATTGACGGGGCAGGGGTGATGGCTGAGGTGTTGCCGCAACATCCAATGACGCTGATGGTGTCGGCCATTGGCGGCGAAGGCGGCGGCGTACTGGCCAACTGGATCGTCGCCGCCGCGCGTCATGCCGATCTGGATGTGCAAAGCACGTCCATTCCCGGCGTGGCGCAGCGGACCGGCGCGACGGTCTATTATCTGGAAATCTATCCCGTGCCTCTGGCCCAACTCGGCGGCAGGCGCCCGGTTCTGGCGATCTATCCCGGTGTCGGCGATGTCGATGTGATGATCGCCAGCGAATTCGCCGAGGCCGGCCGCGCCATCGCCAACGGATTTATCACGCCCGATCGGACAACGCTGATCGCCTCGACCCACCGGGTTTATGCCGTTGATGAAAAGATCGACCCATCCGACGGGCGGATGGATGACGAAACCGTGCTGGCGGCGATCCGGGATCGCGCCGCGCGAGCGCTGCTCGGCGATCTGCGCGCGCTTGCCGAGGAAAATCAAGTCAGTCTCAACGCAATATTGCTGGGCGTTTTCGCGGCGGCGAATTTCGTCCCGATCCCACGGGCATCCTTTGAGGCCGCGATTCGTGAGACCGGCGTTGCGACAGAGCCCAATCTGAAGGGGTTCGATATCGGATTTTCCCACCGGTTCGGCGATGCATCGGGGGCGCTGGCGGGACAAGCGCCCGACGTAAAGCGCCACGCAAGGAAAGGTCCGGCGGCGTTGGAGGCGCGTGTTGGAGAGATCTTGCCCGGTCCCGCATCCGAGGCCGCGATAGAGGGGGTGCGCCGGCTTGCCGGCTATCAGGGAGATTCCTATGCGGCGCTTTTTCTCGACCGGCTGGAAGCAGTTGCCCGCGCGGAAATAGCAGCGGGCGGCAATGGCGCCGTGACGCGGGAAGCGTCGCGGCATCTTGCCGTGCGGATGTCTTACGAAGACATCATTCGCGTTGCGCAACTCAAGACCGACCCGGCGCGGATGGACCGTATTCGTGAAGAGGTGCAGGCCGCCCCGGGTGAGCCGGTTACGGTCTATGAATATTTCAAACCGGGTGTCGAGGAGTTTTGCGATATCCTGCCCGCACCGCTGGGGCGCACGCTGTCGCGTGCCGCTGCTGGCAAGGGTTGGGCGCGAAAGGCGAAGCTGGGATTACGGCTGCGCAGCACCACCGTCACCGGGTTTCTCCTCTTGCGGCTTCTGGCGTCGCTGCGGTGCTCGCGCCCGGTCAGTTTCGGTTACCGAAGGCGGCAGGAGTCAATCAAAGGATATCTGTCGGATATCCGGGCCGCCTGCGCCCTGTCGCTCGATTTCGCGTTTGAAGTCGCGGCTTGTGGCGGTCTGGAAAAGGGCTATGGCGGCACCGCGCAACGCACTGCGGCCAAGGCGGACGATCTGCGCGCCTCGATCATAAAACCGGTGCTTGATGGCAGGATGGTGCCCGCGCTGGGCGCCGATGCCTTGGCCAATGCCCGCGCCGCCGCCGCGCGCGATCCCGACGGGGCACAACTTCGAGAGGTTCTGGAAAAGGTCGCCGCCGCGTCCTAGCAGATTTCGACCAGGGCGATGTCGAACGTCATGTCCTTACCCGCCAGCAGATGATTGGCGTCCAGGGTGACATTGTCGTCGGTGACCGCGACGACAGTCAGCATCAGCTGCTCGCCGTTGGGGGCGGATGCCTGAAGCTGGGCGCCGATGGTCAGGTCGATTTCATCCGGGATCATTGACCGTTCTACGGTCTGAACGGCTTCTTCCTGATGCGGGCCGTACCCTTCCTCGGCGGCGACCTGCACGGTCGCGCTGTCGCCCGCCTGCATGCCGACGCAGGCGTCTTCCAGCTTGGGGATGATGGTCTTTTCGCCGATGGTGAATTCCAACGGGTCGCGTCCTTCGGAGGAGTCGAAAACCGTGCCGTCATCCAGCTTTCCGGTATAGTGAATGCGGACGGTGTCGCCGCTTTTCGCCGTTGTCATGATACAAAAAAACCTTTCCGTCCCCGCGGTGGCAACACACGGGCACCTGATAAAAATTCCGCTGCCAGGAAATGGATCAATGATGATACGCGGCGAACCTAACATTCCCGTTCCGTCACGGCCACCGGTTTTCCCGCTGAATCAAAGGAGTTTTGCCATGAATCAGACCAAATCCTTCGACGTCCTCGATCCTGAAACCGTTTCGCCCCGAATTGGGTCGGCCTATCCGGCGCCGTTTTCCGAACCCTGCGCGGCGCGGACCAAACACGGGCTGGGCGATGCGTTGGGGCTCAGCCAGTTCGGGGTCAATCTGGTGGAATTGCCGCCGGGCGTCTGGTCCGCGCAGCGCCACTGGCATCGCCGGGAGGATGAATTCGTCATGGTGCTGGAGGGTGAGATCACCCTGATCAGCGATGAGGGAGAACGGGTGCTGAAGCCCGGGCAGGTGACGGGTTTTCCCGCCGGTGTCGAAAACGGGCATCATCTTGTGAATCGTTCGGACGCGCCTGCGCGCTATCTGGAGGTCGGTACGCGTTCCGCCGCGGAGCAGGTGGATTATCCGGATATCGATATGAAGATGGATCGCAAGGCCGTTGGGAAATCCGCTTTCCTCAACAAGGCGGGTGATCCGCTGTGACCGGATGCCGCATTGGGGCGCGCGGCGCGGGGTTTTCCGCCCCGCACGGTTCGCGGTACAGTCAGACCGGTTTTTCGAGGTAATTTGGCGGTCCAGGCAGGAGGATAAAG
>Ga0181589_10002328_pt1 | contig 14923 bp, 13 predicted proteins | sample 071ome_25_FD_132444 | JGI IMG/M metagenome (GOLD analysis project Ga0181589, IMG submission 132444) | Coastal salt marsh microbial communities from the Groves Creek Marsh, Skidaway Island, Georgia - 071410BT metaG (megahit assembly) | ecosystem: Environmental > Aquatic > Marine > Intertidal...
AAGAAAAAGGCAGAATTGAAACTGGTGCATAAATCCAATATTTCCAGCACCCATTTTTCTCTTACCACTCGCGCTTTAGGGCCACTCTCACCGCCAACAATCACCCAGTCAATTTGGTCTAGGTTACATTGAACCACTGAACTCAATAGCGGCTCAAATGAAACAAACCTTATCGTGGCAGGTATTTGCCGCAATATATCCAGCCGTGATATCTGATTTTTATTTTCTACAGAAACGCCCAGCCACACATTAGGCAGTAATGGAAATTTTTTCTGATCAGCTAATTTTTCCAGCATCACCTCTGGTCTTTTGGTGAGTATTTGGAACAGATGATGATCAGCTTTTGACATCACTGACCAGATTTCCTGCAAAATCGTCTCGTCTATATTTTCATGGAACAGATCAGACATTGAATTGACAAAAATTTTAGACGGTTGCTTCCATGAAAGAGGGGCTGTTATGGCTTTCTGGTCAATATTGACCTTTCCAGTCCAATTCAGCTTGCCATTCTTTCTTTTGGTAACATTCTGATATGCAGAATGCCCCATAGCTTCTAAACGGGCGGCCATTCTGATTGCATAACAATTTTTGCAACCAGCAGAGACCTTTGAACATCCCTTTGTGGGATTCCAAGTTCGGTCTGTCCATTCTATAGTTGTGTTTTTCATGGTACCAACCCTGCCTCAATCTAACGATAACAGGATTAACAATTAAATTCACCCCCCTACCCCGAAGTGAGGGCAAGTGCCTGATATGTCTGGCTGATATCATGGGTGCGAATGAACTGTGCGCCCTGTCTTACTGCCTCTATGCCAAGCGCGATAGACCCGCCCAGCCTGTCAGCTTCATCTAGCCCGAACCTGTCTTCTGGCATGCCCATAGCTGAGGCTTCCACCAGTCGCGGGATTGAGGATTTCCGGCTCACCCCCACCAATATTGGCACGCCTAGCCCATGAAACATCGCTGTCCAGTCAATTAGCTGGCGGTTATGTTGTGGTGTCTTGCCAAAGCCAAAGCCGTAATCGATCGCAATATGGCTCTCAGGCAGACCGGCGGCACGCAGCCTGTCAATATGGCTGGCCAGCACTTCATAAATATCTATCGGCGCAAAGCCATAGCTTGGGTTGTTCTGCATGGTTTGCGGCTCGCCCTGCATATGCATTGCAATCGCAAAGCTGGCATCAGGACGGGCTTTATACTGTTCTGCCATCAGCTGTGGGGCGCCTGTTGCGGTAAAGCCGGAAACATCATTGATAATGCGTGCACCAGCCGCAAACCCTGCCCGCATCACCTCTATATGGCGGGTATCTGCCGATAGGGTAAAGCCCTGTTCAGCCAGCCCTGATAGCACAGGGGTAATGCGGGCTATTTCATCTGCATGGCTGACCGCCTCAGCGTTGGGGCGGGTAGACTCGCCCCCTATATCCAGAATAGATGCGCCTGCCCGCGCCATCTGGCTAGCGCCTGCTATTGCCCTGTCTGTGTCAAAAAATCTGCCGCCATCAGAAAAACTGTCAGGGGTGACATTCACCACCCCCATAATATGCGGCCGCGCCATAGCCAGACCTGCAAAATCAGGACGTGGACTTACCAGCCGGTGAAGCGCCGCCTCTGCTGTCTGTCTGTCATAACTGGCGGCCAGATAGCTGTTAATATCGGTGCGCCAGACATCAAAGCCTGTATCGTTTCGCATCACTACATCTAGCTGGCAAAAGCCTGACCAGCCGCCAGCTAGCCTGTACATGCCCGCTACAGAACCCGCCTGCTGCCCATTTTCGGTCATGATGCTAAGCGGGCGCAACCATGTCTGGGCCCCATCAGGCGGGCAGACAAATTCATCTGGCCGGTCGATATATCGAAGCGCGCTCTGCATCACATGGCTTTCTAATCATCATCAAAAAACCCTTCACATCGGCTTATGCAAAGGGTTTTTAAGGGATTTATGCAGGCTCAGAGCCCGAACTGTCAGGGTTTGGGCGGGTACGTGACCGCCCGCCTGTGGGCAGGCCTGAGCGCGGTTTTTTCGAACGCGGCGAGGCTGGCTGATCATCATCTTCATCAGAAGAACGTGACAATGTGCCACCTTCGACAATGATTTTGATCTCTTCCTCATTCAGCGTTTCATATTCCAACAGACCCTGTGCCAGCCTTTCTAGCTCGATACTGTATTTTTTCAGAATTTTTGCCGCATCACCATAGGCTTCATCAACAATACGGCGCACTTCTGAATCAATAATATCGGCTGTTTTTTCAGATACATTTTTCTGCTGAGTAACCGAACGGCCCAGAAATACTTCCTGCTCATCGCCTGAATAAGCCAGAAAACCAAGCTTTTCAGACATGCCCCATTCTGTGACCATGCGGCGTGCCATATCTGTGACCATACGAATATCAGACGAGGCGCCGGTGGTAACCTTTTCAGCCCCGAAAATCTGCTCTTCAGCTATTCTACCGCCACAGGCTACCCGCAAATCTGCTTCTAGCTTGTCAACTGCCATTGAAACACGGTCGCCCTCTGGCAGACGCATCACCATACCAAGCGCACGCCCTCTGGGAATGATGGTGGCCTTGTGAATAGGGTCTGAGGCGGCACAATGCAATGCCACTACCGCATGCCCTGCCTCATGATAGGCGGTCAGGCGTTTTTCATCGTCACTCATCACCATTGAGCGGCGTTCTGCGCCCATCATCACTTTGTCTTTGGCTTCTTCAAATTCTGCCATCGACACAGTGCGCTTGCCTTTGCGGGCGGCTAGCAAGGCAGCTTCATTCACCAGATTGGCAAGGTCTGCACCTGAAAAGCCGGGCGTGCCTCTGGCAATGATGCGTGGTTTCACATCATTGGCAAGCGGTGTTTTACGCATATGCACTTTCAGAATTTTCTCACGGCCTGTTACATCAGGGTTTGGCACAACTACCTGACGGTCAAACCGGCCCGGACGCAATAATGCAGGGTCAAGCACATCTGGGCGGTTTGTAGCCGCTATCAGAATAACCCCTTCATTGGCTTCAAAGCCGTCCATCTCAACCAGCATCTGGTTCAAGGTCTGTTCACGCTCGTCATTGCCGCCGCCAAGTCCTGCGCCTCTGTGACGTCCGACAGCGTCAATCTCGTCAATAAAGATGATGCAAGGTGCATTTTTCTTGCCCTGTTCAAACATATCGCGCACACGGCTAGCGCCAACACCGACAAACATTTCAACAAAGTCAGAACCTGAAATGGTGAAAAATGGTACATTGGCTTCACCAGCAATCGCCCGTGCAAGCAATGTCTTACCTGTGCCCGGAGGGCCAACCAGCAACACGCCTTTTGGAATCTTGCCGCCAAGACGCTGAAACTTTCCGGGATCTTTGAGGAATTCGACCACTTCTTCAAGTTCGGTCTTTGCTTCATCAATGCCGGCAACATCTTCAAAGGTTACGCGGCCATGATGTTCGGTCAGCATTTTTGCACGTGATTTGCCAAAGCCCATCGCGCCGCCTTTGCCGCCACCCTGCATCTGGCGCATGAAGAAAATCCATACCCCGATAAATAACAGCATCGGGAACCATGAGATCAGCACGCTGAACAGCCCCGGCATATTGCTTTCATCAGGGCGCGCATCAATTCTTACATCAGTGCCTTCCAGCACAGACATTACATCTGCGCCTTCGGGGCGATAGCTTACCACGATGCTATTTTCGCGCGTTCTGCCCTTCAGATTATTGCCTTCTATCAGCACTTCTGTAATGCCGCCAGAACGTGCCTGTGCAATAAAATCAGAATAGGCCATCTTAGTCGCATTCTGAGGTTCCGAATTTGACTGAAACATATTGAAAAGTGCCAGCAATGCCGCACCAATGATCAGCCAGATTGCTATGTTGCGTCCGAAGTTATTCACGCGTCTATTCCTTCTTTCATCGCCATTATGTTAAGAGCATTGCACATCTGCTTCGTGCTTCAGATGGCCATAACGAAAAAAACCATCTAACAGCTCTGGAATATGTTTCGGCCAAACCGTTATAGCCGCTTCCTGTGTTTGCTTTTCCAAATATAAAACATTTCTGTCTAATTTAAAATGGGGAGCCTTTATCTGTCCGTCAAGGCCAAGAAGACAGGGAATCATATCTCTTGGGCGTGATCGGTATCGCGCAAGCTGCGGCAAAGCTGCCTGTGCGGCCTCAGGGTAAGCCTGTTTCAGCTCGCCATATCGCATTATCTGGCCAGCCAGTGCGCTTTTAATGATCCATCTATTATCATAGATCACAGCCCTGTCAGGCTGAATATCTATCGCGCCACGCGGTGGTTTGCGCCCCCATTCCGCCTGCATGCTCACAGCCTTTGCAGTTGCATAGCTATAACAGCCTGACAGGGTCGATGCAGAGCCTGAAAGGATCCGACTTTGTGTGGCCTTTACCGCATCAAAGCTAGCCGGATAGGCGCTCGCCCCCACAAATTGCATGACATATCTCAGCACATATATCTGGGCATAGGCAGGCAGTTTTTCAAAAGGCTGGCGCGCCAAACGCATCTCAACTGGCGAGCAGGCGAGCATATGGCTGGCCAGCCAGTCTTGAAGCTGTCTTTGCAACAGAGTATCAATCTGGCTAGACAAAGCTGCCATCTGTATCGCTTCACCACCAAGATGGGCAGTCGCATGATATTCCAGAAACTGGCGCATTCTTACACGTTCAAACTTGCGGTCAAAATTTGACCTATCTGTTAGATAGCGGATATCAAAATTGGCACAATAGGCCATTAATTCATGCTTTGATCTTGCCAGAAACGGCCGTAAACAGGCCACCCCCTCATGATGGCTAACGGCCTGCATTCCTTTCAGCCCTGATAGAGATGACTGTTTATTCAGCCGCATCAGGATTGTTTCTGCCTGATCATCAGCATGATGGCCAAGCAATAGCACCCCGCAAGCATTTCGTGCGCGGCTGGCCAGTTTTGAAAAACGCTGTTTACGTGCCCAATTCTGAATATCCCCATCAGGAGGCGGCACCTTAATCGTCAGACATTCTGCATTGATATGATGACGCGCAAGCTCTGCCATTACGGCCGCTGCCTCTGCTTCAGCCTCAGTCCGGATATTGTGATTTACCACCAGTGCGGTATGTGCCAGTCCGTTTTTATCTGCATATTGTTGCACTGTATGTGCCAGCGATAAGCTATCCGCACCACCAGATACAGCTGAGAATAAGGGGGCTGAGCCTATCTGTGCCGACACCTCGTCAAACAACTTTTCCAGCGCATCCCAAAGCCGTTGTGGTGATGGCTGCATATTATCCTTGTGTAGCTTGGCAATTTGCCGCATTAGACAGCTCATTCAAACGCCTTGTGAAGGTTTCCGGCGGTTGATCAAGCAATTGGCTAAGCGAATTATATACCTCGCACGCCCGATCGGCACTTGCAAATTGCGCGACTGATTCTGCAATCCATAACGTTGTTTCTACCAGACGTGGATCATTTTGATATGCCGTATTAAATTCAGAGAAGGTCATGGCAGAATCTTCAAACTGGCCAAGCATGAACTGGACACGACCTAGCCAGAACAAGGCATCAGATGAACGTTCATGGTCGGGATTGAATTGTCTGAATTCTGAAAATGCAGCTTCTGCCATTTGAAGGTCATTTTGCAATGCACGGCTTAGGGCAAAACGATATTGCTGTTCAGGGCTGTCATTGGGAAGAATTTTCGGTGTCTCAGGCTCTGTCTCTGCCACTTTAATGGCGTCAGATTTTGCCGCATTAGGCGTATCTGCAGTTACGATGCCACCCTCAGAAACTGCCTCCGTTGTGTTATCTTGTGAAAATTCGGCCGTTTGATTGTCTGAATCAAGGAATGGCTCTAGCTCTGCTTTGTCAATTGACCAGCTAGTCTGACCAGTAGCCTCGTCTTTCGACATGCTGACTTGCGGCGGTGCGCCTGCGCCTAATGTGTCCTGCTGAACAAGCTCATTTGCAATCTCGCCATCTGATAATGACAGCAATGTGGATACGCGCTTTTCAACACGCAATACCCTGAATTCAATATCTGATGACATTTCAAATATACGCGACAGCCGCTGATTCATAATGGCAATGCTATCATTAAGCTTGGCAATTTCTGCCTGTAATGCCTGTGAGTCCACAGAGGCCCCTGATGATTTAGCCACCACTGAGGCAGATAATTTTTCCATCTCGTTTTTAGTGTTACGCACGTCTTCTTCAACAATCCCGCGCAACTCTTTAAGAGATTCTTCAAATGTATCAAGACGTAATTGCTGACGTGTAAGCAAATCTCTATCAGCCGAAGTCAGGCCCGCTGAACGCTGAGAACTATTTTGTGCCATCGCAGAGATGCTGATTCCAAGCATCATCGCTGTCACTACTGGTACAAATTTAGACCATCCTAGCTTGAATTTCACGTTACCCTCGTCACTTCACTATCTATCAAATCTATCAATCGCTTAGCCAATAATGCTATGCTAAAAATAATACGCCGCATCATAACATGCAATGAATACAGGCTATTTGAGGCTTAATTAAGGCACAGTTAGCAGATTGTTACCAGCCATACCTTATTGCTATCTGGCCCCAATGCCCCCTTATATGTGTAAAAAGGGCCTTGCCCAGAAGCAAAACCCTTTTTTCTACATGACGCCAGACGCATAGATTTCTGGCGTTCTGTCAGTATAAACGATGATGTCCTAGCGTGAACTAGTTCAGCTTTGTTTCTGCACGACGGTTCAGACGCCAAGCGGCTTCATTAGAGCCAACTTTCGCCGGACGTTCTTTGCCATATGAGATAATTCTGATGCGCTCTGAGCTAATGCCCTTAGAAACCAGATAATCACGAGCCGCAGAAGCACGGCGCTCACCTAGTGCTAGGTTATATTCACGCGTACCGCGCTCATCAGCATGACCGCCCATAATCACCCGCGTCTGTGGGCGAGCTTTCAGGAACGCAGCCTGTCTGTCCAGCGTGCGCTGAGCATAATCTGAAAGTGCGGCTGAATCGAAATCAAACAGAACAGTACTTCCCACCTTCGCAAATTCTTTTTTGAGCATTTCTTCTGGTGTCAGATTTTCTGACGCTGTTGCGCTAGAAGAACTGCTGCTGGCTGTTCCAGAAGATGATGAAGCAGATGCGCTTGATGAAACGTCACCAGCTGTATCAGCAGTGGTTGTTGAAGCTGTTTCACAAGCCGCAAGGAACGCTGTGCCGATAAATAGGATGAATAAACGTTTTAACATTAAAGAAACCCCCAAACAGGTTAAACCTGAGCATTTTTTGTTTGTCAGGTTGCTTTGTTAACAAATGGACTTGCAAAACGAACTTTAGCGAAACACATTCACCCCGACCAAGTTCACCATGCGCTCAAGGTGTTATGCAAGCTTTTGCTTTCTAGCAATTAATCCATGATCACGTCAAATACAAAAACCACAATTATCTTAAAAAATCAACTCAAAATGGGCTATCATGGCTTGATCTGAACTTTTTTGGTGCGTTTTGCATCGCCAGACATGCCAACTTGACCTACCTGCCCTGCTGATATGCGCATCTATGCTCTGTGTGATGCTATTGCAACAATGGTGACCAGGCAGGATCACTTGCATCTGCAGGTGTCAAGATTCGCCTTTCATTAAATCCTGTTATGTCAATCCGGTATAGATGGGTTTCGCCACCTTCACCACTATCCGTCACCGGCTGTTTTTTGAAATACATCAGCACTCTGCCATTTGGCGCCCATGTAGGTGCTTCCACCAGAAACCCTCTTGCCAGCAGGCGTTCTCCTGAACCGTCAACATTCATCACGCCAATGTAAAATTCCCCACGATACATCTTGGTAAAGGCGATCATATCACCACGCGGCGACCATACAGGTGTTGCATACCGCCCATCGCCAAAGCTGATACGACTGACCTTTTTGCCTTGCCTGTTCATGATATATAATTGCTGACTGCCACCCCTGTCCGAATTAAACACAATGAATTTGCCATCTGGCGAATAGGAAGGCGAGGTATCAATCGATGGAGAACGCGTTAGCCTGCTTTTAGACTGGGTGCGCAAATCCATCTCATAAATATCTGTTTGCCCATCTTGAGCAAGGCTCATGATCAGCATATTTCCATCTGGTGCAAAGCGAGGTGCAAAGGTCATGCCCGGAAAGCGGCCAAGCCGTTCGGTACGTCCGGAGGCAACATCCAGAAGATACACATTAGGCTCATCATTAAAATAATTCAGATACGCCACTTCCATCGCTGTTTTTGAAAAGCGGGGTGTCAGCACCAGATCAGCACCCGTCGTCAAAAAGCGGTGGTTATGACCATCCTGATCCATAATGGCAAGACGCTTGATACGCCGATTTTGTGGCCCTTCTTCGGAAACATAGACAATCTGGGTATCAAAATAGGGCATATCACCGGTGAATTCTTCATAGACAAAATCACCTATCTGGTGTGCAATCCGACGCAATCCCTGCTTATCAGCTGTCCCACTTCCTTCAGTGATATTACGCTGGGTGACGACATCCCATAGCACAAATTCAATTTGCAACAGGCCATCTGCATCTTCAAACGCACTGCCAATCAGCAATCCTTTTGCACCCAAAGGCGCCCAGTTCACAAAATCAGGCCTGATTTTTGGCGAGGCTGGCGGCTGGATAAAGGCGGCACTATCAATGGTCCTGAATAGACCGGAACTGACCAGGTCATCCGAGATAATCTGACTTATCTGTCTGCCTACGGCAGATGGTGCGCCATCAAGGCCGGTAAATTCTGCTATCGCAACCGGAATAGGTTCTATCTGACCTTCGGTGATATCCAGACGTGGAATATCTGACTGGGCAACCGCCAGCATCGGGGCAAGCAACACCCATACCGTCACTGCAACCAGATGTTTCCAGCCAGCTTTTACTATCGCCCTGAAAACCAATATATTCAGATTATCCATCTATCTGCCCCTTACAACATTACGGGTCTGCACTGTATCACCGCATGATTTTTCTTTTCTAACAAGCGCCCTGCCCGATGATGGCTTAGACACCCTAGCTAGCGGATATATCATGCCTCCCTTTGGCGTATCGCACATGGAAATTGCGCTGATTGCCTGTGTCATAACTGTACCTTCCATCGCGTGATGTCAACAGCCCTTCTTGCAACCCAGCCTGATCCTATATATCCGCCAATATTTTCACACGCTACATGCTAGGCAGAATTCATGTCAAAAACATGGCAAGGATTACATAAATTTTGGATCAAATCCGAAAATGAACTTTTTCCAAAGCTCAAACTTTTCAGCAGGCAGAGGCAGTTTGCCACAGCCTATTACCGCCCGTAATGCGGCTTCTGCAGCTACTTTATAGGTTTTGTCATTATTAAATCTGGCTGAATCAAGTATTTCTGCGCGCTTGACAGTACCGTCACGTTCAAGCTCGAGCAGAATATCTACCTTCAGATTTCCAGCCCCTTTTGCGCCTAGCGGAGGCGCCCAGCATTGCGAAATATGAGCCCGCAGCCTGTCAAAATCTGACTGCCCTAGCTTAAGCTGTTTTTGTTCCTGCTCATTGGGTGTATTTTCTGCTGCTGCCTGTGCCAGCGTATTTGCCAGACTGTCTCTTGCTTCCTGCTTTTGTTTGGCCTTTTGGTTCTGTTCTGCCTTTTTAGATTTTGACACATCTGCCAGATTCTGAAGCACACCAGAAAGCGCCTGCGACTTCTGCTTTTGCTGAGATTTTTTGATCAGCTTGTTCGGACGAGAAGGCGGCGCATCAACTGACACAGTTCTTGGCTGTTTTGGTGGCTGCTGTATTTTCGGAGGCGTAGGCCGCGCCGCAGGAGCGCTTACAGGTTTTGGTTTAGGCGGCTTGACCTGCTTGTCTGGCAAAATTTCTGCATTAGGCGCAGGCGTTTTGGCCGGCGCTTCAGGCGCTTTGGCAACCTCTACCGGTTTTGGCGGTGGTGGTGGCGGCGGTGGCGGTGGTGGCGGTGGACGCTTTTTTGTTTCTTCTTGTTCAATCTCAGATGCTTTAGGTGATTTGGATTTTGCGGCTTCTAGATTGGTCTCTGGCACACGCTCTACCATATTGACAATCACAAGCGGCTGGGCAGTTGTTGGCGGGCTGGCAATAAATGGCCAGGCAACAGAAAAACTGAGCGCAACCAGCAGATGGAATGCGACCGACATTATCAGTGTTTTTCGGCTAATCAGTTGCTCAGAACGCATCTTTTATCTCGTTTATGCTGGTTTCTAGCAAGGCTTATTCATGTTTGGATAGCTAGTTTTCAGGCAGTTCGGCAACCAGCGCGACACGTTCGAATCCGGCTGACTGAATGCGCCCCATCAGCGCAAGCACTTCACCATAGGCCACTGCTTTATCGCCCCTGACAAAGATTCGCACCTGATTATTAGCTTGCGAGATGGCTTTCAGGCGCGGCACAAGATTTTCAGCGTCAATTTCGGTGTCCTGCAGAAAAATAGCACCCTGTTTTTGTAATGACACCACCAGAGGCGCCTGATCTGCATTAATCTGTCCTGCCTGTGTGTTTGGCAAATCAACAGGCACACCAACTGTTAATAATGGGGCTGTGACCATAAATACGATCAGCAGAACCAGCATCACATCCACAAATGGCGTGACGTTAATTTCTCCCATTGGCCGATGCGAATGACGGCGGCGCCCGCTTCTTTGTCTGTTAACTGACATGCCCATTATGGTGACTGCCCTTCATCTAGCTGACGGCCCAGCAAGGTTGAAAATTCCTGTGCGAATACATCCAGCAATCCACCAATCTTATCCATATCGCCAGAAAATTTGTTATAGGCCACCACTGCCGGAATCGCCGCCGCAAGACCTAAGGCTGTGGCAAAAAGCGCTTCGGCGATACCAGGTGCTACCACCGCTAGCGATGTATTTTTTGATTCTGCAATTGAGGTAAAACTATTCATGATGCCCCAGACTGTTCCAAACAATCCGACAAACGGCGATACAGACCCTATTGATGCAAGTACGCTCATCCCTGCTTCTAGCCGTTCCATTTCTTTGGTGATGGTTGATGTCATGCTTCTGTCTATCCGCATCATCACATTTGCGCGCAACCCCTCTGAGCGTCCCAATGTAAGGCCGTTCATTTTGGCGCGCCGCAACTCATACATAGCAGCCACAAATACCCGCGCCTGAGATGATTCAGGCTGATCGCCTGTTTTATTATATAAATCTTCTAACGAGCCTCCGGACCAGAAATCTTCATCAAATTCTGCCATCGTTTTGCGCTGTTTCCTAAACAATGCAATTTTGGAAAAAATGATAGCCCATCCCCAGATAGAGGCAGATACCAGTAAAAACATGACAAATTTTACAATTGGGTCTGCCGCAAGAAACAGACCAATCATGCTCATATCCACGCTGTGGGTCTGTATTGCTGCCTGCTGAAGGGTAACTGTATCTGCCATAACATCCTCTGACTTTACCTAATTTTTTTCAAAGCTTAACCACTGTTCCTTGCGCTCTTAATATGCCTGAACGCTTTATGCAATGAATAAGCACTAAAATGTCGCTATTTGATTAATGTCCATGCTGTAATGTAGAAATTATGTCTCGTAATGGCGGTGGAAATGCCGTTGGCCCCGAATTGATGTCAACCCAGCAACCATGCACGATAACTCTGGCAGAAATATGGCCATTTTCATGAAATATATTCTGGTTCAATACACAAGAAGCACGCGCATATGTTGCTACTGAGGTGCAAATAATCATTCTGTCATGCAGTTTTGAAGGCGTTTTATAGGCTGCTTCCAGCTTGCGGATGACAAAGCCCTGATGATGTTCGGCCAGCCACTGGCCAAGTGAAAATCCTGCGGCACGTAGCCAGGCTGAACGCGCGCGCTCGGCAAAATTAATATAGCTAGCATGATAGGTAATGCCGCCTGCATCTGTATCTTCATACTGAATGACCAGCGGATAATGATGCTCGCTATGCTGGTCAACCCTGACAATTTCGCCATCAAGCCCATGATTACAGGAAGCAAGCCATGATGTAAAAGGCGCATGATTATTATTCATCTGCCTCACCTTTGCCAACTGGCATATCAGACAGTAAATCCAGTTGCGAGATAGCAGATTCCGGCGGTGCAATACCGATATAAGACCAGCCAGAACGGGCAAGACAACGCCCTCTTGGAGTGCGCATTAACAGCCCTGTCTGCATCAGATAGGGCTCTATCACCTCTTCTAGCATATCACGCTGTTCAGACAGCACAGCTGCCAGCGTATCCACCCCCACAGGCCCGCCGCCATAATGTTCAGCAAGTGTGGTCAGATACCGCCTATCCATGCCATCTAGACCCATTTTATCAACATCCAGCAGCACAAGCGCCTTGTCAGCGACATCTGAATCAATATGTTCAACCCCGTCAACAGAGGCAAAATCACGCACACGCCTGAGCAGACGTCCGGCGACGCGCGGTGTGCCACGCGAACGTGATGCAATTTCAATCGCCCCTTCATGGGTAAGCTTCATCGTAAGTTTTTGCGCCTGTGCGGTTACAATTTGTGCAAGCTCGTCATGGCTATAATAATGCATCCGCATTTGAATGCCGAACCGGTCACGAAGCGGGGTGGTAAGCAAACCTGCTCGTGTTGTTGCCCCTACCAGCGTAAAGGGAGGCAAATCAATTCTGACTGACCGTGCCGATGGCCCTTCACCGATCATCAAATCTAGCTGAAAATCCTCTAACGCAGGATATAATACTTCTTCTACTGCTGGATTGAGCCGGTGAATTTCATCTATAAACAGCACATCTCGGGGGGCCAAATTGGTAAGCAAGGCCGCAAGGTCGCCTGCCCGCGCAATCACTGGCCCTGAGGTAGCTTTGAATCCGACTTTTAGCTCTGTTGCGATTATCTGTGCCATTGTTGTTTTGCCCAGACCGGGCGGGCCGTGCAACAGCGTATGATCCATCGCATCTTCTCTGACTTTTGCCGCATGGATAAAAGTTTCAAGATTACGCCGCCCCTGACCTTGCCCGATAAAATCAGCTAGATGAAGCGGACGTAATGCAGGGTCTCTGCCTGACTGGTTTTCTGCAGAGATAAGGCGTTCGTCCGGTATTGAAGTATTATCCTGTGTCACGTAGCAGACATCCTTTTCAGGCAAATGATAGCTTTCATAATGGTTAAAGCATGGCCCATCAAATATTTCAATCTCTGCCCATCTTTTTCAGGGAATGCTGGATCAAAGATGGCAAATCAATATCAGGTTTTTCTGCAAGACAGGCACTGACAGACTGAAACGCTTCAGATCGTGAATAGCCAAGATTGACCAGTGCCGAAAGTGCGTCCTGTGCCAGTGCAGATGCGCTTATACCGCCCTGAATATCTGGTGCGGCTGCCCCTGCATTGCCGGCAATATCGGGGCTTTGTCCTGTTGTGAGTGAAATATTGCCAACTTTCTGGGCTAGCTCATTGACAATCCGTAAGGCAATTTTGGGCCCAATGCCATCTGCCCTGCTCACCATTGCCTTGTCTGCGGCCAGTATCGCCTGCACCAGCTCTTGCGGGGTAAGTGTATTCAGAATAGACAGGGCGGCCTTTGCGCCGACCCCCTGCACTGTCTGCAATAGCCTGAACGCATTTTTATCTTCAACAGCGATAAATCCATAAAGCGTGATAGCATCTTCTCGCACCACCATTTCAATCAAAATGGTGCAAATTTCAGGAGCTAAAGGCAGGGCTGAAATCATCCGGCCTGTGCCATGCACCAGATAGCCAACACCCCCCACATCAATGATAAAATTTGATAGCTCTGTGCTGGTGACCCTGCCTGTTAGTGATGCGATCATGACGATGCTAGTCCTTTTCTTTTTCCAATGCCGCCTGAATAGCGCTTGCTAGTGCCGGATTGGCCGAAAATTTGTCTTTTTTTGCGGCATCTGTTTTATTTTTTCTGTCTGTAAGAGAGATGCCTGAACCATGCAGACCAGCAATCGCAATCGCCAGCGCATCTGCGCTATCTCCCGGCTTTATCTTAATTGCCAGCATTGTTGATACCATATAGGCAATTTGGGCTTTATCAGCAGAACCGCTACCAACAACCGATTGCTTTACCGCACGTGCCGATATTTCTATCAGGGGCAGTTGATGCTGGGCAGTTGCAAAAATCGCAACACCACGCGCCATTCCTAGCCGCAAGGCAGAACGCGCATTATTATTCATGAAAATATCTTCAATAGCCGCGTTTTGTGGCGCATGGTGCGAGATCACATCTGACAGCCCATCACCAATCATTTTCAGCCGATGCGGGTCTGACTGGCTGGGCGAGGTTTTAATCACGCCATGCGCATGATAGACAAGCCTGTGATGTTCAAGCGATACAATGCCCCAGCCTGTTGCTGTCAAACCGGGATCAATGCCAAGCATTCGCACAGACCTACCCCTTCATCATGTTAATTTGTATCTGATGGCCAGTTTCAGGCATCTATTTTCGCCATGATCTCGTCTGAAATTTCAAAATTAAACGAGATATTCTGCACATCATCATTATCTTCAAGCACATCAATGAATTTTAACAATGTTTTTGCCTGATCTTCATCTACCTCTAGGGTATTTTGTGGCACCCATGTAATCTGGGCATCTTCAGGCGCGCCAAACGCTTCTTCTATCTGGTCTCTGGCACTGGCAAAATCTTCAGGAGCGGTGGTGATGACGTGGCCTGTTTCATCTGATTCAACATTATCTGCGCCTGCTTCTAGTGCCGTTTCAAACACGCTATCTGCATCCCCTGCTTCTGGGGTCAGAATAATATGGCCAACCTTGTCAAACATAAAGCTAACTGACCCTGTCTCGCCAAGTGAGCCGCCGAATTTTGAGAAAGCTGCCCGCACTTCTGAGGCAGTCCGGTTTCGGTTATCTGTCAGCGCTTCTACAATAAAGGCAGTCCCGCCAGTGCCATAGCCTT